>Ga0307476_10000495_pt1 | contig 30148 bp, 33 predicted proteins | sample atmos_gasesECM2C_2_FD_203314 | JGI IMG/M metagenome (GOLD analysis project Ga0307476, IMG submission 203314) | Hardwood forest soil microbial communities from Morgan-Monroe State Forest, Indiana, United States - atmos_gasesECM2C_05 | ecosystem: Environmental > Terrestrial > Soil > Temperate...
TATGGCTCCGGCGCGGCGCTGCTCTATTTCAGCTTCTCAACGCTGACCACCGTGGGTTACGGCGACATCACGCCGGTCTATCCGCTGGCGCGCAATCTGGCCAGTCTTGAAGCGGTGATCGGGCAATTGTTTCCGGCGACGCTGTTGGCGCGGCTGATCAGCCTCGAGATCGAGCACCGCCGGCAATCGAAGAGCGATTGAGCGGCGATGGACGCGCGACCGAGACAGCGGACGTCGTCAGGCCGAATGGCATTGGTCCATATCGCGGCGCTGTCATGCTGCCTCAGCGTCGCGCTCGGACCAACATGCGCGCTGGCGCAAGACGCCGGTTCGACGCTCGCGGAGATCGCCTCCTATGCCGGTCCCGACCGCATCGCCAAGCTCCTCGCCGGCGCGAAAAAGGAGGGCGCGGTCAATGTCTATACGTCCGAGACGGTCGAAGACGCCGGCGCGCTCAGCCAGGCGTTCACGGCCAGATACGGCATCAAGCTGACACTTTGGCGCGGCAGTTCGGAGGATATTCTGCAACGCGCCGTCGTTGAGGCGCGCGGCGGCAGGTTCGACGCCGATGCCTTCGAGACCGGCGCGACGGCGATGGAATCGCTGCATCGGGAGCGCTTGCTGCAGCAGGTCGATTCGCCCGCAGCCGCCGATCTGGCGCCCGAGGCGATCCAGCCGCATCACGAATGGATCGGCACGCGCTACAACGTTTTTGTCGCCGCCTATAATACCGGCCTTATTGCCGGCGCCGACTTGCCGAAGAGCTACGACGATCTGGTCGACGCCAGATGGAAAGGCAAGCTCGGCATCGAGGCCGACGACAGCGACTGGTTCGGCGCGGTGGTCGAGGCGCTGGGCGAGGAGCGCGGCCTAAAACTGTTCCGCGATATTGTGGCGGCCAACGGCGTATCGGTGCGCAAGGGCCACACGCTATTGGCCAATCTCGTGGTGTCCGGCGAAGTGCCGCTGGCGATCTCGACCTATTTCTACAAAGTGGCGCAGTTGAAGGGCCGCGGGGCTCCCATCGATTCGTTGGCGGTCGCGCCCGTGGTGGCGCGCTTCGAGGGCGCCGGCGTCGCCCGCCGCGCGCCGCATCCTTATGCCGCCATATTATTCATGGAATTCATGTTGACCGATGCGCAGGACATTTTGGCCAAGCGCGATTTCTTCCCGGCGGACATCAGGGTCAAACCGATGCCCGCGGGGCTGACCTTCCTCGATCCGGCAAAAGCCCTGGATCAAAGCCAGAAATGGAGTAAGTACTACCGCGATATCGTGACCCATCCGGTACATTAGATGCCGAGGCGGCGACGGCGGAAAGGGAGCTGACATGGGCAAGCGCCAACACGACCCGGACAAGGAACGGGTCTTCGTTCGCCCCATCACCGGTGCCTATAGCCTCACCGATGAGCTCAAGCGGCTTCGCGCCATGCCGCGGGTGATCAAAGGCAAGGAGACCAAGCTCGACGGCGGCCCGCAGCACTTCAGCCGCCACTATGTCGAGCCCGAGGACGGCCTGTGCCAGACGCTGCACATCCACCTCGAGGAATACGCGCCGGGCGGCACCACCCAGAAGCACGGCCACGTCAACGAGGCGGCGTTCTACATCCTCGACGGCGCTGGTTACGAGATCCACGACGGCGTGCGCTACGACTGGAAGGCCGGCGACGTCGCCATTGTGCACAACAATTGCGTTCACCAGCACTTCAATGCCAGCGCCCGCGAGCCGGCCCGTGCCTTGGTGATCAAGACCAAGCCGATGTACCTGTTCATGAACATGCTGTTCCAGCACACGGTGATCAAACGGCCGAAGACGCCGTCGCCGACGCAGGGCAATTTCGTGCCGCGCGACGACGAGGAGGATTTCAATCATCCTTCGGGCAAGGTCGAGGAAGAGGTCTGACATGGCGTGGGACGAGGCAAACGCCTGGCTCACGGGCGCCGCCAACAAGGCGCTGTATCAAAACCTGCTCGACGACGCGACGACGCGGCCGTCCCGCATCGCGTTGCGCAAGAAGATCGTGCATCCCGACGAGATGCCCTGGGAAATGTCGCGCCAAGGCTTGCTCAAGCATCTGCTCAACGAACAGATGAATACCCGCATGGAAACCGTCGACGCCTATATGCAGGTGCTGCCGCCCGGCAGCCGATCGGGAAAGCACCGCCATCTCGCTGAGGAATGTCTCTATGTGGTCGAAGGTTTCGGCTACGACCTGCACCAGGACTGCGACGTCGAGATCACCGACACCTATGAATGGAAGCCGCAAGACGACATCAAGCGCTACGACTGGGAAGCCGGCGACGTCATCTATGTCCCGCCTTGCACCATCCATCAGCACTTCAACGGCGATCCCGCACGGCCGGCGCGGCTGATCTCCTGCACCAACCGCATCTACAAGAATTCCGGCCTCAATGACCTCCTGCAGATCGAGAATGCGCCGGAATACGACCCGAATGTGGTGCTCACGGCGGAGCTGGTGCGGGATTATCTCGAAGGCCGGACCCACGCGATCGCCTGAACGGCGCGTCCGCGCCGCTTGGCGAGAGCCTACTTTTGCTCGGCGTCGCCCGCCAGCGCGGCACGGACGTTCGCGACATCGCGCGCCCACTGGTCGGCCCGCGAAGCGAGCAGGTCGCGCAGACGCTGCGCGGCGTCCGGAAAACCTTCGAGCATGCGCAGGAACATCGAGCGCGAGATGCGCAGCACGATGGAGTCTTCGCGCGCTCTTGCGGTCGCCGGCCGTTTGGTTTCCGCGATCAGCGCCGTTTCGCCAAGCAGCGTGCCTGGGCCGGCGACGATTTCGGCCTCGTTGCCGCGTTCGGTCGAAAGACTGAACGAGCCGCGTTGAACGACGTAGCCGCCATCAGCGGCCTCGCCGACGGTGAACAGCGCCTGGCCGGCTTGCACGCTGTAACTTTCGGCGCCGATGGCGACGATGCGCAGCGCGCCGGAACCGAGCCGGCGGAAAATCGGAATCCGTTCCAGGAACGCGATGTCGTCTTCGATGGTCATGACGGCCGCGGTTACGGCACCAATTTATAGCCGCCGGCTTCGGTGACCAGAATGGCGGGCGCGGCGGCGTCCTTCTCGATCTTCTGTCGCAAGCGATAAATGTGGGTTTCGAGGGTGTGGGTGGTCACGCCGGAATTGTAGCCCCAGACCTCCTGCAGCAGCGTCTCGCGCGACACCGGCCGCTGCCCGGCGCGATAGAGATAGCGCAGGATCGCGGTCTCCTTCTCGGTCAGGCGGACTTTGTTGCCCTTGGGATTGAGCAGGATTTTCGAGCTTGGCCGAAACGTATAGGGGCCGATGGTGAAGACCGCGTCCTCGCTCGCCTCATGTTGACGAAGCTGCGCGCGGATGCGGGCCAAGAGCACGGCAAAGCGGAACGGCTTTGTGACGTAATCGTTGGCGCCGGACTCCAGGCCGAGGATGGTGTCTGAATCGGTGTCGTGGCCCGTGAGCATGATGATCGGCGCCTTGAATCCGTTCTTGCGCAGGATGCGCACGGCTTCGCGGCCGTCGATGTCAGGCAGGCCGACGTCCATGATGACGAGATCGATCTGGCCGGCCTTGGCGGCTTGCACGCCCTTGCTGCCATTCTCGGCACCGACGGCCTCGAACTCCTCGTGCAGCGACAGCTGCTCGGTCAGCCCCTCGCGCAACTCGGTATCGTCGTCGACGATCAAAATCTTCCGCGTATTGGGCATTCAGTCGGACCCCCAGGGCCGCTTTGCCGCGCCTTACGGCGCGAAGTAGAAGGGCAAGATACTAGAGCCATGGCACCTTGGGAATCGGCGATCAGGCCAAGAATCTGACGAAGCAACCGACCATGAAACGGACCGCGCTCCGCTCGATCTCCGTCAGCACCCGGCCGGGCCGCAAATCGCAGGGCTGGCTGTTTGCCGGCCCATTGACGTTAGCCGTGGCGCTCGGCCGCAGCGGCATCAAGGCCGATAAGCGCGAAGGCGATGGCGGCACCCCGCGCGGCCGATTTCGCCCGGTGCGGCTGTGGTGGCGCGCCGACCGCCTGCCGCGGCCGCGGACATTGCTGCCGGTCCGCCGCATCGGCCTGGACGATGCCTGGTGCGAGGACCCGCACGACCGACGCTATAACCAGGCCTTCCGGCGCTCGGCCAATGAACCAGGAGACCGGCTGCGCCGCGCCGACGGCCTCTACGACATGATCATCGAAATCGACCACAACACCCGGCCGCGCGTGGCCGGCCGCGGCAGCGCTGTTTTCATCCACGTGGCGAGGCCGGGTTTCGGGCCAACCGCGGGCTGCGTCGCGCTGCGGCCGCGCGATCTCAAAATCCTCTTGGGCCGCATGAATTCAAAGACCCGAATATTGATTCAGTCTTAGTCACCTGAACGTCGGGCCCCAAAGATCGCCGAGCCGACGCGCACATGGGTGGCGCCAAAGGCGATTGCGGCCTGGAAGTCCGCGCTCATGCCCATCGACAGCAGCTTTAACCCATTACGGCGCGCAATCTTTGCCGTCAGGGCAAAATGTGGCGCCGGCGCTTCATGCGCCGGCGGGATGCACATCAGGCCGGAAATCGTAATCCCGTAGCGGTCGCGGCAGGCGGCGAGGAAGCCGTCGGCGTCCTGGGGCAGAACGCCGGCCTTTTGCGGTTCCGCCCCGGTATTGATCTCGGCGAACAAGACCGGGCGCCGTCCCTGCTTGGCCATCTCCTTGGCCAGCGCCTCAGCGAGACTCGCGCGATCGACCGAATGGATGGCGTCGAACAAGGCCACCGCCTCCTTGGCCTTGTTTGACTGCAAAGGACCGACGAGATGCAGTTCGAGGCCACTATCGCGGGCGCCGTGACGGGCGATCAGCGGCGGCCATTTGGCCTTGGCCTCCTGGACGCGATTTTCGCCGAACACGCGCTGGCCGGCAGCAATGACCGGCTCGATGGCTTCGGCGCCGAAGGTCTTGGAGATCGCGACCAACGTAACCGCCGCCGGTTCGCGCCCGGCATCGCGGCAGGCGGCTGCGATCTGTTCGCGCACCGCGGCAATGCCCTCCGCTCGATTCATGGTTTCCATCTGGTCAACGCTGCATCGAATGACTCAAATTTTAGCAAAACCTCGAAGACCACTTTCACGTGTGTCCATTATTGTACGGAACCGGGATCGAGGGTGCATGATGCTGGACAATCAAGCAAAGGCGCGCAAGCCGTCGTCGTGGCGCAGCAAGCCTATTTTGAGCATCCGCGCCCGTTTGCTCGTCCTGGCGCTTCTGGCCATCGTGCCGCTGGTGTTCGACCGCGTCCAGGGACTGGAATTGGCACGCAGTCATCGCATCGACCGCGCCCGCGCCGAGGTGGTTGATCTGGCACGGCGCGGTGCGGAATCGCAGCGCCAGATCATCTATTCGGTTCGCTCGCTGCTGCAGATCGCCGCCCGCGCCTATGACAAGGTGCCGACCGAAGCGGCGAACTGCAATCACTACCTGACGGCGCTCACCGGCAACGTGCCGTGGATCCGCGGCTTGTCGGTCGCCGGCGCCGACGGCCGCATCAAATGCTCGACCGAGTCCGACGTCATCGGATTGAACGTGTCCGACCGTCCGCATTTTCAGAATGCGCTGCATTCCCGTGATTTTGCGCTGAGCGATTATCTGATCCACCGGATTCATCAGTCGCCGAGCCTCATCGCCACGTTTCCCGTGGTCGGCGACGACGATACCGTCAACGGCGTCGTGCTGGCGGTGATCAACCTGCAATGGGTCGGCGAGCTGGCGTTGACGGCGACGCAGCGCTCGGGCGCCTCGGTCCTCCTGCTCGACGGCAGCGGCACGCTGGTCGCCGGCTCGGCCGATCAGGAAAACCTCATCGGCAAGCCGTTCGCCGCGCAAACCTTGGCGCACGACATGCTCACGCGCGACGAGGGCACGGTGGCGACCGAAGGTTTTGACGGCATCCGGCGAATCTTCGCCTATGTGCGCGTGCCGTGGACGCAAGCGCGCCTCGCCGTCGGCCTCGACGAGCGCGCCGTGCAGGCCGGCATCGACCATGAAACGACCGTCGCCTACCTGCAGCTGGCGCTGTTCAGCATCTTCGTTCTGATGGTGGCGTGGTTCGGCGGCGAGCAGCTCATCGTCAAGCCGATCCGCTCCCTGGTGCGCGCCGCGACCCGCATCGGTCACGGCGATTTCCGTGTGCGCACCACGCAGGAGAGCTGGATCGCGGAGTTCGAGCCGCTTGCCGCCGCACTCGACGACATGGCGACGAAGCTCGCCGAACGCGAGGAGGAATTGCGCATCGCCAACGAGCACCTCGAGGAGCTGGCGAGCCTCGACGGCCTCACCGGACTGGCCAACCGCCGCGGCTTCGACCGCCAGCTCGAGCAGGAATGGCGGCGCGCAGGCGAGATCAACGAGCCGGTCGCGCTGATGATGATCGATATCGATCACTTCAAGCTCTACAACGACCGTTACGGCCACGTCTCCGGCGATACCTGCCTGCGCTCGGTCGGCGAGACTTTGTCGCTGGTGACGTTGGAAAACGCCGTGCTGGTCGCCCGCTATGGCGGCGAGGAATTCGCGCTGCTGCTGCCGGGCCTCGATCTGCCGCGCATCGCCTCGCTCGCCGAGGAGGCGCGCCGCTCGATCGAGGATCTCTTTATCACCCACGCCGAAGCGCCATGCGGCTATGTCACCATCAGCATCGGCGTCGAGTCCATGGTGCCGCGGGCGGGCCAGACTGCCGCCGATCTGGTCGAGGCCGCGGACCGCGCGCTCTATGCCGCCAAGCGGCGCGGCCGCAACCGCGTAGACGCCAATGTGCCGACGCTGGTGAGCACGACGGAGCCCGAGCCGCGGATATGCTATGAGGCGCCGCCGCTGGTGGCTTAGCGGCGACTCTTAGCGGCGCTTGCTCTTCTTCGGCGGCGCCCAGATCATGGCTTCGAGCTTCATGCCATCGGGATCGGCAAAATAGACCGCGTAATAGCTGTCGCCGTAATACTCGCCCGGCGGATCGATCACGGTCATGCCGTTCTTTTCGAGAAAAGCGCCGAGGTCGTCCACCGCCTTGCGGCTGGCAAGCTCGAAGGCGTAATGGTGAAAGCCGATATCGCCTTTGCGATATTTGCGCTTTCGCCCCTGCGCATCGGCGGCGGCAATCCAGAACAAAGTCTTGCCGTTGCTCCATCCGGCCATGTCGCCGTATTCGTGCTTCAATTTGAAGCCGAGAAATCTTAGCAGCTTGTCGTAAAACGCCTTCGAGCGCGCGAAATCGCCGACGCTGAGAACGATGTGATCGATGCCGACGACGCGAGGCATGGGATCATTCCAAAGGCGGTTCGCCGCTTGCCTTGAACCCTGGGGCCGCCCAAAATGGCAAAGCCAACGATAGCACAAGCCATCCGCTCCGGGACCAGCGCCATGCCGCGCACTTTGTTCGATAAAATCTGGGATTCGCACCTGGTCGGACAGCGCGCCGACGACCGCGATCTGCTCTATATCGACCGCCACGTGCTGCACGAATTGCATGCGCATCATGCCTTTACCGCGCTGGAGAAGCAGGGCCGGGCGATCCACCGGCCCGATCTGACTTTCGCCGTGCAGGACCACACCGTCGCCACCAAGGCCGGCCGCGATGACAATACCAATCCGACGGGCACCGCATTCCTGCGGGCGATGCGCGATGGCACGCGCAAGAACGGCATAAGACTGTTCGACATCGACGATCCGGAGCAGGGCATTTCCCACGTCGTGGCGCCGGAACTCGGCATCGTGCTGCCGGGCGCGACGCATGCGGTGCCGGACAGCCATGCCAGCACGGTCGGCGGCGTCGGCGCGCTCGCCTTCGGTTGCGGCACCAGCGAGATGACCCACATCCTCGCCACGCAAGTGATGGCGTTGAAACGGCCGAAGCGCATGCGCGCGCGGCTCGACGGCAGGCTCGGCGCCCATGTCAGCGCCAAGGACGTGGCGTTGCGGCTGATTGCCGAGCTCGGCGTCGCCGGCGGCCGCGGTTACGTCGTCGAATATGCCGGCTCCGCCGTTCGCGCCATGCCGATCGAGCAGCGCATGACCTTGTGCAACCTCAATATCGAGATGGGCGGACGCTCGGGCTTTGTGGCACCCGATGACGCGACATTCGCCTGGCTCGCCGGACGGCCTTATCTGCCCCAGGGCGCGATGTGGGATCGCGCGCTGGATCATTGGCGCCTGCTGACGACCGACGACGACGCCGCATTCGATCGCGAGGTCACGCTCGACTGCGGCGCGCTGGAGCCGCAAATCACTTGGGGCACCGATCCGAGCCAGGTCGTCGGCATTTCCGGCCGCGTGCCCGAGCCGGCGGCGATGGATTCGAGCCGCCGCGCTGCGGCGGAAGGCGCGTTCGCCTATATGGGGCTTGAACCCGGGACGCCGCTCGCCGGGTTGCCGGTCGATCGCGTCTTCATCGGCTCGTGTACCAACAGCCGGCTGCCGGATCTCGAAGTCGCGGCGGCCGTGGTGCGGGGACGGCGGGTTGCTGACGGCGTCGTGGCGATGGTGGTGCCGGGCTCGTCGACGGTGAAACGGGAAGCCGAAGCGGCGGGGCTCGACCGCGTGTTCCGCGATGCCGGATTCTTCTGGGGCGAATCCGGCTGCTCGATGTGCGCGGGAGGCAACGGCGACCGCGGCGAGCCGGGCGAGCGCTGCGTCTCGACCACCAACCGCAATTTCGAAAATCGCCAGGGCCCGAAAGTGCGCACCCATCTGGCCAGCCCGGCGACCGCGGCCGCAACCGCGATCGCCGGACGCATCGCCGACGTGCGGCAATTGCTGTCGGGGGCGGCGTGATGCAGCCGTTCACCCGCCATACGGCCATCGCCGCGCCGCTTCTGAAAGACGACATCAACACCGACCAGATCGCGCCGATCCGGCATTCGCGCAGCCTCAAGGAAGATTACAAGATCACCCTGTTTTATCGCGCCCGCCAGCGCGACGACGGCAGCGAAGATCCGGAATTCGTCCTCAACAAGCCGCAGTTCCGCAACGCCGGCATTTTGGTGACCGGGCATAATTTCGGCGCCGGCTCGTCGCGCGAGTCGGCGGTGTGGAGCATGATCGCCAACGACATCCGCGTCATCGTGGCGAAGAGCTTTGCCGACATCTATCGCGAGAATTGCCTGCAGAACGGCTTGCTGCCGATCGTGCTCGACCCGGAGGAGGCGGAAGCCTTCATCGCCCGCGTGGTGCGCGTCAATGGCGAAGGCCCGTTCACGGTCGATCTGGTGACGCAGCGCATCAGCGGGCCCGGCGGCGCCGATATCGCCTTCGATATCGCGGCGGCCGACCGCATGAGGCTCATCGAAGGCCTCGACGACATCGGACTGACGCTCAAGCAGATGGACGACATCGTGCACTGGGAACAGCGCGCCGCCGCGGCGCAGCCCTGGCTGCAGACGGCGAAAGACAGTCGTTGAAACTCTTATTGTCATCATCCGCTTCTTGTTGTCATCATCCGCGAAAGCGGATGATCCAGTAAGCGCCGATGGATCGGTGACGAAGGTCGAGCGAGACTACAAACTGCTTTGATTACTGGGTGCCCCGCCTTCGCGGGTCATGACAGAAAGAAAAAATGGGAGAGGCTTAATGAGCGTGCGCAAAAAGCTTCGAGCCATCATGGCGGGCAAGCGCCTCGTGCTGATGCCCGGCGCCTATGACGCGCTGTCGGCGCGCATCATGGAAGCGGAAGGCTTTGAGGCAATCTGCGCCGGCGGTTATGCCGCCATCGGCTCGATGCTGGCGCAGGCCGACATGGGCCAGTCCAACATGCGCGATTACGCCGACCATTACGCGCGCATCTGTGCCGCCGTCGACGTGCCGGTCTACGTCGACGCCGATACCGGCTTCGGCGGTGTCAACAACGTGCGCCAGATGGTGCGCGCCTTCGAAGCCGCCGGCGTCGCCGGCGTGTTCATCAGCGACCAGGTGTTTCCCAACCGCTGCGGCTATTTGCCTGGCAAGCAGGTGATCCCGGTCGAGCAGATGCTGGCCAAGGTCAAGGCGGCGCTCGACGCGCGGCGCGATCCGGATTTCTTCATCGCCGCGCGCACTGATGCCGCCGGCGTCGACGGCCTCAATGCGGCCATCGAGCGCGCGCGCCTCTTCATGGAGGCCGGCGCCGACATGGCCAAGCCGATGGGCGTCGATACCATCGAGGACATCAAGCGCGTCCTGCGCGAAGTCGGCGGCCCGCACATGGCGACGCTGTCGCAAGCCGCGGGCCTGAAAAAGCGCAGCCTCGAAGAGCTCGAAGCCGCCGGCGTGGTCGCGGCGACGTTCCCTTCGATCGCGCTGTTCGCCGCGGCGCAGGCGGTGCGCAATGTACTGCGCATTCTGAAAGCGGAGAATTCGCTTAACCCCACGTTCGATCATCTGCTGCCGCTCGACGATTATTACGAGCTGGTCGGGCTCAAAGCGATGCTGACGCGGGAGGAGAGCTACGACAAGGCGGCCGAGGCGCTGACCCACAAGCGCGCCGCCGAATAATCTCGCATGCCGTCCAAGGCCGCGATTGCGCTTGCGCTCCTCATCGCCGCGTCGTTTGGCATTTCCGGCGCGAGCGCGGAGGATTTTTACAAAAACAGGCAGCTTCGCCTGATCGCCGGTTTCCCGGCGGGCAACGACTACGATCTCGGCGCGCGGCTCCTGGTCAAATATTTGCCGAAATACATTCCCGGCCAGCCCACCATCATCGTCCAGAACATGCCGCAGGCGGCGAGCGTCGCCGCCGCCAATTACCTCTATACCCAGGCGCCGCGCGACGGCACCGTGCTCGGCTCGTTCTCGCGCAACATCGTCAACGACGCGCTGACCGCACAGCCCAATGTCGAGATCGATCCGCGGCGCATGAACTGGCTCGGCGCCACCTCGCGCCCGGCACGGGTCTGCGTGCGCTGGTACACCGCACCGGTAAAGACGCCGGCCGATCTATTCACCACGGAATTCATCGTCGGCGCCGCCGGCGCCACGTCCTCGCTGGCCATCCTGCCGACGGTCCTCAACAAGGTGCTCGGCACCAAATTCCGCATCGTCCAGGGCTATCAGGGCATGGGCGATTCGATGCTCGCGGTGGAGCGCGGCGAGCTGCAGGGCCTGTGCGCTTCGTACCAGCAATTCCGGGTCAACGAGCAACTCGTCAAGGACGGCAAGCTCACCTTCCTCTTGCGCGCCGAGGAGGCGCCGATCCCGGCGATTCCCGACGTGCCGTCGATCTTCGACTACGCCAAGACCGACGAGCAGCGCCAGCTCATGCGCTTCGTATTCTCCTCGACCGAATTCGGCCGGCCCTACGTGTTCCCGCCCGAGGTGCCGCAAGATCGCATCGACATCATGCGCAAGGCGATTGCAGATGCGGTGCGCGATCCGGAACTGGTCGCCGAGGCCGCGAGCATCAAGATGGACATGACTTACACTCCGCCGGAGCATCTGGAGCAACTCGTCGCCAAGCTCTACCAAACGCCGCCGGCCGTGATCGAAACCGTCAAGGCGCTGTTGCCGAACGAGAAGTGAGACTGACGGCACGGCTGGGCGCACAATTGCGACTTGGCGGCAAGTTTTTTGGTAGTGTTTGCCGCAACAAACGGAACGACCATTGCCGACAAAAACAGGCAGCGCGATTGCACTATTTGCCGCGAGCGTGGCGCTTGCGGCCTGCGCCGCGTCGCCGCCCGCCGACCAGCCCGCAGCAAGTGCCGCGCCGGCGACAACGCCCGCGGCCGCAGCCGCCACACCGGCGTCGCAACTGCGCGATCTCACGCCGCAAGAGAAGAAGATCATCGTCGATGCGGTCGCGCCGTCCCTCAAGGAGCCGGGAGCGGCGAAATACAAATGGACGAAATTTCCGATCGTGCCGCCATCGGACGAAGTCAGTTATTGTGCGACGGTGGACGCCAAGAGCCCCTATGCGGCCTATAGCGGCCACCAGGCCTACATTGTCGATGCCAAGGTCGTCGGCGGCCACATCACTTCGGCCGCGCTCGGTCTCATCACCGGCGGCAAGGATACCGCCATCGTCGCCAACATGTGCGCCACGCACGGCCTCGATCCGAACAGCGCCAGCTAAATTTTAAGCGTGCGGCGTCCACTCTTCGGCGCTGGCGCCGGCCAGCGACTGCACGCGCGCCTCGTCGGCGGCAAGCTCGCGCGCCGGGCCGGAATAGACCACCTGGCCGTCGTCGAGCACATAGGCGTGGTCGGCGATTTCGAGACTCATGCGCACGTTCTGCTCGACCAGCAGCACGGTGATTCCCTCGGAGCGCATCTGCGCGACGATGCGGAACACTTCGCGCACGATCAGCGGCGCCAGCCCTTGCGACGGCTCGTCGAGCATGAGCAGCTTCGGATTGAGCAGCAGCGCGCGGCCGATCGACAGCATCTCCTGCTCGCCGCCGGAGAGCTGCCGGCCGCGATTGGATTTGCGCTCGGCGAGCCGGGGAAACAGCTTGTAGATGCTGGCCGGCGTCCACGGGCCGGGCCGCTCCAGCGGCACCATCAGGTTCTCGTCGACCGTGAGATTGGGAAAGATCTTGCGGCCTTCCGGCACGTAGCCGACGCCGAGCGCGGCGACGCGGAACGGCGGCCAGCTCGTGGTCTCGGTGCCGAAAATCTTGACATGCCCCTCGCGCGGCGCCGTGAGCCCCATCAGGCTGCGCAACGTCGTGGTCTTGCCGGCGCCATTGCGGCCGAGCAGCGCCGTCACCTTGCCCTCGGCGGCTTCGAGGCTGACGCCATGCAGGATGTGGCTCTTGCCGTAGAAGGTGTGGAGCCCTTCGGCGCTCAGCGCGGCGGTCATGCGGCCAGTCTCATGCTGCTTGGCCCAAATAGGCGGTCTGCACCGCTTTGTTGGCCGCGATTTCCGGCGGGGTGCCTTCGGCGAGGAATTTGCCCTGGTCGAGCACCATGATGCGGTCGGCCAGATGGAACACGACCCGCATATCGTGCTCGATCAGGACGATGGTCAGTTTGCTGTCCTTGTGCAGCCGGCGGATCAGCTGGGTGATGCTGTAGGTCTCCTGATCGCCCATGCCGGCGGTCGGCTCGTCGAGCAGGAGCAGCCGCGGCCGGAGCGCCAGCGCCATCATGATCTCGGTGGCGCGCTGGTCGCCGTGGGCGAGCTCGCCGACCAGCCGGTCGGCGCTCTGGCTCAAGCCGCTGACTTCAAGAAGCTCGACGACCCGCTTTTTAACGTCGACGTCGGCTTCTTCCGATTGCCACATGCGCAAGCGATAGCCGCTCGCCACCTCGACGGCGATTCTCAGATTTTCCCGGATCGTCAACTCCGGAAACACCTCGGTGATCTGGAAGGTGCGGGCAATGCCGCGCCACACCCGGCGCGCCGGCAACAGGCTGGAAATATCCTCGCCGTCGAAGATGATCTTGCCGGAAGTTTGCGAGAGAAAGCCGCTGATCAGGTTGAAGAAGGTGGTCTTGCCGGCGCCGTTCGGGCCGATCACCGCGCGCAACTCGCCGGGCTCGACCGTCATCGACACGTTGTCGACGGCGACGAGGCTGCCGAAATGTTTCGAGACTTTCTCGACCCGCAACAGACTCACGATATTGCCTTTCGCCGAATGATGCCGAGCACGCCACGCGGAAAGAATAGCACGGTCAGCACGAAGAACAGACCGATGAAGGACATCCAGTTCTCGGTATGGCTCGAAATGTAGTCCTGCAACACCAGAAAGATCGCGGCGCCGATCAGCGGCCCCCAAAAACTGCGCATGCCGCCGAGCACCGCCATAATGACGAAGTTGCCCGACTGGTCCCAGCGTATTGCGCGCGGGTCGATGAAATCGCTCATCAGCGCGTATAGGCAACCGGCGATGCTGACAAAAAAGCAGGAAATCACCCATGACATCCAGATGTGCCCGTCTACCGGGATGCCGAGGAACCGGGCGCGGCGCTCGTTCTCGCGTATCGCCAGGAGCGTGCGGCCGAACGGCGAGCGCAGCAGGAATGCCATGAGGCCGACCGAAGCGGCGAACACCGCCAGCACGAAGTAATAGAACGCCTTGTTGCTGTTGAGGATGTCGAGGGTGGCGAAGCCGAAATGGATCGGCTGGCGTTGCCAGGCGCTGAGACCGTCGTCGCCGCCGGTGACCGAGCTCCATTGGAACGAGATGTAATAGAACACCTGGCCGAAGGCGATGGTGCACATGGCGAAATAGACGCCGCGCAACCGCGCGATCAGCGGCCCCACGATCGCCGCGGCCGCGGTCCCCACGATGACGCCGACCAGCATCGCCAGCGGTGTCGAGGGATAGAGGAACTTGATGGTCATGGCGGTGCCGTAGCCGCCGAGGCCGAAATATGCGGCATGTCCGAACGACAGCACGCCGGTGTAGCCGAGCAGGAAATTGAGCGCCATGGCGGCCAGTGCGTAGATCAGCACCCGGGTGCCGAGCTCGACATAGCCGCCGACCGCCACGAGCCAGAACGGCGCGGACAGCAGCAGGATCCAGACCAGGATGTCGGCTGAGCGCTTGTCGAGCTTCGGCATCAGAACCGGCCTTCCTCTCCGAAGATGCCGCGCGGGCGGACGATCAATACGCCCGCCATCATCACATAGATCACCGCCTCGCTGGCCGAGGGAAAAAACACGGTGGTGATGCCGCTGGCCACGCCGATCAGGACGCCGCCGGCGAGCGTGCCGGGCAGCGAACCCAGCCCGCCGACGATGATGGCGATGAAGCTCGGCATGATGAGATTGTCGCCGACCGTCGGCTGCAATCCAAGCATGCCGGAGGCCAGCACGCCCGCCAGCCCGGCGAGATAGATGCCGAGGCCGAAATTCAAATTGCGCAAGACGCGGGTGTTGACGCCCAGCACCGAGACGGTCTCGAGATCGAGCGTGCCGGCGCGGATGCGGATGCCGAGCCGCGTATAATTGAGGATCAGAAACAGTGCGGCGACGACCGCCGTGACCAGCAGCACCATGAACAGGCGGTAGCCGGTGAGGAAGAAGAATTGGGTGCTCAGCGGACTCGAGAGCCAGGTTGGAATCTGGTAGGGCAGGCTCTGCGCCCCCCAGATGAAGCGCGTGCCGTCCTCGATCATGAACGCCAGGCCGAAGGTCAGCAGCAGGCTGTACAGCGGGTCGCGGCCGTACAGTCGGCGGATCAGGACGCGCTCCACCGCAATGCCGATGAAGGCGACCAGAAACGGCGCCACGATCAGCGCGCCCCAGAACCCCAGATAGGGGATCAGCGTGTAGGCCAGATAGCCGCCGATCGCCAGAAACCCGCCGTGGGCGAAATTGATCACGCCCGACAGGTTGAGGATCAGCGACAGCCCGAGCGCCATCATCGCGTAGAACGCGCCGATGATCAGGCCGTTGAAGATGTTGAAGATGATCAGCTGCGTCATGCGGCGATCACAGAACCCCCAAAACCGCCGCTGGGCCGATCAAGAATTGGCCCGCCACATGGCATCGGCGGGCCAACGCTTACCAGCAAATTTCCAGCGTGCGAACCCCCATTCACACGATCGCGGATCGGAGACCGCGAGATGCGGCCCCCGGCGCCGCAAAGCTCAAGACGGCCACACCATCTTGCAGCCGGTGCCCTCGACCGGGAGCGCCGCGTCGACGCCCTTGACCAGTTGGGTGACATTGAACAGGTCTTCCGGATCGCCGCCCGCCGGCGCTTTCTGCGAGCTGCCGACGAACAGCGTCGGCATCAGCTGGTTGTCGCCTTCGCGGTAGAAAGGATTGTTCGGCATCAGCGCCACTTCGGGCGGCAGCACCATGCCCTGCATCGCCTTGGCGAGCTTGAGCGCCTCGAGCGATTTTGCCTTCTCGGCTGCGAGTTGGCACGACCAAATCGCCGCATAGCCGAACCAGGTGCGCGCCGTCGGCACCTTGTTGCTGGTGCGCTTGCGAATATCGGCGACGAACTCTTCCACGTGCGGCACGCCGGGCTGCTTCCAATACCACTCGAAGCACCAATCGCCGATCAGCGCTTCCGGCGGCAGGCCGAGCAGAACTTCGAGCTCCTGTTGCGCGCCGGCGATATGGGTCTTCTTGTCGAGGCCGAACTGCACCGCCTGCTTGAGGCAGTTGATCATGTCGTCGCCGGCGAGCAGCAACACGATCGCGTCCGGGTTGGTGGACTGCGCCTTGATCAAATTGGCCGAGAAGTCGGTGGTGCCGAGCGGCGTGAAATCGTTGCCGAGCTCGGTGCCGCCGGCTTCCTTCAGGCTGGCCTCGAAGCCCGCCTGCAGGCCATGGCCGAAGGCGTAGTCGGTCGTGATGAAGTACCACTTCTTGCCGTAGGACGTGAGCAACAGCTTGGAGACGGAGTTGGTCTCCATGCGCGTCGTGTTACAGACACGAAACACGTTCCAATGACACTGCGTGCCGGTGACGGAGTCGATGTGGCCGCCGGGCACGATGTGAAACACCTTCTTCTCGTAGGAGTAGTTGGCTATCGCCTGGGCCAGCGCCGAATTGATGTTGCCGATGAGGAAGTCGACCTTGTCGCGCTCGACCAGCTTGGTGGCCTTCTGCACGGCGGTGGCGGCGTCGCCGCTGGTCGAGTCCTCGACCAGAAGCTCGACCTTGCGGCCGAGGATGCCGCCCTTGGCATTGATCTGGTCGACGGCGAGCTGGCAGCCGATCAATTCGTTCTTGCCGAGGGCTGCGAAAGTGCCGGTCAACGGATTGTCGAGACCGATCTTGATCGGCTCGTCGGCAAGCGATTTCGCCACGAACGGGCTGGCCACTTGCATGGCGCCGATCGCGAAACCGGCCTTGAGCAGCGTGCGCCGCCGAACCGGGCGGCTGATGAGATTTACAGGCATCGTTTACTCCCTCGGGGTGTTTTTGGTTGGTTCTTAAGACCAGCCTTTATGCTCAAGTTGCTTTCACAATTCAATCAAACCAATGTCGCATAGCGGCCGGGAATGCAACGTCCAAGGCGGCCGAAAACCGGCCGCGGCGGACGCGGCCGTCCAAGCCGGCCTTCCGTCATTTGTCTGCGGCTTGCGGCCCTGAACCTAAAAATCGATCCCATACGGCTTGCAGTTGGGCCAGCGCTCCGTCGAGCGGTGAGACAAAGAGCCGCTCCTGCTGGCGCCGCAGCAGGCCTAAGCCCTCGAGCTTGCCCAGGGCGGCGTTAACCGCAAAATCGATTTCCACGCCGAACGTCTTTCGCAGCCACGCCTCGACGCGGTTATCGAGCTCCTCCGCGGTCGGCGGCGCTGTGGCCGCATGCAGGAAGTGATAGGCCAGGAACGCCTCCTTGCACTCCTGGTCCTCGGCCGCGCCGATGAGGTAATCGAAGATTCCCGCATTGTTATTGATGTTGCGGTAATAGACGTTATCGGTGAGCTCGCTCTGATAGCGCAGCGACTTCCACTGATATCTCACCCATTGCTGCACGACGAAACCGCCGAGCGCCAATATTCCGCCGAGCGCGGCGAGCGCGGCGGCGATGTCCTTGTCCTCGACGCTGGCGTTCGTACCCAGATAATACCCGATCACCAGGAACAGGACGGTGATGGTTGCATAGATTTTGAGCAGGATCGGGATGCCGCCGGCGATCGCCGGCAAGCCGAGCGTCAGCTTATCCCGATTGCTCATGACAACGCGCACATTGGGAAACAGCGCGTGGAGATCGCCGCTGGCGATGTTGCGGAAATATTTGAGCAGCACCGAGCCGGGGACGATCTTGCGGCGCTCCAGCCTTTTCAGTTCCCGCGGCGAGCCGATCTCGTTGCGCGGCCTTATCGCCACCATGAGGACGACGTCGTCGTAAACCTCGGCTTCGACCTTGCGGCGGCGCAAGCCGAACCAATCGGCTACCTCGAATTGCTCGGTATGCCGGCCGCGCCGCCAGAAGCGCACATCGCGAAATTCGTGGAGCGGAGCCTCGACCTCGACCCGCTGCCCGACACGGCGCCGGTGGGCGTCGCCGATCTCTGCGTGCGGCAATTCGATGAAATTGGCTTCCTTGAGCACCTGCTCCAGGGATTGGGCGAGATCGCTGTAACAGCGATCGAGCGCAGTACGATCGATGGCCGCATGCGGCGCGACCTCGGGGCTGAAATAGTAATAATCGTCGCGCAACCGCTCGAGCATCTTGAAATAATCGTAGTGGTAGATCGCCGCCAGCATGTCGCAGAGCCGGCGAAATTTTTCGCGGTCCTCGGCGCTTTTGCAGTCGCCTCGCCCGACCAGAGCGGACAGGATGTCGCTCTTGCGGACGGGAATGAACTGATCGGGGCCGTCGTTCGCCGTGTGATGGGCGGCGTCGGTCATGGCGACGCGTACATGGTGCGCGCGTCGGAGGTGAAGGCTTTGCGGGAATCCGGGTCGAGATAGAACATGTGGCCGCCGCGATAGAGCTTGAGCTGGGTGCGCTCCTCGCCGTCGACCGGCGGCAAATGGTCGAGCACGTAGCGGCTCACCGCGTAGGGCGTGACCATGTCGCTATAGCCGTGCGCGATCATCAGATGAAACGACGGCGTCAGCGCCAGCAGGTCGCGCAGATCGTCGGCGATGCTGGGCTGGCTGCGGCTCGACCCCTCCCGCCATTGCCATTTGCCGGAAATATCCGAGGCGAGGAGGGTGTAGGTCATCTCGGTCTTGAAACCGAGCTCGTCGCGCGCATAGGCGACGAAGGCGCCGCCGTAGGCACGCACGACGCCGTCGAGGATCGGATCGGGGCCGTGCGCGCTGGGCGATTCCGGATAAGGATCGTCGGATGCAAAGGTCGCGTCGTATTGGCTGACGATCTTGTGAGCGCCGATGGGGAGATCCTTGGCATAATCGTCGGGAATGAAGCCGCGCGCCCGGGCGATGGCGGCCGCCGATAACCCGGTCATTTGCGCGACGCGCCCGTAAAAATTCTTTGCCGCTTCGCCCTGCAACGGCGGTCCGGCAAGCGTCGACAAATATTCAGTCAGCGCGAAATGCTCGGCCTGGGCCAGCGCATCCTTGCTGAACGTGCCCTTGCGTTCGAGCGCCGCCGCCGCCAGTGACGGCAATTGCAACGCGGCGCCGAGCGCGAAGCGACCGCCGTCGAACTGGAACGCTGCGTCCAGCATCGGCGACAGCATCAAAATTCCCGAGATCACGATGCCCTGGTCGCGCTGCACGGCGCGCGCGACCTTGGCGGCGCGAAAGCCGCCGTAGCTTTCGCCGAGGATGAATTTCGGCGAGCTGACGCGGCCGTTCTTGGCGACGTAAAGCGCGATCACCTTCGCCATCGACTCGGCATCGCCGCGCACGCCCCAGAACGCGTTGCCGCCATCGGGCTTGGCGGCCCGGCTCCAGCCGGTGCCGACCGGATCGATCAGCACCAGATCGGTGAAGCCAAGCCAGGTGTCCGGATTATCGACCAGATGGACGTCGGCGCCGTCGTGCCCGGCCATGCCGAACTGGGCGATGCGCGGACCCACAACGCCAAGATGGAGAAAGGCCGAAGCCGCGCCGGGCCCGCCATTAAAGACAAAGGTCAGTGGCCGCGCCGCGGGATTATCGTTCTTAGCCACATACGCAGTGTAGAACATCGCGGCCGAGCGCTCACCCGATTGGTCGAACAGCGAGAACGTCCCGGCGGTCGCCGTGTAAGCGAGCTTGCCGCTCGGCGTGTCGATACTGTGCTCGGTGACGGAATCGCCCGGCAGCAGCGAGAGGACGCCCGGGCCGCCCTGCTCGTGGTCGGACCCGCGTTGCTGGCTTTGCTCCTGACGATTGGGCCGATCGCCGCCGCCTCGTCCCGGACGGTCCTGGGCGACTGCGATACCGGCCAAGGCGGCCAGCAAGAAGAAGGCAACACCAACGCGACGCAGATCGATCATGTTCGTTTCCCGGAATTTTGGCGGTCGTGCGCGACGCCTTCACTCAAGCTCGATGGCGCCTTCGATCTCCACCGACAGGCTAATCCCATCCACGGTGAGGACCACTTTGGCCGGCAATGCCTCGTTGCCTTTGAGCTTGCCGCCGCCGACGGCGGCCCGCACCGCTTGCTCGATCTCGCGCTGTGAGGTGATGCCGACCTTCTTGAGGAATTTGCGCACGCTGACGTTCAGTACATCCTCGTTCATGATCGCCTCGTGAAAGTGCCGGAAAGATGGCTGTCGCGGCTGACATTTTATCCATGTCGGCGCCGCAAAACGACGGCCAAAACGCCCGCCGGGAGCCGGTAGACAACGGCGATCAGATCGGCAAAGTTCTGGCCCTCCGGCCCCCTGGTTACCTTTGCGGCCGGCAAAAATTCCGCCGGCTGAACTGAGCCTGCGGAAAACCGGCGCTGGAGGCGCCCGCAATGCCCTTTCCCCGCGCTTCGAAGGCGCTGTCGCGCTTCACCGTGCTCGATTTGACCCGCGTGCGCTCGGGTCCGACCTGCGTCCGCCAGCTCGCCGACTGGGGCGCCAACGTCATCAAGATCGAGACGCCACCCGGCCTGGAAGAGCCGATGGGCGGGCCGCGCGAGGGCGGCGATTTTCAGAACCTGCACCGCAACAAGCGCAGCATGACGCTCAACCTGAAAGCGCCGGAAGGGCTCGCCGCTTTCAAGCGCATGGTGAAAAAGGCCGACGTCGTGGTGGAGAATTTCCGTCCCGACGTGAAGAAGCGGCTCGGCATCGACTACAAGGCGCTGGCCAAGATCAATCCGCGCATCGTCTATGCCAGCATTTCCGGCTTCGGCCAGGACGGCCCTTACGCCAACCGGCCGGGTTTCGATCAGATCGCGCAAGGCATGGGCGGACTGATGTCGGTGACCGGCCTGCCCGGGCAAGGCCCGGTCCGCGTCGGCATTCCGATTGCCGATCTCAGCGCCGGGCTGTTGGCGGCGACCGGCATCCTGGTCGCGCTGTTGGAGCGCGAGAAATCCAAAAAGGGCCAGCAGGTCGCCACCTCGCTCCTGCAAGCGCAGATTTTCATGCTCGACTTTCAGGCCGCCCGCTATCTGGTGCAGGGCGAAGTCGCAAAACAGGCCGGCAACAATCATCCGACCAGCGCGCCGACCGGCGTCTACAAGACCGACGACGGCTATATCAACATTGCCACCGCCGGGCAGACGATCTGGAAGCGATTCTGCGAGGCGATCGGGGCGGCGGAGCTTGAAAAAAACCCGAACTATATCAACGGCCCGGCGCGCTCGAAAAACCGCGACGCGCTCGACGTCGAGATCAACCGCCGCCTTGTCGGCCGCAACAGCGCCGAATGGATCGAGCGCCTGAACAAGGCCGGCGTGCCATGCGGGCCGATTTACGCCATCGACCAGATGTTCGCCGATCCGCAGGTGCAGCACCTCGGCATTGCCCAGAAGGTGAACAAGAGCAACCTGCATCTGGTCGGCCAGGGCGTGAACCTGTCGCGGACGCCGTCGAAGCTCGTGGCGCGGCCGCCGGAGCTCGGCGAGCACACCGATGCGGTGCTCAAGGAATTCGGTTTCAGCAAGCGCGACATCGCCGCGCTGCATAAGGCCAAGGCGGTGTAAACGGATTGTCATGCCCCGCCAACGGGTCCGGCCCGAAGTGGCCGGCCCGATGACAAGCTCCGGCGGGGCACCCAGTAAACGCAATGCATGAGATCAACCTCGAAACACGGTGATTACTGGGTCATCCGCCTTCGCGGATGATGACAGTGCAAATGACAAGGAGTTCTGCCATGACCGACAAGATGCTCTCCCGCAAAGAAGGAGGCGTCGGTTACGTCACTTTCAACAATCCGGAGAAGCTCAACGCCGTGTCGCTGGACATGTGGGAAGCGACCAAGCGCATCCTCGACGATTTCGTTGCCGACAACGACATCCGCGTCGTGGTGCTGACCGGCGCCGGCGGCAAGGCCTTCGTATCCGGAGCGGATATTTCAAGGTTCGAGAGCGAACGCGCCAATCTTGAAGGGGCGCGTGCCTACGGCGCCAAGTCGGAAGCGGCTTACGCCAGCATCTACGAATTCCCCAAGCCGACCATCGCCATGATCCGCGGCTATTGCATCGGCGGCGGGCTTGGCTTGGCGACATGCTGCGATCTGCGCATCGCCACCGACAATTCGCGCTTCGCGGTTCCCGCCGCCAAGCTCGGGCTTGGTTACGGCTATGCCGGCTTGAAGCGCCTGGTCGACGTCGTCGGCCCGGCCTTCGCCAAGGAAATTTTCTACACCGCCCGCCAGTTCGACGCCCAGGAAGCCCTCACCATGGGCCTCGTCAACCGCGTGGTGCCGTCGGCCGAGCTCGAAACTTCCGTCAAGACCATCACCGACATGATCTGCGCCAACGCGCCGCTCACCATCAAGGCGGTGAAATACACCGTCAACGAAATCGTCAGGGAAGATTCCAAGCGCAACGTCGCGCGCACCACCGAAATGGTGGAAAAATGCTTCACCAGCAACGACTACAACGAAGGTCGCGCCGCTTTCATGGAAAAGCGCAAGCCGGTGTTTACCGGGACCTAGAGCTCGCGGCGCTTACTCCACCTTCAAGCCGGCCGACTTGACTACCTTGGCCCATTTCGCGGTTTCGTCGGCGACGAGACGGCCGAATTCCGCCGGGCTCATCGGCATCACTTCGCCGCCGAGGTCGTGGAAGCGCTCTATGATCTTCGGGTTGGCCAGCACCGCATTGACGGCGGCGTTGAGCTTGGCGACGATGTCGGGCGGCATGCCTTTCGGCCCACTGACGCCGAACCACACCGAGACTTCATAGCCGGGCACGGTTTCGCCGATCGTCGGCACGTCGGGAAGGGAAGCCACGCGTTCCTTCGTGGTCACGCCGAGCGCGCGGATGCGGCCGGCCTTGATCTGCTGGATCGAGCCGGGAAGGTTGTCGAACAGCACCGGAATCTGGCCACCGAGCAGATCGGTCATCGCCGGACCGGTGCCGCGATACGACACGTGCGTCAGTTTGATTCCGGTCATGAATTCGAGCAGTTCGCCGGACATGTGCGGCGAGGTGCCAACACCGCCGGAGGCGAAATTGATCTTGCCCGGCTGCGCCTTCGCCATGGCGATGAACTCGGCCAGCGTCTTGGGCGGAAAATCGAGATTCACGTCCATGACATTGGCGAGCTTCATGGTGCCGGCGATCGGCGTCGAGTCGCGGACGAAGTCGAACGGGATATGCTCGTAGAGCGTGGCATTGATGGCGTTGTTCGGCGCCACGAAGCCAATGGTGTAGCCATCGGGCGCCGAGGCCAGCACATCCTGCATGCCGATATTGCCGCCGGCGCCGACATGGTCCTCGACGATGAATTGCTGGCCGAGCTGTTCCGACAAATACTGGCCGAGGATGCGCGCGATGGTGTCGTTGGGGCCGCCGGCGGCGAACGAAACGATAAAGCGCACCGGCCGCGTCGGATAGTCGAGCGCGTAGCTCGGGCCGATCCAGCCTAGCAGCGACAACAGCACGGCGAGCGGACGCAATGAATTCGCAGCGGAAATCGGCATGCGTATTTCCCTACCTTTCACCTCTCCCCGCGTGCGGGGAGAGGTCGAGCGAAGCGAGGGTGAGGGGGCCTCTCCGCGATTCTGAGCATCACGGATGATCGACTGCGTTGCAAATATTCCCGCTCGTCTCAGCCCAGCGGAGAGGCCCCCTCATCCCGGCCTTCTCCCCGCAAGCGGGGAGAAGGAGCAGTTACGGAATTTTCTTCACAACTTTCGTATCGAGGCCGAACACGCGCGCGGCATTGGCGCCCAAAATGTTGCGCTTGGCCGTCTCGTCGAGGAACGGCAGGTCGTAGATCACGCCGGGGGTGTCGAAATCCCAATGCGGATAGTCCGACGACCACAACAGTTGGGTATCGGCCTTGATCATCTTGAAGGTCGCTTCCAGGATCGACTTGTCGTCCGGCTTCTCCATCGGCTGCGACGAGTAATACATCTCGCGCATGTATTCGCTCGGTTTCCTTTTCAGCGACGGGCAGTCCGACGTGCGCATCATGTAGGAGTGGTCGAGCCGCTGCATCAGCGCATAGGCCCAGGTCAGCCCGCTCTCGATCCATAAGACTTTGAGCTTGGGGAAGCGCTCGGGCAGGCCGTTGATCACCCAGTTGGTCATGTGGATCATGTTGAACCACATGAAGCCGAGCGAATGCACCGAGATGAACCGGTTGGTCATCTGCAGCGCGCGGTCTTCCCAGCTATAGGCGGCGTGGAACGAGATCGGCTTGCCGAGCTCCTCGAGCAGCGCGTAGGTCTTCATATAGGCGTTGTCGTGCACCGGCTTGTAGCGCGGCGACGTCACCATGAAGCCGACGACGCCTTTCTTGTCGCCGAAATCCTTCACCGTCTGGTAGGCGGCGTCCGGATCGTTGAACGGCAGATAAAGCATCGAAATCAGCCGCGGCTCGACGGCGAGGATGCGCTCGCAGAGCCAGCGGTTATAGGCGCGGCACAGCGCCACCTCGATTTCGACTTGCGGATGCAGGCCGAGGAACAGCATCGGCGTCGGGAACAGGCAGGCGTAATCGACGCCGAGCGAGTCCATCCATTCGACGGTCATGGCGACGTCGCGATGCCGGCCGTCCTGCGGCACCTTCTGCAGCCGGCGCAAATTGGAGCGGGTGATGCGGCCGCCGAGATTCTGATTGCCGACCGACGAGTTGAGCATCGCCGAGCGGCCGGGCCGCTGCGCGGAATCCATCACGTCGTGGCGGATCACCGGGCTTTCGATGTACTGGAAGACTTCCTTGTAGGATTCGTTCTCGTAGTGGTGCGCGTCGACGTCGACGATCAGGAAATCCTGGTAATTGCGGGCGCGGGCCTGTTGCGCCGCGTGCTCGAGATGTTTTGCGGTCGAGTAATCGTCGAAGTTAAGCTTGCGGACTTCGTTCGGAGTCGTGTCCATGATTTGCTCCCTCTAAGAGCGCATGATCTTTTCGGAAAACCGGCAGCCACTTTTCCGGATCATGCGTCAGGCGACCACGTAAAGATCGTCGCCGCGCCGCACCACCTCGAATTTCTTCAGCTTCAGCTTGCGATCGCCCACGCACTGGCCGGTGGTGAGCTCGTACTCATAGCCGTGCCAGGGACAGACGAAATGCACTTCGTCGGAGAACGTCTGGCCCTGATAGGTGCGATCCGGCGCGATCAGGTCCACCACCTGATTGATCAGGATGCCCTCGCAGGCCGGTCCGCCGGAATGGACGCAGTAATTGCTGTAGGCGTAATAGGCGCCGCCATGGTGAAAAACGCCGATCTCGTTATTGCCGGCGGTCACGATGCGCCGGTCGCCGTCGGGCAAATCCGAAGCCTTGGCGACGAACCATTCTGCCATGAAAACGCTCCCACCTATCCGCTTGCGGCGCGCAGTATAGGTGCGCCGCTCCCGCAGCAACAAGGGCAGTCCCGGAACGGCTATGCATTCCGCCCGGCCCATCTTATGCTTCGCCAAAACGCCAGAGCACGAGGAAAACCATGGTCGACGTCCAGACCGAGCCGAAACTTTTGCTGCCGTTCCTGCGGCCGTTCTACGACGCCGCGATCCCGCTGTCGTGGCTGATCGTCCGCGTCGCGGTCGGCTGGAATCTATTGGTGCACGGCTGGGGCAAGATCATGGCCGGGCCGGCGCCCTATCTCAAGGGCTTCGTCGATGTCGGCTTCATTCCGCCCGAGCCGTGGTTCTGGAGCGGGCTCGTCATCGAAGCCGTCGGCGGCGCGGCCATTATCCTCGGCCTGTTCACCCGCTTCTTCGCCGCCGCAGCCGCAATCGAAATGCTGCTCATCACCCTGATCTATTGGAAAACCGGCTTCGCATGGACCAAGCGCGGCTACGAATACACGCTGATGTGGGGGCTGATCAGCTTCGCCATCGCGCTGCGCGGCGGCGGGCCGTATTCGCTCGACCGCAAGCTCGGGCGGGAGCTTTGATCGTGCGCCGCAGCGTCACGCCCTTGTGTCTCGCCCCCGTCACCGCTAAATACGGCGCCGCGACGCTCAAGCCTTCTTAATTCGGAGAGGTGGCAGAGTGGTCGAATGCACCGCACTCGAAATGCGGCATACGGGCAACCGTATCGGGGGTTCGAATCCCTCCCTCTCCGCCATACTAATAAAATCAATAACTTAGAAGAATTCTATAGCGACATTAGCGACAGCAATTAGCGACAGGTAACCACGTCCTTGTGCTTAGCAGGTTCGACTGTGCGTGCTGACGCAAGTGTCGCCAATGGCGACACACCACTGGCTACATTGATGCGCGAGCCCGCGGCCGCAACCGCGGATACCGTTCTCGCCGAGTTACGCCGTCGCCCGATTGTACATCCCGAATGGCTGTCCCTGCAGGGCGCCGCTGCTTACACGGGCTACCCTGAGCACCAATTCAGCGACTACGTGAAGCGCGGCACGCCGGAAATGGCCGATTAACCATGGCAAGCGAGAGGATTCGCCTCTCGGAAAACGCCCCCTACATTAGTTTCAGCGTACAGAGGCGGGCTTCGACGGATTGGCCCGCGCCAACCTGCGCTCCGAGCAAGGTGGTCCGTAAACGCGGCAGGTGGCCCAGGTGGCATCTGCAACCAATCGGAGATATCCCCATGGCGCCCGCGCGTGCGTTTTGGAAAGGCTACCTCAAGCTCTCGCTCGTCTCGTGCCCCATCGCCCTCTACGCCGGGACAGCATCGACCGAGCGGGTCTCGTTTCGCCAGATCAACAAGAAAACCGGCCATCGCCTGCGCCAGCAGCTGGTCGACGAGGTCACGCGCGAGGTTGTCGAGGGCGAGGCCAAGGGTCGCGGCTACGAATACGCCAAGAACGCCCACATCCCAGTCGATGACGACGAACTCGACGCCCTAGCGGTCGAAAGCAAACACACCATCGAAATCGACTCGTTCGTCCCGCGCGAGCAGATCGACGAGCGGTATCTAGACAACCCCTACTACATCACACCGGACGGCCAAGTCGGGCAGGATGCATTTGCGGTGATCCGTGAGGCCATGCGCGGCAAGGGCATCGTTGCGCTCGGTCGTGTCGTGCTGGCCAAGCGCGAGCGGGTCATCATGCTCGAGCCCTGGGACAAGGGGCTGACGGCCACCACGCTGCGCTATCCCTACGAGATCAGGGACGCGAAGGAATATTTCGACGACATCCCTGACGTGAAGGTCGAGCCCGATATGCTCAAACTGGCCCAGCACATCCTCCAGAGCAAGGCGACGGACTTCGACCCCTCGCAGTTTGTAGATCACTATGAGGAAGCCGTCGTCGCTATGCTCAAGAGGAAGCAGGCCGGCCTGCCGGTATCACGCGAGCGTGCCGCCCCGCGGCCACAGAATGTTGCGAACCTGATGGACGCGCTCCGCCGCAGCATTGCAGAGGAAAAAGCAACTCCTGCTCCGCCGAAGAAATGGCGCAAACGGATTGAGGGACAGCGCGAAATGCTGCTTCCCATTGCCGGCAAAGCCAAAAAGGTGGCCAGGGCAACCCCGTCGGAACGGAAGAGCCCCCGACAGAAAAATGTCGGTTGACCATATGCGACCGTTGCCCGATCGCTGCTCGAAAATCCAGACGCCGGTTGGACGCTTCCAAAATCCAACTTGCGTCGGGGATGCCGCCAGGCGTGCCATGATCGAGAACATTAGAACTCATCCCTACACGCGCGCTGTATGTCTCGAAACCGCTCGCATGTTCGAGCACCGTGCAGCCAAACACCTAATCGAAGCTCAGGACAGGGCTGACAAGGGCGCTGCGGATTCCGCCCTGGAGTTTAAAACTAAGGCTAGACTTGCACAGCAGCGCGCGAATGCCTGGCACCTTCGTGCGAAAAACGCCTCCAACTAAACGGCGCGCGCGTGACCGCCATGAGTATGATTCATGTAGGCGAACTCCGTGCGGATATTCCTAAGACTCGGCGGCGACGTCGAGCGGAGTGATACCGTGAGCAACAATGGAAACAAAGCCTCTACCCCTCGGGCGGCGGACGATACCGCACCGATCCTGGTGCCTGACGGCGCCGGCATTTGGACGTTCGGTGACCATTTGAGACATCTGGCCGGGCATGCCGGCACCATTCCCCTCGCGCGGGATGAATACGGTCGCTGCCTCATCTGCCTACGCCGTGGCTTCTTCACGCCGAACGCGTAATCGGTGGTGCGAAACGGTTCAGGGTCGAAAAGCTTGTCGGGGCGCGGGAGGCCGGACCGATCCCGCCTTGAAAATGCCCGTAGCAGAGGCTATCTACCCACCACAACTCATGGACAGAACTGTCCTGGAGGACGTGGGTCTTCCGACTGTTGGGTTCAACGCTCACAGTGAGTTGCCGACCGATCCCTCGGCCCTGTCGGGCGCGTCAGTAGGTCGAACCTCCGTGGCGACGCGGATTTCCTGCCAACAACCTTGCACCTTTTGCGTCGCGATGCGCCGCATTTGTTGCGCTCAGGAGGTTCGATCATGCGTATGGACACACCCGTCGCCAACGGCGACCCGACGCTGGCCGCGTTGATACCGGAAGGCGTCACCCTGGCCCACATCATCGCGCTGTTCCAGGACGCCTATCCTGTAAATGGGGTACAGCTTCTCCGCGCACACCTTGGTGCGACCCACCCGGCGAACCTTGCGCCCCCCGAGTTGGCCGAATTCATCAAGTACGTGTTGGCGGCGCTAAAGTCGGCCGGGATCAGAGACCCCGCCGACGTGCTTGCAAATGGAGTGCGGCTCGAGGCCGAAGCGGCTGCCGCCAAACTCGGGTCTTCGGCCGCGATTGGCGATCTCGCGGCCGAACGGAAATTCGACGGGCATGCCCCGGTCACGATCGAGGACAACTCATCGACGAACTCCGATGCATCGACGCCGCGGCCGGTGGCACAAATCATTGCATACGGGACGACGAAAGCCGGGGACGAGCGTCAGCCGGACAAGCCGGCCACGAATATCGTGCCGCGGACGATTGCCAATCCTCAAGCGAGCACTCCTGCGACGGCCGCTGCCGGCGACGAGATCGTTATCGACGACCGACACCTTCTCGGCGAGCATCGCGTTGCTAAAATGCTGGGCTGCAGCCTGCGGACGCTGCAACGCTCGCGCACGAAAGGGAAAGGCCCCGCGAGCACGAAGATAGGTCGCAAGGTATTTTATGAACTCAATGATTTGCAGGAATGGATAGACAGAGGAAAAATCCGGTGATGTCGACCGTCAGATATCGGCCGATGACGCAGCCTTCGGCATCACTCGGCATTAACGCGCGCGTCGACTCTGATTTGTTAGCGCCGGGACGCCGGGCGCGCTCGGGGCGCTATCTACGACACATCGAAATTAGCTCGCGCGTCACCATGCCATAGGGTGGCGCTCTTGCATTGGCAGCGCCGCCGAAAAGCCAGAATACAGTACCGCTACGTGTGTCAAACCCTGCGAGCCGACTTCGCATTCGAGAAAGAGTCTGGAGCCTAAAGCTTGACGTCCTCGCAAATTATCGAACGACACTTAGCAAAGGCTGCCATTAGACCTGCCGGCACCTCTGCAATTCGCGCGAACATCAAATCGATTGAGGCTAATCCCATTGAATCCGCCAAATCAAATCTGTTTGACACGAGAAGCTGGGGTGACTTTTGCGACGTCACCCTGACTTTGAAGCAAGGCCGCCAAGCCGACAGTAGCGGTTGGATAAAGATCGACCACCATCAATGCCGACAAGCTTTTCGGCATTTCATGAACCTCCTCAACAAAGCAGTGTATGGATCTGCATTTCGTCGTCACGGCAAACGCCTTCGCGTGTTACCTGTACTTGAGAAAGGCGAGGTCCGCGCTCGCTCATTACGTCGATGGGAGCGTGGCACGTCAGGTCGATGGCATATCCATTGCGCCATAGAATTGCCGCCGCATTTCGATGCCACTGCCCTCGAGACTTTAATTGGTGACTGTTGGGCGAAGGTCGAGTTGGGTCACCGTCGAATTCTTGTCCGCGACGGTGCAAACGCGGGCTGGATCAACTACATGCTGAAAGACCGTCAGAAATCGGAGTTCGACGGTTTACTAGACTGCGTAATAATAGAGTCGTTGCACAATCCAATTGTTGACGCGTAGACGTTCGTTGGATTGAGACTCTTGTACAAAAGCTTGGGTGAGGCGGTTGGGTTACCAATCCCCTTGTTTTCCTCCTATGGCTGTCGCGCGCCACCCCGTAGCTCGCATCGCGCCGCCGGCGCCCGCCATCATCAGCGCCTCGCGCGCGCGAGTGGGTGAGAGAGATGGTCAAGGC
>Ga0307476_10000497_pt1 | contig 30099 bp, 23 predicted proteins | sample atmos_gasesECM2C_2_FD_203314 | JGI IMG/M metagenome (GOLD analysis project Ga0307476, IMG submission 203314) | Hardwood forest soil microbial communities from Morgan-Monroe State Forest, Indiana, United States - atmos_gasesECM2C_05 | ecosystem: Environmental > Terrestrial > Soil > Temperate...
GGCTCCACTGGCGTCCCCCAGGCGCGAAACTCGCAGGCCGGCAAAATCTGGCCGCGTTCGACTTTCCTGAGGGCTCTCTTGTCCTTACTGAGGCCGGTTCGAAGCGGCGCGCATCGTTGCACATTTTCAGCGGCGAGGAATCTTTGCGTGACGCGGACCCAGGTGGAATCGACATTCTGAGCAGCGATATCGACACTTTTCGCGCGGCTCTGACGTCGGAAAATCGCACGCTCAAGCGAGCACTGACCGATCCGCGGCTTGTGAGTGGAGTCGGAAACGCATATTCGGATGAGATTCTGCATGCAGCGCAACTCTCGCCAATTTCGCTCACGCGGAAACTGACAGCGCAAGAATGGGAGCGCCTGTTTGTTGCGGCCCGGCAAACTCTTCAACTCTGGATCGAGCGCTTGCGAGCCGAGGCTAAGGTAAGTTTCCCTGAGAAAGTCACGGCTTTTCGCAAGGGGATGGCAGTCCATGGCCGTTACAGAGAGCCTTGCCCTCGCTGCAGCGAAAAGGTTCTGCGAATTCGCTACGCGGACAAGGAAACAAACTACTGTGCCCGTTGCCAGACTGGGGGAAAAGTGCTCGCCGATCGAGGGCTATCTCGATTGCTAGGGTCAGATTGGCCACGCACTCTGGAAGAACTGGAAGCGCTGACCCGTCATTAGCAGCAAGGGGCTTGTCACAGACTCACAGTCTTAGATTCCGCCTGCGCCTAATTGGAAAGCACGATTGTGTTCTTGATTGTTCGACGGATTCGCCCAAACAATCAACTCCGGCACGAAGGAGCTGATCAAGTCAGGGTGCTGCGGCAACACTCGAATCGAGTAACCGTGTAAGCCAGTTCGCATCGTTGGTTTAATGACAGCCTCGAAGAGATCGATCCCGGAGCTATCTCTTCCCGTTGATCGCATCGGGATTACGACTGAGTTCTTAATCTCGCCTTCGGCGTCGACCTGCCCCATCAAAACTTGCACAACAACGTCTTCGGGAGTGAGAGCGTTCAGGGCAATGCGTGCGGATACCACAATCCGCTCACCCAGCCGTATCTCAGAAACGTCATTCTTTACGGAGTCGACTTTTATCCTTGGCCATGCGGTTTCGACCTTGCCCAGCCATGAGGCCAGGCGTTTCGCCTTGGCGGAGTTTTCAGCGCAAAGGTTCAGATAGCGACGGTGCGCGACCAAGTAATATTCATCGGCATATTGCGTCACCATGCGGTGCATGTTGAACTCCGGACACAATGTGGAGACCGACGACTTCATACACTCGATCCACTTCGACGGCATTCCGTCGGCTCGGCGCTCGTAAAACATCGGCACGATCCTGTGCTCGAGGAGTTCATACAAGGTTTCGGCTTCCACCTGATCCTGATATGCAAGATCGTCGTAAACCTCTCCCTTGCCGATGGCCCAACCTATATCCGATTCGTTTTGGTTCCGCATTTCCCACGCCTCGTCCCACCATCCATCGAGAGTACTCACGTTGAGGACGCCATTGGCCTGGGCTTTCATTCCGCTGGTGCCGCTGGCTTCCATTGGCCGCCGCGGAGTGTTCAACCACACGTCACATCCCTGCAGCATGTAGCGCGCAATCGCCATATCGTAATCTTCCAGGAATACCAGCTTCCGGCGAAATTCCGGTTTCATGGCTAAATTGATGATCGCTTGAATCAATTGTTTTCCATCGTTGTCCTGAGGGTGGGCCTTGCCGGCATAAATAATCTGAACGGGGCGTTTAGGATCGTTCAGCAGACGCGACAGGCGTTCCGGATCGCGAATGAGAAGATTGGCGCGTTTATAAGAGGCGAAGCGGCGTCCGAACCCTATGGTCAGGGCATCCGGGTTCAGCACTTCATCCGCATCATCCAGGGCACTTTGAGTGGCCCCGCGGTTCGCCAACTGAACGTGGAGTCTTTTCCGGGCATAGGCCACTAATCGCTCTCTCCGGCGCTCATGTGTACTCCATAATTCGGGCGCTGGAATGGTTTCGGCTCGCTGCCAAAGCTTGTCATCCGCGGGCTCGTCCCGCCACTTTGGTCCGAGATAGCGGTCATACAACTGGTTCATCTCGAAGGAAACCCAGCTACTGAAATGCACTCCATTGGTCACATATCCAATGGGGACATCCGATTCGGGCAAGCCCTTCCAGATCGGATTCCACATGCACCGGGAGACATTGCCATGGAGTCGGCTCACTCCGTTGCTGAAAGAAGCCAAACGCAAGGCCAGAACCGTCATGCAAAAATCTTCAGACTCGTTGGTCGGATCCTTTCGACCGAGCCCCAGGAATTCGGCCCGCGAGATTCCCAGCCGTCCCATGACGGTGGAGAAGTAACGGTCCATCAGAGCGGGAGAAAAATAGTCGTGACCGGCTGTAACCGGCGTATGGGTAGTAAAAATGAGATTGGCCGATGCCAGTACACGCGCTTCGCGAAAAGAGAGCTGCCTGGTTTCCATGAGACGCAAAATTCTCTCCAACCCCAGAAACGCAGAGTGCCCCTCATTCATGTGAAAAATGGTGGGCTGCAATCCCAGGGCTTCGAGTAAGCGATAGCCTCCGATTCCCAACAAAATCTCCTGCCTGATCCGGTTCTCGAGGTCTCCGCCATAAAGGTGATGAGTAATTTCACGAGACGGGGTTGGATTCTCTGGAATGTTTGTGTCCAGCAGAAACAGCTTTAGCCGTCCAACGTTTACCGACCACACTCGTGCGGTGACCGGACCTTCGGGCATCTCAACCTGAATCTTCACATCCGGAACAGGAGCGATTGGCAAAGTGTGAAAGTCGTTGTCTTCGAAGGCTTCCTGTTGCCAGCCCGCGGCGTTCAAATATTGGCGAAAGTATCCCTGCTGGTAAGCCAGGCCCACACCAACTAGCGGCAATCCCAAATCACTCGCTGCCTTCAGATGATCGCCAGCTAGAACTCCGAGTCCGCCCGCAAAGATCGAAAGGCACTCGGTGATGCCAAACTCGGCGGAAAAATATGCCACCACCAATTTGTCGTCGTTCTGATGTTCGCGGCGGTACCAACTACCTTCTCCTGAGAGATAAAGATCGAGCCTTTCTGCGACTCCGCTTAAATGCGCCAAGAAGGAGTCGTCGTGGGCCGCAGCCTCCAAAGCAGACTGATCGATGCTTCCAAGTAGAACGATCGGATTGTACCCCGAGATTTCCCAAAGATCGCGGTCCAGCCTAAGAAACAACTGAACCGCACCGGGGTCCCAACTCCAGCGTAGGTTGTAGGCGATGCGTAACAGTGGCTGCAGGGGCTCGGGCAAGAGAGGACGAACCGTAAAAGTCGAAACAGGCTTCATCAGAAACCTCACATCGATTGCCTAGACCGCATCTCACGTTTCCTGCACAATCGCTCGAAAGCATTCCGTAGAAGCGAGGCGAGGCAATCGCACAAGTTATTTCCTAGAGTATTCCTTTCAAGAGCGTGGAAGATGAAAGCATGGTGGAGATATCCGCACAAAAGGTCATGGTGGGAATAGGAACTCCCACTCACAATTCGCACGAAAGCTACGAACCGATTCTGTAGTCCTTCTCGAAATTACGCTGGACGGCCATTTCATAGAGCAGCAGGAGACTGAGGAAAAAGAGTGCCCAAATCTCATGTGGCATTACAATCGTGTCCCACCACCAGCATTCCGACAAGGTCGAAGGGATGCGTCCATCGGTTTGCATCGTTTGGAGAATCGTTCCGCCGGGAATCAGGAATGGGACCATCAACAACAGGGCGAGGATTGCCGGAAGGCGCGCTTTCCGGCATGAGGCGACTACCCAGCACAAAGGCAGGACCAGCAGAACCGCGTCATAAAATCGATGATAGATAGGGAGCAAGCTCATGACCGCAATGGCACTCAAATGCAAAAGGTCGTCTTGACGGATTCTTCTCCGCAACACGATGAGAAGCCACGCACCAAGAAAAACTACTCCAATCAATTCGGCTAAGTGGTTCGCCACGCCGACACTGCCCACTATGGAATACAAAATCACTTGAAGATTAAGCAGCCCGAACCGCGTCGGGTTGACGGGGGTAAAGTTCGCAAGAATCCCGCTCTCGAGCAGAACGTGGTTGTCGTTGAGATAGTTTCCGAACCATGGAGTGTGGCTGATTTCAAGCCTTAGCAGCCCGACGGCGGTGAACAGGGCCAGCAATGCCGTCGCCCCTGCGAAGATTCGCCAGCGCCGGCACACCAGATAATAGAGAAGAAAGCAGAGTCCAATCTGCGGCTTCAATCCAGCCGACACTGCGAGCAGCACTGCGGTTGCCATGTCATGGCGCTGGCGAGCGGTCCAAACGGCGATCACTCCCAACTCAACCGCGGCCAGCGCCACGTTGCCGGTCACAAACCCTGTATGAAACGGCGCCAGCGCCAAGATAAATGCTATGAGCAAACCGCCTTGAATATCGCGATAGGAAAAGCCGGCGAGTTCCACCAGCACACTCAGCATGAGTCCGAAGAGCGCGAGGTTGATCGCGAACCAAAGCCCATACGCGAGATTCCACGGGAGCCAACTGAGTGGTGCGACCAGCACCAACGACGTAATCGGATAGGCCGTGGGAATGCCTCGTTTGGCAATGATCGATCCATCCGCCACTTCTCTCGGAACAAACTGGAGATGCGCCGCCTGCGGCGGCCACAATCTCAGAAGCGTTTGTGGACTGTAAGGGTCAAGGCCGCGAGTCCATGCATCGGCTTGTATATAAGGAGCGAGAAAGTCATTAAACTGCGTTGAGCTTTGAATCGCCCGAAGCGGTCCCCGCACCACGAACTCGGCTCCCGCCGCCAAAATCAGCGCAAGACACAGCAGACTCCTCCAATCCCGCGCGATTCGAGAACTCGATTCAGACGCATCCTGAGAAGATGGCATGGGTACGCGCTTGGCGCTAGACCGTCGGCTGTCTAAAACTATGAACCGGAGAGAACCCAACAAAAGGCTTAGAGACGGCACGCGGATCAGACTTGAACTGGGCGGCAAGATCGATCAACAGAAAGGCCGAAACCCAGAAAAACACCGAGAGATAGGAACCGACCGCAAAAAGCCAGTCTTCAAAGCCCGCATGAATCAGTCCCGCAATGACGATCATGGCGAACACAACCGCGTAGTTGTTCGGACTCTCATTTCTGCGCATCCATGAATAAGCCCGAGCTGCCGCTCGCAACAAAAGAACCAACAGAATGATAAACGGAACAATGCCGAGCAATCCCACGTATTCGGCCAGCGCCAAATAGCTGCTGCCGTGCTCGCGGTTCGAACCCCACTTTGTATAGATCGACGAGTATTGAATGTTAGTCCGCTCTGTTCCCAGGTCGCTGGTTCCGAAGCCAGTTCCAAACCAGGGATGCTGTTTGATGGCGGCAATGCTGTCATCCCAAGGCGCCTGGCGCGATCCGAAGACGCCCGTGTTTGGCCGAGACTGGTCGAGCTTGAAAATGAACCGGTCGGTCATCGAATCCAGTAACTCGCCCATGTGAGAAGGATTGGCGACAGCCATGATCTCAAGGAACAAAGCTGCGGCAAAAATACTTCTCACGAGTAATCCCGGACGGCGTAATCCAACTGTAATAAGGATGACGAGAGCCGCATCTGCAATGATCGCCGCGCGGCACACGGTAACGTAGAGGAGAACTCCGCAGAGTGCCAGTGCAATATAGCGGCGGCGGCGCTCCGCATGGTCGCGAGCCATCAAAGCCGACCACAGGAGAACGGGGGTTAAGGCAACTCCAACCACAGCCCCTAGGGCGTTCGGGCTTCCAAAAAGATCGTAGCCCAGCACAAAATTGCAGGCGGCCGCGAGATACACCATGCCCTCACAACCGAGAACGAGGCCACGAACAAACGCGTCCTCCCGCCCCGCCAGAGCAACCCGCGCGCCCGTTGATGCGTACAAGAAGAGCAACAACAAACTTCCGGTTTTCAGCGAAGCCGTGAGAGGAGAGTTTGAGGCGCTGGCGGTTGCCAGCGCGGTGAGAACGCAAAACAAGGCAATCAGATGGAACGACTCAAAATGCTTTTCGCGATTGCTCTTCATCCAGAGGACGAGGCCGGCCAATCCTCCTACGGCCAGGAACAGCCAGCGCAGATAGGTGCTCGCTCCGGCCAGCGGCAGCCCGGTTCCAGCCACAAGAAAGCATGCCAGTGTGACCGGGAAGAAAACTTTCTGGAATTTCCAAAGACAAGCGAGGACCATTTCGACCGCGACGATCGCTCCCAGGTACGTAGAATTGGCGAAGAGGCCTGGACTCCGCTGCATCTCATGAAAGAGAGCCCAGAGGACGATCAATCCCAGAGGGATGAGTAGAAATCGAAGTTGAAATTTCATCCTACGCTTGTGCTCCAACCTCAACCGGCAACGGAAAAACTATTGTACAGGGCAACGATAGGCCGTACTGTGGCAGCCTTTGCTTCTTCAGCAACTGTTCGTTAGCTGGCTTCACTGCAGATTGTGCACGCAGTAGGAGGTTCCGGCTATCTGCACCCAGCCGGCCAGCTGCACTCCTTCGACTGGACACACCGTGACGACGAACTTTGCACCGGTGTGCGCGAAAACATCGAGGACCTGTTGCTGCACGCGCTCGGGAGCGCTCCAGAATTCGGCAGTGCCGTCGCCGGAGTCCATGATTTCAGCCACGATTCGCAGCTTCGCCAGATGGGCCCAGTAGGCCCCGGTTCCGTTCATGATTACCGCGACTTTGTCTCCCGGATGAAGGCCCATCTGCGAGAGTTGCTCGGCGGTTGCAATGTCCTGCAGAGTCGAGTTCGGCCCGCTGCCGGGAATAGCAAGATGATGCAGGGCGACACGCACCGTGTAGTCGGTGGTTGCCAGGAGCATGGTGAAGCTCACCGCCAGCGTAACGTATGTCGCGCTCTCTCGAGCATCCGGGCAAAGCCGGACGGCCGCAAGCAATGTAAGAAAAAGGAGTAGAACAAACCCGCCCAGGTAACGATCATTCTCGACTAGCGGCAGATATAGCCCCATGCCGACCACTACGATCGCGAGCAAGGGCCACAGTTCGCGTAATCCTCCCCAAAATACTGCTCCGGTCAGAAGGATAAGGATGATCACGCCCGCAACCAGGTCCGGCCGGGAACGAAGCACTAATCGGAGTTCACTGCGAAGTGCGCCGGTGAGCACTTCCAACTGCGGCCCGAACTTGAAATGCCACTGCAACCCTTCGTTCCAATAAGAAGGATCGGTCCAAGGAGGATACGTACCCACGACAGGGCCATCGAATTCATATACGGGGGGATGCTGGAAGAGTTGCCGGGTCGGGTGGGCGGGGATGCCGCTTCCCTGCTCTGCCCCTTGCCAGTTTCTCCAAAACGTTCGCGGGGATACATACCAGGCATAGTTAAATTTGCCGGTATCGCTAAAAGTGAACCGTCCCTTTTGATGTGACAACAGCAAGATGAACGGCGCCGAAATGCAGAGAAAAACTAACGCGGCTACAAGAATGCCACGACCCCAATCTGAGCTCGATCGCTTCCACCAGTAGCCCGTTGCGAGGACCACAAATCCAACTGGAAACAGAATTGCTTTCGTCCAATACCCAATGCCAAGTGCGAAGCCAAGCAGCGCGAACCGCCAGACTTTTCCTGCGCGCGCGCAACTTAACAACATTCCCGCCGACCAACACACGCAAGCCAGCACCGCAAGATCAGGAGTCATGTCCCACGGAGTATCCACTTCCAAAGCCAGCCAGAGAAATATTGGATAGGCGAGGAGCAGCATCATCCATTTCGGCAAAGAGGCCGCATCGTTAGGGCTTAGCGTCAAAGGTCTTTTGCGGCTCCAAGCCATCAGCTCGCGCAGCAGAAAGCGAAACGCAAGCAGGGCGAGGACAAACACTCCGACGTTGACGAGTCGAGCTACGGGAAACTCCCGCTCCGGCGAAGGCTTCACAACTCCAAGAAAAAGGCCAAGAGTCCAGGGATACAACGGACTCCACCATGCATTGATGGCATTGGCCCAATCATGCCGAAAAAAGGATCGGCCCACATCCAGATAAGAGATCCCGTCGGGGTCCATCGCGTAACGACCCAGCCATGCGTGGAACAGCCCAAGCGCAAGGGCCGCCGTCATGAGAACGCGTTCCAGCAACCTTTCTTTATTTCCTGAGAGTTTGTCGGGTTGGGACGTCATATTCTGCGAACTGCTTACGAGCGCAGGCGATAGCTCTGCAGAGCCTCTCCGGAAAGATGTAGTCCTCGATGCAAGAATCATTTGTACCATGCCAGGGGCACGGTTTCCGGTTCGAAGAGAGGCAAGGCCACTCCATATATTTTCCGACGGAGGCAGAAGGTTTTTGATATAGTTGCGCACTGTCATGCCGCGTTCCGCGATGAACGAAGCGAATTATTCGGCTCCTGTTCCGGTCCCCGACCCGGCCCGGCCTGCAGCGCTCAATAGAAATCAGATTCGCGGCTTCTGGGCATCGTGGGGTGGATGGACGCTCGACGGCATGGACTCCGTTGTCTACGCGCTGGTGCTGGTGCCTGCGCTGCGCGAGTTGCTGCCGCACTCCGGCATTGCGGCCAACAAAGGCAATATCGGCTACTACGGATCTTTGTCTTTTGCTCTGTTCCTGGTGGGTTGGGGACTCGCTTTCTTATGGGGGCCGATCGGGGACAAGTTCGGGCGCGTGCGCACCCTCATGCTGACCATCGTGTGGTACTCGGTCTTCACGTTTCTAAGCGCGTTCGTCACCAACGTATGGGAGCTGGCGATCCTGCGCCTGCTGGCCGGCATCGGTATTGGCGGAGAGTGGGCCATGGGCGGGACGTTCGTGGCCGAAGAGTGGCCTGAGAATCGTCGCCGGATGGGTGCGGGATTCATGCACACCGGCTACTATGTCGGTTTCTTTCTCGCCGCGCTGGCCAACTACGCGATTGGCAGCCACTATGGCTGGCGCGCCATGTTCATTGTCGGCGGACTACCCGCGCTGTTGCTGGCGTGGCTGCGGCATGGCGTGTCAGAACCAGGCGCATGGAAGAAAAAAGAGAATGTAATTCGCTCGTGGGCACTGTGGCGTCCGTTTGCAGTACTGTTTTCCGATTCCCTGCGCCGCCGCACCATTTTGAATGCGTTGCTCATGTTGGCCTCGATCTGCGGCCTGTGGGCCGGCACAGTGTACGTTCCCACGGCCATCACGTCGCTGGCCGAAGCGGGCGGGCATGTTGGCCCAGCCGCGGCGCAGATCGCTTCCTATGGCGTGATGTTGATTTCGTTTGCCACGATTCTCGGCTGTCTGGCGATGCCGTGGCTGGCCGAAAGGATTGGTCGGCGTGGGGCTCTCGCCTTTTTCTTCTCTCTAATGTTGATCTTTATCGCGCTGACCTTCGGAAAGGTCTTCTATCTCGGCCCGAGCGCGCTGCCCTGGTTCTTCGTGTGCCTGTTCTTCCTGGGGTTGGGCGGAGCCAACTTTGCTGTCTACACGCTCTGGCTTCCCGAGCAATATCCCACGGAGTGCCGCGCCAGCGCCTTCGCGTTCTCCACATCGTTCGCCCGCTTCGGCGGCGCAGGGATTACCTTCCTCGTCGGTGCCGGCGTTCGTCACTACGGGTCTCTAGGAGTTCCCGTGGCGATGACATCGATCGCCTTCGCACTGGGTCTGATGTTGATTCCGTTTGGCGCGGAAACTCGCGGACAGCGCTTGCCGTCCTAGTCCTAGTTGCCGATGACCGATCACTAGAGAGATCGGATGGTTGAATTTCGGCGGGATCGCGATGCAACGTCCTCTTCGCAATCCGCATGATGGGTTGCAACGGCGCTGAATGAATAATCCTTCCTAACAATAAAAAGCTCCCTCTCGATGAGGGAGCCTTTTTATTTTTGGACCTGTGCTCGAACTATGCCACCCCTCGCGCCTTGATTGGAGCCGCGCTCGGCACTGACACCCCTGACGCGGTTGTCCCCTCGGATACTCTGACGGTGCGTGCGGCGAGCGGCTTCAGCCACAGTAAAGCCATAAAAGCGGCAATCAGATCGCAAATAATCATCGCCCAGAAGACCTTCGTCCACGACCCCGTCTTCTCAAACAGCCAAGCAGCGCCGAAACCGGCAAAAAGCGCACCCGTCCCCTTGGCGGTGTAGACGATGCCGTAGTTTGTGGTCGCCCACGTCTTGCCAAACAGGTCACCGGTGATGGAGGGGAAGAGCGAGAAGATCTCTCCCCATGCGAAGAAGCACAAGCCCGACAGTGCGATGAACCAGACGGGACGGCTGATCAGTTGGAGCAGGGCAAACACCGCGATCGCCTCCAGGGTAAAGGCGACGAACATGGTGTTTTCCCGGCCGATATGATCCGACACCCATCCCCAGAAGGGGCGTGTCAGCCCATTCAGGTAGCGGTCGACCGAGATGGCCAGGACCAGGGCGCTCATGCCCCATGCCACGATAACCTTATCGACGTGGAAGGAAACCGCCATGGGGTTAAGCTGGGCCGTGACCACCAGGCCGCCGAAAGACAACATGGTCATCATCAGATAGATGACGTAAAAGGAGGGTTGGCGCAGCATCTGCACCGGGGTCATGTCCACGGTCGAACTGCGTACGTGTTGCTTGATCTTGGTCTCCTTTTCCGCCCAGTTGGGAGGAGTCCAGCCCACCGGCGGCTTGGCCAGGAACAGGGCCATGGCCAGCACCACAACCCCCTGAATGATGCCCCAAAAAACCAGAGTATGCTGGTAGCCGGAAGCTGCGATCATTTTGGCAATGGGAGCCACCGTCACCGCGGTGCCGATGCCGTAGGCTCCGGCGGTCAGGCCAACACAAAGACCGCGGTGGTCGGGAAACCATTTGAGCGCGTTGCCAATGGTTCCCCCGTAGACGATGCCGGCGCCAACTCCGCCCAGACAATACCAGAAGTACAGGCCGCGAAGCGTTTCAGCTTGTCCCGAGAATATCCAGCCCAAGCCAACCAAAACGCCGCCAACTCCCAGCATCAGGCGCGGGCCGATGCGGTCGACGAGAGCTCCTTCAAAAGGAACCAGCCAGGTTTCCAGAAGAATGAAGAGACTGAAAATTCCTTGGATCGCCGTCAGCGTTACATGGAGATGCGCCTGCATGGGTTTGGTGAACAGGGTCCAGGCGTATTGCAGGTTGGCGATCGCCATCATCGCAACGATGCCAGCCACTAACTGAACCCAGCGATTGGGAATACGGGACGGATGAATCAGCGGAGCCGCAGATGCTGCCATAGACATGCCTCCATGACGGCTAGTCGAACTTCAACACGGAAGATTCGCACTTCGCTGCAGGTATCGCACCGGCAGCCGCCGCGCGCGTGGCGGCGATTTGCTGCGTCGTGCCAGCCGGCTTCAGCACGTTCCTGACCCGAGAGTGAGCCAACTGGTGCTAGACTGGTCCAGTCATCGAACCACTTAGCGGCAGCGAATTTAGCACGCCCGTCCGGAACTGTCAAGAACGGAATCATCGCAGGGGTGAGTTTCTCAGGTGGCACTAGTGAGAAGCCGCGCATCACCTTTGCGTTGCAGGCCGGGTTAATACTTTTGGAGTCCAGCCGTTTCTGTAGCCCAATAGTGACGCGGCAAGGTACGCAAAGACCAACCCATGGACGATAGTCTGCAAGCCCAAGTCAAGATTTACCTGGCTCATCTCGACGGCCTCATCAGCCGCGGCGGGAAGCTTGCCGAAGGCCTGGCAGCCGATCCTTCCGATGGATCGGTAATCGCCGCAACTCGCGCCTGGCAGGAAGAGTGTGGGGTCACCATCAATCAATTGTCCGGAGGCAGCAAAGCACACTGGCTTGCCCGTGCTTTTAGCCAGGCATTCCTGTTGCGCTCGGATACTGGCAGTGCAGTCGAAGGTGCGGCGCCGGAAGAGATCGTCAAGCGGCTGCTCGATGTACTCGAGCAAGCGGTCGCTATTCTTTCGCAAAAAGACGACGCCGCAATTACTTCTGCATCGTCGGCGCAGCCAGATCCGCATCGTTTTGACTTCGTTCACAACACGGAGATTCGTCCTGTTCTCGAGCAGGCCTATACCGATAGCCGCCACGCCTTCGATGAAGGAAAATATTTCGACGCGCTCTTGAACTCTTGTGGAATTCTAGAAGCTATCGTTACAGATGCACTGGAACAAAAGGGCTTGACTGCACTGATTGAGTCAGGCGCACCCACAGAGAAGATTTCCGACTGGTCATTCGAGACACGCCTCACGGTAGCCGAGAGAGCCGGACTTATTCGCAGCGGTTGCGCCCGCCTTCCCGCAATCGCACGTTCGTATCGAGATCACGGTGAAACCGGCCCACGGCCCGTAATTTCCGAGCGCGAGGCGCGCCTCGCTGGTCAAGTGCTTCACGTAATCATGAGGGATCTGGATCCGGGAAGGTAACGCCGCTAGACCGGGGGAAGATTTAGCGCGGCGTAAGCCAATCAATCTTCCAAATCCTGCCGGAAAACGGGCTGTGACGGATCTACACTTCCATCGATGACGCCTACCAGCAGATTTCCGTAAGCATTCGTCGCTTCTTCCAGAGAAGCGTAGCCCCGCTCGCGCTGGACCGCACCGCTCGGCGAGTAGATGAGCGAGAAATACCGGCCCGAAGAATACTGCAGTTCGAGCATCTTGTCGGGCATGTCGGGATCGCCCTTCTGCCCCAGCACATCCATCAGCGCGACCGTCCACTGCCTGCCCTTTGGATCGGTTACAGATTCGCGCTCAAGATACTGCCAATCGTCCATGCTCCACAGTGGCATGTTTATTTTGACCTTCATCCCAGCAGCTGGGCGAGCGCTCTTGCGACGTGCGACGCAGTAAAAGGCTTCGGAATCAGCAAGACTTTTTGAGCGTTGCGCTCGCCGAGGCTTGCGTCGGCTTCCTCCGGCGTATCGCTGATGATGACGATGGGAAGCTCGGCGTGATCTGCATAATGACGCACGCTGTCGAACAACGCCTCACTCATCTCGTATGCGGAGCAGTCGAGCACGAGAGCCTCGGCGCGGTGCTCTGTCACCAGATCGTTGACTGCGGCAGTGTACCCCGAAGCGAACACTTCATGGCCAACGTCGCGCAGGGCAAAGGTGAGAAGCTCGGCAATTTCCGGCGTGTCGTCGATAAGTAGGATGCGGCTCAACCGTCCGCTATCCTTTACCGCCGCTAGTAGCGGGCAATCGAGCCTTCTTGCCTTCGCAGGGCTCGATGTCGAGCATCCAGATGCGGCCGCCCGCGGTGTAGTAAGCGCGGTGATCGTTTTCAATCATCACTCCCCACGCCTCAAGCGTGCGCATCACAAACGTTACCCCTTCGAAGTTGGCCCGCGCATGGCTGAGCACTTCGTTGGTATGCCAGTTATCGGTGAGGACAGCGTCGCCCGGATGCACGCGCAGGACGGTGAAGTAGCGGTCGAATGCCGCGTCCGGCCGCACGTCGCGCGTCGAACCGCGCTTCTTGCCTTCCGTGACAATATAACTTTCCTGTCCCTCGGGTTCGACTTCGGGTCCGGTTTTGCTAGCGGGAATGTTCGCTGTAGTATTCATAGGGTTTGCGCAACCGCCTCCGCCTCTGCCGCTGCCGCCATGTTGGTCAGGTTCTTCGCGTCCGCTGCCTGGACCAAAGCTTCGGGCAGTTCAACTCCCATCATCTTCCATTGCTGGTTGGCGAACTTCTGCAGCGAAGCGATGTGCTCGGCGTGGAGATGTCCGAACCGTCCCTGCAGTTTCAAGTACTCGGAAACTGGCCGCATGCTCTGCGGACGGAAGCTGTAATCGTATTCGCGTTTCTCCGGGTTCCACTCCCACATCGGATAAAGGCCGCACTCTACGACCAGCCGGCCAAGGTCGATGGAGCGCGGAGTCTCGTACACGAACCCTTTCTGGCAGGGAGTGTAGATCATGAGGTATGCAGCGCCTTTGTGGTTGAGGCCCTTTCGCACTTTGTTCATCAGGTCGATGGGATAGCCTACGCTCGCCGTGGCCACATAGCAGTGCGGATGTCCCGCCGCCATCATGCGCGCGAGATCCTTCGGGAATAATTTCTTTCCTTCCGGAACTTCCGGCCCCGGAGGCGAGAACGTAGTCATGCCGCCGTAGGGCGTGCGCGATGAGGCCTGAATGCCGGTGTTCGCATACTGCTCGTTGTCATAGCAGATAATCAGGCAATCGTGATTGCGATAAAGCGCGCCGGAGATCGAGGCCAATCCAATGTCGGAGGCGCTACCATCGCCCGCCTCGCAAATAATGTTCGGAAATTCGCCCTTCCATTTGCCCTTGCGGATCATCGCTTCATACGCCGCGGCTACGCCCGCTGTGAAGCTGCCGGCGCTGCCAATCTGCGTGTGCGCCCATGGCACGTTGTAGGGCGTGCACAAATACGAACTGTTGGCGACGTACATGCAGCCGGTCGGTCCAACCAGAATCGTATTGTCGCCGGAAGCCTTGCTCGTCATCCGGTACTGGATGGAGGGCCCGCAGCCCGCGCAGGTGCGATGGCCCGGCACAAACGGCTCGGACGACGGTAAATCAGGATTATAGAAACGCGCACCCTGATTCGGGCTGGCGAGAATCGGTAAAATTTGCCGCTGCACTTCGATGGTTGCCATATCAGTCCTCCAAATCGCAAAGCCCGAGGCCCTGCATCAATCCTAACGTTGACGTGGACTAAATCCGCTACACCAGAAACCTTAGTGTTAGTGTTCGAACCCGACCCAGTGGGTGCGCTTTTCAATCTTGCCGCGCTTCTGCGCATCCAGCATTTTTTCGGTCATCCAATAAAATTCTTTCAGCACAATCGCCTCGCCACCCATGCCCGCCATGAACGAGAGCACCAGTGGCCGCTCTTTGCTTTCGTAGAGAGCTGCACAAACTTCAGCGTATAATGAACCGCCGCTGCTGACGCTGCCGAGGCCCATATTCGTCTCGATGACGCCCACGACTTTGAACTTGCTGAGGATCTCATTAACGCGATCGGTTGGATACGGCCGGATGGTGCGCAGGCGCGCCATGCCGACTTTCAATCCGCGTTCGCGCATGTGTTGAATGGCAAAACGCGCCGTCACCGCATGAGCGCCTTGCAGGAAAAAAACCACCTCGGCGTAATCGGTAATGAACTCTTCAACCCACGGATCGTATCGACGGCCAAAAATCTTCGCGAACTCGTCGTGCACTTCCTCGATGACCGCCATCGAACCTTCCATGGCGCGAGCGCGCTCCAATTGCAGCGGAGGCCCCTGCTCCGGCATGATCTGCGGCCCGTGCGAGACGGGATGCCGCGGATCGAGCGGATAGGGATGCTTGTAAGGCGGCAGGAATTCGTTGACCTGGCCCTGATCGGGCAATTCCACATCACCCGTGATGTGCGAAACGAAGAAGCCATCCTGGCAGACCATTTGCGGCAAAAGCACGCGCGGATCTTCGCCGATGCGAAACGCGATCAGATGATTGTCGAACGCCTCCTGCGCATCGCAGGACCAGCCCATCAACCAGCCCATGTCGCGAGTCGAGAGTGCGTCGGTATGTTCGGAGCCGAAATCACCAGGAGGATCGAGCGTGCGGTCGGCGATCATCATCTGCACCGGCATACGGCTTCCCGAGATCGGCGAATAGAGTTCGTAGGCGAACTGCACACCCACGCCGGAACTGCCGGTGAAAACGCGCGCTCCAGACGATGAAGCTCCGTGCGCGATACTCAACTGCGAGTGCTCGCTATCGGCCACGATGTATTCGGCATCGAGCTCGCCGTTCGCAACCATTTGTGCCAGCGCCATCATCGTCGCCGTGTAAGGACGAATCGGGTACGCCGCGATTACGTCGACATCCGCATATTTAGCGGCTTGCGCCGACGCGACGCAGCCATTAATCCGGACCATTCTCTTCTTTGCTTCGGTTACCGTTGCCATAGTTCACTCCACAAATTCCAAAATCTTTATAGTCGAATACTGCCGATGCGACGTTGCTGCCGTGGTTTCAGCCCTAAATATTCTTTGCCGGACGCTCGCCCAGGTTCCGTAACTCCTCGGCTTGACGTCCGTGCAAACCAGGCGTGATCGCGAATGCCGTATCCATGCGCACGACTCCGGTATCGAAGTCTAGCTCGGGCACGCCCTCAAGGCAGCCGGTGGGACACTCCTCAATGCACACGCGGCAACCTTTGCAGTAGTTGACCAGAATTTTATACAGGCCGTTCGAGCGCTCCGGCCGCGCAATACAAGGCTCGGGACATACCAGATAACAGTTGTCGCAGGCGTTGCAGGTGCCGCAACTGAAACAGCGGCCGGCCTCTTCGACTGCCTGTTCTTCCGAGAAAGCCTGAATCACTTCGTCCTGCGTTTTGCGCCGGCTGTTCGGATTCAGCATTGCCTGCTGAACGCGCGGGAAGTGCGGGAAGTAGGTCATGTTCATACGATTCAAATCCATGATCACGTCCACCGGAATCGTACGCGGCTGCAACGGCTCGCCCCGCACCACCTTGTCCAGGTTGAAAGCGACGCGCTTTCCGTCGCCAACCGCATTCACCACCATCAAGGGCTGACCCGAACCGACTTGTGCGATGTCTCCGGCGGCAAAGAAGTTTGTGTCGCCCAGACGGCCGAACTTGTCGATCCTGATGGTTCCGCGTTCGTTCTTGAACTCGTCAGGCAGCCAACCGAGGGACGCGCGCTGGCCGATCGCAATGATTACGTTGTCGACGGCGAAGCGCTCCGCGGGAGCTTCGCGATCGATGTTGATGGGGGAAGCGTTAATCGCACCGGCAAAGCGTGCTGGATGCAGTTGCAGCGACTCAACCTTGCCGTTGCCCAGAACAGCCGTCACCGCGCGGCCATGCCACAGGTCCACTCCTTCCTCGAGCATGTCATGCAGATCTTCCGGCGAGGCCGGCATCTCTTGAGGATTCGCCTCCACCGTGATCATGGTCACTTCTACAGCGCCCTGCCGCAGCGCTTCGCGTGCACAGTCGATGGCGGTATTTCCTCCGCCGATGACGGCGACACGAGATCCCAGTTTTACCTTGGATGTGCCCATGCCGATGTCGCGCAGAAACGGAAGGCCGTACAGCACACCGTCTTTGTTTTCACCCTCGGCTCGCACGCTGTTGGGCTCAGTTAAGCCAATAGCCAGCACGCAAGCGTCGTAATTCTTTTTCAAATCGTCCCAGGTAACGTCTTTGCCAACTTCGACGTTGGTTTTGATGGTGATGCCCAGTTGCTCCAGACGCTCAATTTCGCGATTGAGAATGTGCGCCGGCAGAACCCAGTCAGGAATGCCGCCGCGATTCAGCCCGCCAGCTTTGGGAGATTTCTCGAGGATCGTCACTTTGTAGCCGAGGCGCGCGAGTTGATACGCGGCGCTGTGACCGGCAGGGCCAGAGCCGACGACGGCTACTTTCTTTCCGTTGGGCTTGCCCGGCTTTACGACATCGTGCGTCAGAGCTTGTCCGAGGTCGCCGAGAAAACGCTCGACGGCGCGGATCGAAATGGCCTCATCGTACTTTCCACGGTTACAGGCTTGCTCGCACGGGTGGTAGCACACACGGCCGGTGACGGACGGAAAAGGCATGTCCTCCTTGATGAGCGCGTAGGCGTCGATGTACTTCCCGCGCTTCACGAGGTCGAGATAGCCCTGAATTTTTTCGTTGGTCCCGCAGGCGTTGTTGCACGGTGGCAACTTATCGCGATACACCGGACGGATCGAGCGCCAGTTGCCGGTGGGGAAGAGGTCTTGTCCTTTTTCCTGCGACGGTGCGGGCGTGATGCCTGCGAATGGTACTGTAAGCCAATCGGGAATTTTCGTGCCTTTAGTCGACATGAGTTCCTTCCTACACGGCCACCGGATTCAGTGGCATAATATGTAACTCGTTGAGCGCCATTTCGAATGCGTTCTTGTTGGCAATCATCGGTTCGATGGTTTTCATTTTGACGATGCCCGTAGTCTTTACCACCGCGGCAATCAGCGGGGCCGCGATATCGGGTGCAATCGATTTATTTCTCTCGGCAGCGCCCTCGGTCGAAAGGCGGTCGAGGCCCAATTCGCCCAGCCGGTAGTAAAGCCATTTGTGCTGCGCCAGCTTGGCAGCATCAACGCACACGAGTTGAGCCAATCGCTCCGGCCCAGGAACGAAACGAATCATGTAATCCGGCGTGTAGTGCGTGTTGATCACCAGCGTGCCGCCTGGGGGCATGCCGCGCATATAGTCCCACCCTTTCACCATCGTGCCTTCCACCAGCACGACGATGTTGGGCTTCTCATTTTCGTAGGTGAGCTCGTTTTCGAGAATTTCGTCGCTAATCCGGCAATATTTGCGCGTGGGGCAGTTGGTGCGATCGGGATTGTCAACGTAATTCTCCATAGCCTGCGCGTACTTGCCTTCGAGCCGCGCCGACGCCGAGATGGAGTTAACGATGTCGCGGCCTTCTTTGTCCATGATGATGCCGCGCGTCCAAACCGTGAGTTCGGTATAACTCATAATCAAACCTCGTTAGTCTTCGTAACATCAGTGCTGCGTTATCGCAGATGCGCCGGAGAACGAATCCCCAGTGCCGCGTTTCAAGTTCGATGCATTCGCCTTGGTCAATTGCGAAAGACTTCCGTGATCGGACTCAAGAACCGCCAGAAAATCGCTGCGCAGTACGACTAACGGCGCGCGGCGCGTGCCATTCTGAAATTCCACTATCGCGGATAGCGTCGCCTTCTTGCACAGGCTTTCGATATCGGCGCCGGTGAAATCCTCCATTTGTTCCGCAAACTCGTTGAAATCGACATCTGGAGCCAAAGGCACGCGCTGGCAGCAAAGGCACATGATGGCGGCGCGATCAGCAGCGTCTGGCTTGGCGAATGGCAGCATGTAGTCGAAGCGTCCGCTGCGCAAGAGAGCGGGCTCGATGCGCTCGGGACGATTGGTCGCTGCCAGCAGAATAACGCCTTTGACATCGCGCAGGTTATCGATTTCGCGCAGAAGCTGGCTAAGAATTCTCTGATAGGCATCGGTGCCGAATTGATCGGCGCCGAACTTTGGCGCGAGTGCGTCGATTGTGTCGAAGAACAGAATGCATGGCGTGGCACGTCTGGCTTTTTTGAAAACTTCGCGCAAGGCTCGCTCAGACTCGCCAAGCCACTTCGAATAAAGCTGCGGACCATCGATGGCGATGAGCGGGAGTTGCTTCTCGCCTGAGAGTGCACGAGCCATTGCGGTCTTGCCGGTTCCAGATGGTCCGACAAACAGGATGCCGCGCGGCGGCGCGAGTCCGACCTGCTCGTAGATCTCAGCGCGCATGTGAGAGTGCTCGACGATCCCATCGAGCAGCCGCTTCACCTGCGCGAGACCTCCCAACGATGCGAATGTGGACGAACTCTTCTCGATCAAGAATTCGCGAGTGGCGCTGGGCTCGACTTCTTTCAAGCCGGCAAGAAAATTTTCTCGCGTCACCTGCAGAGAACCCAATTCCACCGTTGCAGCGCCGTCGGTTTCAAGCGGGTACGCGGAAAGGAAACCGCGCAGGGCAATCATTCCCACCTCTTGCCCAAGCGCTTCGAGATCAGCGCCCACGAATCCATGCGAGTGCTCGGCAATCTCCTTGAGATCGACATCAGGCGCGAGCGGCATGGCACGGGTGTGGATTCTAAGAATTTGCAGCCGTGCCTGCGTGTTCGGAACACCGATTTCGATTTCGCGATCGAACCGGCCCGGACGGCGTAGCGCAGGATCAAGCACCTCGGGAATATTCGTCGCACCGATGACGATGACTTGCCCCCGGGCCACGAAACCGTCCATCAAGCTGAGAAGCTGTGCTACGACGCGCTTTTCGACCTCGCCACTCACTTCGGCGCGCTTGGGGGCGACTGCATCAATCTCGTCGATGAAGAGAATCGCGGGCGCGTGGCGTGCGGCTTCTTCGAACACCTCGCGGAGTTTGGCCTCGCTTTCGCCGTAGAACTTCCGCATGATTTCGGGGCCGTTGAGGTGAATGAAATGCACGCGGCTCTCGGCGGCCACGGCGCGGGCGAGAAGCGTCTTACCCGTACCCGGCGGGCCATAGAGCAATACACCTTTCGGAGCTAGAATTCCCAGGCGCTCGAAGACGCGCGGATACTTCAGAGGCAGCTCAACGATCTCGCGAACTCTCGCAACTTCCCGCTCCAGGCCGCCGATATCTTCATAGGAAACGGCGGGAGCACGCGCGACGGTCTGGTCCCCCTCCACCACGCGAAGGTCGGTGCGCTTCCCAATAACGACCGGTCCTGAGGGAATCGTGCGTACAACCTGAAAGTTCACTGCTTTGGAAAACGTTGGAACGCGCACCACGCAGCCTGCAACAACCGGAACGCCGATCAGATCATCGAGCATTTGCTCGGGTGCAATGGTTGCCGGCGGCGCTCCCTTCCACAAAGGCGTGAAGCGAACGGCCACAGCTGGTTGAGGTTCGATAACGACGACCGCCACTTGCTCCTGCAATCCCGCATTGCAATTGCTGCGGCACGTTCCATCGATCTGGATCATGCCTTCGAGCCCTTCATCGGCAAGCTCCGCACGTCCGACGGCCATTGTGCCACCAAAGATTTTCAGGATGTCGCCTGCTCGCGCGCCGATGCGCCGCAGATCAGCCGGCGCCAATCTCGCAATGGCGTGACCGACATCCTCGACGCGGGCTTCCGCAACGCGCAGCGTAATCGTCGCAGTCGGGCAACCCGCGTGGTCCACATCGCGAGACGCGAAAGCTTCGCGCGTCGCGTCATTTCCCAAGTCAGTCAATCTGATCATCCCCAGATGGTCGGCAGTTGGTCATCGCAAACGTTAGTGCGAACCCACTTCGCACTCGCGGAACCGTTCTGCTCAAGCATTACTTTTTCAACACAATCTCTTCGACGTCCTCGATGTGACGCCGCATCGCGGCTTTCGCCGCTTCGGCATCGTGGCGCTTGATGGCGGCTAGTATGCGGTTGTGGCCAGCCAACGATTTTTGCGGACGCCCCTCGACTTGTAAACTTCGCTCCCGCGTTTCCCGCAGCAAGTCCATGAGAGTATCGAGCACTTTCAGCACAACGCTATTGCCAGACGCTAATGCAACCGCGTAGTGAAATTCGGAATCCTCGGCGATCGTGCTCTCTTCAACGCGTAACTTTTCCGCTTGCCGCTTCAGGATGTCTTCCATTTCAGAAATTTCGTCGGCGGAAGCATGCGTCGCAGCACGCGAGGCAAGAGATGGTTCGAGCATCAGACGAAAATCAAGGAGCTCTCCCATCAACTCCTCTTTGTGCTTGAGGGCGTTGGCCAGCGGATTCGCCACCGAGTTGGAAGTGATTTCGCGAACGATGGTGCCCGCGCCTTGACGTGGTTCCACCATGCCCATCAGTTCGAGGCTGCGAATCGCATCTCGTATGGAGCTGCGGCTAACGCCAAGGGTCTCGGCAAGTTCGCGCTCCGAAGGTAGTTTGTCACCCGGCCGCAGCTTTTTGAGAATTAGCCGTTCGATCTGCCGCGCAACATCTTCGTAAACTTTGTTGCGCCGTATAGCTTCGAATTCGGAACTGAGGATTGGAGGCAACGCGGCTCCCAAGTGGTCTGCTAAGTGGACCAGATGGAGTATACCTCCGTTGTCAAGTCTCGGGCAATTATTTTTCGCTGATTTAAGAAACGTCGATGGACGTGAGTGCAGAACGCCCGGAATCATGAAGGTTTGGTGGTCTGAGGCGTCGCGGGGCTGCTCTGCCCCAGCAACTTCGCGCAATTGTACACTGCCCGCGTATGCGTCATCGGAACTCCAACCTTAGCGCCGAGCTCCACCACCGAGCCGATCAGGGCTTCCAGTTCCATGGGCCGACCTGCTTCGAGATCCTGAAGCATTGAGGTCTTGTGTTCGCCAACTTTTTCCGCGCCAGCCATTCGCTGATCGATGGAAACTGGCAGTTCCATTCCTAACTTTTTAGAAACCGCTTCCACTTCTTGCATGATGTTGCGAATCACGTCCGAGACTCCCGGATCGCGCAACATTTGCACCAGCGTCGCGCGGGTCAACGCGCTTACCGGATTCAACGAAGCGTTGCCCAAAATCTTCACCCAGATCTCTTGCCGGATGTGAGTGGTGATGGGGCAGCGCAGACCGGAAGCGGTAAGAGCTTCGGCGATGCGGCGGCAGCGTTCGGAGCGCATGCCATCCGGCTCTCCAATCGAAATTCGATTGCCATCGGTGTGCTGGATCACTCCCGGCGCGGTGATTTCGGTGGAGAAATAAACGATGGAACCAACTACGCGAGGAGCTTCAATGGCCGCGGAAATCACTCCGCCGGGATCGATGCGCTCGAGGCGAACCCCTTCCCATTCGCCGCCCAACCCTTGAAAGTACCACCACGGAATTCCATTCTGCGTGCTGACAACTGTGGTCTCCGGGCCGAGCACCGGTTTCAACTGAGGAGCGAGTTGCGGCAGGCTGTGGGCTTTTACTCCAAGAAAAACAACATCCGCCGCTCCGACTTCTTCCAGCAAACCAACAATTCGAGGCCGGGCCTCGAAGTCTCCCTCTGCACTTTTGACCTGCACGCCAATCTCTTGCATCGCCTTCAAATGCGGTCCGCGGGCGAATAGCGTGACGTCGAGGCCGACTCTCGCCATGCGTGCGCCGAGGTATGCGCCGATTGCGCCGGCTCCTACTATCAGAAACTTCATTCGTGCTCACCGGCCAGGGCTGCTGCGACTGCCCGGCGTCGAATTTTTCCTGTTGCGGTGGTGGGGATGCTCTCGACCAGATAAATTTTCGTCGGGCATTTGTACTCTGCCAGAAATTCTCGACTGTGCTTGATCAGCCCCTCTTCGGTCGCGCCATTTTTTTCATGCAACACCACGGCTGCGGCCACTTCTTCACCCAGAGTGGGATGGGCGCAGCCGAACGTGACCGCCGCAGCAACCGCCGGATGTTTCAACAAGACTTCATCTACCTCGTGAGGAGCAATGTTTTCGCCTCCGCGAATGACGATGTCTTTGATGCGACCCGTCAAATGCAGATAGCAATCGGTATCGAGATATCCCTGATCGCCGGTGCGAAACCATCCATCCACAAAAGCGCGAGTGTTGGCGTCGGCATTATTCTCGTATCCTCGAAACACATTCGCACCTTGAATGGCGACTTCGCCCCGCTGGCTCGTTCCAAGATGATTGCCATCTTTGTCCATGATGCTGATACGCAGGCCGGCGCCAACGCCGACAGAGCCCGCTTTGCGGTGCCGTGGAGGCAGCGGATTGGAGGTCATCTGATGCGCCGCTTCGGTCATGCCATAGGCTTCGACAAAAGGCACGCCAAAGAGCCCCTCAATTTTGTGAATCAGCTCTGAGGATAAGGGTGCGCTGCAGGAACGTATAAAACGCAACGAGGCCGCGTCCGCCGGCTTCTGGCGCGTCCGAGCCAACAGAAGCTGATGCATCGTAGGCACGCCTGAATACCAAGTCACATGGTGCTCGCGCATGGTCCGCCAAAAAGAAAGGGCGTTGAATTTTGCTGGAACCACGACCGTCCCCCCCGAAAGCAAACTCGCCATCGTGGAACCAATCAGGCCATGGACGTGGAACAGCGGCATGATGCAGAGCGAGACATCTGCTGGCGTAAGCGCGTACGTATTCGCGATGTTCGCCGATGACACGGCAAGGTTGAAATGCCGCAGAGGAACTCGCTTGGGCCGTCCCGTACTTCCGCTAGTGTGGAGAACAAGGGCAATATCGTCCGCGGTAGGCTCGGCCGCTTTTGTACCGAAAGGAGCATTCACAATGCGAGCAATTCCCTGCTCCGTCATCTCAACCGAAAAAATCGGAATCTTGCGGTCGGTGGCAGCCGTGCGCACAAACTCTGCTCCGACCGGGGGGCAGAGCAAAACCCGGGCGTTGGTATCACCCAGGAAAAAATGGAATTCTTCATAGGGGTAAGCCGGATTCAAAGGAGCTGCGGTGCCGGCGATCGATGCAGCGAGGAAACTCACAATCGCTGGCAGACCGTTCGGCAATGCAATCGCCACCGCGTCGCCGCGGCGAATACCTGCGGACGCCAAAGCGTTCGCCATGGCCAGAACCTGCTGGCGAAGAGAATCATACGTGACGTTGATTCCAAGCTCGGGAATGACAATGGCCGTGTGGCTATCGGCGAAATGTAAGACGTCAAGCAGTGTGTCTACCGACTTGAGTGTCATTCGTTCTCGCGTTCTCGCCTCTGGAGTGGACCGACCTTGGATGCCGGTTCCACTCTTATCGGCCGTTCATTTTGCGCTAACCAACATCTGCCACACGGCACTCGCCAGGTGGTCTCGGGCAGGCACTAACGACCCGCGTCGCCGCACGAACTTCGTCGCGTCGAAATGATCAGTCCGAATCTATCCCGCGTACCCTTCGGCCTTCAGCGCTTTCTTGAATTCGGCAAGGAAAAACTGCACATTTTCTTCAGTAGCAAGAGGCCCCATCAGGCCGATACGAAAAATCTTGCCCGCCAATGGCCCGAATCCTCCGGCGATTTCAATTCCTGGACCTTGCAAAAGCCGGCTGCGGACTTTCGCTTCATCCACTCCGTTCGGCACCAACACTGTGTTGAGCGTTGGAATTCTGTGGGCGGCAGGTACATGCATGCGCAGGCCCATCGCTTCGATCTCCTGGACGAATAATTTGTGAGAACGGCGATGTCGCTCCCAGCGGTTTTCGATTCCTTCTTCCGCGATCACCAGCAAGGCCTCGCGCAAGGCAAAGAACATGGAAATTGGCGCGGTGTGGTGATAGCGGTGCGATACGGTCGAGTAATCATGAATCAGCTTGAGGTCGAGATACCAACTGCGCACCGGCGAGGTGCGGGCACGCAACCAATCCATCGCGCGCGGTGAAATCGCGAGCGGAGACAGGCCCGGAGGACAACTGAGCCCTTTTTGCGAGCAGCTGTATGCGATATCGATGCCGGTTTTGTCGAACTCAACCGGAACTCCACCGAGGGACGTAACGCAATCGCCGATAACTAGAGCACCGGCTTCATGAGCCGCCGCGCAGATTGCGCTGCCCGGCTGCAACGCGCCCGTGGACGTCTCCGCGTGCACGTAGCCGACCACCTGCGGCTTTTCGCGATGGATGAATTCCGCAACTTCCGCGTCGCTGAAAGTCTCCCCCCACGCCTTCTCAAACCGAACCACATTTGCGCTCTGGCGTTTCGCCATTTCCGTAAGGCGATCGGAAAAATATCCATTCGCGAAGATCCCCAACTTAGCTCCGGGTTCTACAAAGTTGGCGACGGCGGCTTCCATGCCCGCGCTACCTGTTCCGGAAATAACCAGCGTGGAGCCCACAGTGGTGCCATAGGTGGTCTTAAGTAATTCCTGAACGTCCTGCATCACCTGGATGAAATAGGGATCAAGGTGTCCAACGATAGGCTTCGAAAGCGCCTGATAGACGCGAGGGTCCACCATCGTCGGCCCCGGTCCGAAGAGGTAACGCGTGGGCGGCAGCAGAGGTGCAAATAAGTCAGTGGTCGAAGTCGGGTGTTGTGCGACGCTCATAGGCCTCTTTTCCAGTCAGACGCAATCGAATCCGCGGCGGAGAACCCTCCAAAGCGGAGCTTTCGGAATGACAAGCAGGGTCGAAGTAAATACCGGCACCGCGAGTGTAGTCAAGTTAATTTTATTGGCGAACTCTATTAGTTTTTCTTATAGAGCGGCGCGACGTTAAGACGCTCAGCGTACCGCTCTCAGTTTATCAAGCACTGAACCTGATTCTATAGAATCTGCGGCAGCCCCGGCGGCGAAAAGCGTGCCTAAGAATTTCTATTTACTCTTCCGGGATGCCGATTCTCAAAAGGGCAAGAGGTAGCGGCAAGCGAATCCGAAAATCGACAATGTTCAACGAGTGGTTACGAAGAAATATGCGGTCATGACGATGCCGACGCCGATCACCACGTACCTCACCTTCACGGGATCGGCTTTCTGCGCGTAGTGCGCTCCGAACCAACCGCCCGCCAGCGCGCCGGCGATCATCACGATGCACTGCGGCCACAAAACGGCACCCGCCACAATAAAAGTAACGACAGCGGCCGCGTTAATCGCGACAGCGAGCAAAGTGCGGATCGCACCCATGGCATGAATGTCCCTCATTCCCAGCGCCGCGAGCATCCCGAGCGTCATGAATCCGATACCCGCGCCGAAATATCCGCCGTAGACTGCGACTAGCAATTCCACGATTGAAGTCACCGTAATCGCCAGCCACGAGATCTTTCGGAGATCGTCGACAGCCGCCGCCTGCCCCGCGATCGAGCGGATGTTGTTGCCAAAGGCAAACAGCAGGGTGCCAGCCAGCAGCAGCCATGGAACAAGATGCAGAAAAGTGTGTTGCGGAGTCTTGAGCAGCAACAACGCTCCAGCCCATCCACCGGCCAGGCTCGTCAGCAACAGCGGGATCAGTAAGCGCGGAGGTACATCCAGTCGCTTTAGGTAGGCAACGGTACTGGCCGTCAGACCGGGCCACAGGGCTACCGTGTTGGTGGCATTGGCTTCGACAGCCGGCACGCCAGTGAACAGAAGCACCGGGAACGAAATGAAGCTGCCTCCGCCAGCCACTGCATTAAGTGTTCCGGCAATCGCGGCGACAAAGAAAAGCAGGATAGCCTGAGTAAAGTGCAAGTTCCTGTTTATCAGAAAATCGATGTCCGGAGAAGGTTATCCATTGCACTGGGGGAGAACCTTCGCGCGCGACCGGAGTTGGTCGAAAGTACCTCAGTTATAACTCGATTCAGACCGAAAGGTCTTTGACGGGTAACACTTCTCACCCTACAGACCAACCAATCTCTGTAGTCCTTTCTTCGCACGAGCTTTGAACGTGTGCGGAGTCCGACTAGAAGTATTGCAAACTGAGGCTAGTAGAAAAGTTCGGGATTATTTACTTGACACAGGGTTGAAATTCAGGCATACTTCTGTTCATGGAAAACTTGAGTGCAAATCAGCTTTGTTTACACGGTTTCCGCTTAGGTTTGTTATCTAGCTCTTGCTTGATCTGGGCGAGTGCTTTTTTCGGAAAGAGATGCTCTGCTAGTTGCTTGTCGGAGAGTTTTTGAGCATCCTTCGGGAGATACTTCATGGACATGAATCTAATCAAACTCTTCGAGAATTTCAACAGCGAAGATCGTTGCCGCGAACTCCTAGAAGTTCTGCGCTGGCCTTCCGGGGTTTGCTGCTTGCGTTGCGGAAACGTCTCAGTATCGAAGCTAGAAAAGCGTAACCAGTACGAGTGCAACGGATGCCGCTATCAGTTCTCCGCAACCGCCGGGTCTGTGTTCCATGACTCGCACCTGCCGCTGTGGAAATGGTTTCTCGCAACGTATTTGATGTGCGAAGGGAAAAAAGGCATTTCTGCAAATCAACTCAAGCGCACCCTAGGGATTTCATACAAGACCGCGTGGTATTTGTGCCATCGCATCCGAGCGGCGATGAGGTCAGATGCGACCGAAAAACTCAGAGGCATTGTCGAGGCCGACGAAACATACATCGGAGGAGAATACGACAGGCGGCGCAAGCGTGCGGCCTATGACAAGACTTGCGTTGTAGGAGTGATTCAGCGCGGCGGAGATGTTAGAGCACAAAAGTCTATCTCGCGGGGCGCAAGAGCGATTTCTGCTTTCATCCGCGAAAGCGTAGAACCCGGCTCACAGTTGATGACCGATGAGTATGCTGGTTACAACAAAGTGGGCCGTGAGTATGAGCACAAGAAAGTGAATCACTCTCAGTTGCAATATGTCGAAGGATTGACGCACACAAACTCGATTGAGAACTTTTGGTCTCTATTCAAGCGCGGTCTAGTGGGATCGTTTCACAAAGTATCTGACAAGCATCTTGACCGCTATCTTGATGAGTTCTGCTACCGATTCAACGGGCGCAAAGAGGGACAGCTATTCCAGAACACGCTCCGCAATCTGGTAAACGGAAAGACGCTCACGTTTGAGGAATTGACCAAAGCAGCCTAGTCAGATTTTATCGAAGAACTCCTCTGGGGAACTACAGCGTTCGGCAAGTTGGCCCAACTCTAGCAACCATTCGGCAAAGTCTGTCACATCGCGTATCTGTCTCGTCGCGACTTTTGCGGTATATACACGTTCCGCCAAGAGCCGCACGAGTTGGGCGTGTTCCCGAAGTGGAGTACTGTCTGACACGCGGGAAATTATACTACTAAAGACTGCTTTCGTACTCTTAAAGTCCTTGCAGTAAAAGCCTGCCATGCAGACGATGGCACATGCCCGGAAAACGTATCATTCAGGTAAGCGTCAAGATGACGGAAGAGGACTACGCATTTTTCAAGAAAGCGGCGGATACGGTTTGGCCGAAAGCTGTACTGTCGCGCTCGGGCATTATTCTTGGATTAGCCAGGATCGGCGCTGAGTCCGTCGTAACCCATAAGCACAAGTAGTCGTATAATTTTCGGCGCTATGGGACTTCGAGACGATTACGCTAAACCTGTTCATCTCGTGCGTTGCCCGGAGTGTCGCGGCTATCACCGCGTCAGGCTCAAGCAAACTGTTATAGGAATTGGCCCTCCGATTGACATACCAGAGGAATATCTCAGCAAGCTATTCACTGGCGAGCGCGAGTGTCCTGTTACTAAAAAGACCTTCATTTCTGCTGACGATGATTGGCTACACCTAACGGAAGACGAGTTCTATACTCGCTTTCCTGAGAGTCGTAGTAACTAATCTCATCCTCAAAACGCCACACTCCGTCACTCCCTAACCATGTTCCTTGGCCGGGTTCGCCAACCCTGTAGACGGACGTGACTTCGGATTTCGGATTTGACAAGGAGAATCCCTCTGGGCTAATGTGCCCGTGAGGGACGACATAATTCTCGGTTGGCACCGGGGCGACCTCTACAACCTTCCTTCTAAGCCATCGTGGCAGCTACGGGGGTAGCAGTTCACGTCTGGGCTTCTTCTTTGGGCCGCAATCCTAAGGTACGCGGAATTGTGCTCAAATGCAATCACCTAACCTGCACAGCACGTCCCATCTTCCAGCGATCAAGAAGGCTGGAATAAAACGGAAATCCACTCTTGCTAAACGCCAGAGACGGCGGCCAGTCGGCGCTGATGCGAGTAGGCCAAATGTCAACGAGAGTCCTATCCCACGGACCATCGAGAAGGTGAATCCTCATGGGTTTGTTGTTGTAATGGAAGGGATAATGGGCCGTCAGGATTTGTGCCAAGAATTGCCCCATGATGAATGTTGCAATGTAGCCATCAGCGACTTTAGGCACTCCATCCACATTGAGCTTGATGTCTATTGCGTCGGCAAGAAGCTGACTACCAGCAAAACGCCCAAGCCAGACAAGGCTACGTACAGGAACCGCAGAGCGTAAGCGCATGGCGTCGCGTTCGTCTTGCGTATAGAACGGCGGCCTCTTTGGTTCTGTCGCTTCTAGTACCATTGCCGTTTTCACGATCCATGCCGTAATCAATTCTTGCTGCTCTCTAGCAAGATTTATGGACACTCCGTGTAGCATTGGCCCCATGTAGTGTCGGACAGCTTTTTCGAGATCGTTCATCCATCCGCCGTTACAGTCAGTGCATACGTATTTCACCTTTACCGCACCCTCGAAATCTACAAATGAATTGCCGCTATGCTTGCGGACGGACGGGATGGGATTATCTATGCTCTCTAATACCCAGTTGGGCCAGAGATGTTCTCTGCTATCGGCGGGATTCGGACAAAAGATGCACTGGCGTGGCACGCCCCAAGGTTATCAAGGTTTCTGTATCAAGTAAATAATCCCGGAAAAGTTTTCTTGACAGTTCCCAGCTCGGTATGGTAAACCCGCCAGTCGGTACTGGTCCGCTAATCATACCGGATCGAAGTCTGATTTCGTGACTCTCTGAAGTTTCGGTCAACCCGAACCAACAAGGCACTGCGAGTGTCCGCACTGCCCTGAGGCTCTTTTAGCAAATCATCCGGGGAGAAGAAACCCATGCGCTCGCTGACAAAGCTTCTCGTGCTGCTGGCACTTGTGATGGCGCCAGCTTCGATCATTCTTGCCCAAGGCACGGAACCCGCCGCCAACACCGGTATATCGGCCACTGCAAGCGCAACCAAGGCCGAAGTCGACCAATTGCGTGGCGAAGTCGCTGCGCAACGCCAGACGATCGAGGAACT
>Ga0307476_10000498_pt1 | contig 30010 bp, 25 predicted proteins | sample atmos_gasesECM2C_2_FD_203314 | JGI IMG/M metagenome (GOLD analysis project Ga0307476, IMG submission 203314) | Hardwood forest soil microbial communities from Morgan-Monroe State Forest, Indiana, United States - atmos_gasesECM2C_05 | ecosystem: Environmental > Terrestrial > Soil > Temperate...
GCGCCGGCGAAACCCCGATTGTCGGCACAGCTCCCGCAGTGGGTAACGCGATTTTCGCCGCAACCGGAATTCGCTTGCGATCTCTACCGCTTGTCCCTGACGGGCTGCCGAAATCGAGCTGAGGTGTTCACCGCTGCAGCAAATCCACCGGCGCCGTAACATCGTGCACGCGAAAATACTTAGCCAGCGCCGGATACTTCCGCGCCACAGCTTCATACATCGCATAAGCCACGTTGCGGTAGGAAACATGCCCCGCGGGCGTCGTGCGCAGCTCGGAGATGTAGACAGCTTCCGCGAAGTCCATCTTGAACAGGGCGCGCTTGCGATAGGCCAGGGGAATCGCGTACTGCGAATTCTCCTCCGCCTCGGGCGTGTTGCGCGCGGCGAGCTTCTCGACCGCCGTCTGCGTGCGCCGCATCGCGACATCATAGCGAGAACGCATGCCCGCATCTTCCACATCAAGCAGCATCTCGTAACCATGCTGCGTGGTGAACCCCTGCATCACCTGGGTGCAGCGCCGGTGACGGTGCATGTCGCGGAAGCCACCCGTATCCATGAGGATGTCGAAGCGGAATTGCTGCCCGGCGCGGAAGCCGCGCAGCATTTCGTCGTGCTTGCCGCGATGCCGCAAGCCGAGGTCGATGATCTCGCGCCGGAATCTCTCGCCTGAAACCTGCAGCGCCTGCCGCACTTGTCGATAGGAATGGTGGCAGTGCTCGTAGAGCAAAGTAGTCGCAATCTCAACTTCGAGCGGCTCCTCATCGAGCAGGTCGACAATCGCCTTCGAGGGCGCGACCGACTCGCTCTTCATCAGCTCGCGCGCCGCCTGCCGCAACTCGCGCCGCGTTGCCATCTCGTACGGATTCGGATCGGCATACTTCACCAACGTGGGCGCGACCCGAACCTCGTGCAGCAATTCCTGCTCGGCTCGCGCGCCCAGTTCTGGACTGACCTTCCGAATCTCCTCCACCAATCCACGCAAGGACTCGGCATTCACGTTATAAGCCGCTGAGGTCGCCGCCTTCTTCAACGACTCGCCGAGAACTCGCACTTCTTTGTGCGTATGCGAGAGCAGGTGCGCAACCTGGGTTTCCAAAGTCCGCGCGTTGACGATCTCCCCCAGCGAAGTATTCGTGGCCAGCGGCAGCAGGTAGCGCGTGATATCGAACGCCCGCGCCTTCAGCGTGCGCTCGTATGCCTCCTGCTTCATCTCGGCAGGCCTGGGAGTAATGCTGATCAGGTGCTGCGTCATGTGCGCCGAGAGCGCGTCATACTCAGCGAAAAGATGATCTAGTGTTTCGCGGTAGAGCTTGCGGGCTTGGTCGTCAGCGCCGAAGTCTGGCGTGTAATAGCTACTCTTCTTGAAATCCTGATAGCGCGTCGAGCGCTCCTGGCCGTCCCACCGCTGCTCGTCGGCCAGTTCAATCGCGGCCAGAATCGAGAGCCGTTCCACAGCGAGTGCGATATGCGCCAGGTCGGCAATCGACCGGTGACCATACTGAAAATAGAAAGTGTTGAGAAATTTCTCAGCCTTCTGCGCGCTGATCTCGCGCAGCGACTCCTTCATCGACAGCGCCGACCGCGAATACTTCGCCATGGCATAAGCCTGGATCTCCGGCTCAACGCCATAAACGGCGAAAACCTCTGTGGGAGGTGCGTCAGCAGAAAACGATTCGGACTGCGGCTTCTCCGCAGCCTCCGGACCTTCCGCGGCTGAAGCCCGCTGCGGCGACCGGTGCCCAGAGCCGTTCGAGACTGAGTCCGACGGAGATAGTTTCTGGTTGGAAGGCTCGGGCATCGTGATCACTTCGTTCGTCACGGTTGGGGTCATGGGAGTGTTCGAATGTTAATCGGCGGACGGACAATTCGCAATCGTTAGCAAAGCGATACTGGCACCTGTGTGGAATGGGTTCGACGGCGCACCCAATCGAAGCAGCGGCGAGTATAATTCCACGTTCCGACGAAGACTGAAAAAGAGTTGTAGCAACCATCGGGAGAACCCTCATGTCGCTTTCCGGACGCATAGCGTTCGTCACTGGCGCATCCCAAGGTATAGGACGAGCCTGTGCCCTGAGGCTCGCCGCCGCGGGAGCGGCCATAGCTGTAGCCGCGCGCAATCAGGAGAAACTGAACGAACTGATGACCGAAATCACCGCCGCGGGCGGCAAAGCCGCAGCCTTTGTCCTCGACGTCACCGACGAAGAGCAGGTCAAGTCCGCAATTAAGGCGGCCATCGCCCAGTTCGGCAAAATCGATATCCTGGTCAACAACGCCGGCATCACCCGCGACCAGCTCGTCATGCGCATGAAACGGGCTGATTGGGATTCGGTGCTGCAAACCAATCTCACCTCCGCCTATCTCTGCATCCAGCAGGTCACCAGCTCCATGCTCAAGCAGCGCTGGGGACGCATCATCAATATCACCAGCGTTTTCGGCCAGATGGGGCAGGCGGGCCAGGCAAACTATGCCGCGTCGAAAGCCGGTCTGATCGGCCTGACCATGGCGGTCGCCCGCGAACTGGGATCGCGCAACATTACCTGCAACGCCGTGGCCCCAGGCTTCATCGAAACCCCAATGACGGACGTGCTCGGCGAAGAATTTAAGCAGAACGCTGCGAAACAGATTCCGCTCGGCCGCGTCGGATCGCCCGCCGATGTGGCCGGCGCCGTAGCTTTCCTGGCGTCGGACGAGGCTTCCTACATCACCGGCCAGGTGCTGAGCGTGAACGGCGGCATGCTAATGGGATAACCGCAAAATCTTCAACACAGAGGACACAGAGGTTCACAGAAGAGATGGAATCTGAGGACACGATGCCGTTGCATTACCCTGTGGCCCCTGCGTCCTCTGTGGTAAAGGGTTTGACTCTTGTTCAAGCCGAATCAACAGCCCAAATCGCGCAAGCCCGCGAATTATTTCTGGAGTACGCCCAATCCCTCGGCTTCAGCCTCTGCTTCCAACACTTCGATAAAGAACTCGCTGAACTCCCCGGCGACTATGCTCCGCCGGAAGGCCGACTTTTACTTGCCGAGGGCGACGGGCAACTCGCCGCCTGCGTCGCCCTCCACAAGCTGGAGCCGGGCACCTGCGAAATGAAGCGCCTCTACTTGCGTCCGCAGTTTCGCGGCAAGGGCCTGGGATGCGCCCTGGCCGAGCGCATCATCGCCGAGGCGCGCCAGATCGGCTACCAGCGAATGCGCCTCGACACCGTCGAGCCCGTAATGAAAGATGCAGTCGCCCTGTATCGCAAGCTGGGGTTCACCGAGATCGCTCCGTACTGCCCGAACCCGATTGCGGGTGCGTTGTACATGGAACTGAAATTGTAGTTTTCGGACGCCAAGATCATGAACAAAGAATAATCGTCGGATTGCCCAAAGGAACTAACTCGCCTGCACTCGCGAACCACTGCGGCCGCCACAATCATTTCTTTTACGTTGTTAAGCCTTAAGATGTCACGGCTCGTCAAGTACTGGCAAGAAAGTGGTCCTCCACATGGCACTAATTTCCTCTTGCCAGAAAATCCCGATCTGGTTACTATGTCGCATCCTGCAATGCTCCCCCAGATCAACATCGGCGAGACCATCCGAAACTACCGGCTGCAGAAAGGTATGTCTCAGGGAGACATCGAGAAGCGCACCGGCCTGCTGCGCTGCTATCTGTCGCGAGTAGAGAATGGCCACACTATCCCTTCACTCGACACGCTCTCGAAAATTGCCGGAGCCATGGAGATCGCGCTCTCGCAGTTCTTCTCCGAATCCGGCCACAGCAACGGCTCCAAGGGATTGCCACAACTCTCCGATGACGAAGTCCGTTTCCTCAGCCAGGTCCGCCGCTACGCCGCCGGCCTCAATGACAGCGATCGCAAACTGGTTCTGGCCATGGTCAAGAAGATGGCCTCGAATTCCAGCAAGTAGCTGTCAGCTCTCAGACATCGGACTTCAGACCTCGGACTTCACACCTCAGACTTCACACCTCAGGAAAACACCAAACGCCTCTCGCAGAAGGTTTGCCGATTGCCGAGGCCCGACGTCCGACTTGCCGACGTCCGCCCTTACTTTCGTACCATGACCTCGGTGACCACCGGGCACCTCGCCCCCGCCTCAGCTTCTCACTACACTGTTGACTGGGAGATGCCTGAGTGACCACTGATGAAGAACTGAACCTGCTCGAGACCCAGCTCCGCCGGCTGAAGATCGAGTACGAGGTCTACTTCAGCAATCCGACCAAACGCCCGCCCACCGATGTCGAGTGGAAGGTGCTCTCCCTGCTGCGCAAGTTTTCCGACGGCGGGCGCATGAGCTTTTCCCAGCGCTTCCGCTACAACGAAATGGCCCAGCGCTACGCTATCTACAGCGATCTGTGGCGCAAAAAGTCACGCATTCGCGAGGAAGGCTACCGGCGCCCGCAGGATGCGCTGCTCTCCGTCCAGGGAGTCCGTACGGAAGAAGAGCACAAACCCCATCACAATCCGGTCTACGGCTTGAGTCACGCCGCGGCCGCAGGAGCCGCTGGAAGCACCTCGCAGCCGTTCACGTTGCACAACGTGGATAAGAGCGAGCACGAACAGGTGGAGCGTCTCTACAATACTCTAGTCGCCGCCAAGAAGAAGGCGGGAGAAAATGTCTCCGGCAACCTCGATTCCTTCAACACCTTCGTGCAGAAGAAAACTCAGGAAATCCGCAAGCAGTACGGCTGCCAGGACGTCGAATTCTCCGTCGAACTCAACGACGGGCACGTAAAGCTGAAGGCTAAGGCGAAGGCATAGAAGAAGCCCATGAAGCGATTGCGACGCATACTGATAACGGTAGCCGTCACTTTCGCGGTCATCGTCGCGTGCGTGTTCTACGTCGCTCCCGTGGCACTGTCGTTTTACGCGACAAGAAAAGCTGTGCCGGTCACGAGAGTCGTTCCGACGGAACTGAGGGACCGCGCAATTTCGCAGGCTCCAGGAATGCGGCTGTCGTATGTTGGCTTCGATTTTGAGGTTCCCTGGAGCGATCTCGACGGCTCGAAGACGCAGCTCTATCCGAAGAAGAATCCTGAGAAAACGATGGTCGTTCTGGTTTTCCGGTCAGGGTTGAAGATAATGGTAACCTCCCTCCGGCCGAGGGAGCTCTCCGACATGTGGGAGAAAAACTTTAAGACGTCGCCACGGAATCTCGAGGCGATCTTCGGCGCCGGGTCGGCGAACTCCGACTACATCTTCACGAGGAACCTGTGGGCCTTCACTCCAGACAAAATGCACCACTGGTCAGTGACGCCACCGATCTACGCCCGCGAAACAGTGCTGCTTCTCGCTAAGTCGCTGATGCCCTCGAAGCCGGCGCGTTCCGGAATCTTTAATCTGCGGACGGGTGATTACATGGGGTTCCAGCAAGGCAACCTCGACAACCTCGAAGTTGCCCGGGACGGTGCTCTCGTGACTCTCTTCGCCAACGACGGCGGAGTCGAGCTCCTGTTTAACGCGGATCACTATGACAACTCCGTCGGACTTACCCAGCCCGAAATCAACCGCGTCGTTCAGACGCTCCGAAAGACACCGGCTCCCGAAGTGGCAAGCTCGGAAAAGTAAGCGGCCGCCCCGACTTCGAATGAACTCCTCTTTAAGTTCTTGCTAAAATCCTTACAGCCTCTCAACAATTAAGATCCAATGCCCAAAATCCAGCGCGCCATCCTCAGCGTCACCGACAAGACCGGCCTCGTCGATTTTGCGCGCCAGCTTTCCGGCCTCGGCATCGAACTCATCTCCACCGGAGGCACCGCCAAGCTCCTGCGCGATTCCAGCATCGCGGTCAAAGACATCTCCGAGCTCACGGGATTCCCTGAAATGCTCGATGGCCGCGTCAAGACGCTCCATCCCAAAGTGCACGGCGGCATCCTGCATCGCCGCGAGAATCCCACACACACCGCAGCCGTTGCTGAACACGGAATCCAGCCGATCGACATGGTTGTTGTAAATCTCTACGCCTTCGAAAAAACCGCCGCCAGGCCCGGCGTGGCTTTGGAGGAGCTGATCGAGAACATCGACATCGGCGGACCATCCATGATCCGCTCCGCTGCAAAGAATTTTCACGATGTCGCCGTCGTCACTTCGCCAGCCGACTATCCGGCCATTGCGAAAGAACTCACCAGCACCGGCGGCGCACTCTCGCTCGAAACCAAGTGGCGGCTGGCGCAGAAAGCATTCGCGACGACTGCCGCCTACGATTCCGCAATCGCCTCAACCCTCGAACGCATTCCCGACATCAAGAACTTTCAACTCTCCGCTGCGGAAGCCTTCCCGCAAACCCTGCGCCTGTCCTTCCAGAAAACCCTCGACCTGCGCTACGGCGAAAACCCCCACCAGAAGGCAGCGATGTATTCCGACGGTTCCGGTGCAGGCGTAGCCAACGCGCGTCAGCTCCAGGGCAAAGAACTTTCCTACAACAACATCGTCGACCTGCAAGCCGCCTGGGACCTCGCGCAGGAATTCGATCCGAGCTTCGATCCGAACTCCGCAGCCGTCTGCGCCATCATCAAGCACACCAATCCCGCCGGCGCCGCGACCGGCAAGACTCTAGCCGAGGCCTACAAGCGAGCCCTGGAATGCGATCCCGTTTCAGCGTTCGGCGGCGTCATCGGCGTGAACCGTCCCATCGACGCCGAAGCCGCCGAAGAGATGCACAAACTATTCCTCGAGGTAATCGCGGCTCCCGCCTTCGATGAAGCAGCGAAAGCCCGCTTCGCCACCAAAAAGAATCTTCGCCTCGTCGAAGTGAAAGCCGCGCCCCAGAAGTGGATTCTGAAAAATGTCTCCGGCGGAATCCTCATGCAAGACAACGACTCACGCCCCCTGGAAGACATCGACCTGAGGGTCGTAACTCGGCGCGCCCCCACGCCCGAAGAAACCCGCGCCCTGTTGTTCGCATGGAAGGTCTGCAAGCACGTCAAGTCGAACGCTATCGTCTACGCCCGCGACGGACAGACCGTAGGCGTCGGCGCCGGCCAGATGAGCCGCGTCGACTCCGCCAAGATCGGAGCCATGAAAGCGCAACTGCCTCTGCAAGGAACGGTCGCCGCCTCCGACGCTTTCTTCCCGTTCCCCGACGGCGTCGAAGAAATCGCCCGAGCCGGCGCGACCGCCATCATCCAACCCGGAGGCTCGCAGCGCGATCCCGAAGTAATTGCAGCCGCCGACCGTCTTGGGCTCGCGATGCTCTTCACTGGCGTACGGCACTTCCGCCACTAACCCAAAACAACAAAACGAGGTTAGTTATGTGGTTTTCAACCCTCGGCTCGAAGATCAGCCATTGACAGCGCTTTACCGAACTTGACAATCAACCGATGCAAGTCCCCTCGGTCCCTGTACTTCCGCTTGCGCCGCAGCCGCGCGCGACGCACTGTTTTTCCCAAATCTTCCCGGTGCCGGGTTAGAATTAAGGCACACTACCCCGCCGCTTTTGCATCCAATGGGTATGATTTCGGGAAGTGCGCCGAGCTCTAAAAGAATCAGCTCTAACAAGACAATTCCGATAGAATCGAGTCCAGCGTCTTCAGGTCAAGCATGAATAGAATTTCTTTCGCTATCTTAATGTTCTCAGTCCTCGCCGTGGCTGCGGCCGCGCAGACCAGTCCATCGACGCCAGCGGATTCCAAGCCAGCCGATGCCAAGTCAGCGGACTCCAAGGCCGCCCCTGCAAAAACGGCGGCGACCGCATCGCCGCGCAAAGTGGATCGCGCCGCCGCCTACTACCACTACACGGTCGCGCACATGTACGAGGAGCAGGTCACCGTCTACGGACGCAGTGAACTGGCCAACAAAGCCATGGAAGAGTACCGTCTCGCCATCGAGGCCGATCCGTCTTCCGAGTTCCTCACCTCCGGCCTCGCTGAACTCTACGTCAAGACCGGACGCATCCGCGACGCCGTGCTCCAGGCGCAGGACATTCTCAAGCGCGATCCCAACAACCTGGAAGCCCACAAGCTGCTGGGTCGGATTTACTTGCGATCGCTCGGCGACTTGCCCGGTGGCGGCAACGGCTCCGACAACGTGCTCAAGCTGGCCATCGAGCAATACGAACAGATTGTCAAGATCGAGCCCAACAGTGTGGACGACCACCTTCTGCTCGGCCGCCTCTATCGCCTGAACAACGATTTGCAAAAGGCGGAAACCGAACTCAAGACCGCGGTCCAGCTCGATCCCGATTCTGAGGAAGCCGTCACGACGCTCTCCCTGCTCTATAGCGACGAAGGCGACACCACTCGTGCCCTGCAGGTGCTTAGCTCTGTGCCCGATACCGGGCGCTCCGCCAAGCTCTATGCCGCACTGGGTGCCACCTACGAACAGCGCAAGGACTTCAAGAGCGCGATCGACGCCTACAAACACGCCATCCAGTTGGATCGCGACAATCTCGACGCCATTCGCGGCCTGGCCGAAAACCTCTTGAACGACGGCCAGATTGACGCCGCCCTCGATCAGTACAAAGTTATCGCTGACGCCAATCCCGAGGACGCGCAGACCTACCTCCGCATCTCTGAGATCTACCGCCGTCAGGGCAAGTATGACGAGGCGCTCGAAAGCTTGAAGAAGGCCGAGGCCATGGTTCCCGACGCCCTCGAAGTTCCCTACAACGTCGCGGTGGTTTACCAGGCTCAGGCGCGTTATGACGAAGCCGAAAAGGTTTTGCAGGATCTGCTCAAGAAAACCGAGAAGCCCGAGAGCAGCTATTCTCAGTCCGACCGCAACAATCGCGGCATCTTCATGGAGCGTCTCGGCATGGTCTACCGCGACCAGGAAAACTATCCGGCCGCGGTTGAAACCTTCCGCAAGATGCTGACTCTCGGCGACGACAACGCCCGCACCGGCTATCAGAACATCATCGATACCTACCGCGAAGCCAAGCAGTGGCCGCAGGCCACGGCCGCGGCCAAAGAAGCCGTGCAAAAGCTGCCTAACGATCGCGAACTGCGCATGGTGCTGGATTCGCAGCTGGCCGACAACGGCGATCCCGAAAAGCCTCTCGCCGACGTGCGCTCGATGCTCAAAGGCACGCCTGAAGACCGCGACGTCTACCTCCGGCTGGCCATCATGTACACGCGCTTGAAGCGCTATAGCGACGCCGAGGAGGCGCTCGACAAAGCCGAACACCTTTCCACCAAGCCCGACGACAAAGAGTACGTCTACTTCTTGCGTGGCGACACCTACGAGCACGAAAAGAAATACGACGAGGCCGAAGCTGAGTTCAAGAAAGTTCTCGCTATCACTCCGCAGAGCGCCGCGGCCCTCAACTATCTCGGCTACATGAATGCCGATCGCGACGTCCGCCTCGAAGAGTCGCTGAACTACATCAAGCTGGCCGTGAGCCTCGAGCCCACCAACGGCGCTTACCTGGATTCCCTGGGCTGGGCCTACTTCAAGCTCGGCAAGTACGACCTGGCCGAAGAGAATCTCACCAAGGCCTCGTTGCGCATGGGCTCCGATCCAACCGTGCAGGATCACCTCGGTGATCTCTACCAGAAGACCGGCCGCCTGAAGCTGGCCGCGGCTCACTGGGAGCGCGCTGTCGAAGAGTGGAATAAGACCATCGGTCCGGAGCTCGACGGCAATCTATTCGCGGCCACGCAAAAGAAACTCGACGCGGCCAAGGTCCGTCTCGCGAGGGAAGATTCGGGCAAGCAGTAAGTTAGTACCTGGTAGGTGGTACCCAGCACCGAGCGAGAACCGCATCAGGCACCACTCACTCAGTACTGGATACTAGATACCTTGGAACTTCAGGGAGGGCCTATCTTGAGGACCGCCAAACCACTGGCCTTCTGTTTAACCGTCGCGATCCTAGGACTGCTCCAGACGTTGAGCGCGCAACAGTCAAAAGCACCGGCTCCTGGTCCCGTGCCCGCCCAGATCGTTGCCGCACAAAAAGTGTTCATTTCCAATGCCGGTGGCGCGAGTCTGGAGACGGTCATCGATGAGACCGTCTTCAATGGAGGCCCCGACCGGCCCTACAACGAATTCTATGCGGCAATGAAAAGTTGGGGCCGATATGATCTCGTATCTTCCCCCGCCGATGCCGACCTGGTCCTCGAGATCAGTTGGGTCCTCTCCGATACGGGACTCAGACTCCCCGTTCTCGGACAGCTTCGCCTCGTGGTGATCGATCCCAAGACGCACATCACGCTGTGGAACTTCACTGAGTATGTGCGAGGAGCAATACTGCTGGGCAATCGTGACAAGAACTTCGATCAAGCGATGAACACGGTTGTCGCACGCATGAAGGCACTGACGGCTCCTCCAGCGCCGGCAGCGGATGCAGTACAGAAATAAGCAGTGCAACCAGTAGCAAGTGCCGAGTACCTCGTACCCTGTAAGACATTGTCGCCCGCCAGAATGAACGCGCTTTTGCTCGCAACTCGGTGCTAGGTACTAGGTGCTCACGCCTGTTAAACTCCGGGAATGCTGGCCGGCTACGCGGTGCATGTGGAACAATCCCGCGGACGCCGCTTCCCTGAACCGCCGCATCCCTACCGCAACGACTTCCAGCGCGACCGCGACCGCGTCATCCACGCCCGCGCCTTCCGCCGTCTCGAAGACAAAACTCAGGTTTTCACCCGTCGCTACTCCGACCATTTCCGCAACCGCCTCACACACACCATCGAAGTAGCGCAGATCACGCGCACAGTCGCGGGCGCGCTCGCCCTCAACGTCGATCTAGCGGAAGCGCTCGCTCTGGCGCATGACCTCGGGCATCCTCCGTTCGGCCACGCCGGAGAAAAGGCGCTCGACGCCGCCATGCGCGCCCATGGACTCTTCTTCGACCACAACCTGCACGCACTGCGTATCGTCGAAGATTTCGAGCAGCGCTACGCCGCCTTCCGCGGCCTGAATCTGACCTTCGAAGTGCGCGAGGGCATCATCAAGCACTCGCGCGACTACGACGCGTCAAAGCATCCGGAACTGGCGGAGTATCTGATAGACCAGCGCCCTCCGCTAGAAGCCCAACTCATCGATCTGACCGACGAAATCGGCTACAACACCGCCGATCTCGACGACGGCTACGAAGCCCATCTGCTGACGCTTGAGCAAATCCGGCAGGGAGTGCCGGTCTTCGAGCGTTTCTTCCTCGAAGCCGAGCGGATCTATCCTAATGTCCCTGACAAACTGAAATTCAACGAAGCGGTCAAAGGAGTGTTGAACCGTCTGGCCGGAGACTTGATCACCAACACAGAGGCGCACCTGAAGCAAGCCGGAATCAAAACTCTGGACGATGTGCGTCTGCACAAAGAACGCCTGGCCGCATTCAGCCCCGCCGTGGAAGCGGAACGCAAGCAGATCAAGGATTTCCTCTACGAGAATCTCTATTACAGCGCGTCGCTGGCAGGAGAAAAAGACGATGCCGAACGCATCGTAGGTGAACTCTTCGCCTTCTGGATGGAAAACCCGTCATCCCTCCCGCACTATTACCAGGAGAAGGCCGTGCAGGAATCTCTATCCCGCGTGGTCTGCGATTACATCGCAGGCATGACCGATCATTTCATCATCGAACAATACGAAAAGCACTGTGGCAGTACGCGCTGAGGCACGCGCTAAGGCAGCACGGACGGCCCTGCGCGTAGCTTTGTCATCCCAAGCGAAGTTATCGGGCACGAAGCGGACGACAACGCAGTCGAGGATCCCTACCGTCGAATCACAGTGGTGCAAAATCATTCATAAGCGAACCCAGCACAGGCTATGATTCTGAGGTGTGACTGAAAATCCAGACAGAGAACCCAAGACCCCTCGCAAGGGTGTTCTCCGATCTTTTGTTCGATGGTTGGTCATCGGTGCGGTGCCGGTTTGGTCACTTGCCGCGCTGATCCTTGTGGCCGCCCGGTGGATCGACCCACCGACAACCGCGGTGCACATCCAGCGCCGCTTGCAGGCCTGGATTCACCAGAAACCGTATCGCGAACGCTTCCAATTCATTCCGCTCAGCCAAATCTCGCCCGATCTCCAGCACGCTGTAATCGCCGCGGAGGACGCGCGCTTCTACCAGCACCATGGGTTCGATTGGCACCAGATCCACATCGCGGCTGAAGACGATTTGGAAGGCGGTCGCACTCGCGGGGCTTCCACCATTACGCAGCAACTTGTAAAGAATCTATTTTTCGGAACGGGCCGCTCTGTTCTCCGCAAGGGTGCGGAGTTCACATTGGTACCGGTGGCCGAATTCGTTCTCGGCAAGCGCCGCATTCTGGAGATCTATCTCAACGTGGTCGAGTGGGGCCCTGGTATTTATGGTGCAGAGTCGGCGTGTCGTTACTACGACGGAACCGCGGCCCGGAGTGTCGGCCGGGAACAGGCGGCACGGCTCGCTGCGATTCTGCCGGCTCCCCTGAAGCGACGGCCCGAGCGCATGAATAACTACAGCGTGCTCATCCTTGAGCGGATGCGCCAAGTGGGTTGGTAATCGCGAGCAACTTCGTACCAATGCAGCGCGTATGGTTTCTCTCGCGTTGGGCCCTGCAGGATAGCTCCAGATTTAGAAATTATGACCTCGACAACGGGCGGGACTCGACATGGCACCTCAGTCCCCGCCCGCTCTACCCCTGTAAACCGCCTCATTTCCCTCCCGCCACCGCCGCCACCACGTCAAACAAAATCCTAGGCCCCCGCCGCACTTCCTCCACGCGAATCCGCTCATCGTTACCATGCTCAGTGTTGCCCTCTTCTTCGGTCGCCGTATAAGGAGTGAACCCGTACGCATTAATCCCCAGAGGCCGGTAGCGCTGGTTCTCCGTATAGCCGCTGGTGATGTGCGGCACCACCGGAGTTCCAGGGAAATACTCTCCCGAGACTTTTCGGATCGCGTCATACAGCGCGTTATTCGTAGGCGAGTAATTAGCCTGCCGAAACTCTGCATTCAGCGGTTCGACCGTAACGTTCGGATCATCCACAACCTTCCGGATCTCCTCCAGCAGCGCCTTAGGGTCTCCTCCCGGCAGAATCCGCACATCCAGGTTCGCCCAGGCCTCCGGCGGGATCACATTGGTCTGTTCAGACCCGCCCATCATGGTCAGCGAAATCGTGTCGCGGAGCAGAAAGTTCAGCGACTCGTCTTTCTCCACATCCTGCTGAAACTTCTTGTCCTCAATGGCCCGGCGAATGTTGCGATACTTCCGTGCCTCCTCCGGCGGTTCGTAAGGAGCCATGTCTTGCAGAAATTCCTCCACCACTGGCAGCACTCTCAAAGGCGTGCGGTAAGCCAAAATGCGGTCCAGCGCCCGCACCAGCCGATTCGGAGCAGAATCCGGAATCGGCCGCGAAGCATGTCCCGGACGCCCATGCGCCACAACATGCAGCCAGAACGTAGTCTTCTCGCCCACATCCACGCCGACGTACTTCACCTTGCCCCCTTCCAGCAGGTTCTCTCCTCCTTCGTTGATCAGAAACTCCGCGTTCTCAAGCAAGTCTCGTTGGTGCGCGATGAACCAGTCAGTCCCCGTCCCATTCGCTTCTTCGTCGGCCACGGCGAGAAAGATCACATCGCGATCGAGCGAAACCTTCTCGCGCTTCAACATCACCATCACGACCAGTTGCGCCAGGCCTTCGTCTTTCATGTCCTGTGCCCCGCGCCCCCAGAGCCAGCCGTCTTTGATCTCGCCGCTAAAGGGCGGAACTTTCCAGTGCGCCGCGTCGCTGGTGACAACGTCCATATGATTTAGCAAGATGATCGGTCGCTTGGCATCGGCAGTAGTATTTGGCAGGCGAGCCCACAAATCGCCGCGCCCAGGCATATATTCGAACGCACGATTCTCAATGCCTTCTTCATCGAGAATCTTTTTGTAGAAAGCAACGGCGCGCATTTCACGTCCCGGAGGGTTGGTAGTGTCGATGCGCAAATATTCCTGCATCCACGCTAGCGCGAGATCGGAATACTGCTGCAAGTGATCCGCGGGAATGCGAGAAGACGCCAACACCAGCGCTGATTCTTCCGGAGCGGCAGATTCAGCGAACGCCAGACCCGCCATGATCCACATCATAGCGACCGTCGCCAGCGCAACGACTCGCCCCCGGCAGCCTCGTGTGCATCCCACTCTTACCGACCGACACACATTTCCCCAGCTGATCGATCCCAAAGTTGTCCTCCCGGACTTCCTCAGATTCACGAAGTTTTTATATCAGGTTTGCCAAAATTACCCTCCCGGAAACGCTGAAACTATCCTTCCGCCCGGACCATGGGCACAATGTCTTTAGATATCAAGCATTTAGCGGCGCAGCTCCTGACCCGGGTTTGGCATCCAAACTGATATTGCAAAGGCAGGCGCCAAGCGGGTTCATGGAGCCTGAAGTTTGAAGTCTTAAGACTCGCGTTGCGTCAGCGCGGGCCGGCAGGGCGATCATCGCTACGGCTTTAAGGGACGCAATTAAAATCACGAAACACGCCCGTTTCGGCGTGGCGGAGCGAAGCCCCCAAACGCTCCCAACTTGGAGGAAGTCTCTTATGAATACTCGCATTCTAGCTACTTTGCCCTTGGCCGCAGTACTCGCATTTCCGGCCTTCGCGCAAACTTCGTCTACCCAGGATCAAACTCAAGCCACCCCCGCAGCCACCACTCAGTCCACTGACACCGCCACCGGCAAGCAGCCTCTGCAGGCGCCTGCCCGCGAGGGTTTCTGGGGACGCGTGAACCCGTTCGCCCGCAAGACTTACGTCAAGCGGCAGACCGACCCCATCCGCGACCGCGTGAACGAGCTCGATGACCTGACTGCAGCCAACGGCAAGGCGATCAAAGACACTGACTCGCGCGCCCAAGCTGGTATCAAGCTGGCTTCGGACAAGGCCGACGCAGCCGATCAGCACGCCATTGATGCTGGCAACAAGGCCACCATGGCGCAGACGACTGCGCAGCAGGCCACCACCCGCATCCAGACAGTCGAGACCGTGGTTGGCAACATCGACCAGTACAAGGCCTCGAACCAGACTGAAATCCGCTTCAAGCCCGGCCAGACCATGCTGAGCAAGAACGCTAAGGACGCCCTCGACGAGATGGCGAATACGGTCAAGGGACAACGCGGCTACATCATCGAAGTGCAGGGTTTCTCTTCCGGCAAGGGCCAGATTGCAATCCAGAACTCGCAGAAGATGGCCGAGTCGGTCGTCCGCTACATGGTGCTGAACCATGAGATTCCGGTCTACCGCATCTACCTCGTAGGCATGGGAAATGCTCCGGTAGCGACTGACGACGCGGATGCCAAGACCAAGCACATCAGCGGCGGCCGCGTGGAAATCAGCCTGCTGAAGAATGATCTGGAACAACTCTCCAGCAATTCTTCGGCTCCGATGGCTAGCGCAGACCAGCAACAGCAACCGAAGTAGTCAGAAATTGTAACAAGCTAGGGACCACAAGGGCGCCTCGCCCGAGTCCCTCCCCCAGAGAAAGCCTCTCGCGCAAGCGAGGGGCTTTCTCGCGTTTGGCACCACCAACTCGGACTCACGACCGAAACGATCCGGGCCTGATCCCGAGTTGGTCGAGCTTGGACTGCAGCGTAGTGCGCTTCAGGCCGAGGCGTGCTGCGGCTCCGTCCGGTCCGCCCAGCTTACCGCGGCAATCCCGCAGGACGCGAAGAATGCGTTCGCGCTCCTTGTCGCGGAGAGTCGCGCTGCTGCTACTGCCCTGTTCAACTGCCGCCTGCAATTCCGTGAGCGGCGACTGTAGAACCGAACCCGGAGTCAGAATGACCGAACGCTCCACGAAGTTCTCCAGTTCGCGAATATTGCCTGGCCACTCCCACCGTACCAGCATTTCCATGGTCTTCGAAGGAATGCTTGTGATGGATTTTTTCATTTGTATGGCAAACTTCCGGACGAAGTGCTCGATGAGCGGCCGGATGTCCTCGCGGCGCTCGCGCAAAGGCGGTATGAGAATGGGAAACACATTCAGACGGTAATACAAGTCGCTGCGAAACTCGCGCGCCTTCACACTTCGCAGCAGGTCCCGGTTGGTCGCCGCCAGCAGCCGGAAGTTCACCTTCAAGGTCTGCGTGCCCCCGAGCCTTTCAAACTCCAGGTCCTGCAGCACCCGCAGCAGTTTAGGCTGCAAGCTCAGCGGAATCTCCCCCACTTCGTCTAGAAAGAGCGTGCCTCGGTCAGCCAGTTCCAATCGGCCAAGTTTTCGGGCAACCGCGCCAGTGAACGCTCCCTTCTCGTGCCCAAACAACTCGCTCTCCAGCAGGCCTGAGGGAATGGCAGCACAGTTTAGCTTGATAAAACTGTTGCCCTCCCGGTGGCTCATGCGGTGAATGGCGCGTGCCACCAATTCCTTGCCAGTGCCCGTCTCGCCCAGCAACAGTACCGTAGCGTCACTGGGAGCGACTTTGGCCACTTTCTGCATCACCTCTTTCAAGGCACTGCTGCGTCCAATAATCTCCCCGAACCCCAACTCTGTGTCGATGGCCTGTTCCAGATAAAGCTTCTCTTCCGAAAGCTTCTCCTGGGCCAGCCGAAGTTCTTCAGTAACTTCCTGCAGTTGAGCCACATTCTCGCGCAAAGCTTCGTCTGCTTTCTTGCGCGATTCTTCCAGCTTCACTTTCTCCGTGATGTCGCGCTGGATTCCCCAGGTCCGCACCAGCATCCCATTTTCTACGGTTCCAATCATGCTGTTGAGAAAGACCTTGGGATTACCGTACCTGTCCACTTCGTGCGACTCCCGTTCCAGCAAGCGAAAACCCGAGCGGATGAACTCCCTCGTAAGCTCGATGTTACGAGGATCCTCAGGCACCACCATTTCCGTCAACCGCATGCCCCGCATCGCTTGGGGTGTCAGACCGTACATGGCTGCCATGGCGTCGTTGCATTCCACCAGATAGTGTCCGTGCAGAATGCAACGAATGAGTTCATCCTCAGGCAAGTCAATGGGAACCGGTGCATCCATATCCTCCCGGAAGATTCCCTCCGAACTCTGCGAGATAAAATTGCGGTAGCTCTCTTCGCTGCGTCGAAGGGAATCCTCAGCCTGCTTGCGCTCCGTGATGTCCTGAACGATAGCCATGTGCCAAACCGGGCGGTTACCCTCGTTCCCCATTGCCACCACGGCCGCGTCGACCCACCGCACCGATCCATCCCGACGAACATACCTCTTCTTCATTTCGTAGTGCCGCACCTTGCCATCGGCGAGTTGCTGCAGCTTCTCGCAGTTCTCTAGCAGGTCGTCCGGATGCGTGATGCTCTGGAAATTGCGACCCAATAGATCCTGTTCCGTCCGCCCCGCGATCTCGCAGTATCTCGGATTGACTCGCAGGAACCGGCCAGTTTGAGTTTCCACCCAGCAGATGCCAACCGGGGAACTGTCATGCACGGCGCGATAACGGTTCTCGCTGACCTGAAGCTGTGCCTCGGTCTGCTTGCGCTCGGTGATGTCGCGGGCGATGGTAACGACGTAGTCTCTTTCTAACTGGACCCGCCTCATGCTCACTTCCACGGGGAAAGTCGATCCGTCCTTGCGCCGGTGGACTCTTTCCATCACGAAGAATCCCGACTTTTCCAGCTCCTCTTTAATCTTCGCGGTCATAGACTGTGTAGCCGCTGGATCAATATCGAAAACTCCCAGAGTCAGCAGTTCCTCGCGGCTATAGCCGAGTTCCGTGCAGGTTTTGTCATTGACGTCGAGAAGGCAAAGCGTCTCCGGATCGATAACTTTTATGGAATCGTTGCTATGGTCCAGCAACGTTCGGAACAGCTTCAGCTCCCGGATAATGCGCTCGCTTTCGTGCACCTTGTCCAGCAGACTCTCGCTGACCTCACGCAGCCGTTTCTCCGTGCGCCTTTGCTCTGTTATGTCGTGCGCTATGCCTCGCACAATCGGCGCCGCCACACCTTCAGTTCGCAGGGTGTTGTGATATTCCCAAATGCGCTGCTCTCCGGACCGTGTCAACACGGCCATGAAGCCATGCGCCTCTCCCGCACGCTCGATTTGCTTCAGGTAGGAGTCAAATTCGGATCGAAATTCCGGAGCGATGATCTCCCGCATCGGAATCTGCAGGAGTTCGTCGACGCTGTATCCCAGGACTCGGGCCGGTGCGGGGTTCATCGACAGCAACCGGCCCTTTAGATCGTGAATGCACAGCAGATCCTGGCTGTGCTCGACCAGATCCTGATACCAGTCTTCATTTTCGTGGAGAGCTCGCCGGATGGGGTCTAAGTCGGCGAGATTTATTTCAACAACACGACGCTTCTCTGGCCCATGGCGCGGATCCATGACTGGCTCCTGCGGAGTGGGCGAAGTGATCTGTCTGCGTCGATTCCACGTCCGGCCCCTCTCTGCCAGATGGATCGAGCGCACCACGTGGCCCCCCGTAGCGCGTCCCAGCTCCGATCGCCGCGAAGTGTATCAGAAGTGGACTGGAATCACAGAATAAATCTTTCATAAGGATTTCATAAAGACCTTCCTCCGCTATCTCAGTTTCTTAGCATCCGCACTTTTGCATTGACCCCGCCTTGCCACGCGGCTAGACTCGACAGCTAGAGCCCCAAGCAGCGTCGGGGAAACCGAATAAAGTAGTTCGGCACCAGACGGAATGCAACGAAGTTTCGTCCGCTACTAAGCTCTCTCTTGTAATCAAGTCTCTTTTGCAAGGTAGATGAACCTGACTCGTTCCTCCGGGTTGGGAAGCTATTTAACCTCCGAGAACAGACCACGTTGTTTGCGGAAAACCTGATTTGACGGCCTCGATTATTTCGCCGCAGTCGTCGCGGACCATGTGAAACAATTGCTGCCTGTGCGGTACTTGTCTGAGGGGGCAAGTAGGACTCCCTGGCTTCTAAAGCGGGTGTTCAGGAAGGGAATCCCTAAGCTGGTCGCCACAGATGGCGACGGCACCTGGGAGGCAGTATCATGGCGGTATTACGAAGTAGCCCTCTCATAAATCCTATCCCCGTCTTCCTGCTCGCTGAAAACCGCTTGCTTCGGGAGGCGCTTGTCCGGCTGTTGTCAAAGAAGGACGACATCCTCATCGTCGGCAGCGGATCGTACTCTCCTGAAGTTCTGCCGCAGATTCTTTCCGCCGCACCGGACATTGTGGTCCTCGACTCCGTTTCGAAAGCCTTGTCCCAAGACCGAGTCGTCCGCCGCCTGCACGCATCCCGCCCTGAGATTGGTGTGGTGATGGTCGGCATGGAAGCCGAAGAAGGAGTGTTCTTGCGGTTGGTGCAGGAAGGCGTGTTGGGGTACGTTCTCACAGATGCATCCGCCGCCGAAGTGTGGCAAGCGATTCGAGACGTAGCCGCAGGCGAAGCGGTTTGCCCTCCGTCGCTGTCGGTGGCGCTGTTCCGCTTTGCCGCCCACCCCCAGATCAGCCTGCCCACACTGAGCGTCCGAAGAAGCCTGGATCTCAGCCCCCGACAGCAGCAACTGGTGCAACTGATTCGAGACGGCCTCTCCAACAAGGAGGTCGCGGCTCGCCTCAATCTTTCGGAACAGACTGTAAAGAACCACGTGCATCGCATGCTGCGCAAAGTCGGCGCAGCCGACCGGGCAACCATAGCAGAGCTGTACAGCTCCGATGGCCCGTGACTCCGGGGCCACTGTGCGCTTTCGAGATCTGATCGCATCGCCGGTTTCGCCGTCTCTGTCTCGCATAGCAGTTCCCCTTAGCTGTTTGATCCTGCACCTCCCGCCGAACTGGACTCGTGACCTTTCCATTTTTCAGGCAGCGCGATATGGGTTATCTTGTCAGCGAGGTAACCGCCGATGAAGACACTTTTCCCTGGATTAGCCTTCGCTCTTTGTCTCGCCCACCTTTCCCTGGCGCAGGTGGATCCGCGCTGGAAGCCAAACGATCCCGATCGCCCGGTGCCCCCAGTGATCGACCCTGGAACGGCGAGCGTCCAGGATGCCCCGGGTCGTCCTCCATCCGATGCCATCGTGTTGTTCGGCGGCAAGGACAAAGACCTTTCCCAATGGGCCGGCGACGATGGCAATCCAGCGAAGTGGAAAGTAGCGGATGGCTACATCGAAGTGTTGCCCCATAGCGGCTACATCCACACGCGCCAGCCGTTCGGTGACTGCCAACTGCACGTCGAGTTCTCCGAGCCTGTGCCTCCGGTCGGCGAGAGTCAGGATCGCGGCAATAGTGGCGTGTTCCTGATGGGCCTCTACGAAGTCCAAGTGCTGGATTCATATCAGAACAAAACCTACGCCGACGGCCAGGCCTCGGCTGTCTATGGGCAATTCCCTCCGCAGGTCAACGCCTCACGGCCGCCGGGACAGTGGCAGACCTACGACATTATTTTTCATGGCCCCCGTTTTGATAAAGATGGCAAACTGCTGCGCCCGGCGCGGATGACTGTGCTGCACAACGGCGTGCTGGTGCAGGACAACGTAGAACTCTCCGGCCCCACCGCCCACCACGATCGGCCTCCCTACAAGCCGACGCCAACCAAGCTGCCGCTTAGCCTGCAGGATCACAGCAACCCCGTGCGCTTTCGAAATATTTGGATTCGTGAGCTGGACCAGGGGTAATGCAAACGCGACGTAAGACCTGCCGGCCACGCACGCCCCCCGCTCGCGTTTGACCCTGCGCTTCCCGCTCCACTAGACTCGCTCCTGAGTGAGGTTTCCATGAGACGTATCGCATTCCTCATATTATTTTCTTCCCTTTTCACGCTGGCTGCCTTCGCTGAGCCCCCAGTTACCGACGATGACCAGGGGCACCATCACGAGGACCTGACCGCCGCGCAGCTAGGCGCGGTCACTTTCCCAGTGTCATGCGACCCTAAGGTCCAGAAGGCGTTTGAACGAGGCGTAGCTCTGCTGCACTCCTTCTGGTACGAAGAGGCGGAAAAGGAATTCATGCGGATTTCCGTCGATGCTCCGAACTGCGCCATGGCGCACTGGGGCGTAGCCATGAGCCTGTGGCACCAACTATGGAACGAGCCGGACAAGAAGGTCATCCAGCACGGCCTGGACGAAGTCCACCAGGCGAAAACCACCGACGGCCCCATCACACCGCGCGAAAAGGCCTACATCGCTGCCATAGCGGCCTTCTACGGCGACTCGAAGAAGCTGGACCACGCTGCCCGCGCCAAAGCCTACTCCGATTCAATGAAGATGGTCTACGAGACCTACCCCGACGATCACGAAGCCGCAGTTTTCTATGCGTTGTCCCTGCTCGCCTCCGAGCCTCAAGAAGATGCAACCTTCGCCAACCGCAAGCAAGCCGCCGCGATCCTGGAAAAACTATTTGCCACCGAGCCCGACCACCCCGGCGTGGCCCACTATCTGATCCACAGCTACGACAAGCCGCAACTCGCGCAGCTCGGCTTGCCCGCCGCCCGCCGTTACGCGCAGATTGCGCCCGCCTCCCCGCACGCCCTGCACATGCCTTCGCACATCTTTGCCCGCGTCGGCCTCTGGCAGGATGACATCAACTCCAACCTCGCTTCCATCGCGGCCACGCGTAAGACAGCCGCCATGGGCATGGGTGGCGAGGGCCACCAGTTCCACGCTATGGATTTCCTCTTCTACGCCTACATGCAAAGCGGACGTGACGCCGACGCCAAAGCCCTGATCGAAGAAATCCGCGCCATGCCCATCAAGCACGACGACATGTACGGCAAGGGATACGATCCGCATGCAACCACCCTGGCACACCTTAGCGCTCTCTATCCCGTCGAGATGCACGACTGGGCCACCGCGGCAGCTCTGGCCCCAGCCGAGGTCGCGGGCACTGCGGAAGATTCGACGATTTACTGGGCGCGGGCCATCGGCTCGGCGCATCTCCGCAAGCCCGACGACGCCCGCAAAGATCTTGCCGCGATCGATAGCATTCACAAAAAGCTGGCCGCCGAGAAATCAGAGTTTGCCAGCGCAGTCGATGACGATCGCAAAGAAGCTCAGGCCTGGATGGCCTTCGCTGAAGGCAAAGACGACGACGCAGTAGAAGCGATGCGTGCGGTCGCCGACAAAGAAGATTCGCTCGGCGAAGAGCCGGAAGGCATCCCAGCACGCGAGATGATCGCCGACATGCTCATGGAAGCCAAGCGTCCGCAGCAGGCCCTGGCCGAATATCAGACCAATCTGAAGCTCCATCCCAACCGCTTCGACGGCCTCTATGGCGCAGCCCGCGCCGCCGAAGCCGCCGGCAAAAACAACGACGCCGCCGAATACTATGCGCTGTTGCTGAAAGTCTGCGACGGATCAAATTCCACTCGGCCCGAACTCAGCCGGGCTAGAGAATTAGTGGCGCAGAAGTAATCCTACAAACTCTATCATCCTGAACGAAGCGAACAGGACACGGTTGATTCGCGGCAATGCTTTGAGGTCGTAGATATGGAGCGGTCGTTGGTCCGAGTTCAGGGCGAAGCAAGCGGCTGGGCTTGCTCGAATTGTGGATGGACATTCCCAGTCCCTACGCTGCTTAGCGGAGATGAGGCCATGGCCGCATACGACCGCCTCGCAGCCGCGAAGTTTCGCGACCACAAGTGCGAGGTTCATGCCGGCGCTTCGGCCCCGAAGGAACCAACAAAACCGGCTGCTGACACACCCGTAGCTGAACGCGCCCGCATGCTTATCAAACGAGGGTACAAACCGAAAGTCGCCGTGGAGCTTGTACTTCATGAGATAGAGATTGAGCACGGCCGCGATCAGAGCTTCATGGAAAAGACACGGGCTGATGCCGAAGATTTTCTGATGAAAGTCCGCAAAGGTCTCATCTGAAACTCTTCCGGGAAGCTGGCAGTGCACTAACCTCGAAACAACATCATCCCCGCCAGCGCCGCCATCATCGCAAGTGATCCCAGCAGCGCGTTGTACTCGCGATGCTTCAAATACAAATCCAAAGAAAATCCCGCGGAAGGTTCACGGACCGCACTCGGCCCGCGAGCAAGCCTCGGCAACATCCTCGGCACCCGCAGCGAATATTCCTCGAACTCAGGAAACGTCCGCCGCAGAAATGCTTCCTCATCGCGAATCACCGGCACATAAATCGCGAAGAACATCACCACAAGCGCCACGCCCACCCACCAGTTGCGCGCCGCCACGGCGAATCCCACCCCCATCAGCAGCGATCCCAAATACAGCGGATTGCGTGTGTAAGCATAAGGACCGGAAGTGGCGAGCGACTCGTTCTTGCGCACATGTCCCGAGGCCAGCGCCCGAATCAGAAGTCCCGGAACCACCACAATCGCTCCCAGCGCCATGGAGCGCCAAGTCGGCCGCGCCAGCGAGAAATAAAGTACGGCAAAGACGAAACCCAAGGGCACCCGAATGCGGCGCGCGATTTGTGCCCACTCACCCATGCGTTTATTCCGCTCGTTTTGAAAGGCGCGGCTTCTAGCCGCGCCCCTGCGCACTCGAGTCGCGAAGCGATGCCATTCATTAGCCCCGCACGTAAGTGCGGGGAAAGCGAAGCCGGATGGAACCGAGTCCCGTCAGGGACGGCACCCAACTCCCGCCGGTACGCTCATCAAACACGAATCAACTCGCGTGCCGCCGCAACCACTTCATCACTCCCAATTGCCAACAACCCTTCGTCGGGCGCCGCCCGCCGCGCATGCGAAGTAACGCTCTCCGCACTGCGCAGTACAATGCTGCGCGTCCCATAAGGCCCGTTGCGCGCCGGGTCCGTGGGTCCAAAGATCGCCACCACCGGAACCCGCAACGCCGCAGCCAGATGCATCGGCCCCGTGTCGCCTCCAACAAAGAGCCGTGCCCGGCGCGTCAACGCAATCAATTCCGTGATTGTAAAACTCATCGCCCGAGCCGTCCCTCCGCTGGCAGCCTCGGCCGTGCGCACCAACTCTTCTTCTCCCGGACCATAATTGAGGATCGAACCAACCCCCTGCTCCGCCAGCCCCCGCGCAACCTCGCCGTAGCGTTCCGCCGGCCATCGCTTCGCACCCCAGCCCGCTCCCGGATTCAAAATGGCAAACTCACCGACGCCTAGTTCCGCAAGCCGTTGCTCAATGCGCTGCTCAGTCTGAAGATCGTGAGGAAGTTCTATCCGTGTCATCGCCACTCGATGACCAGCCAGCTCCTCGGCTACTGAAAGATTCTGTTCGACAATATGCCTCCCATGCGCAACTACCTTCCGCGTATACCAAAGACTGGCCGGAGCCTCTCGCGGCTCCGCAGCTCCGTACACCACGCGCGCCCCCGACCACCGCGCCAGCACGGCAGATCGAATCGCTCCCTGCAGGTCCACTGCGGCGTCGTAACGCACGTCCCGCACATCGTTCCAAACCTTGGCGGCCTGCTGCACAGTCGTCATGGAGAACAGAGACTTCCCCCACGTTTTCAGATTCACGCTGTGGACTTCATCCACCAGCGGCCGCAACGCAGACCGCGGCCCCCGCCGCGGTGTTCCCGGCGCACACAGCAATTCTGCCCAGCGCTCTTCGATCAGCCAGCCAATGAACGCCTGCGGAAATGCCTCCCGCAGGAATCGAACGGCGGGCAAAGTGTGGATCACATCTCCCATGGCGCTGAGCCGGACAATCAGCAGCCGCTTAATGTTCGCCTCGTGTGAAATATCCAGACTATTCGGGTCGGAACTCACGGCCGCCTCGGCGACAGCCGCGAACGAATAATCTCGCTGGTGGAATGATCTTTAAGGTCTCCAACGATCGCAACCCTCCCGCCATATTCGCCGACCGCATCTCGCTCAGGGACCGAATCCACCGTATAATCCGTGCCCTTGGCCTGGATATCCGGACGAATCTCGCGAATGAGCGCGCGCACATCAAGCTCAGGAAAAACCACGACCGCATCTACATCCGCCAGCGCTGCAACAATTTCAGCGCGCTCCTCCTCCGGCATGATCGGACGCCCTTCACCCTTGAGGGCACGCACCGATTCGTCGGAATTGATGGCCACGACCAGCTTTCCGCCCAACTCCTTCGCGCCGCGAAGATAGCGCACGTGGCCCACATGCAGAAGATCGAAATTGCCATTCGCCAGCACAATGCGCTCGCCCGAGCGTCGCCACTCCTCCACGCAGCTGCGGAGTTGCTGCCGCCCGAGAATCTTGCCGTTACTCATGTTTTCGATTTCCCGCCACTGCCGCAGATCAGTGAGGTCTGGTCGAAGGCGGAGCCTGGTCGACCGCGCGCAGCAGCTCTTCACGAGAAACGGTAGCGGTTCCGCGCTTCATCACGACAATCCCGCCCGCGTAGTTGGCCAACTGCGCTGCCTCTTCGGTGCTGGCCCCAGCCGCCAGCGCCGCACTGAACGCCGCAATCACGGTATCACCCGCTCCGGTAACGTCCGCAACTTCGTCCGAACCAAAAATCGGAATATCCACCGGTGCATGCCTCTGGTCGAAAGCCACCATCCCGTCGCGCCCGCGCGTGAGCAGCAGCGACTGCAACTTCATCCGTTCCATAATCTGTTTTCCCGCTTCGGTCAGCTTCTTCCAGTCCTGCCCAATGCGCACGCCCAGCGCCCCTTCCACTTCAGGTTCATTCGGGGTTGCGGCCGTCACGCCAGAATATTCCAGCAGCCGATACCGCGAATCGAGGATCAGAGGCACCAGCACAACCCTCCGCCGCCCAGCTTGCCGCAACGCGTTCACGATCGCCGGACTCGCTGATCCATACCCGTAATCGGAAACCAGCAGCGCATCCGAGGCGCGTAAATACTCTCGTGTCGCCAGAAACAACTCACGAGTCAAATGCGGGTTAGGAGGATTCTCCGGCTCGCGATCCACGCGCACCACCTGCTGCCGTGAATTGTGCGTCATGCCCGCGAGAATGCGCGTCTTTGTGACCGTCGTATAAGTCTTGTCTTTCAAAACGCCGCTAACTGGAATGCGTTTGTGACGAAAGAATTTCATCAGCAATCGCCCCGGCTCGTCGTCCCCAATGGCTCCAACCGGCAGCACGTTCACTCCCAGGTCGGCCAGATTGTTGACCGCGTTGGCGCCCCCACCAGGCACCACCGTACGTTCGCGATGTTTCAAGATCAGCACCGGAGCCTCGCGCGACACACGCGAGATCTCTCCGTACACGAATTCATCGGCCACCAGATCCCCCAGCACCGTAATCGTGACCTTGGGGAACGCTTCGATAATCTTCTGCAGCCGGTCAACTTCCTTCAGATGTTTCGTCATCACATGTTTTTCTGAAAGCGGTCGTCAGTGCGCAGCGATCGGTCGCGAGTAAACCTGGGGAACTTGCTGGCCACTGACCACTGATCACCGACCACTGCTCTCCGGCATTTTCTCACGAGCGGCGCCGGCGTTCCTCAATCACGCGCAGCATGGTATCCACAGCGTTAGCCGCGTCGGCAAGCTCCATCTTCACCGGGACCACCGCCAGCGGGACCAGCGCAGCCAGATATCCCCCCAGGTTCACGGCGTCTTTTTCGGTGGTCACGAAGCCACCAGCCTCGGTCCGCTGTTGTAGGTGCAGCAAGTCATGAACGTCTTTCTCAGTGTAGGCATGATGATCGCGGTAGAACGCCTCCGCCACCGGATCAATCCCTGCAGCCCGCAACTGCAGCAGAAAATTCTGCGGCCGCGCAATCCCGCAGAACACCACCGGCCGCGGTGAAACGTTTTGCGCAACAATACCCCGACGCACCTTCCACACAGTCTTGCCCTCAAGCGGAAACGATTCCGCGGAAGCGCCGTTGGTCAGCACAACCACATCGGCTCGTTGCAGCGATCGCATGGGTTCCCGCAGATGACCCCCGGGAAGCAAACGGTCGCGCGCATCCTCTGGCGTCACCAGCACGATATCGAAATCCCTCGCCAACCTTCGGTGTTGAAAGCCATCATCCAGCAAATGAACCTGCGGACCGAATCGCGACTCGGCGAAGCGTCCCGCCTCATAGCGGTCTTCGCCAACGACCACCGACGTCTGCAACCGCCGTGCAATCAGCAAAGGCTCGTCGCCGAAGTCCCGTGGCATCCCGCCGGGGGCCACTTGCAGGACGCCGCGAGTGGCGCGCCCGTAACCGCGCGAAAGCACATCAAAGCCAATTCCCCGCGCCTTCAACAACTCCCCCAGCAGAATCACAAAAGGAGTTTTGCCCGAGCCTCCGGTTGAAAGATTCCCCACGCTTATGACTGACCCTTGCAGCGAGCGCGAGGGCAACCAGCGGCGGTCGTAGAACATGTTGCGCGCCCCGACCACACCGCCATAGATCGCGGATAAGAGGGCTGACAGGGGATTTCGGTTCATGACAGCGCCATCAACTCCTGCAATTCGCCCGCAGTCCGCGCGGTGGCGCCTATTTGCGATCGCATAGTCTCAGCGGCACGCTGTCCCAAGGCTCTTCGCTCCGTATCGTTGGCCAGCAGTTCCAGCAACACCAGCGGCAACTCTGCCGGACCGGCAACCCGCAACGCGTCGCGGCTCTGGAACAAGCTCACGATGTCGCGAAAATTCGCCGTGTGATTCCCCACCACGATGGCCACTCCATGCTGCGCCGGTTCAATGATGTTATGCCCCCCGTGTGGGACAAGGCTTCCTCCAACGAAGGCGACATCGGCCAGCCCATACAGCGCCGCTAACTCCCCGATTGTATCCACCAGAAAAACTCCGCCGGTCAAAGGCTCCCCGTTCCAGAGCGATCGCCGCCAGAAACGAATCGACATCTGCCCCAGCAGCGCCGCCACTCCGGCGAAACGTTCGGGATGCCGCGGCGCAAGAACCATCACTGCCCGCGGATGTTGGACAAGAAGATTCTCAAACGCTTTGAGCAGCAGCGGCTCTTCTCCCTCGACGGTGCTGCCACACACCAGCACCGGCCCAGCGTCGGTCGCCGCGATCGACTTCCGCACGCTCTCAACAATCGCAGGCGGAGCAGGTGCAGGGATGTCGAACTTCAAATTTCCAACGACGCGGACGCGTTCTGGATTGGCACCGATATCGCGCAGCCGCGCCGCATCGTCGGGCGTCTGCGCCAGGAACAGGTCTACATTGACCAGCAGTCTACGAAGCAAGCCGCGAAACCGCCGGTAGCTCGGCCAGGAGCGGTCCGAGATGCGGGCGTTCACCACCGCGATCCGCGCCCCGCTGTTATGCGCCAGCCGCATGAAGTTTGGCCAAAACTCAGTTTCCGCAATCACCACCAGTTGCGGCCGCAACACCCGTAGGTAAGGCCGGATCGCGAATGCGAAATCCATCGGGAAATAAAACACATTCGCCTCGCCAAAGCGTTGGCGGGCGAGCGCCTGGCCAGTATCCGTAGTGGTTGAAACGAAGATCCGATGCTGCGGGAAACGGCGCCTGAGTTCCTCCACCAAGCCAGCGACGGCCAGCACCTCACCGACGGAAACGGCGTGAACCCAGATCACCGGCTCCTGTTGCTCCGGCAACTGAAGCCGCGAAGGCAGCCGCCCCAGCCGCTCCGCGAAGCCCTTGCGGTATTTTCCGTGGCGCGCCATCTGGAAGAGCCAGTAGGGCAGGCTCGCCAACATCCCTACCGCCAGCGCTAGGCTGCAGAGAAAGCTGTAGAGAGAAGTGATCAAGTTCAGCCATTCTAAACAAACTCCCGGCGGGGAAGGGGATTGCGTTTGCCTCTATAATCGGAAGCATGCAGCCGCCGAAGATGGGACTTCACACTGTGCGCTCCCGCGCCCTCGTCGTCTTAGGAGCTGTTGCGGCGTTCGCTCTTAGCCTGGCGGCCAAAGACTTTGTGAAGCCCGCAGCCCAGCCCGCGAAAACCTATCCCGCGCACGACGACCACACTGACGAAAAGGTTGCCATCGCAGCCGACCCCTACGACACGGCCGACAAGGCAAAGATCTTCTCGGTGAACTTTCATGAGCATGGACTCCTGCCCGTCTTTTTCGTCGTGACCAACGACCGAGGACAGCCCATTTCCATCGCCAACATGCAGCTGACCCTGACCACGGCCAACCGCTCTAAGCTGACGCCGATTACGACCGAAGATATCTACCGCCGCCTCTCCAATCCCCGGACCAACACCAACGCTCCGTTGCCATTTCCCATTCCACAAAAGAAAGTGAAGGGTGGAGTCAGCCAGAAAGAACGAGACGAGATCGAATCCTCGCAATTCGCCGCCAAGGCTGTCGAGCCTCACTCCACGCAGTCGGGATTCCTCTTTTTTGATGTGGAAGACATCACCGCGCCCCTGGCCGGAGCGCGAATCTTCGTGAGCGGCGTCAACGACGCCAAAGGCACAGAGCTGATGTACTTTGAGATCCCGATGGGGAAGTAGCTTAAAGCTATGGTCGGAAGATCGAAGCGGGTGCCCTTGTCCTTGTCGCGTTCTCTTGCGGAAGAGTGGGATTCTGACTTCCGCTCTCCGAGCCGCGATCTGGATCAAAAAAAATCACAGATCGAGCTGCGTAAAATCCATTAAATCAACTAGTTAGCGAGTCTTGATCTTGCGCCAAATCCAGCTAAGATATTGGACGCAAAGAACTTGCTTGCAAAATATTCCATTCAAAGGGCTTAAGGGGCATGTCACAGGCGAAGTGCCCGTAAATTCAGTTGCCCGGACCGTAAAATATTGCATTCACGGCAGTTATCTCAATGCTATTCAAGTGTCAAAGAGCCAATGCCTGGACAGTATGGTTTCAGCTTTAATAGTTGGAGTCAAGGAAATTCTAGGTAGTGGTGCAGTTTGCCGTGTCGAGGCAGGAAGGAGTCGAAGGCGGCAGTCCCATATTTAGATTTCGGCAGGACTGTACCGCACCGCTGCCTTTGCTCAGGGCTTCTTGCGGTGGGCGTCGAACCAGTTGAGGGTGTAGACGACCTTGGCGACTTGATGGCTGGGGCGGCGGCTGAGGCCGTGGGGCTCGCCGGGGAAGCGCACGAGAGCGGATTCCACTTTCAGAAGTTTGAGGGCTGCGTAGTATTGCTCGGCTTCGGATATGGGAGTGCGGAAGTCTTCCTCGCCGGTCATAAGCAGAGTCGGCGTCTTCACGTTTTTCACCAGAGAAATTACGGAGCGCTTCATGTAGTCGTCGGTGTAATCCCAGGGATTGCCGGAGAACCAGTATTGCGTACCGAAAGCGGGCAGGTCAGAGGTCAGAACCCAGCTATACCAGTTGATGACGGGATAGAGACTGGCGGCCGCGCGGAAACGA
>Ga0307476_10000499_pt1 | contig 29955 bp, 28 predicted proteins | sample atmos_gasesECM2C_2_FD_203314 | JGI IMG/M metagenome (GOLD analysis project Ga0307476, IMG submission 203314) | Hardwood forest soil microbial communities from Morgan-Monroe State Forest, Indiana, United States - atmos_gasesECM2C_05 | ecosystem: Environmental > Terrestrial > Soil > Temperate...
CCGAGCTTTCGAGCAGCATTTTTTGTATGCTCATCGACCGTGCGCTTGGTGATGTGGAGAATTTTGCCGATCTGCGCGGCCGATTTGCCTTCCGCCGCCCACCACAGCACTTCACGCTCGCGCGGCGTGAGGGAAAAGGTCCCCGCTGGTGCCGGCGCGGGATTAATGAGCTCCCAGTCGCCTTTTCGCCGTGCGACTGCGAGCTGATGGACCCGCGCCACCTCCATCGCTTCGGCAGCCCCGCTCGCGACAATCGGGTAGGTGCACAATGCGGTCATCTGCTTGCCCCTAATCCACTTGTTGAGCTTGCGCTCGTAGTTGTAAAAGTCCCTCCAGTGCCCGGTGTCCTGCCAGAACGCGTTGCCGCTCGCTCTCATGCCAGCGTAACCTTTGGCCAACGCGCCGCGCAATTTCTCGTCCCAAGCGCTAATGATCTTGTTGAGGTCGAACTGATCTCCTTTGAGGTACCACTCGCGACCCGAATGAACTTCGATGTTGCCGGCCGCCAAATGCCGATCGAAAGCCGGGATGCGCCGGAGTAGCGCTATGCGGGCTTCCTCCGACGTCAGCGGCTGTGAGGGAGCCCACAGGCAAAATTCTTTGCTTTCCAATCCAGCCTTGAAAAAGGGCACCACGGTATCGAGCAGGTCGTCTTTCGACTCGTAGAACATGCAGACGTGCGTCCCCCAGGGCATGTCGCCCATGACGTTCACGCCGGTCCTTCTCAAGGTCGTGCTCATTGCGGCCAGCTCGCAAAAAAACCCTGGCAGCGCCGCTTGATTTGCGTCCTTAAAGCGCCTCGGCTCAGGTGCTTGCCCTTAATTACAGAATGTGTGGTGATGCAACTTGACTGACCGCCAATTTCCCAGTGGCGAGATCGATTGCAGCTGGACTTGAATTCATACATCGATGCCGGTTGCCCCGCAAGTTGGTTGGTCGCCGCGTGAATTTTGGCGAGCGTAGGGGTGTCGGGATTCCAGCATGTATCGAGGCGGACGCTCTGACCGCGATCCACCCAATCTGCTTGAGCCCTTGCACGAACGCGGCCGCGAGCGATTGCGCTGTAAACGAGATCGCGCCGCATAACCGGCGCGATGTGAAGGTTGGGAGGACGAACAGCACGCATGCCGAGCCGGTCGATGCGGCGATCAGGACAGCCCCGCTGCCCCTAAACATCATCGAATGCGGGCTTTCGATCGGGACCTCATCCGGGGGAATTCGGTTCTGGCCTTGGGAACCATCACATTCAAGGCCCAGGCACGATTCCGCGAGAATCATGCCATCCTTTCAAATCAATGGTTTGCGACGAGGTGTCTGTCGCCTTTGGCGACTGGGAAATTCGCCAAAAATGACCAGTGGGAAACCATTGATTTTCATGGGGGACTCCGCGATTCCGCCAGAATCGTGTGAAACTCCTGGTATCCGCGGGGACCTGACCTGAATGTCCGAGCCGACCGGCACGCACCCTTTCGCTCCGTTCGAGTGGATGTTGTCGCTGCGCTATTTGCGGGCGCGGCGCAAAGAGGGATTCATCTCGGTGATCGCCGGGTTCTCGTTCCTCGGCATCATGCTGGGCGTCGCCACCTTGATCATCGTCATGGCGGTGATGAACGGTTTCCGCCAGGAACTGCTGACGAAAATCTTGGGCCTCAACGGCCATTTGCTGATCCAGCCGCTGGAATCGCCGCTCACCGATTGGGAGGCCGTCGCCGGCCGCGTTTCCAAGATCGACGGCATCAAGCTTGCCGCGCCGATCGTCGAGGGCCAGGCGCTGGCGTCGTCGCCGTTCAACGCCTCGGGCGTGCTGGTGCGCGGCATCCGCGCCGCCGACCTGACCAAGCTCGCCTCGATCGCCAAGAACATCAAGCAGGGCACGCTTGACGGGTTCGATCAGGGCCAGGGGCTCGCCATCGGCTCGCGGCTCGCCGAGCAGCTTTCGGTGCGGGCCGGCGACAACCTCACGCTGGTGGCGCCGCGCGGCGCGGTGACGCCCATGGGCACCACGCCGCGCATCAAGGCCTACAAGATCGCCGCGGTGTTCGAGATCGGCATGTCGGAATACGACGCCGCTTTCGTCTTCATGCCGCTCACCGAGGCGCAGGCCTATTTCAACCGCACCGGCGACGTCACCGCGATCGAGGTCTATACCGACGACCCCGATCACATCGACAGCTTCCGCAAATCCGTGACCGAAGCCGCGGCGCGGCCGATCTACATGATCGACTGGCGGCAGCGTAACGCGACCTTTTTCAACGCGCTGCAGGTCGAGCGCAACGTGATGTTCCTGATCCTGACCCTGATCGTGCTGGTGGCGGCGCTCAACATCGTTTCCGGCCTGATTATGCTGGTGAAGGACAAGGGCAGCGACATCGCCATCCTGCGCACCATGGGCGCGACCCAGGGCGCGATCATGCGGGTCTTCCTCATCACCGGCGCCTCGATCGGGGTCGTCGGCACCGTGGTCGGCTTCCTGCTCGGCACGCTGATCTGCCTGAACATCGAGTCGATCCGGCGCTTCCTGTCGTGGCTGACCAATACCGAGCTGTTCTCGCCGGAGCTTTATTTCCTGTCGAAGCTGCCCGCCGACATGAACGTCAGGGAAACCACCGCCGTGGTCGTGATGGCGCTCGGGCTGTCGCTCTTGGCCACGCTCTATCCGTCGTGGCGGGCGGCGCGCCTCGATCCGGTCGAAGCGCTGCGCTACGAGTGATTGATCAGGCCGCGATGGACGACACCACCACCATAGGCGAGGCTGCAACGTCCACTGCCGACCAAGAGGAATATCCGATCGTCTTCCTGCATGGCATCAGCCGGCAATTCCATCAGGGAGATGCGACGCTCGACATTCTCAAGAGCGCCGAGCTTGCGGTGTGGGCCGGGCAGTCGGTGGCGCTGGTGGCGCCGTCGGGCGCCGGCAAGTCGACGCTGCTGCACATCGCCGGCCTGCTGGAGCATCCCGATGCCGGCGAGGTCTATATCGACGGCGCCGCGACCACGAGCTTGAGCGACATCCAGCGCACGCGCATCCGCCGCAACGACATCGGCTTCGTCTATCAATTCCATCATCTCTTGCCGGAATTCTCCGCGCTTGAGAACGTCATGCTGCCGCAAATGGTGCGCGGGCTGGGGCGCAAGGCCGCCGGCGAGCGCGCCACCGAGCTGTTGACCTATCTCGGACTGAAGGACCGCCTCAACCATCGGCCCGCGGAACTCTCGGGCGGCGAGCAGCAGCGCGTGGCGATAGCGCGCGCGGTTGCCAACGCGCCGCGCATCCTGCTCGCCGACGAGCCGACCGGCAATCTGGACGTGCGCACCGCCGATCACGTGTTCGGCGCGCTCGGCCAATTGGTGCGCGCGTCCGGCCTCGCCGCCGTCATCGCCACCCACAACCTCGACATCGCCGCGCAGATGGATCGCCGGGTGACCATCCGCGACGGTCTGGTCGTCGAGCTGGAGTGAGCGAGGGGTTAGTGCAAACCTTCGCGCGGATTGTATTGGGTGTTGGCCCGGCAATCGGCGCCGGCGCCTCGCGCGGTTTGCATGCACTGTTCGTAGCTGACAAAACCGCAATTCCTTGAGCCGCCGGTGCCGTGCCAGTAGGCGCACCACGGATAATTCTGCGCCTGCGCGGGTGTACCGATGGCCATGGCGGCGCAGGCCATTGCGAGCACGAAGATCACCGTTTTCATCATCGTCTCCCTAGCTTTGCACCGGTTGTAGCGCGGGGCGCCGAACGCGCGCGGAGCGCCGCCGGTGACCAATAAGATTTAGTCGCTGTCCGAACCGCGGCAATGGCGAACAGACGCTTACCGCCAGGATTCAGGAATTCTTGTGCGACCTGTGCCGTGCCTGGTGCGGATGGGCGCCGGGCGCAACCATCGATCCGCTATGCTCGCCGGGCGGTGGCGCGTATTGGGTGTTCTGCCGGCAATCGCTGCCGTTGCCGCGCGCGCTCTGCATGCACTGCTCGAAGCTGACGAAGCCGCAATTGCGGCCGCCGCCGCCACCCATGCCGCCGCCCAAATACTCGCACCACGGATAGTTTTGCGCATGCGCGGGCGTATCCATGCATGTCGCGGCGACGACAAATCCTAGAATAGCAAGCAGATACCTCATGGCCGGCCTCCCGGGTCTGCATTGGCTCTCAAGGCTACTAACGCCGCAAGCGCCCCGTTATTCACCTGCCGGCCGCAGAATTGCACCGGTTGATCGACCACAAGCAACGAGGCCGCCCGAAGGCGGCCTCGCATCCTAACATCGCTGGTGAACGAGGCCGCTTAACTACACGCAGGGGCGGCAAAAGCAGCGGCCGTAAGGGCCGCAAGCCCAGGTGAATCCCGGCCCGCACCGCGCGCCAAAGCCGCGGCACGCCACGTTCTTCACGATCGGCGTGGCGTTCTGAACCTGCGCATGCAGGCCGGCGCCGAGCTGCTGGGCATTCGCCGACAGCACCATCGAGCCGAGCGCGAGCGCCGCCACTGACAGAGTCAAAGCGAGTTTTTTCATAAACCCTCCTCCTGTTTGTCGAATGCCGATAACAGCAGAAGATCACGACGCCGCGACCGTGCGCCGCGATGCAACCCGTTCCGGCAATCGAGGGACCGATTCGCCCCGCCGCTAGATTAGTACGTTCCGGGCAGTCGATCGGTTCAGATTTGTCGGCGAGGATTGCGAGCGATGCGACTTCGCAAGATCTTCAAGGCGTTGCGGCCGACGCCTCTTCCGATGGGCGGTCTTTGTCGGTGACCTCGGCCAGCCTTGCCCAGGCTTGCGCCATGTCGAGGAGCGCAACCCTGCGGCCGGAATCCGTGACAGTTTGGGCTATTTCAGCACAATAGGCAGCGTAGAGCCGGTAACTTGCGGCCGCTTCCCCGGGTGACATGCCCCACATCCCACTGTGTACTTTGACATATTTGCAATGCGGAGAAGCGGATTTCGTTCCGGACGGTTTGGGTTGCAGGGCAGTCGGAAAACGCAGACCGGACTTGCTGCGGCCTTGGCCGAAGCGGGCCTGGTCGGCCGCATGGCGGGCGCTGCACGCGATGCGCTGCGGCATGCGATTCAATTTCGGCAGGTGAGGCTGGAGGTGGATCAAAAACAAGCGTTGGTCGGGCTGCGCCACGGCGTAGGGAAGGGCACGGCCGCCGGCGAAGGCGTCCCTCCTATGGATCGCGCGCGGTCAATTCCGCCATGCCACGTACGCGCACCGCGGCCGGTACGACTACTTTCCCAGCCATCTCTGCACGACGTACATGTCCGCGATAGCACGGGCGGTAAACGCTGCTAACGAGAGCAAGGCACCGGCAGCTAAGAGGGTCATGGCGCTTATCGCCTGTCAGTTTGGCAGTACGCACGAGAGTAGCCGTGATTCGGTGGCCCGGTTCCACCCACAAAATTCAAGGGGGCCACCCTCGGATCCAAAAAAGCGACAAGTCGAGGTCGAAAGTGGGCCAGGACCCTTGCGGGCGGTAGGCTTCTTTAAATAAGGCGGCCGCGATTTGGGCTTGCGGCCTGGGCCGGACGGCGCATAGTCGATGCCATGAGCAAACCTCGAGTCACCTTCAAAATGCAGCGGATCGCCGAGGACGATTGGCAAATCCTCGCGGAATATCCGGGCGCCGAACCGAGATATATCAAGGGACTCAAGAGCAAAGCCGAGGTCGACGAGTGGCTGCAGGGCACCCGCCGCATCGACTGGCTGCGATCCCAGGGCTACGCGAAGTGACACAGGCCGCCAAGCGGCGCGATGGACTTCAGCCGAGCGGTTGAAATCGTCGTCGCATATACATTCCTGAACAAGTTCGGATGACGGCGTATTGTAAGCGATGCCGCGCGCGCTAGCGTTCGCCGCGTCCGTACGACCGCCAATGAAAGCGGTCGCCAGCTGCGGCGGCCTACGCGGCGTTGGCACCAAATCTGCGGGCGCCAAGCGCATTCAAGGCGGGAACTTTGATCGTCGTGGGATCGCGCTCGCCCATGCTGGGGATGCTGACGATGGCTGTTGCAACGATGTCCGTTATTGGATCGGTTCGATCAGCCAGGCCAAGATCAACCAATGCAGCCTCATAGGCCGCCGTCATCGCTTTAATTTCTGACGGCCCGAAGTTTCCATTCGCGATCAGCCGGTAGATCGCCATCGCAGCAACACTCAAGCCATACGCCAGCATTTTCCAAAAGGGATGCCGCCAATCGAGGCGGCCTCACGGCTCTGGGGGCTGTGCGCTCGATCTGCCGTTTTGCGGGGGCGGCGAAGCACAAGCGCCCTCAAGCTGCATGGCGGCCAAAGTCCAATCGCGGGCCATCTGGATGAAGGCGTCTTTAAACTCCTCCGTTTCGGCCTCATCGGCCCATCGAAGGCATTCGTCGGCAAATTGCCTATAGTCCTGAGCTGTGGTCATGGCGGATCCCCAGGAAGACATGACCATGAACGGCTAATTAAACCACATTGAAATCGTGGGTTCCCTACGAAACCGGACATACCCCCAAAATTTTCTTCGCGATCAAAGTAGGGCCGGCTGAGAATCCCAACTAAGCGGCGGGCTCGGAATTAGGACATCATACCCATTGACAGAAGAACAAAAAGTGAACTAAGTTCTCTGTTCGTTCAACACAGAGGGGCTTAAAGTCATGGTCCGCGCCGTTGCTGCCGAGGCTCTCGCCTTAGCGTCACTCACCCTGTTCCTGGCCATGGTCGCCGTTTGGGCCGAGGTGCTCGGCGTTCTGTGAGGCGCTGCCACCGCTATTCACAGCCCGGACGATTGAGCACGATTGTTCGTCTTCGCCGCGCGAGGAATCGTCTATCAATTCGGCCATCGTTACCTACAAAGCGATGAGGTCGCCGTTCCGATGGCTGCGAAGAATATTGGCGGCGAAAATTCCGGCGGCAAGAATCCTTGCTTCGTGCATCTGCACGTCCATTCGTCCTACTCGCTGCTCGAAGGCGCGCTGACCATCGCTCGCCTCGCCGAGCTTGCGAAAAAGGACCGCCAGCCGGCGCTGGCGCTGACCGACACCGACAACATGTTCGGTGCGCTGGAATTCTCCGAGAAGATGGCGAGCGCCGGCATCCAGCCGATCGTCGGCTGCGCGGTGGCGGTCGATTTCGGCGACCAGGACAACCGCGGGCCGGCCGCGGGCGACACCTGGCCGCGGATCGTGCTGCTCGCCGCGCGCGAAAACGGCTACCGCAGCCTGATGCGGCTGTCGTCGCGCGCTTATCTCGAAACCGCGCCGCACGAGCGCCCGCACATAAAACTCGCCTGGCTCGACGGCGAGACCGACGGCCTGATCGCGCTCACCGGCGGCCCCAACGGCCCGCTCGATGTCGCCATTGCCGGCGGCCAGAACGCGCTGGCGCTGGCGCGCTGCGAGGAATTGCAGCGCCGGTTCGGCGATCGCCTCTATATCGAATTACAGCGTCACGGTATGGCGAGCGAGCGCACGGTCGAGCCGGTTTTGATCGAGCTCGGCTATGGCCGCGGTATTGCGCTCGTCGCCACCAACGAGCCGTTCTTCGCCACCCGCGAGGATTATGAAGCCCACGACGCGCTATTGTGCATCGCCGAAGGCAAGCTGATCGCCGATGGCGACCGCCGCCAGCTCACCGCCGAGCACCGCTTCAAGAGCCGCGCCGAGATGGCGCAATTATTCGCCGATCTGCCGGAGGCGCTCGCCGCCACCGTGGAGATCGCCGAGCGCTGCGCCTTCCGCCCGGTCACCCTGGCGCCGATCCTGCCGCGGTTCTCCGCCGAACGCGGCGCGGGCGAAATGGACGAGGCGCAGACCCTGCGCCACGCCGCCGAAACCGGCCTCGAACAGCGCTTGAAGCGACACGGCCTCGCCCACGGTCTGACCACCGAAGATTATCGCGAGCGGCTCGCCTTCGAGCTCGGCGTCATCGTCAGCATGAAATATGCCGGCTACTTCCTCATCGTCGCCGATTTCATCCAATGGGCGAAGGCGCAAGGCATTCCGGTCGGGCCGGGCCGCGGCTCCGGCGCCGGTTCGCTGGTGGCCTATGCGCTCACCATCACCGATCTCGATCCGCTCCGCTTCGGGCTTCTGTTCGAGCGCTTCCTCAATCCCGAGCGCGTCTCGATGCCGGATTTCGACATCGACTTCTGCCAGAACCGCCGCGACGAGGTCATCCAGTACGTGCAGGAGCGTTATGGCCGCGACCGCGTCGCGCAGATCATCACCTTCGGCACCTTGCAGGCGCGCGGCGTGCTGCGCGACGTCGGCCGCGTGCTGCAGATGCCCTATGGACAAGTCGACAAGCTGTGCAAGCTGGTGCCGCAAAATCCGGCCAATCCGGTCACGCTCAAGCGCGCCATCGAGGACGAGCCGCGCTTGCAGGCCGAGCGCGACCGCGATCCCGTCACCCGGCGCGCCTTCGACATCGCGCAAAAGCTCGAAGGCCTGCACCGCCATGCCTCGACCCACGCCGCCGGCATCGTCATCGGCGAGCGGTCCTTGACCGAGCTGGTGCCGCTCTACCGCGATCCGAAATCGCTGATGCCGGTGACCCAGTTCAACATGAAATGGGTCGAGCCGGCAGGCCTGGTGAAGTTCGATTTTCTTGGGCTAAAGACGCTCACCGTGCTCGACCTCGCCGTCAAACTGGTGCGGCGGCGCGACATCGATCTCGATCTTTCTAGCCTGCCGCTCGACGACGCCAAGACTTACGAGATGCTGGCACGCGGCGAGACGGTCGGCGTGTTCCAGGTGGAAAGTCAGGGCATGCGCCGGGCGCTCGTCGATATGCGCCCGGACCGGTTTGAAGATCTGATCGTGCTGGTTGCGCTGTACCGGCCGGGGCCGATGGCGAACATCCCCACTTATTGCGCCCGAAAGCTCGGCCACGAGCGCACCGATTACCTGCATCCAAAACTCGAGCCGATCCTGCAGGCGACCTACGGCATCATCACCTATCAGGAGCAGGTCCAGCAGATCGCGCGCGACCTTGCCGGCTACAGCCTCGGCAAGGCCGATATCTTGCGCCGCGCCATGGGCAAGAAAGACCGCAAAGAGATGGCGTCGCAACGCGACAGTTTCATTTCCGGAGCGGTCGAGCGCGGCATTGGCCGCGGCGACACCGAAGTCATCTTCGATACCTGCGCCAAGTTCGCCGAGTACGGCTTCAACAAATCGCACTCGGCGCCCTATGCGCTGCTCACCTATCAGACCGCCTATATGAAGGCGAATTATCCGGTCGAGTTTTTGGCGGCCTCGATGACGCTCGACATGGGCAATACCGACAAGCTCGCCGAATTCCGCGCCGAGGCGCAGCGGCTCGGCATCAAGGTCGAGCCGCCGTCGATCAACCGCTCCGGCGTCGAGTTCGACGTCGAAGGCAACACCATCTATTACGCCCTGGCCGCGCTGCGCGGCGTCGGTCGCCAGGCCGTGCAAAGCGTTCTGGACGCGCGCGGCGAAAAACCGTTCGCCGACATGGCCGATTTCGCCCGCCGCATCAATCCGCGCGCCGTCAACAAGCGCGTGCTCGAAAGCCTCGCCGCTTCGGGCGCGTTCGATGGGCTGGAGCCGAACCGCGCGCGGAGCTTTGCCGCGGTCGATATCGTGCTGGCGGCGGCGCAGCGCGCCCATGACAACGCGGCGCTCGGCCAGGACGAATTGTTCGGCGGCACGGCGGCCAAGGAGCCGCTGGCGCTGCCGGTGCTCGAACCGTGGCTGCCGGCGGAGCGGCTGCAGAAGGAATACGACGCCATCGGCTTTTTCCTCACCGGCCATCCGCTCGACGATTACGCCACCGCGCTAAAACGCCTTCGCGTGCAGTCCTGGGCCGAATTCGCCCGCGCGGTCAAAGCCGGCGCCGGCGGCGGCCGCGTCGCCGGCACGGTGATTTCGCGCACCGAGCGCCGCACCCGCAACGGCACCAAGATGGGCATCATCGGCCTGTCGGATCCGAGCGGCCATTACGAGGCGGTGCTGTTCGCCGAAGGCCTGGCGCAATATCGCGACTTGCTGGAGCCGGGCACCGCGGTGCTGTTGTTCCTCACCGCCGAGGTGCAGGCGGAAGAAGTGCGCGCCCGCATCCAATCGGCCGAGCCGCTCGATGAAGCAGCGGCGAAAATGCAAAAAGGGTTACGCGTGTTTTTGCGCAACGAAGCGCCGCTCGATGGACTGGTGCGTCGCCTTGAGCCGGGCGGCGCAGGCCGCAACGGCGCGGAGTCCGCCGACGGCGAAGTCAGCATGGTTTTGCTGCTCGCCAACGGCAGCGAGGTCGAAGTCAAGCTCCCCGGCCGCTTCAAGGTCTCGCCGCAAATCGCCGGCGCCATGAAAGCCGTGCCCGGCGTAGTGACGGTCGAGGCGCTTTAGTCCAAAATCGCGGCGTGACTCAACATCCCGCAAAGCGACCGCTCCGCGTGGTCATCATCGGCGCCGGCATCGGCGGCTTGGCCGCGGCCTGCGCCCTGCGCCAGCGTGGCATCGAGGTTGCGCTCTATGAGCGCTCGCAAAAACTCGAAGAGGTCGGCGCCGGGCTGCAGATCGGCCCGAACGGCGTCAAGGTTTTGCGGGCGCTGGGCCTCGAGGACGAGCTGATGCGCAACGCCTTCGAGCCGCTCAGCATCATGTCGATCACCTGGGACGAAGGCCGGCTGCGCTTTCGCCAGCCGCTCAAGGCAATCGCGCGGGAAAAATACGGTGCGCCTTACATGACCGCGCACCGCGCCGATTTGCATAACCTGTTGCGGCGGGCGATCGGCGACACGCCGCTCACGCTCGGCGCCACCTGCATCGGCGCCGACTCGCTGAACGGCGGCGCGGTGGCGCATTTTGCCGACGGCACAATGGCCGAGGCCGACATTGTCGTCGGCGCCGACGGCATCCGCTCGGCGATCCGCGCCCAGCATTTCGGCGCCGACCGGCCGCGCTTCACCGGGATGATGGCCTGGCGCGCCATCGTGCCGATGGACTGCGTGCCCACCCGCGTCGGGCCCGGCGGCAGCGTCGAGGTCGAACACGGCGAATATTTCGGCTGGATCGGGCCGAACGGCCACGTCATCTGCTATCCGATCGGCGTCTGCGGCGACCAGCTCAACATGTTCTGCGGTCACGTCACCGAACAATGGGTCGAGGAATCCTGGTCGGTGCCGTCGAGCCGCGAGGAGCTGATCGCGGCGAAGGCCGGCTGGAACGAGGCGCTGCTCGACATGTTCCGCCACGTCGAGCAGGTCTACAAATGGGGCATCTACGACCGCGATCCGCTGCCGCAATGGAGCCGCGGCCGGGTCACGCTCCTTGGCGACGCTGCGCACCCGACCATGCCGACCCTGGCGCAAGGCGCCAACATGGCAATCGAGGACGGTTTTGTGCTGGCACGGTTGCTCTCGCGCCACGGCGAGGATGTCGAAACGGCGCTGCACGCCTATCCCGCCGCGCGCAAACCGCGCACCGACTGGGTGACGCTGAAATCCCGCGAGCAGTTCGCCAATAACACCAAATCCTCGCCGCCGCCGTTCGTCGACCGCACCTGGCTGTTCGTCAATGACGTTGTGCGCGAGGAGGGGGCGCTGCAGCCCGCTTGAGCTGCAAAGCGTGCTATACTTGCTCCGGCACCGCACAGGCCAGTCGAGAGCACCGTGGCATCCATCGAAAAGTTCAACGACCATTGCTGGAAGGACGTCGTTCCCGCAAGCGACATGAAACTTTACGCCGGATGGCGGCGCGAAACTTTCGTTGGGCCGCGGCCGGCGCTGCTGGCCATCGACCTCTACGACCTGGTCTATCGCGGCGGTCCGTTGCCGCCGTCGGAGATCAACGATCGCTACGTCAACACGTGCGGCATCTTTGCCCATCGCGCCATCGCGCCGACCAAAAAGCTCATCGCCGCGGCGCGGCGCGCCGGCGTTCCGATTTTCTTCTGCACCCAGGAAACCCGGCCCAACAACCGGCCGCGCGGCGCGGTCTCGACCCGGCGCGTGATCGATGTGCCGGCGGACGGCTATGCGATCTATCGCGAATTCACCGTCGAGCCCGAGGATATCCTCATCACCAAACAGCGCGCCAGTATTTTTCAGGGCACGCCGCTGTTCTCGCACCTGTCGCTGCTCGGCATCCAGAGCCTGATCGTGTGCGGCGAGAGCACGTCGGGCTGCGTGCGCGCCAGCGTCGTCGAAGGCTATTCGAGCGGATTCCATGTCAGCGTCGTCGAGGAATGCACCTACGACCGCGCCGAGCTGACGCACAAGGTCAATCTGTTCGACATGCACCACAAATACGCCGACGTGATGCATGTGGACGAAGTGCTGGCGCATCTCGATGCCATGAGTCTGGAGCGTGCGGCGGAGTGACCAGCGGCGCGGGTTTCGCGCAGTCGCGTTGGCGCTGGCCGTCGTCCTCGCGCTCCCGGCGGGGGGCCGGGCGCAACAGCGCGAACCTAGTTTTGCCGGCAAGCAGATCCGGCTCCTGATCGGCTACTCGCCCACCAGTTACGGCTATGACACCTATGGCCGGCTGCTCGCCCGCTATCTCGGCAAATACCTTCCCGGCAATCCGCTGATCGTCCCGCAAAACCGGCCGGGCGCGGGCTCCCTCAATTTGACGAGCTACATGGCGCATGCGGCGCCGGCCGACGGGTCGGAGATCGCCATTGTCGGGCGCGGCGTCGCCATGGAGCCGATCCTCGACGCGCCGCTTGGGCCGCCGAAATTCGACTCAACCAAGTTCACCTGGCTCGGCAGCATGAACAACGAAGTCGGCGGCTTCTTCGTTCGCCAGCCCGGGCCGGCATCAAGCTTCCAGGATGTTCTCAATGGCGCGGCCTTGAAGGTCGGCTCGACCGGCGCCGGCGGCGATCAGCAGATATTTACCCAGACGCTCAACGCCCTGTTCGGCACCAAGCTCAAGGTCATTGCCGGCTATCCCGGCACTCAGGAACTGATTCTCGCCGTCGAGCGCGGCGAGCTTGACGGCATCGTCGGCTATTCCTGGAGCGTGGCGCGGTCCGGCAACAAGGAGCAGATCGACAACGGCACGCTGAAAATCATCCTGCAGGTCGCGCTCAAGCGACATCCGGAGCTGCCGGACGTTCCGCTGGTCAGCGATTTCGTCACGGCCGGCGTCGACCGACAGGTGCTCGAGCTCATTTTTTCGCGCAATTCCATGGGGCGGCCGCTGCTGGCGCCGCCCGGTCTCGATCCGGCGGTGGCCGCGACGCTGCGCAACGCGGTCGCCGCAGCCATGCACGACCCCGACTTGATCGCGGAAGCCGCCAAGATCGATCTGGAGCTCAATTTCGTTAGCGGTGAGGACGTCCAAGCTCTGGTCGAGCGGCTTTATCATTCGCCGCCCGAGGTGGTGGCCCGCGCCCAGGCCATAGCGGGGGCCAATTGACGGTGGCGCCGCGCCTTTGAACGTTTCGGTTGCCTCGACCGGGCCGATGCCTATATAAGGCGCGCAATCTCACACGCGGACCTTGGCCTAAACAGCCGTCCGGTGTCTGCCCCATCCGGGGTGGGCTCTCGGTCCGCGGCGGATCAACCGGAGAACTGATATGTCGCTGCCAGACTTCAGCATGCGCCAGCTTTTGGAAGCTGGCGTGCACTTCGGCCACCAGGCCCACCGTTGGAATCCGAAGATGTCCGAGTACATCTTCGGCACCCGCAACAACATCCACATTGTCGACCTGACGCAATCGGTGCCGATGCTGCATCGCGCGCTCCAAGCCGTGAGCGACACCGTTGCCCAGGGCGGCCGCATCCTGTTCGTCGGCACCAAGCGGCAGGCGCAAGACGCCATCGCCGAGGCGGCGAAGAAGTCGGCGCAGTATTACGTCAATTCGCGCTGGCTCGGCGGCACGATGACCAATTGGAAGACCGTGTCCAATTCGATCAAACGGCTGCGCAAGCTCGACGAGATGCTGTCGTCCAACGAGGCGCAGGGCTATACCAAGAAAGAGCGCCTGACCTTGCAGCGCGAGCGCGACAAGCTCAACCGCGCGCTCGGCGGCATCAAGGACATGGGCGGGCTGCCGGACCTCCTGTTCGTCATCGACACCAACAAGGAAGACATCGCCATCAAGGAAGCGCGCCGGCTTGGCGTGCCGGTTGCCGCCGTCGTCGACACCAATTGCGATCCGGACGGCATCACCTACGTGGTGCCCGGCAACGATGACGCCAGCCGCGCCATCACGCTCTATTGCGACCTGGTCGCCAAGGCCGCGATCGACGGCATTTCACGGGCGCAAGGCGCGCACGGCACCGATATCGGCGCCCAGGCCGAGCCGGTGGTCGCCGAGGAATTGCCGCCGGAGAACAAGCTCGGCTTCGAGCAATTGTCCGGCCCGCGCGGCGTTGCCGACGATCTGAAAAAGCTGCCGGCCGTGTCGCCGGCGATCGAGAAGCAGCTCAACGACCTCGGCATCTTCCACTATACGCAGATCGCCGAACTGTCGCCGACCGCAGCCCACAATGTCGGCGAGGAGGTCGGCCTTCCCGGCCGCATCGAAGGCTGGATCGCCAAGGCGAAGCAACTGACGGCGGAAGCCGAGTAACCGTCATTCCGGGACGCGGACAAAGTCCGCGGGCCCGGAATCCATACCCACGGTCTTTCGGTTTCCAGGTTCATACCGATATTCAAAATCAGCGATTATGGATTCCGGGCTCCTCATGAAGCTTGTCATCGGGCCGGCCACTTCCGGCCGGACCCGTTGGCTCGGCCCCGGAATGTCATTGAGATAAGGATCGACACCGATGGCGAACATCAGCGCAGGCATGGTGAAAGAGCTCCGCGATCAGACCGGAGCCGGCATGATGGACTGCAAGGCGGCGCTCAGCGAGAGCGACGGCAATCTCGAGGCCGCGGTCGACTGGCTGCGCAAGAAGGGCCTGTCCAAAGCGGCGAAGAAGGCCGGGCGCGTCGCCGCCGAAGGCTTGATCGGCGTTGCCATTGGCGTCAACAAAGGCGTCGTCGTCGAGGTGAATTCCGAGACCGATTTCGTCGCCCGCAACGATCTGTTCCAGGGTCTGGTGAAGATGATCGCCAATGTCGCCCTCGGCACCGGTCCCGACGTGTCCAAGATACTTGCGGCAAAAGCCGGCGCCATCACCATCGCCGACGCCATCGCCGACACCATCGCCAAGATCGGCGAGAACATGACGTTGCGCCGCGCCGCCGAGCTTGCGGTCGGCAAGGGCGTCGTTGCGAGCTATGTGCACAGCTCGGTGGCCGACGGCCTCGGCAAGATCGGCGTGATCGTGGCGCTGGAGTCGGGCGGAAAAGCCGATGAGCTGAAGGCCTTCGGCCGGCTGCTGGCGATGCATGTCGCGGCCGCCAATCCGCAGGCGGTCGATCCGTCCGGTCTCGATCCCGCAATCATCGAGCGCGAGAAGGGCGTGCTTGCCGCCAAGGCGGAGGGCAAGCCGGCCAACGTCGTCGAGAAAATCGTCGAGTCGGGGCTTCGCACTTATTACAAAGAGGTTTGTCTCTTGGAGCAGGGCTACGCTATCGAAGAGGGCAAGAAGCCCGTATCCCAGGCCATCAAGGAGGCCGAGGCCAAAGTCGGCGCACCGATCAAGGTGACCGGCTTCGTGCGCTTTGGACTGGGTGAGGGCATCGACCGGCCGAGCGGCGATTTCGGCGGTGAGGTCGCGGCGCTGGCCGGCACCCATTGAAGCCGTTGCGTTCTCTGTGAGTTTCGCGCGGAAACGTGCTGGCCCTATTGCGTTTGCGCGGGAATCGGCAGCGAGTGACGAACATCGCAAGCGGGCCCCTCGATGGCTAAGCCGAACTACCGACGGGTGATCGTAAAGCTCTCCGGCGAAGCTTTGAGCGGCCCGGAAAAATTCGGCATCCATCAGCCGACCATCGATCGCTTTGCCGCCGATTTGATCGCCGCCCACAAGCTCGGCATCGCCCTCGGTGTCGTGGTCGGCGGCGGCAACGTGCTGCGCGGCGCGCAGATTTCCGAAAACGGACTGTCGCGGCCGACCGCCGATGCCATGGGCATGCTGGCGACCGTGATGAACGCGCTGGTCCTTGAAGCGGCCATCGAGCGCGCCGGCGTGAGCGCTCGCACCATGTCGGCGCTGGCGATGCCGCAAGTCTGCGAGACCTACGAGCGCCAGCGCGCTATGCGCCATCTCGATGACAAACGCATCATCGTGTTCGCCGGCGGCACCGGAAATCCCTATTTCACCACCGATACCACGGCCATCCTGCGCTCGGCCGAGATGGGCTGCGAGGCTGTCCTGAAGGCCACCGACGTCGACGGCGTCTATACCGCCGATCCGAAGAAGGACCCGAAGGCCAAGCGCTATGATCGCCTGAGCCATCAGGAGGCCCTGGATAAGCGCCTGAAGATCCTGGACGCCACGGCCTTCGCGCTTGCCCAGGAAAACCATATGCCTATCATCGTGTTCTCGATCCGGGAGCAGGGCGCGATCGAGACGGTATTGCGTGGAAAAGGGCGCTTTACCATCGTCGGCTAGCAATGGCGCGCTGACCTGACAGACCGGACCGCGGGAGGCACCAAGGAGGCTGCCATGACCACGACGACATTCGACATGAACGATCTCAAGCGCCGCATGCAGGGCGCGATAGCCGCGCTGAAGCAGGAGCTTTCCGGCTTGCGCACCGGACGCGCCTCGACGGCGCTGCTCGAGCACGTCCAGGTCGAGGCTTACGGCAGCCACATGCCGCTCAATCAGCTCGCCTCCATCAGCGTGCCGGAGCCGCGCCTGCTCCATGTCCAGGTCTGGGACCGCTCGATGGTGCACCCGGTCGAGAAGGCGATCTCGGCGGCCAATCTCGGCTTGACGCCTTCGACCGAAGGCCAGGTGCTCAAGCTGCGCATCCCTGAGCTCAACGAGGAACGGCGCAAGGAAATCGCCAAGGTCGCGCACAAATATGCCGAAGCGGCGCGCGTCGCCGTGCGCCACGTCCGCCGCGACGGACTCGATCTCCTGAAAAAACTCGAGAAGGACCACAAGATCAGCGAAGACGATGAAAAACGGCAGGCCGGCGAGGTGCAAAAAGCCACCGACGCGACCATTGCCGAAGTCGAGAAGATGTTGGCCGGCAAGGAAAAGGAGATCATGACGGTTTGAGCGCGACAGGCGAAGTTGTGACCGAGGCGGGGCGCGGCGACGGCTTCGATATCCCCCGCCACGTCGCCATCATCATGGATGGCAATGGACGTTGGGCCGCCGCCCGCGGCCTGCCACGCGTGGAAGGCCATCGCCGCGGCGTCGAGGCCTTGCGCAAGACGGTGCGCGCGGCGAACGAACTGGGCATTTCCATTCTGACGATCTTTTCCTTCAGCTCGGAGAACTGGTCGCGTCCGCCGTCGGAGATCCGTGATCTGCTCGGGCTGTTGCGCCGCTTCATCCGCAACGATCTGGTCGATCTGCACAAGAACAATATCCGCGTCCGCGTTATCGGCGAACGCGACGATCTCGATCCCGATATTCGCCGTCTGTTGCAGGAGGCTGAAGATCTGACCCGCGGCAACGACGGTTTCACCCTCGTCGTCGCCTTCAATTACGGCGCGCGGCAGGAGATCGCCCGCGCGGCGCGGCGGCTGGTGACCGAAGTGGCCGAGGGACGGATCGCGGCGAGCGACATCACGCCGGAGCTTTTGTCGCGCCATCTCGACGCGCCGGACATCGCCGATCCCGACGTCATCATCCGCACCAGTGGCGAGCAGCGGCTGTCCAATTTCCTTTTGTGGCAATCGGCCTACAGCGAATTGGTGTTCGTTCCGATCAATTGGCCGGATTTCGACCGCTCGGCGCTCGAAGGCGCCATTGCCGAATATCGCCGGCGCGAACGCCGCTTCGGCGGATTGATCGCCCAGACCGGATCGTGAGCAATCATCGCGACAACGGCGAAAGCGGAAAACTCGCGTCAAAATTCGGCCGCGCCAACAATCTTACGCTTCGGGCCGCATCCGCCGCCGTGCTCGGTCCCCTCGTGCTGGTGTTCGCCTATTACGGCGGTTGGCCGTTTTTTTTGCTTTGCGCGGCCGCGGCCGCGGGCATCCTCTGGGAATGGACCAGGCTGGTTGCCGATAGCGCCGACGCCAGGATTTTGCTTCCGGGATTTGCGGCGCTGCTGTTCGCCCTGGTGTTGACCGGCATCGATGAGCCTGGTGGCGCCGCCGCCATGATCGTCATCGGCGCAGCGCTTGCGGCCGGCATGATGGCGGCGTGGCCGCGCCGCTATCCCGCACGCAATCCGCTGGTCTGGGGGTCATGCGGCATCGTCTATGCCGGCATCGTCCTTCTCGGCCCGGCGCTCATGCGCCGCGACGCCGCTTGGGGATTTGTCGCGGTGCTGTTTGTGGCGTTGACGGTTTGGGCAACGGACATTTTCGCCTATGCGGTGGGCCGCGCTTTTGGCGGCCCATTGTTGTGGCGGCGGGTAAGCCCGAACAAGACCTGGGCGGGCGCCTTTGGCGGAGTCGTAGGGGGGGTTGCCGCAGGCACCTTGGTCGCCTATGCGAGCGGGGTCGATAAGCTTGTTGCCGTAGGGGTCGTAGCTTTATTGCTGTCAGTCCTTACCCAGGCTGGCGACCTGTTCGAATCCGCAATCAAGCGGCGTTTCGGCGCCAAGGATACGGGCAGCCTGATCCCCGGTCATGGAGGACTGATGGACCGTCTCGACGGCTTTCTGGTCGCGGCGCTGGTGGCGCTCCTGATCGGCATCCTCCGCCAGGGGTCCGATGCTCCGGCCCAGGGCTTGCTGGTATGGTAGGCCAAATATGGCAGGCCAAGTGAAAAAGGCACAGCAGAAACCGGCGAGACCGGATTTGGCGCGCGTGCCGAAATCGGTGACGCTGCTCGGCGCCACCGGCTCGATCGGCTCCAGCACCATCGATCTGCTGCAACGCGAGCCCGGGCACTATCGCGTCGAGGCGGTGACCGCCAACCGCAACGCTGGAGCGCTGGCGAAACTCGCGCGCGAGCTTGGCGCACGCTTTGCCGCGGTGGGCGAGCCTTCGGCCTACAAGGAATTGAAGTCCGCACTGTCCGGCTCGGGCATCGAAGCTGCCGCCGGCGCCGACGCTTTGGTTGAGGCGGCCCAGCGGCCCGCCGACTGGGTCATGGCGGCGATCACCGGCGCGGCGAGCCTCAAGCCGACGCTGGCCGCGGCGGAACGCGGCGCCACGGTGGCGCTCGCCAACAAGGAATGTCTGGTGTGTGCCGGCGCCTTGTTCATGCGCCGCGCGGCGGCAGCCGCCGCGACGATCCTGCCGGTCGATTCCGAGCACAATGCGGTGTTTCAGGCGATGATGTCGGGCCGGCGCGAGGAAGTGCTCCGCGTCATTCTGACCGCTTCAGGCGGGCCGTTCCGCACCTGGTCGATGAAGCAATTGCGAACCGTGACGGTGGAGCAGGCGCTCAAACATCCGACCTGGGTCATGGGGCCGAAGGTCACGATCGATTCCGCGACCCTGATGAACAAAGGCCTCGAACTGATCGAGGCGCATCACTTGTTCGCGCTGTCGCCCGACGAGCTCGACGTCATCGTCCACCCGCAGTCGGTGGTTCATAGCCTGGTGGAATTCCGCGACGGCTCGGTGATCGCCCAGCTCGGCTCACCGGACATGCGCATTCCGATCTCCCATTGCCTGGGTTGGCCGACCCGCATGGCAACCCCGGCGCCGCGGCTCGATCTCGCCGGCGTCGCGGCGCTGACCTTTGAGGCGCCCGACCCGATCCGCTTCCCGGCGCTGGCGATCGCGCGCAAGGCCCTGGCCGCGGGTGGGGCGGCGCCCACAATCCTCAATGCGGCCAACGAGATCGCCGTACGCGAATTCGTCGGCCGGCGGCTCGGATTCCCCGGCATTCCTGCCCTCGTCGAGGCGACAATCGATGCGGCGGAACGGCGCGGCGAGATGGCGGAGCCGCAATCGGTCGAGGAGGCGCTGGAAATTGACCATAATGCGAGAAGGTTAGCCGCCGACCTCTTGCCCGAAATTGCCGCAATGGCATCCTAGGTTAAGAGTCGGGCGGGACAGGCAGGGGCGGCAGGGCAGCGTCATGGGGTCGTATTTTCTGTCGCATTTACATGCGCTTGGGGGCGGCGTGGTCGGCTACCTCGTGCCCTTTCTGTTTGTCCTCAGCCTGGTCGTGTTCTTCCACGAATTGGGGCATTTTTTGATCGCGCGCTGGTGCGGCGTGCGGATCCTGGTGTTTTCCATTGGTTTTGGACCTGAAATCGTCGGCTTTAACGACCGCTACGGCACCCGTTGGAAGATCGCCGCCATCCCGCTTGGCGGCTACGTAAAATTCTTCGGCGACGAGAATGCCGCGAGCATGCCGGACCCCGAGCGCCTTGCGGGCATGGACGACGCCGAGAAATCGCAAAGTTTCGTGTTTCAGCCGGTGGCCAAGCGCGCGGCCATTGTCGTTGCCGGGCCGATGGCCAATTTTCTTTTGGCCATAGTGATTTTTGCCGGCATCTTCATGCTTTACGGCAAGCAGTCCATGACCGCCCGCGTGGACTCGGTGCAGCCCGATAGCGCTGCCGCCGCGGCCGGCTTTCAGCCCGGTGACCTGGTGGTGGCGATCAATGGCAGCGCCATCGGCGACTTCGCCGACATGCAGCGCGTCGTCAGCGAGAGCGCCGGCGAGCCGCTTACGATCGCCGTCGACCGCAAGGGTACGCAACTCGTGCTGAAAGCGACGCCGGCGCTCAAGGAAATCAAGGACAATTTCGGCAACGTGCATCGCATCGGCATTTTGGGCATTACCCGCTCGACCGCCGCCGAAGATTTGAAATTCCAGCCGGTGCCCCCGCCGCAGGCGCTGTGGATGGGCGTGCAGGAGACCTGGTTCGTCATCGACCGCACGCTGAGCTATATCGGCGGCGTGGTGGTCGGCCGCGAAGCGGCGGATCAACTCGGCGGCCCGATCCGGATTGCCCAGATGTCGGGCCAGGTGGCGACCGCGGGCTTTGTCGCCCTGATTCATCTGGCGGCGGTGCTGTCGGTGTCGATCGGGCTTCTGAACCTGTTCCCGATCCCGCTGCTCGATGGTGGGCACCTTTTGTTCTATTCGATCGAGGCGCTGCGCGGCCGGCCGCTGTCGGAGCGCGCCCAGGAGGTCGGGTTTCGTATCGGTCTCGCAATCGTCTTGATGTTGATGATATTTGCAACTTTCAACGACATAGTTCACTTGGCGACCTCCTGAGGTGGCCGGCATGGGACGCACTCGCGGGGGCGAGATCGGGCGTGGGGACTGTTGTGCAAAGGATGGGGACGTGGCAAAAATGCGCGCAGAATTAATATCTTAAGCGGAATGAACGTGAAGGAGATGAGGCAAGAGCCCGCCACTGGGGGCGGCCACTAGGGGTAAAAGGCGCTTAGCGCATGGACATGTGTGTGCGGGTGAGACGGGGGCTCGTTCTGGCCGGCTTGCTCCTCGGAATGGGTATTGTTGGCCTTGGCGTCGGCGTAGCGTATGCAGCGCCGCCGGCCGAGGCTGGCGCGTCGACAAATAGCATCGTGGTCCAGGGCAACCGCCGCGTCGAAGCGGAAACGGTGCGCTCCTATTTCAAGGCCGCTCCCGGCGAGCGCCTCGACGCCGCCAAGATCGACGCCGCGCTCAAGGCGCTCTACGCCTCAGGCCTCTTCGAAGACGTCCACATCACCCAATCGGGCGGCCACATCATCGTCACGGTGGTGGAAGCGCCGGTGATCAACCGGCTTGCTTTCGAAGGCAACCACCGGATGAAGGACGAGCAGCTCCAGGAAGAAATCCAGTCGAAGGCGCGCGACTCGCTGTCACGCGCCAGGGTGCAGGCCGACACCCAGCGCATCATCGACGTCTATCACCGCAACGGCCGTTTCGACGTCACCGTGGTGCCGCAGATCATCGACCGGCCGAATAACCGCGTAGATCTGATTTTCGTGGTCAACGAGGGCGAGAAGACCGGCGTGAAGTCGATCAGCTTCGTCGGCAACAAGTCCTATTCGTCTTGGCGCCTGAAAGAGGTGATCAAGACCGCCGAATCCAACTTCCTCAGCTTCCTGCAGACCACCGACGTCTACGACCCCGATCGCATGGAAGCCGACCGCGATCTGATCCGCCGCTTCTACCTGAAGCACGGCTTTGCCGACGTGCAGGTCGTCTCGGCGGTCGCCGAATACGATCCCGCCAAGAAGGGCTTCATCATCACCTTCACGATCGAAGAAGGGCCGCTGTACCACTTCGGCGCCGTGGACGTTCAATCCAATGTCCGTGCCGTCGACTCGCAGTCGCTGCGATCGGTCATGCGCATGCACCAGGGCGACACCTACAACGGCGAGGCGATCGAAAAGACGGTCGAGGACCTCACCATTCAGGTAGCGCGGCGCGGCTATCCGTTCGCCACCATTCGCCCGCGCGGCGACCGCAATCCGCAGACGCGCACCATCAACGTCGCCTTCGTCGTCGACGAAGGCACGCGCGCCTATATCGAGCGCATCAATATCCGCGGCAATATCCGCACCCGCGATTACGTGATCCGGCGCGAGTTCGACATCGCCGAAGGCGATCCGTACAACCGCGCGCTGATCGACCGGGCCGAGCGGCGGCTCAAGAATCTGAACTTCTTCAAGTCGGTGAAGATTACCAACGAGCCCGGATCGGCGCCTGACCGGGTGGTGATCAATGTCGACCTCGAGGAGCAATCGACCGGCGATTTCTCGATCATGGGCGGCTACTCGACGGCGGAAGGCTGGCTCGCCCAGATGTCGGTTTCCGAGCGCAACCTGCTCGGCACCGGCCGCTATGCCAAAGTCGCCCTGACCTACGGCGAATTCGTCCGCGGCGCGGAATTCAGTTTTGTCGAGCCCTATTTCCTCGATCAACGGCTCGCGGCGGGCGTCGATCTGTTCGCCAAGGAAACGCTGTCCAACAGTTACCTGTCGTACGGGACGGAATCGTTCGGCGGCAGCTTTAAACTCGGCATCGCGCTGCGCGAAGACCTGGCGCTGCAGCTGCGCTATTCGCTGTTCACCCAGCGGATCACGCTGCCGTCCTACCTCAATGACTGCAACAACCTCGATCCGAATTTCTCCACCACGTTTGCAACGCCGGCAGCCATCCTCGCCGCCATACAGGCGGGGTTCTCCTATCCGGGGTTCAACCCGGCGGCGCCGACCAATTGTTACATCTACGGCCAGGCCTCGCTGCCGGTGCGGGCCGAGCTTGCCAATGGCGCGACGCTGACGTCGCTCGCGGGATACGGCCTGACCTACAACACGCTCGACAACAACAAGAGCCCAACCAACGGCCTGTTGCTCACTTTCGGTCAGGATTTTGCCGGTCTCGGCGGCAACGTCGCCTATATGCGCTCGAGCGTCGACTTCCACACCTACTACGAAGTCGTTTCCGACCTCATCGGCATCGTGCACATGCAAGCCGGCAACATGATCGGACTGGGCGGCCAGGAAGTCCGCCTGCTCGACGACTTCAAGATGGGCCCGAACCTGGTGCGCGGCTTTGCGCCGGCCGGCCTCGGCCCGCGCGACATCACGCCGGGGACGTCGAACGACGCCATCGGCGGCACCAACTACTGGGGCGCGAGCCTCGAGTTCCAATATCCGTTCTACTTCCTGCCCAAGGACACCGGCTTCCGCGGCGCCGTGTTCTTCGACGCCGGCTCGGTGTGGGGCTACAAGGGCGAGACGCAGTTTGCGGCGACCGGGGAAATCAACGGCTTCATCAACAACGGCGTCGGCACGTTCTACTGTCAATGCGGCATGCAATTTGCCGACAGCCCGTTCGTGCGCATGTCGGCCGGTGCCAGCATCATCTGGGATTCCCCATTCGGTCCGCTGCGTTTCGATTTTGCCTATCCGATCTCGAAGACGGGTTACGACAAGACCCAATTCTTCGCCTTCGGCGGCGGGACGCATTTCTAGGCGTGGCTTAAGCTCTCGTCATGGACGGGCGCATGCCGGACACTGTGCGAGCCCAGCGGTCGCTCACGATCTCGGAGATCGCGGCGCTCACGCGCGCCAAGCCGCGGGCGGGCGATCCGCTCGACCGGCGCATCAGCAATATCGCACCGCTCGACACGGCGGTCGCCGCCGATATCAGCTTTCTCGACAAGTCCCGGTTTGTCGACGCATTGGCGGTCACGCGCGCGGGAGCCTGCTTCGTCAGCCCGAGCTTTGAAGCGAAGGCGCCGCAGGGACTGGCAGTCCTGGTGACGCCCGAGCCGTATCGGGCATTCGTCGCGGTCACGCGCGCGCTGTTTCCCGATGCTTTGCGCCCGTCGTCGTTGTTCGGCGTCAAAGGCAGCAGCAAGGCCGCGCAGGTGCATCCGACCGCGCGCCTTGAAGCGAACGTGACGGTCGATCCGCTTGCGGTCATTGGCGCCCATGCCGAGATCGGCGCCGGCACGGTGATCGCCGCCGGCGCGGTCATCGGCCCGGGCGTCTGCATCGGCCGCGACTGCGCGATCGGCGCCAGCGCGACGATCCAGCATGCGTTGATCGGCGATCGCGTGATCGTCCATCCGGGTGTGCGTATCGGCCAGGACGGCTTCGGCTACCTGCCGGGCGCGAAGGGACACCAGAAGATTCCGCAGACCCGCCGCGTCATCATCCAGGACGACGTGGAAATCGGCGCCAACTCGACCATCGACCGCGGCGCCACCAGGGACACCGTCATCGGCGAGGGCACCAAGATCGACAACCTGGTACAAATCGGACACAACACCTCCATCGGACGGCACTGCGTGCTCGTCTCGCAAACCGGCATATCCGGCAGCTGCAATGTGGGGGATTACGTCATGATGGGCGGGCAGGTCGGCCTCGCCGACCATTTGACCATCGGCGACGGGGCGATGCTCGGCGCGCGCGCCGGAGTGGTTACAGACGTTCCCGCCGGCGCGCGCTATAACGGCTGGCCGGCCCAGCCGTCGCGCGAGTGGTTGCGCGGCGTCAGTTGGGTGCGCCGCATGGTGCGCAATGCCGGCAAATCCGAAGGCGACGGAGAATGAGCGGCGACACGCTCGGCGCCATCGACATCCGCGAAATCTTGCGGCTGTTGCCGCATCGCTATCCGTTCGTGATGGTCGACCGTTTGATCGACATGCGGGCCGACGAGCACGCCATCGGCATCAAGAACGTCACCGTCAACGAGCCGCAATTCATGGGCCATTTTCCGGACAATCCGGTGATGCCCGGGGTGCTGGTGATCGAGGGCATGGCGCAGACCGCCGGCACGCTGGTGCTGTGGCATCTGGGAACGGTGGCGCGCGGCCGTAAGGTGTACTTCCTCACCATCGACAAGGCCAAATTCCGCAAGCCGGCGGGGCCGGGAGACACCATCGAATATCACGTCGACAAGATCGCCCGCCGCCGCAACATGTGGTGGTACCGCGCTGAAGCCAAAGTCGGCGACGTTCTCATCGCCGAAGCCGAGATCGGCGCAATCATTACCGAGGACTAGATGGCGATCGATCCGACCGCGCGCGTCGCCGACGGTGCGCGCATTGGCGAGGGCGTGGAGATTGGGCCGTATTGCCTGGTCGGGCCGCAAGTCGAGCTCGCAGGCGGCGTGCGCCTGATCGCCCACGTCAACGTCACCGGCGCCACGACGATCGGCGCCGGTACCGTGGTCTATCCGTTCTCGTCGCTCGGCACGCCGCCGCAATCGGTGCATTATCGCGGCGGCCCGACCAGGCTGATCGTCGGCGAGCGCTGCGACCTGCGCGAGAGCGTCACCATGAATACCGGCACCGAAGATGGCGGCGGCGTCACGCGGGTTGGCGATCGCTGCTTCATCATGGTCGGCGCCCATATCGGCCACGATTGCCAGGTCGGCAACGACGTGAACCTTGCCAATAACGTGGTGCTCGGCGGCCACGTGGCGGTCGGCGACCACACCTTCCTCGGCGGCCATGTCGCGATCCATCAACATGTGCGGATCGGCGAGGGCGTGATGATGGCCGGCATGTCGGCGGCGCGCGACGACATCATCCCGTTCGGCTTTGCGCTCGGCCAGACCGGCGCGCTGGTCGGATTGAACATGGTTGGCCTGCGCCGGCGCGGCGCCACCCGCGCCGAAATGCATCGGGTACGCAACGCATACCGCTCGCTGTTCTTTGTCGAAGGCCGCATCGCCGATCGCATCGACGCCGTCGCGCGCGAATTCGCCGGCGATGCGCTGGTCGGCAAGATGATCGACTTCATCCGCGCCGGCGGCAAACGGCCGTTGATGCGGCCGCGGATGCGGCGCTGGAACGACGGCCCGGACGATGACGCCGCCTGATGAGCGTAGCCATGGCTGACGCCGAGCGCAGTCCGATCGCCATCATCTGCGGCGGCGGAAGTTTTCCGGGCGCCGTCGCCGAGGCGATTTTGCGTAGCGGCCGGCAGCCGGTGATGTTCGGATTGAAGGGCTGGGCCGATCCAAAAATCATCGAACGGCATACTCATCATTGGATCTTCATCGGTCAAGCGGGCCGCTTCTTTCGCCTCGCCCGCGACGAGCATTGCAAGGAGGTTTTGTTCATCGGTTCGCTGTTGCGGCCGCCGATCAGGCAGTTGCGGCTCGATTGGTACACCATCCGATTGATGCCGCGCTTGATCCGGGCCTTTCGCGGCGGCGACGACCGGCTGCTGTCGGGGATCGCGAGCATGGCGGAGGAGGGCGGCCTGCGTGTCATCGGCGTTCGCGACGTTGCACCGGAGGTCTTCGTCCCCGAAGGCGTGCTTGGCCACCACCAGCCGTCGGCGTCCGACCGCAACGACATTGCACGCGGTATGAAATTGATCGCCGCGCTGGGGCCATTTGACGTCGGGCAAGCCGCGGTCGTCGCCAACAACCACGTGCTCGCGGTCGAGGCGGCGGAAGGCACCGACAATATGCTGGCGCGGATCGCCGATCTGCGCCGCCAGGGTCGCGTCACCACGCCGCCCGGCGTCGGCGTTCTGGTCAAGGCGCCAAAACCCGGCCAGGATCGCCGCTTCGATCTGCCTTCGATCGGGCCGCGGACCATCGAGGGCGCGGCGCGCGCCGGGCTTGCCGGCGTCGCCGTCGCTGCCGGCTCAACCATCATCGCCGACGCGGCCGAGGTCATCGCAGCGGCGGACCGGTCGAAGATCTTTATCGTCGGCGCGAGCGAGGACGCGCCGCCATGAAGGATGCGCCGCGGCGGCTTTCGCTTTTCTTTGTCGCCGCGGAGGAATCCGGCGACGCGCTCGGCGCGGCACTGGTCCGGGCGCTGAAAGCCCGCCACGGCGACCGGTTGACGCTTCACGGCGTCGGTGGACGCGCTATGGCCGCCGAAGGGATCGCAAGCCCGTTCGCCATCGAGGAGCTTTCCATCATCGGTCTGGCTGCCATCCCACGCCGGCTGCCGATGATTTTCCGCCGTATCCATGAGACCGCCGACGCCGCGGTCGCGGCGCGGCCGGATGCGCTCGTCATCATCGATAGTCCGGAATTCACCCACCGGGTCGCCCGACGCGTGCGCCGGCTTGCGCCCAAAATCCCGATCCTCGATTATGTCTCACCCACGATTTGGGCGTGGCGGCCCGGTCGGGCGCGCGCCATGCGCGCTTATGTCGATCAGGTGCTCGCCATCCTGCCGTTCGAGCCGGCGGTCCACGTCAAGCTCGGCGGGCCGCCTTGCGTTTATGTCGGTCATCCGATGATCGAGCACATCGCCGCGCTACGTCCCGATGTCGAGGAGGCGCAGCGCCGCCGCACAAATCCTCCCATTGTTCTCGTGCTGCCCGGCAGCAGGAGCAGCGAGATCAGGCATCTACTTGGAACATTCGGTGCCGCGATCGCGCAAATTGCGGCGCGCAGCGGTCCAATGAAGCTCGTGCTGCCGACGGTCCCCCACCTGGTGGCGCAAGTCCGCGCCGGCGTCGCCGGATGGGCCGTAGCGCCGCGGGTCGTGGTCGAGCCCGACGAGAAATGGACCACCTTTCGTCAGGCGCGGGCGGCGCTCGCCGCATCCGGCACCGTGACACTCGAATTGGCGCTTGCCGGCATACCAACCGTTGCCGCCTATCGCTTGTCGATCGTCGAGTGGAACATCGCGCGGCTGTTGCGGATGCGTTCAACGCTGCCAAGCGTCATCCTGGCCAATCTGGTGCTTGGCGAGAACGTCATTCCGGAACTCTTGCAATCCGCTGCCACGCCGCAACGGCTCGCCGACGCACTCTTGCCGCTCCTCTCCGATACCCCGCAGCGGCAACGCCAGATCGAGGCTTTTGGCCGGCTCGATGCCATCATGGCCATCGGCGGCGAGGCGCCGAGCGCCAAGGCCGCGGCGATCGTGCTTGACGTGGCCCGGGATGGCCGGCGCGATCCGGCGGCGCTGAGCGCGTCGCCACAGCCGTGCTGACCGCGGATCCGACGCCGCCCTACCATTGCGGCGGGCATCCTGCTAAGGCCGCAGCCAGTCGGCCGCTGTCAGGCGCAACCGCGAAGAACCCTGCGTGAGCAAGTCCAAGAAAACCGTCCGAAAAACCGCGATCCGCGCCGCGATCACCGGCGTGTTCGGCTATCTGCCGCCCGACATTCTCAGCAATGCGGAGCTGGCCAAGATGGTCGACACCAGCGACGAGTGGATCGTCGAGCGCACCGGCATCAAGGAACGCCATATCCTCAAGGGCAAGGGGCTCGGCACCTCGCATATGGGGGCACTGGCCGTGCGCGGGCTCCTGACCAAGACCGCGACCGCGCCCGGCGACGTCGAGCTTTTGATTTGCGCGACGACGACGCCGGATTTCGTGTTTCCGTCGACCGCCAATCTGATCTGCGACATGGTCGGCATCCGCGGCATCGGCAGCTTCGACGTCCAGGCCGCCTGTTCCGGCTTCGTCTATGCGCTCACGGTAGCCGCGCAATTCATCGAGACCGGGAAATTCCGCAAGATCGTCGTGGTCGGCGCCGACAAGATGTCGGCGATCATCGATTACACCGACCGCGCCACCTGCGTGCTGTTCGGCGATGCCGCGGGCGCGGTTCTGGTCGAGCCGAGCAAAAAGTACGGCATCATCGACACGGTGATCCACTCCGACGGCGCCGGCATGCCGCATCTGCATCAAAAAGCCGGCGGCAGCCGCATGCCGCCGACCGCGGAGACCGTGGCCAAGCGGTTGCATTACGTCCATCAGGAAGGCCCCGCGGTCTACAAATTCGCCGTCGCCCGCATGGCCGACGTCGCCACCGAGCTGATGCAACGCAATCATCTGACCAGCGATCAGGTCGACTGGCTGGTGCCGCACCAGGCCAACCGACGCATCATCGAGGCGACGGCCGAGCGCATGAAGCTTGACCCGAAACAGGTGATGATCACCATCCACAAATACGGCAACACCACCGCGGCCACGATCCCGCTCTGCCTGTGGGATTACGAAAGCAAGCTCAAGGCCGGCGACCGCATGATTTTAGTCGCCTTCGGTGGCGGCTTTACCTGGGGCGGGGCGTACATGACCTGGGCTTATGACGGTCAACGCGAATAGCGAATGGTGAAGATCACCACTCCCATTCGCCACTCGCCATCGCTATTTCGCCCAATTATTTCCGCCTCGAGATCGGCTGGTATTCCCGCTGCGGCGAGCCGGTATAGAGCTGGCGCGGCCGGCCGAGCTTCTGGTGCGGGTCCTCGATCATTTCCTTCCACTGCGCGATCCAGCCGACGGTGCGGGCCAGCGCGAACAGCACCGTGAACATGGTGGTCGGAAAACCCATGGCGCGCAGCGTGATGCCGGAATAGAAGTCGACGTTCGGATAGAGCTTCTTTTCGATGAAATATTCGTCGTGCAACGCGATGCGCTCGAGCTCGATGGCGACGTCAAGCAGCGGATCGTTGACGCCGAGCTCGCTCAACACCTCGTGGCAGGTCTTCTGCATCAGCTTGGCGCGCGGATCGTAGTTCTTGTAGACGCGATGGCCGAATCCCATCAGGCGGAATGAATCCTTCGGGTCCTTCGCCTTCTTGACGAATTCCGGGATGCGATCGACGGAACCG
>Ga0307476_10000500_pt1 | contig 29842 bp, 20 predicted proteins | sample atmos_gasesECM2C_2_FD_203314 | JGI IMG/M metagenome (GOLD analysis project Ga0307476, IMG submission 203314) | Hardwood forest soil microbial communities from Morgan-Monroe State Forest, Indiana, United States - atmos_gasesECM2C_05 | ecosystem: Environmental > Terrestrial > Soil > Temperate...
CGTATCAAGAGCCTGGTGCGCTGGAACGCGCTGGCCATGGTGGTGCGCGCCAACAAGATTCAGGAAGGCATCGGCGGTCACATCTCGACCTTTGCTTCCGCAGCTACGTTGTACGAGGTAGCTTTCTATCATTTCTTTCAGGCGCAAACCGAGAGCGGCGACCGCGACTTCGTTTATTTTCAGGGCCACGCTGCGCCCGGCATTTATGCCCGCGCTTACCTCGAAGGCCGCATCCCGAAAGAGAAGCTGGAGAACTTTCGCCGCGAGTTGAAGCCCGGAGGTGGTCTGAGTTCGTATCCCCACCCCTGGCTGATGCCAAACTTCTGGGAGTTTCCGACGGTCTCGATGGGCCTCGGCCCCATACAAGCGATCTATCATGCGCGCTTCATTCGCTACCTGGAAAATCGCGGGTTGAAGCAGTCGACCGGCGGCAAGGTGTGGGCGTTCATGGGCGACGGTGAGATGGACGAGCCGGAATCGCTGGGATCGATCACTCTGGCGTCACGCGAGAATCTGGACAACCTGATCTTCGTAGTGAACTGCAACCTGCAGCGACTCGACGGTCCGGTGCGCGGCAATGGAAAGATCATTCAGGAACTCGAGGCCATTTTCCGCGGCGCGGGATGGAATGTCATCAAAGTGATCTGGGGATCGGACTGGGACAGCCTGATTCGCGGCGACCGCGACGGGCTGCTGGTAAGGCGTCTCGGAGAAGTCAGCGACGGGCAGTACCAGAAATATTTTGTGGAGAGCGGAGCTTACTTCCGCCAGAATCTTTTCGGCACAGACCCGCGCCTTCTGAAGATGGTTGAGCATCTTTCCGATGAGCAACTGGCGCGCATGCGGCTGGGTGGTCACGATCCCATCAAGGTGCACGCTGCCTACCGCGCCGCGGTCGATCACACCGGATCGCCGACAATCATCCTGGCCAAGACGATCAAGGGTTACGGCTTGGGCGAAGCGGGCGAGGGCAAGAACATTACGCACCAGCAGAAAAAGCTGAACGAAGATGAGCTGGAGCTGTTCCGTTCGCGTTTCGGGATTCCGATTCCAGACGATGAACTGCACAACGCGCCGTTCTACAGGCCCACGGACGACAGCGCCGAAATCAAGTACATGCAGGCGCGGCGGCAACAGCTCGGTGGATACATGCCGCAGCGGAAGGTACGGGCCACACCGCTGAAGCCGGTGCCGGAATCGTATTTTGAAGAGTTCTACAAAGGAACTGAAGGACGCGAAGCATCGACCACCATGGTTTTCGTCCGGCTGCTGGCGAAGCTTCTGCGCGATCCGGAACTGGGCAAGCTGATCGTGCCCATCATCCCTGATGAAGCCCGCACTTTTGGGATGGAAGCCTTGTTCCGACAGGTCGGCATTTACTCGAGCGTGGGGCAGCTTTATGAACCGGTCGATATGGACACGCTTCTTTACTACAAGGAAGCGAAGAACGGACAGATTCTTGAAGAAGGAATTACCGAAGCCGGGTCGATGTGCTCGTTCATCGCGGCGGGCACGGCCTATGCGAACCATGGCATCAACACGATCCCTTTCTTTATTTATTACTCGATGTTCGGGTTCCAGCGCATCGGGGATCTGATCTGGGCTGCGGCGGATATGCGCTGCCGCGGATTTCTTGTGGGCGGAACGGCGGGACGCACTACGCTTGCGGGCGAAGGTCTGCAGCATCAGGACGGCCACAGCCACGTTCTCGCGCTCCCGGTGCCGAACCTGCTGGCCTACGATCCGGCATTCGCTTACGAAATTGCCATCATTATTCAGGATGGCATCAGGCGAATGTACGTGGAGCAGGAATCTATTTTCTATTACCTGACCGTGACCAACGAGCCGCTGCATATGCCGGAGATGCCTAAGGGCGATCACGTCCGCGAAGGCATACTGCGCGGGCTTTACCGCTTCAATACATCGGACGCGCCGGAGGCGAAGCTGCGGGTGCAACTGCTGGGCAGTGGAACGATCATGTACGAGGTGCTGAAGGCGCAGACGATCCTGAAAGAAAAATACGGCGTGGCCGCTGACGTGTGGAGCGTGACCAGCTACAAAGAACTTTATCGTAACGCCAACGACTGTGAGCGCTGGAACATGTTGCACCCGGGAGAAGCGCCGAGGGTTCCGTACGTGACCGAGACTTTGAAGGATGCGGCGGGGCCGTTCATTGCGGCATCGGATTACATGAAGGTGCTTCCGGAATCTCTGGCGAAGTGGGTGCCGGGGAAACTGGTATCACTCGGAACCGATGGGTTCGGCCGCAGTGAGAGCCGAGTAGCGTTGCGCGACTTTTTCGAAGTGGATGCCAAGCACATTGTGCTGGCCACGCTGGGAGCGCTGGCAGGGGAAAAGAAAATCGGTCTCGACGTTGTGAAGCAGGCGGTCGGCGACCTGGGGATTGATGCGGAGAAACTGAACCCGGCCACAAGCTAATCGCGAAACCAATCAATAGCTTCGAGTAATTAAGGAATGGAATCAGTGATCGAATTCAAACTTCCGGCACTTGGCGAAAACATTGAACAAGGCGACCTGGTGCGCCTGATGATTGCTCCCGGCGCGACGGTTAGCGAGGGCCAGGCGGTCATGGAACTCGAAACCGATAAGGCGGTCGTGGAAGTGCCGTCGTCGGTGAGTGGAAAGGTGCAGGAGATTCTGGTCAAAGAAGGCGAGAAGGTCAAGGTTGGCCAGGTGATTTTTACGGTGGAGAATCACGCCGGCGCGGCGGTGGCGGCAGCCGCACCGAAGAGCGCACCTGTGGCGTCGGCGCAACGTGCGGCGAGCGAAGCACAAGCGGCGGCAAAACCGCTGCCAGTTCCCACGCCGCAACCAGGGCCCCCGGCACCACCGCAACGAACCCGATCGACGGACGCGCCCCGTGAATTCCGGCTGCAGGAACTGGGGGAAAACATTTCGGAAGGCGATCTGGTGCGGTTGATGATCGCTCCGGGCGCCAAGGTTTCGGAAGGCCAGCCGGTGATGGAACTGGAAACCGACAAAGCAGTAGTGGAGGTTCCTTCCTCGGTCAGCGGCGTTGTGGCGGAAGTAAAAGTCAAAGAAGGCGAAAAGATTAAAGTCGGGCAGGTGATTTTCACGCTGCAGGGTTCGGCGCCATCGCAGGCCGAGGCGGTTCGTCCGCCGAGCCGGCCCGTGGAGCACGTCTCGGGACAGCATGGCGCGCGGCTGGCGTTCCAGGCTGCAATTCGCGCCGAGGGCAAGACGGAGGAACAGGCGCTGCCTCCCGACCAGCCACAGCCGCGACCTCCGGCGTTCTCGATGCCGGTGCAATTGGGCAAGGTGGCGGGAACCGAGCATCGCGAACCAGTTCCGGCAGCTCCGTCCACGCGCCGTCTCGCTCGCGAAATCGGGGTCGATATTTATGCAGTGAAGGGTACGGGGCCGGGCGGGCGCATTAGTGAAGACGATGTAAAAGCGCACGCCAAAGCCCTGGTAACAGCCGGGGCCGCCGCCGCGCAGGCTCCGCCGCGCGCTGGACACTTCATCGAACCCAAGCTGCCGGACTTTGCCAAGTGGGGGAAAATTGAGCGCGTCTCCATGCGCGGAGTTCGCCGGAAGACGGCGGAACATCTGGCGGAATCCTGGAACACGATTCCACACGTCACGCAGCACGATCGTGCCGACATTACCGAGCTTGAACACTTGCGCGCGCGTTTTGCTCCCAAGGCCGAACAAGCTGGGGGCAAAATGACGGTCACGGCAATCGCATTGAAAGTCTGCGCTGCCGCGCTCAAAGTGTTCCCGCAATTCAACGCCACCATCGATATGGAGAAAGAAGAAATCATCTACAAGCAGTACATCAATATTGGGGTTGCGGCGGATACGGATCGAGGCTTGCTGGTTCCGGTGATTCGCGATGTGGACAAGAAAAATATCGTCGAGCTTGCGGTTGAGTTGTCGCAACTGTCGCAGAAAGCGCGAGAAAAGAAAATCACGCTCGCCGACATGGAAGGCGGCACTTTCACCATTACGAACCTCGGTGGGATTGGGGGCACGGCGTTTACGCCGATCGTGAACCATCCCGAAGTTGCGATTCTTGGGCTTTCGCGGTCGCGCATGGAGCCGGAATGGATTGGAGGGAAGTTCGAGCCGCGGCTGATCCTGCCGCTCTCGCTCTCCTATGATCATCGGTTGATTGACGGCGCTGATGCCGCACGTTTTCTGCGCTGGGTGGCGGAAGCGTTCGAACAGCCCTTCCTGCTGTCCGTTCAAGGATAGCGGTGACAGTGCGGTCCAAGAGTAAGGAATCCCGAAGAAAGTTACTCCATGAACGAAGCTCTGAACGAAATGCCGGGCGGAACTCCCGAAAGCGCTGAGAAGCTGCGCATCGCCGTGGTGGGCGGTGGACCCGGTGGCTACGCTGCGGCCTTCCTGGCCGCGGACTTGGGCATGCAAGTTACGCTGATCGATCCGGAGGTGAATCCCGGCGGGGTGTGTCTGTACCGCGGCTGCATTCCGTCGAAGGCGCTGCTGCACGTAGCCAAGCTGATTGAAGAATCACAGCAGGCCAAGAACTGGGGAATTGAATTTCCTAAGCCGAACATCGATCTGGCGCGGCTGCGCAGCTGGAAAGAAGGTGTGGTCAAGAAGCTTACTGGAGGCCTGGGACTGCTCTCCAAACAGCGCCATGTGGAATACATTCAGGGGCGCGCGGCGTTTCAGAATTCGACCACCTTGCAGATCACCAAAGCCGACGCTTCTGAAGTGGTTCTCAGTTTTGACCGCATCATTCTGGCGACGGGGTCGCGGCCAGCCATCATTCCGGCTCTTAAACTGGATACGCCGCGCCTGATGGATTCGACTGGCGGGCTGAATCTCGAAGATATTCCCGGAAGTCTGCTGGTGGTTGGCGGCGGATACATCGGCCTGGAGCTGGGTTCGGTGTATGCGGCGCTGGGAACGCGGGTTACGGTGGTCGAGATGTTGCCGGGACTGCTTCCTGGCGCAGATCGCGATCTGGTTCTTCCCCTGCACAAACGCCTGGAGAAGATGTTCGAGGCAATTCTGCTGAATACGACCGTCGCTTCTCTTAAGCAAGAAGGTGAGGGAATCCGCGCGAGTTTCGCGGGCGCGGCTTTACCGGAGAAGGACCGGGAGAAAGTTTTTGACCGCGTACTGGTGTCGGTGGGACGCAAACCGAATTCGGAGATCGCCGGACTCGAAACTACACAAGTGCAGGTTAACGCGCGCGGGTTCATCGAAGTGAACAAGCAACTGCAGACTGCCGATCCGTCCATCTACGCCATCGGAGACGTGGTCGGTGAGCCCATGCTGGCGCACAAGGCTATGCACGAAGGACGAACTGCGGTCGAGGCGATCGCCGGGCACAAGGTGGCATTTGAACCAGCGGCGATTCCGGCTGTTGTGTTCACGGATCCGGAAGTTGCGTGGTGCGGTCTGACTGAGACTCAGGCGGAGAAAGAAAATCGCGAGATCAAGGTTGCGAAATTTCCCTGGGGCGCGTCGGGACGGGCAGTGACTCTTGACCGTCCGGAGGGAATGACCAAGCTGCTGATTGACCCGCAGACGGAGCGCGTGCTGGGCGTGGGGATTGTAGGTGTTGGCGCCGGCGATCTGATTGCCGAGGGCGTACTGGCGATCGAAATGGCCGCGCTGGCCAGCGATGTGGCGATGACTATTCATCCGCATCCCACGCTTTCGGAGACGGTGATGGAATCCGCGGAAGTTTTCTTTGGCACGAGCACAGATATATTTCGCCCCAAGCGCGCCTAGTCTGGGAAGAAATCCATGTCCACTTTTTTCAGAAGAATTGGTGTTCTTGTTTTTAGTCTGGCGGCTTGCCTGCCATTTTCATCGCAGAGCGCGATAAGCCAGATCCTGCCACCCTCGGCACCTGCGACCGCCCCGACGAAAACTTCCGACCAACTGGGCCGCGACACGCCCTACGGGACGGTCTTCGGATTTCTGCAGGCGGCGCAGCAGGGCGACTACAGCATTGCAGCACAATATCTGCAGATGAGCCCAGCGCGCCGCCAGAGTGAAGGCGACGCGCTGGCGATGAAGTTGAACGTCGCGATGAACCGCGCATTTGCCGGCAGCTTGAGACCGAGTCGAGATCGGGAAGGCACACCGCAGGAAGACGTTCCGCTCGATCGGCAGAAGCTGGGAACCATGTCGGCCGGCGACGTGGAGGCTGATCTCGAACTGGTTCGAGTTACGGATCCGAGCGTGGGGAGGATCTGGCTGATCTCCTCTAATACTCTGAGCAAAGTACCGGAACTTTACGATCAGGTCGAGGCGCGGCGGGTAGAGACGCGATTGCCGGCATGGACGGTGAAGCATCAACTGGCTGGGATGCCGTTGTGGCAATGGTTTGCGCTGCTGTTGCTGATTCCCGTGGCCGCGGCGGCTGCCTGGCTGCTGTTAGTGTTGCTACAAATTCCTTTGCGGGTGTGGGCGCGGAGGCGCGGGCATGCTGAACTGGTGCAGTGGCGCTCGGTTTCGGCTCCAGCGTGGCTTCTGGTTGGTGCGATCGTTCACCGGATTCTGGCCAGCTACCTTGGCTTGCCGCTGCTCCCGCGGCACTACTACAACCAACTGGTTGCCGTCGCGGTCATTGTCGGCTTCAATTGGATTCTGTGGCGAGTGATTCAGTGGTTCCTGCAGCGCGTGCGAAACCGCGCTCTGGCCCGCGGTCACTCGGGCACAGGTTCGCTGATGTTGCTGGGCGAGCGCATCATCAAAGCAATCGTTGTTGTGCTGGCGCTATTTCTCATCCTGGGTGTGCTGGGCTTCAATCTGAGCACTGCGCTGGCGGGGGTTGGAATCGGCACACTGGCGGTCGGCTTCGGTGCGCAGCAGACCATCGCGAATCTATTCGGCGGCGTCTCGGTGCTGGGCGATGAAGTGATTCGCGTGGGAGACGTTTGCAAGTTCGGCGACCGCACGGGAACGGTGGAGGATATTGGACTGCGCTCGACTCGGGTGCGGACGGAAGAACGGACGCTGTTGGCTATCCCTAACGGCACCGTGGCTACGATCAATGTTGAGAATCTGAGCCGGCGCGACAAGCTGCTTTTCAAGACTGTGCTGGGACTGCACTCCGAGACCACGCCTGATCATGTTCGGTATGTGCTGGCACAGATCCGCGAGGTTTTAAAGGGCCATCCGAAGATTGAGGCCAGCACGGCTCGGGTGCGGCTCACAGAAGTCACCCCAAGCGCCATTAACGTGGAGCTTGTTTGTTACGTCCTGACGCGGGATTTTGACGAGTTCGCTACCGCGCGCGAAGACCTGCTGCTGCGCATTATGAAGTTCGTGGAGGACTCCGGGACCAACCTTGCCTCGGCATCACAGACGCTTTATCTGGGCGGGGATCCGGGTGCGAAGAGCAAGATCGATGCTGCTATGAAGCCGACGGCTTCCACTGTCACTGAGCCTGCTGACCGGCAGCTCCCGGAATCGGCGGCGCAGAACAAGCCGCGGAATACTTCAGACAATGCTGGGAAGGATGATTAGGATTTGGCGTGCCAGCGCGCAGCGAGCCAGAGCAGAAACCTGTGCGTGGGAAAATACACGACCGCGGGGACAGTGATCAGGTAGAGCAGGAGATATAGAAATCCGGGCATGATGTGCTGTTCGTGAAAGAAAGGGCCGCGAGCCCAGTTCACATCGAATTGCGGACGCCAGAAATAGTTGATCGGAACGACGATCCAGGCAGTCAAGGTCTGATACTTCCAACCTCGCTGGTCGTAGCCTAAGCGCCAAATCGCCCACAGCAGCACTGGCGGGACTACTACGTGAAACAGGCTCAGGAGGCGAATCCATAGCGGAATAAGCAGGTCGAACATGTATTCCGTTCCACCGATCAAGTGCCGTCCACTGGCAAGAGCACCGGCCAGGTCGATCGTGTAAAGAGTCTGGAAAAGCAGCAAGCTGGTGGCCTGCCAGGAGAATATGAGCGGGCTTTCGAGCCAGAGTCCGGCGGTGATGAATAGGTTTCCGAGATCGCAGAAGAAAAGAAAATTCTGCAGGCCATACTCGCGCCAGTAGACTGGCAGCCAAACTAGCACCCAAGCTGTCCACAGCAGCTTGAGCCAGAGCGGGATGCGCATGCGGTATTGTATCCGCGGCGGGAAGAGCCGCCTCTGGCTTCCGGCGACCGGCTTCCGGATATCGCGGGATCGCTGAGGCTTCAAGAAACCGATTCCCAGCAAGGCAAAAACAGGCTAAATCGGAATTACCACCGTAACTTGATGAGGCTTACGAGTGTACCTACGATGACCTTAGTATGGGTTATCAAGCACTCTTATTCTGCCCCGATGAGAAGACGGCTCGCTCTGTGACGCAGGTTCTCAGCGAGTTGGACTTCACGGTCACTCCATGCACCGAGCCCTTCGGAGCAGTCAAGAAATTGATGGGTGAGCACTTCGACGCGGTGGTGGTGGACTGCGATAACGAGCAGAATGCCACATTGCTGTTCAAGAGCGCACGGAACACACCGAACAACCAGTCAGCGCTGGCCGTGGCGGTTGTGGAGGGACAGGCGGGAGTCGCTAAGGCTTTTCGGATCGGGGCGAATCTGGTTCTCACCAAGCCCATCAATGTAGAGCAGGCGAAAGGCACGCTACGCGTTGCCCGCGGCTTGTTGCGCAAGAACGAGGCGGGTAAGCCTGCGACGCCTGCAGCACCGGCGGCAGCGGCAACCGTGAAGCCCGCAACGCCCGCGCCGGCGCCTCCGAAGCCCACGCCGCAAGCTCCAACTACGAAGGTGGTCGCGACGCGGCAGGCACCACCAGTTTCGCCTTTGGGGAAAACGGCGACGGCAAGTATTCCGCCTCAGAGGCCGTCACAACCGAAGGTTGTAGCCTCGGTTCCCGCCGACGACGAAAGCGACGCGGAGATTCTGGACATAGATGAAATCGTTTCACCTTCGACCACTGCTCCTGGGACAAAAATAGCCGCCAGCGAATCGGATGTTCTGTCGCCGACGCCGACCATGGGAGTTTCGGCAGCGGGTTCGTCAGGATTTGGATCGGGCGCCGCCAGCGCGCCGGCGCCGGCCCGCGAGGCGAAGCCCAAGACCGTTGTCGCAGAACCCGAGAGTCCGGCCGGAAAAGCGGCAGACTCGAGCGAGAACAGTTCCTCAAACGAGGGAACTTCAGCGCCAGCGCCCGCATTCACCTTTGGCGGTAATGTCAGCAGCAGCGGCAAAGCTGCCGGTGGCGGAAGCAAGAAAGCGTTGCTGGTGGCGGCTGCAGTGGTGCTGGTTGCCGCGGGTGGCTATGCGTTGTGGATGCAGTGGGTAGGTTCGAGCGGGGCCGCAACTCCGTTCGCGCACGTGGCCGCGCCGGTGACGAAGCCTGCCGTGGTTCCACAAGCTGCGCCCAGCAAGGCTCCAGTCGGCGCATCTTCTGCTGCTTCTCCGACAGTTCCTGCGACCTCTTCTGCGAGTTCTCCTGGGACTTCGTCCGTTGCGTCCCCGGTTTCAGACTCCGCGGCGGCTCTAAAAGGAACCGCGACAGCCAAGACCACTTCCGACTCTGCTGAACCAGACGCTGAAAGCGCCGATGAACCGGTTCATCCGAGCAAGGGCGCAACTAAAGGGGACTCTGCCAAGCCTTCGGCTTCCACGGCCAACAAAGCTCCAGCAACGAAAGAGGCTGCGGCTGCAGCGCCCATTGTGATCAAGAATGGCCACTCTCAAGCGGTCGCAAAACCCGCGCCAACTCCCGATGCTCCGAGCATTACCGGGATTGCTCCGGTGGACAACGGTGGATCGCTTCCCAATCTTATGAGCGGCGACAGCAGAGCGCCGGCTCCTGTACTGCAGATGCTGAGTGTTTCACAGGGAGTGTCGCGCGGACTGTTAGTGAAGAAGACGCAGCCTGTATATCCGGCGAGCGCGATGCAGATGCACATTGAAGGCACGGTTGAGCTTCAGGCAACCATCTCTAAATCCGGTGACATCGCCGGGGTGAAGATTATCAGCGGCGATGCGCGTTTGGCGCGCGCTGCGGTGGATGCGGTGAAGCAGTGGAAGTACAAACCGTACTTGCTCAACGGTGAGCCGATTGAGATTCAGACGCAGATCACGATGAACTTCAAGCTGCCTTAGACCTCAGCCCAATCTCTGGACCGATCGCCCTCGCCGCTTCAATGTTTCAAAGTTTCTGAGGTTTCAAGGTTGAGAAACCTTGAAACTTCAAAACCTTCTCGACCTCCCCACCCAAGAGTTCGCAAAGAACGCGAAATCTGGAATGGGCCCCCCGTCACCCGTCATCACGTAGACGAGTACATAGGGCCTTCGCGTGGTGGCTTTCGGCGGCGCTGGGGCTCGCGGGGCTCAGGATGACAAAACTTTGGGGCGGATCACCGCGCGGCCACGACCTCGTAGGGCCTCATCATTTCGTTATCCTCGTGCTCGAGGATGTGGCAGTGCCATACGTAGCGGCCGGTGAAGCCTGTGAAGGGCACGATAATCCGCGTGACCATACGAGAATCGGCGCGGACAGTGTCCTTCCAACCGGCTTCATTTGCGTCGGGAGGTTGCGGCGGGCCCAGGAAGTGCAGCTGGCGCTTGGTTTGGAACAGCCAAGGCTCGTAGTTTTGCCGGTCGAGGATCTGGAAACGCACCAAGTGCAGATGAATGGGATGGGAATCGTTGGTGGGATTGATGAGGGTCCAGATTTCAGTCGATCCCAGCACCGGCTTTTCCGTAACCGGCATACTCCAATGGGAAGCATTCAGAAGCAGTTGGACCGGATTGCCCGTCTTGTTGACATACTCATTGAGCGTCAGCAAGCGAGTCTGCACGGCTTGCGATTCCGGGATCCTCGGCACTGGACGTAGAGTGGAAGGCAGCGAGCTCGTGTCAGTTACTTTCCCTGAGGAGACGCGGAATTGCATCACGATGAAAGCGTCGTTCTTGAGAATTAGCTGCGCGCCTCGATGCTCACTGAAATCGACGACTATGTCGGCGCGTTCGCCGGGCGCGATTTCAAGGGTGGTGAGTGGAACCGGCGCCGGTAATAGGCCCTGGTCCGTTCCGATCTGGTGGAACTGCGCATCTTCTTTGTTAGCGGATGCTTCATTGACGAACGACAGGTGGTAGAAGCGGGCGTTGGAAGCATTAAGGACGCGGAAGCGATATCTTCTCGCCTCGACCTCGAGATAGGGAAAGAGTTTTCCGTTCACCAGAATGGCATTGCCCGAGAGTTCAGGAACCCAGGGGGATTGTGGATCCGGGGAAACCGGGTAGAGAAGCTGGGCATCCCGGGTCAACAGGCGGTCAAAGAGAATAAGCGGCAACTCGTATTTGCCCTTGGGCAAATTGAGCGCGTCTTCCACGCTGTCGCGGATGAAGAATGTTCCGAACAATCCGGCATAGACATTGAGGCGGTTAATCCCCAGCGTGTGGTCGTGGTACCAGAGCATGGTGGCGTCTTGCTGGTTCGGATAGAAGTAGAGAGCTGATTTTCCCGGCACAATCCAATCTTCGGGATAGCCGTCGTTTTCGGGTGCGGTCTTGGCTCCGTGCATGTGTACGACGGTGCGGACTGCAGGCTTGTCGGCGTCGGCCCCATGAATGGTGTGGTCTACCGGCAAGAAATGTTCGGTGGGAAGCGCATTCACCCACTCCACCAGCAGAGGTTCAGCGGAGCGCGTCTCGAATGTGGGACCGGGAGCAGAAGGGCCAAAGCTCCAGAACCTGGTGGGCTGCAAATCGCGATGCACTTTGCTGGCGACCGGCTGGGCTTGTATCCGATAGAACGGGATGCTCTGCTTAGGGTCGGCGGGACTGGGCCGGGTTCCCTGGTGTTGCGCGACTGCAGGGATGGGAAGGGGATCGACAAACTGCGCCAGTGTGCCGACGTCGAGGGCCGGGGGCATGGTGGGCACGGCGTGAGCCTGCGCAATTGAATTCAGCAGCCCACTTTTGGCTGTCGCCAGCGTCGTAGCCAGCAGGCTTGATCGTTGGAGAAACTTTCGACGTGTAATCACTACATGCCTTTCGGCCAAGGATACAACAACGGCAAGGAGGGTGAGCGCTGCCGCGCCCTACCTTCCTTGCCGTGACTGCCTTGCCGTTAACCGTGTCGCGATTTCCGTTCAGACCATCAGCAGGATGGACTTAGGGTTAGAACGAACCAGTGAACACGGGTTCGCCTGTGTTCTCGTTGAGGATGAACAGATCGTTGGTCACGAGCTGATGGAAGTCGAACATGGAGCTGATCGAGTTCGCGACGCCATCAAAGGAGCCTTGGCCGATCCGCTGGCCGCCGAGCCAATTGTCCTCGATAAAGCGAATGACCGAGGTTTGATCGGTGACCGAATGATCTACGAAGTTGTGCCGCGCCCAGGGGGAAATGACGAGGAGCGGTTGCCGCGGGCCATAGCCGCAGCGCCCCTGAGCGTGCGCGGTTTTGGGGTTGAGTCCGGGCAGCGCTAGGACGCCGCTTCCGCAGGTCCCCGGGCCGGTTAGGGCATCGGCCGAGCTCTTTGATGAATTAACGATCTGGCCGAGTTGATGGTCATACCAGCCGTCGGAATCATCGTAGAGAACGACTAGCGCTGTGTTGATCCACTCCGGCTGGTCTTGCAGGAAGTTAGCTACCTTCACTACGAACTGCTGCTCGTCGAGAGGATCGGAATTCCCAGGGTGGCCGTCCTGAATTGAGATCGCCTTGAGGAAGCTTACCGTCGGGAAATTGCCCGCCTGAACTGCGGTAAAGAAGTCCTCGATGTCGTAATCGTGATTGGCGGGATCGCCGGAGTGACCGATCGCCGCAATCGACTTAGGCCGCGCGTGGGTGGGGTTCGCGGTCGAAGCGTAGTACTGGAATGGAGTGTGATGGGGAACATAATCGCCCTGGGTACCGACAATCGGCGAGGTTGATTGGCGGTTGCAGCCGGTGCTGCCATCGGAATTTACCTTTTCCAGGTTGAAACCTCCGCCGAACCATCCCCAGGTAATGCCGGCGGCGTTGAGCAGGTCTCCGATATTCTTGCCGCCCATCTGCGCCGTCTCTGAGCCGGAGCACATGTCGCCGAAAGGATCCGGGTCGCCGATCACAGTGAATCCGCCGTTCCCGTCGCCTACGAAGCCACCAGTGCCACCAGTGTGCTTCACCACGCCATTCGTTTGGCCGGAAATCAAGTTGATGGCGCCGACCGTTGAAGGACCAAAGTTGGTGCTGTAGGAGTTGTCGCTCATGGCGTAGTGCTGGGCGTAATTCCAGTAGGCCGTGACGGTGTTGCCATCAAAATAGCCCATCACTTGACCGGTAGTAAGCACGACGTCTGGCGGGGCGCTGGGCGGGGGGCCGGCGCTTCCAGTGTTCGCGGGGAACAGATCCATGACACCGCCATCGAAGGCGAGTTGTTCAGCCATGTAGTCGTGATCCATATCTTGCGTGTTGGCCTGGGAGCGATCAAATCGGAAAGGATTGGAAGCGCCGCTGCCGTTGGCCGGATTGAGATTAGGGTTGTTGTTCAAGAGGGCGTTGCCAAAGCCATTCACGGTGGGTGTGTTCGGAGCCGCGTGAAATTGCGGTTCGCCTTTCGGATTCAGGGCGTTCGGATAGGTCCCGAAGTAGTGGTCGAAGGACCGATTTTCACCGAAGATGATCACAATGTGTTTAATCGGCGTTGTTGTTCCCGGATTGGCGGCGTTCGCTACCGGCGTCAGCACAGGCCCGGTAACGATGGCGGCGACGAGGCATACCGACAGAAATTTACGCATAGAAGTTTTGCCCTTTCGGAATTGGCGTTGCAGGGTTTTGCTGGAAGAGGATGCTACGGCGCGAAGGTTAATGCAGGATTAAAGCAATGTTAAAAGAAGGCTCTCAACTCAGAGTTCATCGCAACCGAGCGGGCCGTCTTAACCACAGTTGCGTCAAGCAGCCGCAGCGTGAAATCCCGGGAGTGAATCGGCGTAGGCTACTCGTGCTGCAGGACCTCGTCGATGACGACTTTCCCGCCTTTATCCACGGAAATGACTCTGTGGACGGAGCCATAGCCGCTTAGGGTGATGTCGACGATGTAGTTGCCGGGATCCAGAATAAAGTTAACTGGCGTGTCTTTATCCAGCATGTGCTGGTTGACTGCCACCTGGGCGCCCTTGGGCTGGGTCTTGACGCTGACCGTGCCCATGCCCTGCGCTTCTTTGCCGCCGAACAGCTTATTCATTTTGCCGACGGTCTTGATGTCGTCGACATTGCCGAGCGTCTGGAGTGTCGGCGAGAAATTGGTGGTCTGGCCCAGGGCGAATTGAGCGCTTGTGGTCTGGTCAATGTAACCCGATTTGCGCACGAGGATGACGTGCTGGCCCTTATCCACGGGGACTTGGGCAGGTGTGAGCTTGCCGGTGTCTTTGCCGTCAATGTAGACGTTGGCTCCAGCGGGGCTGCTGGAGACGGCCAGAGTCGCCATGAGCAGAGAGAGATGGCTGGTGACAAAGGCTTTGCTGCCGGAGGCCACGTTGACGGTGCGCGTATCCGTGGAATAACCAGCCTTGCTGACTGTTACGGTATGCGCGCCGGCGCCCAGGCCCGTAAGAGCGAAGGGAGTAACCCAGGAGGGATCAGTTCTTCCATCGACCTGGACTTGCGCGCCTTGAGGAGTGGAATCGATTGCCATCTGTCCGGGTATGGCGGCGGGAGCGGGCGCTGGCTTCTTCCTGCCGTTCTTGCCTCGGGCCGCTGCAGCCGCGACGTGAGTGGGCTCGGGTTCAGCCACTTGAGCGGGGGCTTCAGCTTCAGGTTGAGCTTGGGTTGCGGCGGATTGCGCCGGCGGTGGCGCGGGCTGGGCGGCAGGTTCGCTGGCCGCAGGTTGAGGAGCGGGTTCGGCCGCGACAGGTCGAGGTGTGTCGCCGTCAGTGTTCAAAGTGTTGACGTGAAGGACCAAGACAACGGCGATGATCAGAATCAAGACGGCCGCGCCGGCGATGGAGTAAATCATCAGCTGGGGTGGGACGCTCTTGATTTCTTTCATCGCCTTCTGGGCGACTTCGCGAGGCTGAACTTTCGGTTTCTCGGGCTCATCTTCAAAGCCGGAGAAAACTGTTGGAGCATGGGACTGCTTCTGTTCGACCACTGGAGGTGGCGGAGGCGGTGGAACATAGACCTCCTTGAGAGGAGGCAGTTCGGTCATCTCCGAGAAGCTGATGCCGCCGCTCTTTGACGGACCACCCTCGGCCATCATGGGATCGACCGAGATTTTTGGCGCTTCGTCTTCGGGCACGTCCACGGCGGGCTCATCAAGGGTGGAGGAAGACATGTACGCGGATGGTTCTGCCGGTTCGATGGGGGCCGGCTTGACGGGTGCGGATGACACCGCCCGGCCGCCGGCGGCTCCTACAGCGGCAGCAGCCGCCTTGCCGGGAGCGGACGCTGGAACCGTAAATTTCTTTTCGGCGGGCTTGCTTTGAACCGGTGCCGCGGGCTGAGGTTTCGACGCCGCGGGACGGCTCGGAGCGGAGGAGCCGGCAAATTTCGTCTGGGCCGCAGTTTTGACGGCGTTTGGAACGACTGTGCTCTTGGCAGGCGCTGCTGGCTGCTTTGCCGCCTGCGGCTTGGATTCCTTGCATTTCTCCAGTTCGTCGAGCAGTTCTCTTCCGTTCTGGAAGCGTTCCGCAGGATTCTTGGCGAGAGCTTTCATGATGAGATCGCTCAGCACCGGATGGAGTTTGGGATTCACGTGCATCGGAGGCACGGGTGTGCTCTCAAGGATGCTCTGGCGGAGAGCTTCCGCATCTTCACGATCAAAGGCCTTGCGGTCGGTCACCATCTCGTAAAACATGGCGCCGAGACTGAAGAGGTTCGAGCGGGCATCGATATCCTCGCCGCGAACCTGCTCCGGGGACATGTAGTGCAGGATCGAAGGGACGCCTGGCATGTCGGCGGTAAACTTGCCAACGCTGGAAAGGCCGTAGCCTAGAATCCTGACCATGCTGTCCCAGCCGCACATGATCTTGGCCGGTTCCAGACTATAGTGAAATATCTTGTGGGAGTTGGCGTTATCGAGGCCGCTGCATACCTGCCTACCGATATCGAGCAGGTCCCAGATGGAAAACCCTTCTTTGCGCGCGAGCATGGTGGCGATGCTGTTGCCTTGAATGTATTCCATGGCGGCGCAGAACTGGCCGTCGATTTCTGCAGCGTCGCGAACGGGTGTGAGGTTGGTGTGGCTCAAGACCTTGGCGGCGTCCGCCTCTGCCAGAAGGCACTCCTGCAGTTCGGTGGCGCGTTCGCCAAAAGCTGACAGCTGAATCGCTTTCAACGCGACGGTTTGGCTGGTTTCCGCGTCATTCGCCTTGTAAACCACGCAAGTCGCGGACTTTGAGAGTTCGCTTAGGATTTCGAAGTGGCCGATTTTAGTGGACATGGTTCCGTGCCTCATCCCAGAAAACAAGCCGCGCAGTTCGAGTTGCTAGCTGCGTGGGTTAGAACCCGGGGCAGGTTAAGGGTAGGATATCGCTCGCGAGATTAAGGTTCGAGTTACCGAAGTACCGTGAAAGTCAGGGAAAGCCAGAGACGCGATTCCACGGTGGTTCCGTCGTGACTCCCTGGGCTTGGCGGAAATAGGTCCATTGAGGTGTGACTTTTCAGGGCGGAGGACGTTTAACTAGGTGGGCTGAGAAATGACAATTGTCATGCGAGCCGGATGACGATCTTCACTGGCACGGTAACGCGTGCCGATTGAATCTAGGGATGCGGGTGGTTTCGGCAAGGGTGCGAGTTGGCTTTTGCGAGGCCATAGGCAGGTTGTGGGAAGCGAACTTATTCGTTTATGCTGGTGGGCCTGCATGGACTAGGCTCATCCGCTGTCCGGCACGCCGCGTTTTCTCTGGGGTTCAGCTGGGTTACTAGATATGACTTTGACCCTATTCGTCACCAAGAACGCCCTCCGCAACAAACGCCGCAGCATTCTGACGGTTGCGAGTATCGGGGTTTCCTTGCTGCTTCTGACTTTCATGATGACGCTGTGGCGAGGCTTCTATATCGACAAGGGCAGCGCCGAAACAACCCGCAGGCTGGTTACGCGGCACAGGGTGTCGCTGACAAATCCTTTGCCTGGCTTCTATCGCGAGAAAATCCGCGCCATACCCGGAGTGGTTGCGGTCGTGCCGAATTCATGGTTCGGCGGTTTATATAAGGACGACAAGCCGGAGAACTTTTTCGCGCAGTTCGCGACCGACCCCGACGAGTTTCCGAGGGTCTACCCGGAGATGCAGATACCACCCGATCAGCTTGCCGCCTGGCAACGTGACCGAGCCGGCGTGATCGTGAATGACGAACTGGCTCAGAAGTTTGGCTGGAAACTGGGGGATCGCATCGTTCTGCTGGGCACGATCTACGGCGTCAACATGGAACTCACTATTCGCGGCATCCACCATTGGCCGACGCCGAACAAGACGGTCTACTTCAACGCAAAGTATCTGGAGGAGGCAGTACCCAGTTTCAAGGGCCTGGCCGGAACATTCAGCATTATGTCTGAGTCGCCCGACGACGTGGCGAAGGTCGCCGGCGCTGTCGACGATATGTTTCGCAACTCGCCGCAGCCCACCAAGACGGAAAGCGAGAAAGCCTTCGGGTTGAGCTTCGTCAACATGCTGGGCAATGTGAAAGCTTTTATTCTCAGCATCTGCCTGGCTGTCGTTTTTACCACGCTTCTGGTCTCTGCCAACACGATGGCGATGTCGATCCGCGAACGTACCCGCGAAGTGGCCGTTCTCAAGACCCTGGGATTCGAGCGGCAGACCATCCTCGGCCTTTTTGTGGGCGAAGCTATGTCGCTTTCGATCGCGGGTGGACTTTTTGGCTGCGGCTTCGCGTGGCTGCTGCTGACTATCATGAAACAATCGCCGATGGGATTCTTTCTGGCCCAGATGAAGGTTACGCCCGGAACGCTTGGCGTGGCCTTGGTTGCGGCTGCCTTAGTCGGATTCTTCAGTTCACTAGTGCCCTCCTACAACGCCTCGCGGGTGGAGATCGTGGAAGGGCTCCGGCACATTGGTTAAGCACGGGGGGTTTAGTACAGCGGCTGAGTACGGCGGATTGAATTTATGACGTTAAGCGGTTTCGTGGTGCGTAATACGTTTCGCAATAAGCGGCGGAGCCTGTTGACCATGTTGAGCATCAGCTTTTCTCTGTTGCTGCTTACGCTGATGATTTCGATCTGGCGAACGTTTTACATCGACCAAGGGGCAGCGCTTTCTGCGAAACGGGTGATTACGCGCGATCGCGTCTCTTTGGCGTTTCTGCTGCCTGCGTACTATCGCGACAAGATTCGAAACATCCCTGGAGTGGTTGCCGTCGCACCTATGACTTACTTTGGGAATCACTATAAAGATGACCGCTCGAGCAATGCCTTCGCTCAGTTAGCCACCGACCCGGATGAGTATCTGAAAGTTGCTTCGGACAAGATTATTCCACCGGATCAGGTCGTGGCATGGCAACGGGATCGGGCCGGCGCCGTGGTGGATGTGACGCTGGCTGACAAGTATGGATGGAAAATCGGCGACAGGGTCACGCTGCTGGGAACGATATTTCCGGTGAATCCAGAACTCACGATTCGCGGGATCTACCGGCGCGATCCGCCGCAGAATGCGCTTTATTTCAACGCCAAGTATCTGGAAGAGTCTTTGGACTGGTTCAAAGGACGAGCAGGTTGGTATGCCACTCAGGTGTCCACGTCCGAAGATGTGGCGCGGGTGTCGAGCGCAATTGATGACATGTTCCGCAATTCTCCACAGCGGACGAAAACGGAAAGTGAAAAGGCCTTCCAACTTTCGCTAGTGGCCACGTTGGGCAATGTGAAGGCCTTTATTCTTGGCATCTGCGGCGCGGTGGTGTTTGCCATCCTGTTGGTTTCCGCGAATACCATGGCCATGTCGGTGCGCAGCCGGACGCGCGAAGTTGCCCTGCTGAAAACCCTTGGCTTCACTAGCCAGCGAGTGCTGTCCCTTTTCGTATTCGAGGCCGTCGCTCTAGCGGTGGCGGGTGGTGTGGTGGGGATCGTGGCGGCGGCCGGATTGATCCGCTGGCTGACACACTCGTCGGTGGCGATCGGGGTTCCAACTGATATGAGAGTTACGCTGCCGGCTGTAGGGCTGTCGTTACTGGTGGCGGCTACGGTGGGATTTCTGAGCGGATATGTTCCTGCGTACGGTGCGTCGCGAATAAATATCGTAGAAGGGCTGCGCCACATTGGCTGAATACACCAGGCTTGGTTGAGACTGACATTATGGCGATACCGATCAGCTACAACATCCGCAATTTGAAGCTCCGTAAGGGGCTCACCATTATGACTGCGCTGGGCATCGCGCTGACGGTGACGACTGCCATCTTTCTGATGGCGCTGCTCGCGGGGTTGCAGCGAGCTTTCGTTTCCAGCGGTAATCCGCAGAACGTGCTGGTGCTGCGCAAAGGATCGGAAGCGGAATTATCGGGCGGCTTCGATGCGGCGCTGTTTCCCACGCTCAAAGTTCTACCCGGTATCGCAAAGGACAGCCATGGCGAGCCCATGGTTTCGGGCGAGTGGGTGGTCGTGATCGTGCTTCCCCGTAAGGATGGCACCGGCGAAGTGAATGTGACGGTGCGGGGGATGATGCCCGACGGTCTTGAACTTCGGCCTAGCGCGAAATTGATCGAAGGACGCTGGTTCCAGACGGGGCAGCGAGAGGTAGTGGTGAGCAAGTCCATCCGCTCGCGTTTTTCGCATGCCAACATCGGCGACACCATGGAGTTCGGCAAAGGATCGTGGAAAGTGGTGGGAGTTTTTGACGCCGGTGGTTCGGCCTATGAGTCGGAGATCTGGAGCGATGTGAATCAGATGGCTTCGGACTTCGACCGCCAGGGAGGGTATTCCTCGGCTTACCTGCGTGCGACTGATCCGATTGCCGCCGATGCGCTGACGAAGCGGGTGAGCGATGATCAGCGTCTCAAGCTCGAAGGCGTTCTGGAAACAGAGTATTACGAGAAACAGACCCGCTCTGGTGGCCCCATCAAATACATTGGCATCGTGGTGGCGATCATCATGGCGATTGGATCAAGTTTCGCGGCGATGAATACGATGTATGCCGCCGTGGCTTACCGCGGGCGCGAGATTGCGACTCTGCGAGTGTTGGGCTTCTCGCGTCCGGCGATTCTGACTTCTTTTGTTCTGGAATCTCTGATGCTGGCTCTGCTGGGCGCGGCGGTAGGAATTCTGCTGATGCTGCCGTTCAACGGAATGCAGACGGGAACGTCGAACGCGGTGACCTTTAGCGAAGTGGTGTTCAGCCTGCAAATAACGCTGCAGGTTGCCGCCGTCGCGGTCGCATTCGCACTGGTGATGGGATTGGTGGGCGGATTTGCGCCGGCCTGGCATGCGGCGCGTCAGAATATTCTGACAGCATTGCGGGGTTAATAAAGCGCCGTCCGGCTTCCGGCTAGAAGACCCTGGGTTCCGGAAAGCGGAAGCCGGAAGGCGTTTTTTTGGAAGCCAATTTCGATTCTTATGCCGATTGACGCGAAACACGAAGACTTGCAGAGCCTGCGAATCGACCGCACAGAGCGCGGGTCGGGCAGCGGAGAGCCGCCGGCCTGGGCACGCCGCTACATCCTGATTGGGATCGTGATCGTAGTCGTGCTGAGCTTGTCCGCGCTGGCCTATCGCATGCTTTCGCGGGACGTTCCGGAGGTAGAAGTGACGCGCGCTTCCGCCGAGAACAGCGATGTGGGCGGCACGGTGCTTTCGGCCACGGGCTACATTGTTGCGCATCACACCATCAATGTGAATTCCAAAGTCACCGGACGCCTGGCCTGGATTGGAGTGGAGAAGGGCGATAAGGTAAAAGAAGGGCAAGTGCTGGTGCGGTTGGAGGATCAGGAGTTTCGCGCCTCCTATGACCAGGCAAAGGGCGCGCTGGACAATGCCCGGGCTTATCTCGACGAACTTGAGCACGGTTCACGTCCGGAAGAGGTTCAACAAGCCCAACACAATCTTGATGAAGCTCGCGCCACCCTGGTCAATGACAAGCTGACTCTGGACCGCACCAAGGAGCTCTCGGGCGCGGGAGTGGTTTCGCGTCAAGCCATGGATGACGCAACCGCCAAGTTCGAGTCGGACCAGCAGCGTGTCAACTCGCTGGAGAAAGCTTTTCAATTGATGAAGATTGGGCCGCGGGCGGAAGAGATCGCTCGCGCACGTGGAGCGCTCGCACAGGCGCAAGGCCAGCTCGATTACGCCAAGTCGCAGCTCGACGCCACGGTGATCCGCGCGCCCGTCACGGGCACGATTCTCGACCGCACTGCCGAAAAAGGTGAACTGATTACCGCGCAGTTTGCCAGCGGGTCGGCGGGCGGACCGCAGGGATCGGTGGTGTCGCTGGCTGACTTGAACGACCTTCAGGTCGAGCTCGACATTGCGCAGGCCGATTTTGCCCGGCTCGGCCCTAAGCAGAAGGGCGTCGTCACGACCGACGCTTATCCCGATCGCAAGTACAAAGGCGAGATCGCACAGATTTCTCCCGAAGCTAACCGGCAGAAAGCCACCGTGCAAGTGAAAGTGCAGGTGCTGAACCCCGACGATTACCTGCGGCCGGAAATGAATGCCACGGTGAAATTTCTGGCGGACGAACAGAAATCCACCAGTGCGCAACCGGCGGGAGCATTTGTACCGGCCAACGCGGTGCGGGATCATGATGGCAAGAAGATCGTGTTCCTGGCTTTCGACGGCAAGGCGCGCATGCGTGAGGTTCACGTCTTGAGCCAGCGCAGTGACGGCTTTCTGGTGGATGGACTTGTCGGGGGTGAGAGCGTGATCAGCAAAGGGCCACAGGATTTGAAAGACGGGGACTCAATCAAAATCAAGGGGCAGTCATAATCATGAACACAGTCGCTGAAAATCAAGTCGCTACCGGAACCAAAGTTGTTCAGGCCCGCAATGTCAGCAAGATTTTCCGGCGCGAGGCGTTTGAAGTGAAGGCGCTGGACGACGTCTCGATCGACATCGCGGCCGGCGAATTCATGGCGCTGATGGGGCCGTCGGGCTCTGGCAAGACCACGCTGCTGAACATGATCGCGGCCATTGACCGGCCGACTTCAGGCGAGTTGCTGGTGCAGAATCAGAATATTTTCCGGTTCAACGATTCGCAGGCGGCCCACTGGCGCAATGAACACATCGGCTACGTCTTCCAGACGTTTAACCTGATCCCAGTGCTGACGGCATTTGAGAACGTGGAGTTGCCGCTGCTGCTGACCAGGCTCAATCCGCAGCAGAGGCGTGACCACGTTATGACCGCGCTGAAACTCGTCGGCCTGGAGGAAAGGGTTAACCATCTGCCCAAGCAGCTCTCGGGCGGACAGGAGCAACGAGTGGCAATCGCCCGGGCGATCGTGAGCGATCCTACACTGCTACTGGCGGATGAGCCTACGGGCGACCTGGATAGTCACTCAGCAACCGAGGTTTTGGAAATTCTGAAGCGCCTGAACGAAGACTTTCACAAGACAATTGTGATGGTCACGCACGATCCGCACGCAGCGTCGTACGCCCACGTGACGCGGCATCTGGAAAAAGGGATGCTGCTGCCACCGGGATAGTTCTGGACTTCTGCTTACTGAATCTCTGCTTACTGAACTTCCGCTTAATGCACTTACTGCCGGGCTGGTGCGGCCACTGCCGGTGTCAACTCAGACCGTGAGTCGGCTACCCACTGCCAGGCGCGCCGGCCATTATCCAGAGCCACGGCCTTTGCTTCTCCGTAGGCCACTAAACGATTGAGCACGGTCGTCACCGAAGCCATGGGATCTTTGTGACGCGCCAGCATGGGCGGAGATTTCTCCTGAATGCGATCACAGACGTCACGAGCGCTCAGGGCGCGATTTGCATCCATCAGAATCATGCGGCACGCCTTGGTGAAACCTGGCTGGCGTCCGCTGCTCTTGCGGTCCACCAGTTCCAGCAATTCATCGCTCAACACCCCATCTCCAAAAAGGTTGGCTAGGCCGGCGATAGTTTGTTTGATGGTGCCGATCCGGCGCATGACGTCGGCGCGCTGGTGCAGCAGCTGACGCAGCTCTTCGTGGGCCTGCCGGACCACTTCTTCTACGTGACCATTTCCCGTGTTGGTGATGGTTCGCAGCGTGCCTGCACTCTCCTGAACCTGCATAAACCCTCCCTGACAATCAAGCCCCGGGCGTACTCCGGCTTTGTAACAGATACGCGGGAAACCAGGCAGTGGTTCCCTGAATTTCAGTCCGGACCACGTGTATCCTTCTGCGTCCAGGCTTGCCCATTAGACGCTGGAACACTGAGTTGGTTAACAAACAAAAGTGAACAAAGGGATGGGTTCCATGATTCAGGGCGCAGTCCGCTACCTGCGCGGCACGAATTGCAAACTCTTTGGAAAATGCGGTGACCCGCTGGATCCGGCACTCGGCCTAAGGCTCTTGACTTTGTCAGCTTTTGTAAACTTCGACTGAACACTTCCGGGCCAGAAATCGTCCTCTCAGTCCCGATTTGGACTCATCCCCAATCTGGGATTCCTTCTTGATCTCAATGGTTGCTTCGTTGCTTCCGAGGCGACGCCGCATCTGAAAGATTCCGATGTGAAGAGAGTAAGCAAAGGAATCACCTGTCAACCGCGACACAACCCGTGCCCTCGCTGTTGCGCGTTCTGCTGGTGGGAAGCCAGGAGGAAGATTTTTTTCTCATCCAGGAAATACTTGACCGGAACCGGAGGTCTCTCCCCGCGGTACTCGACCATGCGGGCTCGCTGGAAGAGGCCAAGACGATGTTGCAGCGCGGCAACTATGGACTGGTTCTGTTTGAACACGAGACCGGAGATGCCGCAGCGACGAAGCTTCTGTCGGAGTTCCTGCACACGAGGGGAGCGCTGCCCTTCATCCTGCTGACGGAGCATGCCGACGAGAAAGCCGTAGCTGAAATCGTGCAAGCGGGCGCCTACGACTGCATGGAGAGATCGCAGCTTACCGGAGCCAACCTGGTGCGCACCATCCGGTGCGCGCTCAGTCTCCATTCGACGCAGCAGCAGCGTCATGTGGCGGAACAATCCTTGCGGAAGCTTTCCTGCGCGGTTGAGCAATCGGCCGATGCCATCTTCATCACCAACAGCGAAGGCATCATTGAATATGTAAACCCTGCCTTTGAAATACTGACGGGCTATTCTCCAAAAGAAGTCACCGGGAGGACCTCGTCCATTCTGAAATCGGGTGAGCAAGCGCCGGTACTCTACCGGGAGGTGTGGGAAACGATTCGTTCGGGCAATGCCGGCCGCAGCATCGTCGTAAACCGCAAGAAGAATGGCGAGGTGTACTACGTCGATGAGAGTATCAGCGCGATACGGGATGCCGAAGGGCGCATCGCTAACTTTGTCTCCAACGGGCGGGATTTCACGGAACGGCTGCGGCTGGAAGCGCAGCTGCTCCAATCGCAAAAAATGGACGCCATCGGCCACCTGGCTGGAGGAATTGCCCATGACTTCAACAATCTGCTGACCATTATTACCAGCTACTCCGAACTCGCACTCGACTCAGTGGACCCTGAAAGCCCCGCCCAGGCGCGAATTCAGGAGATCCTTTCCGCTGCCCGCCGCGCTGCCGACCTGACGCGGCAGTTGCTCGCTTTCAGCCGCAAACAACCGCAGGCCTTGCGCGTCGCCGAACTAAATCCGGTGGTCAGCGGAATCGTCAAAACCCTGCGCCGCCTCATCGGAGAAGACATAGAGCTCGTCTTTATTCCGGGCCAAGCATTGGGAAGAATTCGTCTGGATCCGGTGCAGATCGAGCAGATTCTCATGAACCTCGCGGCCAACGCCCGCGATGCCATGCCTCAGGGAGGACAATGCACGATTGAAACCTCCGATGTGCAGGTCGACGAACAATACGTCGATCGCAAGCGCGCCGTGATTCCCACGGGACGCTACGCCGTCCTGAGCCTGACCGACACGGGCGACGGTATTCCTGCTGATCATTTGTCGCACGTTTTTGAGCCCTTCTACACCACGAAGCCTTCCGGCAAGGGCACCGGACTTGGCCTGGCCACGGTGTACGGAATCGTCAAACAGAATCAAGGGTTTGTCTGGGCCTACAGCGAACCCGGGATGGGTACCGTCATCAAGATCTACCTGCCCTGTGTGCAGGACCAACCCGTCGCCTTGGAAATTCCGGATATCGGCGCTGGCGTCGCGCTTCGCGGCACAGAGACTGTCCTGCTGGTCGAGGATGAGGAACCTCTGCGGCGGGCAACTGTCGAGTTCCTCAGGCTCCGCGGTTACACCGTTCTGGAAGCCCGAGACGGGGTTGACGCCTTGTCGATCAGCAAGAACCATGGCTCGACGATTCATCTTGCCGTCACCGATGTCGTGATGCCTCATATGAGCGGGGGCGAACTGGCAAAAGAACTAGAAAAGCTGCGTCCGCAGACCAGAGTGCTGTTTGTTTCAGGCTATGCCGGCCAGACCGTGCTGGACCATAAAGTGATCGATGTCGAAAACAATTTCCTGCAGAAGCCGTTCACGTTGAAGCAACTGGCCAGCAAAGTCCGGACGGTTCTCGATCACAGCTGTAATCCCGTTCCTGTAGCAGCCGAGGCGATTGCGCATCCGTAAAGCCCTATTGCGCTATCCGAGTAAGCTTCCCATCCTTCAGACGGAAACGGTCTCCGCGCCAGGTGACCGTGTGACCCCTCAAGCTCGCGAACCAGATTGCGGCGGCAACCAAGTCCCGCAGGGGAATCAGCCACGCATACTTCAGAATCTTACGATCATGCAGAACACTCCGGCCTACAACCAGCGCAACCGCAAAGCGAAGAAACATCGTGACAGCCAGTACGCTCCAGGCCCAGAGCGCTCCCCGACTTGCCGCAAGCGCGAGCAGCGACCACAAGAGGCCAAAGGTAAACACCAGACCCAGGTAACCTCCCGCACGCGCATCGCGAACTCCACGCGCCCAGCGAAGTTGATGCGCGAAGAACTCCCGCAGGCGATAAGACGGGAGATAAGTTTCAACCACGACATCCGACAGTTTCACAGTCAGCCCCAGTTCAGAAATACGTTTCCCCAGCTCGTAGTCATCAGCGAGATAGTCTGCGAATCCGCCGAACCCTCCGATCTTCTCCAACTCGGCCCGGCGGAACGCCAGCGTCGAGCCCAGACCAAAGCGAATGCCGCCTTCGAGCTGCCGCGCGGCCAACACGCTGGGGCAGAAGTCTGTAGTAATGCCCAATCCTTCCAGTCGCGAACCCAGCGTCGGACCGGCCACTCCGCGGTAAAGGCAAGTGACCATTCCTACTCGTGGGTCGGCCAACGGTGCGGTGACCCGGCGCAGGTAGTCAGGTTCTACGCGAATGTCGCTGTCGTTGACGATTAAGTGGCTGTAGCGAGCTTCTCCCAACATCTGCGCCAGGTTGCTGACCTTCACATTCGCGCCCAGGATCTTCGGACTTACTAACAACCGAATTCTGCGATCGGGAAATTCCTGCTGCAACGCCTTCACGCTCTCGATCGCAGGATCGTTGGGATCGCTCACGCCAAAGATGATTTCGTATTCCGGATAATCCTGCAGGCAGTGGCTGCGAAAGCTCTGGTAGATTTCAGGGTCGGTGCCCTTCAAAGGCTTAAGAATCGAGATCGGCGGCAGGGGAACTGCGCCGGCCCCGTTTACCACTTTCCGCTCGCGGAGGAATCTTGCTGCGCTCCAAAGACAGAGAAGATAGTAGATTGAGCTGGAAAGGGTCCCGAAGACCGCGACAATCTGAACTATTCTTAGGATGGAATGCATCATGCGCAAGCGCAGGCCAGACTATTCGTAACGCAGCGCCTCGATCGGATCGAGGTTCGCCGCCTTCCACGCGGGGTAGATGCCAAAAATCAGGCCAGTTCCCGCGGCAGAAGTGAAGCCGAAAACCGTCCAGAACATCGACATGTGGGCGGGAAGCGAGGGCCAGAGCGCAGGAATCACCCACACGATGATCGCGCCAAGCAGAATTCCAATCACTCCGCCGACCGCCGTGAGAATGATCGCCTCTAAAGTAAATTGCAAAAGAATATCCCGCTTGCGCGCGCCAATCGCCTTGCGGACGCCGATCTCGCGCGTCCTTTCGGTGACGCTCACCAGCATAATGTTCATCACGCCCACGCCGCCGACAATCAGCCCAACGCTCGAAATCGCGAACATGCCTATGAACAGCATGCCGGTGAGCTGATTCCAGACGTCAGAGATCGAATCGGAGGTGAAGACGGCAAAGTTATCGGGCTTCTCTGTCGGAACTTTTCGCCGTCGCCGCAGCAGTTCGCGAATCTCGTCGATAGCCTTGGGCATGTCATCGTGAGAGGTGGCTTTCACGCTGATCCAGTGCTGTTTCAACTCGGGATGCAGAGTCTTGAATGTTTGCAGCGGAAAAAAGACCCGATTGTCGTTCGGGTCCTTGCCCCCGCCAAACACCGACTTGATCTTCTGCACCGTGCCTACGACTTGAAACAGCCGTCCTTCGATATTGACTTCGCGGCCCAGAGGGTCCTGGGTTCCAAACAACTCCTCGGTTGTGTCGTAGCAGAGAACGACGACCGGGGAGCGATGTTGATCGTCGATTTCGGTGAACCATCTGCCGCTGGCCATAGGCAAGTCGAACACATCCTTTACCGACGCCGTGTCTCCTTCAAGGATGGTGTTCTTGACCTTGCGGTCCTGGTATTTGACCGCGTAACTGCCCACTCCCAGTTCGGGGCGGAATAGACGAATCCCTGCCGATACCGCTTTGACATGGGGCAAATCCTTAATCGCCTCAGCATCCTCAAACGTCAGTTCTTTCCGAGTCCGCACTTCTTCCGGGATACGCCCGAAAGTAAATGGCTCCATGTGAAACACGAATATAATGTTTGACCCAATGCTTGCGACGAGGTCTCGGACATTGTCGTCCAGGCCGCGGCCTATGGAAGACACTCCGATCACCATCGCGACGCCAATTACGATCCCCAGCACGGTCAGCGACGAGCGCAGTTTGTTGCTGCGGATGGTGTCGGTCGCCATCTGAACGATCTCACCGAATTCGTCTTTGCGAATCATGAGGAATTGAGTAATTTGGCAATTTGGTAATTTGTAATTTAACTCCTACCGATCCCCAGGTTTTCAAATTATCAAATTACCCGATTACAAAATTGCCAAATTCTTTCTAGGTTTCGAAGCGTAACGCCACAATCGGATCGAGTTTCGCCGCTTTGCGCGCGGGATAGACTCCGAAAAACACTCCGACACTTGCCGAAACGAGCAGTCCAGCCGCCACGGCCCAGAGCTTGATCGCCGAGGGCATCCCGACGAGCAGAGTAACCGATAGAGCGACACCCGCGCCTAACAACACGCCCAGAACGCCACCCGAGAGCGCCAGAGTCACGGACTCGATCAGAAACTGAAGCAACACATCCTCACGCTTTGCTCCGAGCGCCTTGCGAATGCCAATTTCGCGCGTGCGCTCGGTTACCGAGACCAGCATAATGTTCATGATCACGATGCCGCCGACCACCAGAGAAATGGCAGCAATGCCGATGGTCGCAATGAAGAAAGTCTGGCTGAAGTCGGTCCAGATGCCGAGCAGGCTCGAATTGGTCTCAATGTCGAAGCTGTCGTCGCCGCCGAGCTGGTCGTGACGCCGCGCGCGCAGAGCCGCGCGTGCTTCGTCGACGGCCTCGTTGAGAGGGACGCCTGCACTGGCGGCCTTGGCGGCGATCCGCAGACTGTTATTGTGTGTGCCATATTGCTTCAGGCAGGCCGTCATCGGAATCATGACGTAATTGTCCGCGCTTTGCCCCAGCGTCGTTCCTTTCTTCGTCCCTACGCCGACTATCTGGTAGGTCCAACCGTCGATGCGGATTTCCTTGCCCAGCGGATCGGTGCCCGCCATCAGATGTTCGACGATATCGTTTCCCACCACAGCAACCGGAGACCGATTATCCAGGTCAGTCTGATTTAGCATGCGGCCCGCGCTTAGATCGGTATCCAGAATCGTAGGCATCCCGGGAGTGACTCCCCTTATCAGCGTATCGCTGATCTCCTGCCCGTTGTACTTCACATGACCGCTTTCGTTGCGTGTGGAAGCGGCAACGAGTACACAATGCCGGCAGGCGTCCGCCACCGCCTGGTAGTCCTCAATGGTCAGGTCCTTGCGCTTCTCACCCTCCAGGTATCGGTCTACGTTGGTGACAGCGGGGGAGACTTTGAAGATGAGGAAAACGTCCGCGCCGAGATTGAATATCTTCTGCGCTACGTAGTCGTTGATTCCGGAGACGAACGTTACGACGGCAATCACCGCAGCCACTCCGATCACCACGCCGAGCAGCGTCAGCACGGAACGGAGCTTGTTCGCCCACAGCGACTGAAGAGCGATTCGGATGGCTTCGGCGATGTTCATAAAATCGGCTTCCGGCTTCCGCAGTTCGGCTTCCGGAACAGGTAGTTCTTGTGCGGAATTAGTCTACCAGCCCAAGCCGAGCTTGGAGCGCTGGTGCTTAAATCCGGACACCGGAGGCCGAAAGCCGGGTTCCTGACTTCGTCATCGCATATAATGAATCTGTTGGCAGCTGGACCGGACGGTCGCTTTCCGCGTCTTCGGACGCGGGGAGAGGAAAGTCCGAACTCCGCAGAGCAGTGTGCCGGATAACGTCCGGGAGGCCGGGTTCAAGCCCGTCCGACGGAAAGTGCCACAGAAAACATACCGCCGGCATCTTCGGATGCAGGTAAGGGTGAAAAGGTGCGGTAAGAGCGCACCGCCGCGGCAGCAATGCAGCGGGCAGGGCAAACCACACACGGAGCAAGACCAAATAGGAAGGGAGTTCGCGGCTTCGGCTGCGGGCACGTGCCGG
>Ga0307476_10000501_pt1 | contig 29708 bp, 28 predicted proteins | sample atmos_gasesECM2C_2_FD_203314 | JGI IMG/M metagenome (GOLD analysis project Ga0307476, IMG submission 203314) | Hardwood forest soil microbial communities from Morgan-Monroe State Forest, Indiana, United States - atmos_gasesECM2C_05 | ecosystem: Environmental > Terrestrial > Soil > Temperate...
GGCGAAGCCCGTCAACCCTTCCACTGGGGTCGCGTCCGGAGGGGGTGGCACCGACACCGCCCCCGAAGAAACGTCTGCCTCGGGCCAGAACGCCGCTTCGTCTGAGTCCACCGAGCCCGAATCGCACGACGATGGCAGCCCCGCCGTTGCCGCCCTGCTCGGCATCGGCGCCGGCGCCCTCCTCTTCGGCGCCGCCTGGGCCGCCCGCAAGGGCTGGATGCGCTGGCGCTACGGCCTCTGACCGAGCGTGGTTGAGGTTAGGTGCCCTATGCGCCACTAACCTCACCCACGCTCCCGTCCACGACACCGAACCGCGACACTGTGGGCATGGATGTAGAGACGGCGATTCGTACCCGGCGCACGCACAAGGCGTTCGGCCCGGACCCGCTGCCGCGTGAGCAGCTCGAGGAGCTCCTCGCCCTCGCCAACTGGGCTCCCAACCACAACCTCACCGTGCCCTGGCGCTTCCGCGTCGTCGGCCCGGCGACGCTGGAACGGCTGAAGCAAGCTGCTGGACCCGAGGGGGCGGCAAAGCTCGACCGCTGCCCGACCCTGGTCGTCGTCTCCAGCGCCCTCGGCGGCGATCCGGTCCAAGACGAAGAGGATCTGCACGCGACCGCCGTCGCTGCCTACATCGTCCTCCTCGCCGCCCACGACCGCGGCCTCGCCGGCTACTGGCGCACGCCCGCCCTGTTGCGGACCGAGGAGGGCCGCGCCGCGGTTGGCCTGCCCGCCGAGGAGCGCGCCGTCGGCCTGCTGCACCTCGGTCACCCGCGCCAGGAGCGGCCGACGCCCGAGCGTCCCGGCGCCGCCGCGACCGTCAGCTACCTCGACTGATGCTGACCCGCGCCAAGGCAATCGAGGCGATCGCCGGCCAGCACTTCGACGTGGTCGTCATCGGTGGCGGCATCACCGGCGCCGGCGTCGCCCTCGACGCTTCCTCGCGCGGCTACTCGGTGGCGCTGCTGGAGCGCGGCGACTACGCCGTCGGCACCTCCAGCCGCTCCTCGAAGATGGTCCATGGCGGCCTCCGCTACCTGCAGAACTTCGACCTCGGCCTCGTCCGCGAGGCTCTGTTGGAGCGCCAGCTGATGGTCCAACTGGCGCCGCACCTCGTCTACCCGACCCCGTTCCTGGTCGCGGCGCTGGGCGAGGCGAAACGCGACCGCAAGGTCGGTCTTGGGCTGAACATGTACGACGTGATGGCGACGACCCGGGTCGGCCGCAGCCGCCGCGAGCTGCGCTCCTCGAAGGAAGAGGACCAGGACTTCTACTGGTCGCCCGACCGCCACCGCACGATCGACCGCGACGAGGTGCTGGAGCTGGTGCCGGCGCTCGCCGCCCGCGACCCGAAGGACGCCTACCTCTTCTACGACTGCCAGACCGATGACGTGCGCCTCGTCCTCACCGTCCTCGGCGAGGCCGAACGCTTCGGCGCGGTTTCGCTGAATGGCGCTGAAGTCACCGAGGTGACCGCGAAGAACGGTCGTGCCTCCGGCGTCGCTTTCACCGAGGCCGAGTCCGGTGAGCGGATCGAGGTCGGCGCCGACCACGTCGTCAACGCGACCGGCGTCTGGGCCGACGAGATCCGCCCGGAGGTCGTCGAGGAGGAGGACGTGCCGCGGATTGCGCCCAGTCGCGGTACCCACATCCTGCTCAACCAGGACGACCTGCCGATGGGCGACGCCGCCTGCATCGTGCCGGCGGGCTCGGGTCGGATGATCTTCTCGCTGCCCTGGTACGGGCGGACCCTGGTCGGCACCACCGACAACGACTACGACGGCGACATCACACACCCGCAGCCGGGCGAGGAGGACATCGGTTATCTGCTCGACGCTGTCAACGAGTTCTTCGGCACCTCGCTGACCGACTCCGACCTGGTCGGCGCCTACGCCGGCGTGCGCCCACTGATCTCCAGCGGCGACCCGCGCAAGTCGGTCGACATCTCGCGCAAGGCGGAGCTGTATGAGACCTCGTCGGGGATGCTGACGATCACCGGCGGCAAGCTGACGACCTGGCGGCGGATGGCGAAGCAGACCGTCGACCGCCTGGTCGAGCGCGAGGGCCGCGAGGCGGCCTGTCATACGGCTGAGATCCCGCTCGGGATGGAGGCGCGGCCGGAGGACCTCGAAGCTCCCCAGGGTGTTGGCGACGACGCAATCGAGCAGCTCAAATTCCGCTACGGCCACGCCACCCGCAACGTGCTTGCCCTCGCCCGTGAGGACGGCAAGCTGGCGCAGCCGATCGTTCCCGGCCGTCCCGACCTGCTCGCCGAGGCGGTGATCGCAGCCCGCCACGAGCAGGCCCGCACGGTCGCCGACGTGCTCTTGCGCCGGACCCGGCTCGGGATCCTGGCGGCGCCGGAACTGCGCGACTCCGCCGCCGTCCGCCGCGTCGCCGAGGTAATGGGCACCGAGCTCGGCTGGTCGCGGCGTCGGGTCAAGCAGGAGGCCGAGGCGTGGCCACAGGCGGCTGCCACCGAAGGGGTCGACCCGGCGGCTCGGGCCGCCGGTTGAATAACCTGCGGCTTCGATGACCAAAGCTGAGCTGGAATCCAAGCCCCTGTCCGAGCTGCACGCCCTGGCTGCCGAGGCCGGCGTCGAGAAATACCGGATGCTGTCCAAGGCCGAGCTGGCCGCGGCGCTGAGTGACGGCGACGCCGATGGCGCCGGCTCCGGCGGCGGCTCCCGCTCCGGAGGCAGCGCCCCGTCGCGGTCGAGTTCCGAGAGCCGCGAGCGCTCCTCCTCGTCGCGCCGCCGTCGTCGTCGGCCTCCGCGTGAGCGGGAGGAGCGGACGGATGAGGCTGACGAAGGTGAGCCCGAGAAGCCGTCAGGCGCTGCAGCGGCTCCCGAGCCCGCTCCGCCGGAGCCCGCTCCCGCAGCTGCGGGAGCGGCGCCAGCGCCCGAGTCTTCGCGCCCGCGCCGCCGTCGGCGACGCCGGTTCGGCCGTCGCGGCAAGGACGGCGTGACGGTTCAGGATCTGCTGCTGCCGCCCGAGGCCGGCCGCCAGGCAATTCTCGCCGCCGCGACGCGCGAGGCCTGCACGACGCTGCTGCGCGGCGTCGCCGCCGACCTCGCCGCCGCTTCCAAGGGCCCCGATCCGGTTGTGCTGCTGATCGACCCGGGGCCGGAGGAGTTGGCCGACTGGAAGCGCGAGGCGCCGCAGGCGGAGATCGTCGCCGCCGGCCAGGCCCGCCACGCAACTGACGCCCTCGCTCAGGCGGTGACCCGCGCCGGCAGCGGCGAAGACATCTTCCTCCTGGTCGACTCGCTGACCCGTCTCGCCACCGACTTCGGCGACACCGATACCGCCAAGGAGTTCTTCGACGCCGGCCGCGCCCAGGGTGCAGCGGGCGGCGGCTCGCTGACGATCGTCGCGGCGATCGAGCGTTCGTGACTTACTGAGGTCGACTGACCAAGCAGTTCAAGGACGCAGGGAGGAGTCGAGGGAGCGCACTCCAGTGCGTGACCCGAAGGCGACCGACCGAGGACGCCGAAATGCGCCGGTCAGGCGGCCTCAGCGCCTGTAGGCGATGCGGCGCCAGCTGGGCTCTTTGGAGAGCTCGATCAGCTCGTCGCTGCGGTCCGGTTGCACGTAGCCGAAGGTCTGGGTGCGCTCGTCGAAGACGACATCGAGCTCGCCCTCCTTGACCCGCTGGTCGAGCCAGGCGCCGCGGAAGACGAGGCGGCGGATCCAGTGGACGAGGCTGCGGTTGGAGGGGCCGACGAGGTCCTCCCAGTTTTCGTTGATGTGCTCGCCGAGGGCGGAGCTGGGCTCGGCGATCTCACCGCTGACGGCGAGGTCGAGGAGGTCGTCGAGCTCCTCCTGGCTGAGACCCTGATCGACAAAGGCAAGCTTCACCGCCGCTTGCTCGACCCGCTGGCCGAAATCCCCCTCGTTGAAGGCGAACCGGAGCTCGCCGTACTCGAGCACGTAGTCCGATCCTGACTCGTAGTTCCCTCTGCGGGTCGTCTTCTTTTCCATGAGTTGAAGCCTGAAGCCTTCTGCTCGCGCAAGCCCGGCGGGAGCAGGTGCATGATCTTGCCGATCATCCTAGTCTCGTGCCTGTCTCGGGCAGGGACTGGGCGCCGGGTTGCACTTGCAGGGGTCGACGGCGGCGGGGGAGAAAGGTGCCGGCGAGGGCCCTGGGAGGGGCATGACGGCACCACGCCTCAGCCGGCTACCGCGGCGCCGGATCCTCCAATGCGAGGTTCCGGTCGCCTGCGGTTGGCGCTCGCGCCTGCTCGGATTGAGCTGGCTGGAGCAAGGCGAAGCGGGGAGCGGGCTGCTGATCCCGCGCTGCGCCAGCGTCCACACCTTTGGCATGCGGTTCGCGCTCGACCTCGTCTTCCTCGACGCCGAGTGGCGGCCGCTGGCGCTGCGGCGCGCGGTGCCGCCGCGGCGGATCGTCGGCCACCGCGGTGCGTCCGCGGTGTTGGAGATGCCGGCGGGGGGAGAGACCGCGGCGGCGGCGACTTAGGCGAGCGCATGTTGCCGAACCGAGAAGAGATCGCCAGCGTCGTCGTCTGCGAGGACGACGACGTCACCCTGGAACTGCTCTGCGACCACCTCGTCGCCGACCGCTTCTCGGTGCTGCCGGCGCCGAGCGCCTCCGACGCGCTGCGCCTCTGCCGCTACAACCACCCGGACATCCTCCTGCTCGATCTCTCGCTGCCCGACGCGTCCGGGCTCGACGTCCTGCGGGAGATCCGCGAAGCCGACGGCCTCGAGTCGCGCTTTGACCCGCGACTGCCGGTGATCGTCTTAACCGGCCGCGGCGCTGAAACCGACCGCGTTCGCGGTCTCAACTCCGGGGCCGACGACTACGTCACGAAGCCGTTCAGCTACGCCGAGCTCCGCGCCCGGATCGGCGCCGTCCTGCGCCGCCGCGCAAGCCGCCGCGAAGGCCCGCGCCGGGTCGGCGACCTGACGATCGACCCGGTCCGCCGCCGGGTCACGGTCGGCGAGCGCGCGGTGCCGCTGGCAAAGAAGGAGTTCAGCCTCCTGCGCGCCCTCGCCACCGATCCAACCCGGGTCTTCTCGAAGGAGGAACTGCTGCTCGAGGTCTGGGGCTTCCGCGACCCCGGCCGGACCCGGACCCTGGACTCGCATGCCAGTCGACTGAGGCGAAAACTCGATCCGGAGTACGGCCGTTTCGTCGTCAACTGCTGGGGGATCGGCTACCGGCTGGTGGATGGCTGAAGGAGAAAGGGGGCCGGCCTCTTCCCAGGCTGAGGCCGGCCCTGCAGCGTGCGGTTCAGCCGCCCTTAGTTGAAGCGACCGGCATGATGGATCCCTGCTCCTTGATGAGCTTCACGTGTCACCCCCTTCCCCTTGAGTTGGCCGGAATTTCCTGGCCTACAGGGGGTGAGGATGCTGCGCGTACCGGACGGTGCCGATAGGCTCCCGCGACAACTTGTGTTGAGTGATCATCGAGTTTCTGTGAAGACCGAATCGACATCGCCACAGACGCAGGATTTGGAAGAGGGGCGAAACCACGCCCTCTACAAAGCTCTGTCGCACCCGATCCGCTATCGGATCCTGATGGCGCTCGGCGAAGTGGAGGCCAGCCCGAAGGAACTGTCTGAACTTCTCGAGCACGACTTCCATCGGGTCTGCGAACAGGTTCGGATCCTGAGGGACGCGGGGTTCATAGAGTTGGTCGCCGAAGACCAGCGCCGAGGTGGCACCCAGCACTTCTACAAAGCGACGGTGCGCCCCTTGCTCGATGCTGACGAATGGGCGGAGTTCCCGCTTCTGGCAAGGGAATCCATCAGCGTCTCGATTCTGCGCATCATTTTCGATGACGTTGCCGAGGCGCTCAAAACTGGCGACTTCGACGCCCATCCTCACCGTGCATTGCTGCAGAAACCGATGATCGTCGACGAGCAGGGCTACGAGGAAGCCGACGCCTCGGCACTGCGCCATCTCGCCGAGCTGAACAAGATCGCCGCCGAAAGTGCCGGCCGTCTGATCAGGAACGGCAAAGAGGGAATTCCGATCAAGACGGCGACGATCATCCACACTGCAGCGTCTCACGCCAAAACCGGTTTGGAAAATCCCTAACTAGCCAAAGTCCGTACCGGTCGATTTGACACGAGCCGGTCGCCTCGGGAAGGGTCTCCGGCCGTGCCCAGCTTGCCCACACCCGGAGACGGCGACCCGTTGGAGGCGCGCAGCGACGACCGGGGCCAGCAGCCGGCCTTGATCAGTCGCGAGGCTCTGTTCAAGGCCATCGGACATCCCCTTCGAATCGAGGTGCTGCGAGCCTTTTCCGGCGGTCCGGAGAGTCCCGCCACGCTCGCCAAGGCTCTGCGCGCCTCGGTCACGGAGGTGGCATACCACGTCCGGGTACTGGACCGCGAGTGCAAGGTTCTCGAACCAGTCGACGATCGCCGTAGGACGCGGGCAAGCCAGTGCTTCTACCGGCTCAAGTCTCCAATCAGGTTCTCAAGTCTTGAGCTGGACGCTCTCCCGGCGGTTGGTCGACAAGGTGTCCTTGCCGCCCTCCTGGGGCAGTTCCTCAAGCTCGCGAGAAAGGCAATCACGGCCGGGACAATCGGCGGGCCGCGAGGCCACACGCTCTCCGCTCGCCCCGCAACCTTCGATGAGGATGGCTGGCGTCGCGCGAGCTCGGTCCTGCGAGCGGCAGACGAAGAGATCGAGCTGATCGAAGGCGAAAGCCGTCAGCGCCTGAAGGCCAGTTCGCATGCCGGAGCCGTGCACGCGGTGGTTGGGATCGCTCTCTTCGAAGCGGCTTGAACAGGCCCTCCCCTGGTGGAGGAGATTCCAGCAGGCTAGGAATCAGATCAACCAAATTTTGCTCTTGAAACCCCCATCTCGCTGCTAAATGCTCCGGCTCCGATTCGGTACGTACCGGATCTCCAGTCAACCGAGCGGGGGGAGTTGGGATGAGTGCGCGACGCCAGAAGTGGCTGCGGCGAGATGCGGCTTCGAAGGGGATTCACCGGCGTGGCATTGGTCTCACCAGTGCCCTCGTGATTCTCGGTGTCCTGACTTGGGCGGGGCTTGCCTTCGCGTCGGATGAGACTCCGACCCAACAGGAGGCGCAGACCGCGCCAGTTACCGAGAGCGAGGCCGTCGAGCTTCCCGCCAAGCGCACCGCCACCTCTGACACCTTCGAACTCCCCAACGGCTCGCGCGAAGCGCGGATCTACCAGTCCCCCGTCAACTACCGCGACGATGAAGGCAATTGGCAGCCGATCGACGAAGGCTTGGTAGGGAAAGACGGCTCAGCGTTGAGCAACGGCGACCACTCTTTCGACCTGACGCTGCCGGCACAGCTTGGCGTCGGTCCCGTGCGCTTGGCGACGGACGACGCCTGGGTCGCCGCCACGCTCCTGGGCGCGCCCTCCGCGCCGGTCGATCTCGAAGACGGGACGGCGAGCTACGAGCTGCCGAACCCCGAGGCCAGCATCGAACTCTCAAGTCTTCCGAATGGCCTCAAGGAGGACATCGAAATCGCGAGCGCTTCGGCGCCCAGCACCTTCCACTTCGAACTCACCGCCTCCGCCGGCGTCACTCCGACGCTCACCAACGGCGGCGCGATCGAGTTCCACGACCAGGACGATGATCTGGTCGCCACGCTCCCCTCGCCGTTCATGTTCGACAGCTCCGGGGGCCTGGACGGGATCTCGGATGCCGTCGAATACAAGCTCGAACCGAACGACTCAGGAGCTTGGCTCCTCACCGTCGAAGCCTCAGAGGATTGGCTGAGCGAACCCGGCCGGGACTGGCCGGTGACGATCGACCCGACCCTCCTGGTGTCGACGGCCTCTTACTTCGACTGCACCGTCTACAGCGCGCCAGCGATCGAAACCTGGAACAAATGCGCGCAAAACGGCGTGCCGACGCTCGCCGCCGAAGCCTACAACCGCCCAACCACTCCCGACGAATACAGCCGCGCCCTCACCTTCTTTCGCCTGATCGGCGGCCCGATTCCCACCAACGCCTACGTGGCCAGTGCGGACATGCACCTCTATTCCGGCGAAGCCGCGCAAAACACGGACGGCGTCGAACTGACCAGGCTGACGGTGCCCTGGAGCAGCTACGTCTCCTGGAAATACAGCGGCTACCCCAATTGCTACACCTGCGCGCCCTGGGCGACGCCGGGCGGCACCGGCTCAGAAGTGGTGGGGGAAGTGACCACCGCAGCGCGTGGTGGCAGCGCGGCCGGCTGGTGGAACATCCCGCTGCAGGAAAAGATGGTGCAGGACTGGGTCAGCGGCGGCGAACCCGTGAACTTCGGGGTCGCGGTCAAGCAACTCGGGGAGAAAGTGCATAGCTGCAGCCCGACCTGTCTCTACCGCAAACTCAGCTTCGAATCCAGCGCCGCCTCAAATCCAAGCCGCCGGCCCTACCTCTTGATCAACTACTGGCCGAAAGCACCTGAATCCAGCAAGCTGACCTCGCCGACCGAAGGAACGATCACCGCCCGGCGGCTGAAGCTCGCCACGACCTGGAGCGGCGGCGCCATGAGCGGCATCACCTACCAGTGGCGCGAAGGCAAGGAAGGGCCTTTCAAAACCATCCCAGCCGCTCTCGTCCGCGACAAGAACAACCAGACGGTCACCTGGCCGCAGAATGCGGGGACGGGAACCAGTAGCGAACCCCTCTACTTCGATGCCGCCATGGCCTCGCCGGCCCTGGAAGAACACGGCGGAACGGTCCAGATCCGCGCCATCTTCGACGGCGCCCCCGTCACCCGCGGCTACAGCGCTCCTGTTGAAGCGATCGTCAACCGGTTCACCGGTTCCGCCGCCGATGCAACGGCCGAAGTCGGACCCGGGAGCGTCGACCTGCTCACTGGCAACCTCACTGTGACGCGCTCAGACGTCTCCGTGCCCGGCTTTAACTCAACCATGTCGTTCACCCGCGCTCACAACTCTCGCGGGGTGCTTCCTGGCCCAGGGCAGCCTGGCTTTGGTGAAGAATCGAAAGCGATCGCCGAAGAGAACAAGGGTGTTCTCGGGCTCGGCTGGAAGCCGGGGATCGCGGTCGAAGCCGAAGGCGGCTCAGAATGGCGCAACATCCGCAAGGAAAGCTTCATCGAAGAAGTGGGAGGCGTGCAGGCGACGTTCGCCTACGCGATTCTCACCAGTGTTGAAGGTATTGAAGTTCCGTTTGAAGAATTGCCGATTGGGAGTGGCACCTATATCGCGCCACCAGCCCTGACGGGCTGGTCCCTCAACAGCTCGGGCACGAATCTTGCGCTAGCTGATCCCAACGGGATCAGTACCAAGTTTGAACGCGTCTCAGCAAGCAATGAATACGTGCCCAGCTCGGTCTCCTACCCAGGAGCTAGCAGTAACAAAGCCCAAATGGTCTACGACCTCGTCGAAGGGCGACAGCGACTCAAGATGATGATTGCTCCCGCGCCGGTCGGGGTCTCCTGCGTTGGCGAAGAAGCTCTCGCGACCCCCGGCTGCAAAGCCTTGGTCTTCAACTATGCAGAAGCGACCAAATACGGTGCGCCAAATTCTTACGGGACGCGAGTCGCTTCCATTCAGTACTACAACAAAGGCGCAGGGGTGGTGGGACAGGAAGTTGCACGCTACAACTACAATGCAGAAGGCCGACTGACCGAAGAGTGGGATCCACGCATCTCGCCTGCCCTGAAAGAGACTTACAGCTACACGTCGGAAGGGCAGTTGGCGACGCTCACCTTGCCTGGGCAGAATCCGTGGCAGATGGAATACGGCCCCTCGATCGATGGCGAGCAGGCAAATGGCCGCCTGAAGGCGGTATCACGGGCGAGTCTTCTGCCGAGCCCGAACAATGTCGCCAAGACGACGATTGCCTATGGGGTGCCCTTGGCTGGAGGCGTCACGGGCCTCGCAGATCTCAGCCCCGCGGCAGTCGGCCAATGGGGACAGCAAGATTTGCCCGCGGAGGCGACCGCCGTGTTCCCGCCCGATTCGGGGGCGGTCGCGACGCCTCCAGCTTCCTATTCGCAGGCGACGGTCTACTACATGAACGCTGAAGGACGAGGGGTAAACAGGGCCACTCCGGCCGGAGCAGGGACCGTGGCAGGATCGATCACGACTTCCGAATACGACGAATTTGGCAACGTCGTGCGAGAACTAAGTGCTCAGAACCGCCTGCGAGCACTTGGCGCCGGATCGGAATCGGCAGCGAAATCGCACGAATTGGAGACCAAGCGCCGCTACAACGCCGACGGAACCCAGATGGAAGAGGAATGGGGACCATTGCATCAGGTGCGGCTGGAATTGGGGACGACGACCAACGCGCGCTTTCACAAGCTCGTGAAATACAACGAAGGGTGGGCTGGGACCGGCATCAACCCGCACCTACCCACTTGGGAACGAACCAGCGCACTCCTCACTGGCAGTGGGACCGATGCGGATCAACGGCTGACGGAAACCAAGTACAACTGGAACCTGTTCAAGCCCGAAGAAACGATTGTCGATCCCGCTGGCCTTAACATCCGTTCAGTCACCGTCTACGATGAAAAAACCGGTTTGCCGATCGAACGGCGCCAGCCTAAGAACAAAGAAGGCGGCGGCGCCGGGACCACCAAGACCGTCTACTGGACCAAGGACGGCTCCGCCGGGTGCCCAGCAAATGTTGTCTACGCTGGCCTTCCGTGCATGGTGTTCCCTGCGGCGCAGGCGGTCGGGGCGGGTCGCCCCGAACTTCCCGTTAAGACCTTCGCTGCCTATAACCCGCTCGGCCAGCCGACGGAAATCCGGGAGGAAAGCGGCGGCGTCGTGCGAAAAACGACTCTCACCTACGACAGCGCCGGCCGCCAGCTGACCGAGAAAATCGAAGGCGGCGGAGCGTCGGTGCCAAAGGTCGAACAGACCTACGACCCGAACACCGGCCTACCCGCCAAGAGCCAGTTCGTCTCCGAAGGGGCGGGCGCAGAACCCCAGTACGTCTCCTCGGTCGGGGCCTCGGGCACCGGCAACGGCCAGTTCACCCACCCTGCTGACATCGCGATCGACGCCAAAGGCAACCTCTGGGTCGCCGATCAGGGCAACAACCGCATCCAGGAGCTAAACGAAAAAGGCGAATTCGTCAAAGCCTTCGGCGTCTGGGGAACCGGCAACGGCCAGTTCAAGGCGCCGAAGTCGATTGCCTTCGATTCCAAAGGCAACTACTGGGTCGCTGACTCCGGCAACAACCGCCTCGAGCAGTTCAACGAAAAAGGAGAATTCCTGAAAGCGGTCGGCTCTGCCGGCTCGGGCAACGGCCAGTTCAAAGGCCCCGAAGGCATCGCGATCGACCCGAGCGGCAACATCTGGGTCGCCGACACCTACAACAACCGGATCCAGAAACTGAACGAAAAAGGCGAATTCGTCAAAGTCGTCAACCCCGGCGCGATGGGGGCGATCGAACCAACCGGGATCGACGTCGGCCCGGGCGGCAACGTCTGGATCGCCGACTGGGCCAACAACCGCGTCGTCGAGCTCAGCGAAGCCGGTGAATTCGTCCGCGCCTTCGGCTCCGAAGGCACCGGCAACGGCCAGTTCAAACGCCCCGACTCCATCGCCGCCGACGGCAACGGCACGATCTGGGTCTCAGACCAGAACAACGGCCGGGTCCAGGGCTTCAACGAAAAAGGCGAATACCGCCAGCAGTTCGGCTCGGCGGGCTCGGGCGCGGGCCAGTTCGGCTATCCGAGCGGCATCGCCGTCGACTCCAGCGGTCGTCCCTGGGTCATCGACGCGCCGAGTCGCGAAAAGCGCACGGCGCCCTCCGCCCCCGCCGGGCCGACCGCGGCCTACGGCCTGGACGAGAACACGGGCACGGTCGCCCGCGACGGCGCCATGCACCACGACGGCGCCATCCAGTACCAGAGCTGGGTCGAAGGCAAATACGGCAAAGCGGTCAAATTCGACGGCGAAGGCACCTGCATCACGGTTCCCGACGGCGTCGACCTGCAGCTCTCCGGATCCTTCACGCTCTCGGCCTGGGTCAAGCCGGCGAACCTCACGCAGTGGGCGCCGATCTTCTTCAAGGAATCGGAATCCTTCTACAGCTACTCGCTCTTCTTCGGCGCCTTCGAAGCCGGCCACGTCCAGGGCTACGTCGCCGAAAAAGCCTGGGAATCGTGGGCCGAAGTCGAATCGCCCGAAAAACTGACCGCCAACACCTGGGCGCACGTCGCGATGACCTCCGACGCCACCACCCTGCGCCTCTACGTCAACGGCAAACAGGTCGACAGCGCCTCGGCCAAAGCGGTGACCGAAAGCAAAGGGCCGCTGCAGATCGGCTGCTGGAAAAAAGAAGGGCAGTACTTCAACGGCACCATCGACAACGTCCGCATCTACAACAGGGCGCTGAGCGCGGCTGAACTGGAAACCGACAAGGCGACCGCGATCACCACGGTGATCGACGGCGACCGGATCCAGAAATGGACGGCTCCGTTTGACTCCCAGGCGACCAGCGCCACCTACGACTCGCTCGGGCGCGTCACCGAATACGAAGACGCCGACGGCAACGTGGCAAAAACGACCTTCGACCTAAATGGCCGGCCGGTAACTTTCTCGAATGCGAAGGGCTCACAGACGCTGACCTACGATCCAACCTCGGGTCTACTTACGAAACTTGAAGACTCCGGCGCCGGTACCTTCACGGCCGCCTATGACGCCGACGGCAACCTCACCGAACGCACCCTGCCGAACGGCCTCACCGCGAAAACCACCTTCAACGAGGCCGGTGAATCCACCCACCTGACCTACACGAAGGCGTCTAGCTGCGGAACGAGCTGCACTTGGTATGACGAAGGGATCGAACGCTCGATTTACGGCCAGGATCTCTCCCAAACCGGGACGCTCGCGAACTACCTCTACACCTATGACAAAGCGGGTCGGCTGACCTCGGCGGCTGAAACCCCTGCCGGAGGGGGCTGCACGACCCGCTCCTACACCTTCGACGCAGACTCCAACCGGCTGTCGATGGCCACTCGCAGTCCGGGTGTAGGCGGAGTCTGCAACTGGTCCGGCGGCACTCCGCAGACCTACAAATACGACGCCGCCGACCGGCTGGAAGGGCCGACCTATGACAGTTGGGGTCGGGTTGAAAGCCTGCCAGCCGAATTCGCCGCAGGCAAAGCGCTGACGACGGAATACTTCTCGACCGACATGGTCGCCAAACAGACCCAGAATGGGGTGACGAACACGTTCCAACTCGACTCAAGCTTGCGACAGCGCCAGCGGGTGCAGGCCGGTGGCATCGAAGGGGTCGAAATATTCCATTACGACGACGGATCCGATTCCATGGCGTGGACTCAGCTCGGGTCGACTTGGACTCGGAACATCGTCGGAATCGGCGGGAATCTATGCGGCGTTGAAGATAGCTCCTCGGGGACTACGCTCCGTCTTACGAACCTTCATGGGGACGTAGTGGGGAGCGCGAGTTTGAACCCGGCTGAATCGAAATTGATTGCGACTTTCCGGTTTGACGAGTTTGGCAATCCGATGTCAGGAAATGCAGGACGGTTTGGATGGCTTGGCGGGAAGCTCCGTCGGACCGAACTGCCGTCGGGTGTCGTGCAGATGGGGGCGCGAAGTTACGTTCCGTCGATCGGACGGTTTATTTCCGCAGATGCCGTACCGGGTGGATCCGCCAATAACTATGACTATGGATCGGCGGATCCCATAAACAGCTTCGACTTGGATGGCACTACCGTCAAGAAGGGTCTTAGCTCGAACAAGGCTGTTTCGGCCGTTCAGGGAGGTTCCCGTCCCGTGGCACCGCCTGCCTCGGCCCCAGCGCCTGCCCTCTCAGCGCCCGTCCCAAGCGCCTCAGCCTCGGGTGTTGTCACCAGTATCGTCAGCTACCTAAAGAGCCTTGCGGGAATAGTCGCGCCAATCGCGTGGGGAACTTGCGTTCCGGAAAGCGAGATTGGTCCAGATAAACAAGCTGTCAAGGCTGCTTTTGGGAGGAAAAGCTGCATCCCCAAACTCAAATATCACGTATCGAGCCCCGCGCAGCTCCCTGCGGTGAAGGCCTCAGCGTGGGCTTGGTGTGTCGCTACGAACGCTTGGGCCAGGAATCCCATCAAGGGGGCCTGGAGCTTTCTTGGAGCAGCGATTCTGGCCGGGGCATGGTGTAGCGCGTCGGATGAACGCGCGTGGGCCTACGTTACCTTCTACTAAGAGCCTCGCACGTGGTTTCCCTGATAGGCTTTAGGCTATGAGCTTGGGGATAATACTGTTGGGTATCGCGTTCATCGTCCTCTCCGTGCTGATCACGCTTGGGATCCTCTACCTTGTCAGCGGCGATTGGCTCTGGGATAAGGGGAAGGCCGACGGAAGTTCCAGGAATTGGTCGCCGCCTCGCTAAGCCCTCTCTTGTAGCGACCTGTCGGAAAGTCCGTGGGCCGTGGCGACGGTTGAGTTCTTGAGCTGCGGTAGTGGAAGGTCATCTACCGGGCGGGATGGGAGGCCGCGGGCGTGCGCGTCGCGCTGGGACTTCGAGTAGGGGCGGCACTGCCGCGCGACCGCTACCCCTTCTACTGGCCCCGCGCACAGGCATTTCTAGTCGGCTTGTTGGCACCACAGATGCCCGTGGCTACCAGGGTTCAATCCAAGGTCGGCTTGCCGCGCCCGAAAGTCGCCTGGCGGACGGGTTCCCAGGGAGGGGTCCGTCGACTCGGGTAAATTACTTATTGTGAGCGGACAGCTTCAATTGATTCGAGACAGGCTGTAGGTCGCGGGTTCGATCCCGCCGAGATTCGGGCCGGTTTTGAGTGCCTCGGAATCCCTCATGCCGAAACCGGTTTGGAAAATCCCTAACTAGCCAAAGCCCAAACCGGTCGATTTGACAGGACTCCGTTTGCTCAGGAGAGTCTCGGCAGATGGGCAGCGTGTCCACACCGGGAGAGGGGGATTCGCCGGACGTCGTGGCCGGCAAGCTGGTTCACGCCCTTTCCCACCCGATGCGGATTCGGCTGCTGCAGCTGCTCGAAGAGGAGCCGGCGAGCCCGTGGATGCTGCGCGATCGGATCGATCCCGAGATCTCGCTCAGCGGCGTCTCGTACCACGTCGGGGTGCTCTACGACTCCGGTTGCCTCGAACAGGCCGACGTGGCGCCGCGACCCGGCGCCTACGAGCGCTTCTTCAGGGCCAAGCCTGAAGTGTTCCTCGACCCCCTCTACCGCGCCCACGCAGGTCTGAGCGAAGCCGAGGATGTGCTTGCGGCCAACTGGTCGGGAATCACGGTCGATCGCTTCGGCTGGGACCAGGTCGTCGACGTCCTCCGCAGCGCCAGGTTGCAGCTCGCTGCGATCGAGCAGCAGAGCAAAGAGCGCCTCTCGACCCTCGGCGGGGACGGTACGCCGCTGGTCGTCGGCGTCGTCGCCTTCGAATCGCCCGGCGACAACTAGCACCGGCTGGTCAGCGTGACCAGCCGGTGCTAGGCGCTACTTCGAATTCGCGGGCGCGGTTTCGAAGTTGAGGATCGCGAGGATGCTCGAGATCGGCTCGGTCTTCTCTTCGGCGAGGCGTCCCGCGGACTCCTCCTGAATCTCGATCGCGCGGTTGAGCGTCTCCAGCAGGAGCGCCGTCAGCTCGTTCCAGCCGGTCTCGTCGAGGACCATCGGCGTGCGGCTGATGTGCGAGTCCGAGCGCGCCTCGATCGTGTTGCCGACCATCGCGTCGGCGGCGTCTTTGCCGATCGCCTCGAGGATCACGCCGTTGATGCCTTTGCGGGCCGAGGCCGGGATCTTTTCCCAGTCCTTGGCGCTGAAGAAGGCCCGCTCGGTCGCGCGGTAGAAATGCTCGACCGCGCCGCGCCGGGGCTCGGTTTTGACGAGTTCAACACAGTTGTATTCGAGCAACGTCTTGACGTGGTAGCTGACGTTGCCAAGTGGCTCGCCGAGTTCCTGGGCAAGCTGGTTCGGGCTCGAGATCCCTTTGCTGAGGGAAGAGAGGATGCGGACGCGCAGGGGATGCGCGAGCGCCTTCGCGAGCTGTTGGGTAATGCCCTCTGGCGAGGTTCGAGTCTGAGCCATAGTGGGCCTCCGATCGATGGTGGGGGAAGTCGGACGAGCGCAGTGCAAAGGGCGGAAAGGGGGATTTCCTGCCCGAGTTTCTGGCTCAAGTATCCCAGAATGGTCGGTCGATCCGGCTCTGCTATTGACTTACCAGAGTGAAAAAGCCTGAGCGATGCGGAAGCTCTGCATCGATCGGGGGAGAGTTTCGGCGCCCGTCTCTCTTAGCCGTTTCGTGAATGCCGGGAGGGACGGAGGCCGGGCGTGCTGGCGGAGCTGACCCAGATCGAGGCGGGCTGGCCGCTGGCGGCGTCGCTCGCCGTGGCTGTCACCGCCCAGAGCCTGGTGGCGGGCCGGCGGCGAACGGCTCTGAACGAGGCGCTGCACGAGTTGCGGCGCCCTTTGCAGGCGTTGGTCCTCGCCGAGCCCGAACGCGCGACCGACATCGGGCTGTCCGAGCAGGCGGCGCTGGCACTCGAGCGGCTCGATCGCGAGATCAACGGCGGGCCCGCACCCGATTGCCGGCAGCGGGTCGAGGTCGCGCTGTTGGCAGCAGCGGCGGTGAGGCGCTGGCAGGGGCGAGCCGGGCTTGCCGGCTGCAAGTTGCGTCTAGGTGAGCTCAATACTGAAGCGACCGTCAGGGGTGACCGCGGCGCGATCTCCCAAGCGCTCGACAACCTGGTGGTCAACGCGATCGAGCACGGCGGCCCGCAGGTCCTCGTCGGGGTGGCTGTGGAGTCACCGGTCGTCCGCCTCAGCGTCGTCGACTCAGGAGGCAGTGGCCGGACGCGGCGGCGACGGGCGGCACCCTGGCGGGTACTGGTCTCGTTGTCTGGTCGGCGGCGCCGGGGGCACGGGCTCAGGGTCGTGCGGCGGGTAGCGGCGGCACATGAGGGCGAGTTCCTGCTGCACCCTCGCGAGGGGGAGACCGAGGCGACGCTGGCGCTGCCGTCGGCTGGCGACGAGGATGCCGGGTGAGCCGGCGCCGGCGCGCTTTGGCTTTCGGGCTGGCGGCACTGTTCGCCGCGGCCGGCGCGGCGGCGGTCGCCGACGGCTACGGCGATCGCGTCGCACGCGGTTACGGTGCCCTGCGGCCGGTCGTGATCGCCACCGGCGCGTTGCCGGCGAACCGCGTGATCGACCCGGAGGCGATTGCCGCCGACCTCGAGCTGCGCCGGGTCCCGGTCCGGTTTGTGCCGCCGGGCGCCCTGGCCGACCCGGACCAGGCACTGGGACTCGAACCGGCTGCCAGGGTCGCTGCGGGCTCCTACCTCCTTGCCTCCCAGCTACGGCCGGCGGGGGCCGGTGGGTCGGTTCGTCCCTCGCTGGGTGGCGGTCGCCGCCCGGTCGAGATCATCGTCAGTGGCGCCGATGCGCTGCTCGTTGGTGGTGGTGACCCGGTTGGTGGCAAGGTCGACGTCGTCGTCACCACCGAACCCTCCGGCTCGGGCGCCGGCCGCACCTATGTTGCTGCCGCCGCGGTGCCGTTGCTGGCACTCGGCCCCGGACCCGATGGCGAAGCCGCCGGTGGGGCTGCAGCGGTGACTCTGGGCTTGACGCGCGCGCAGGCGCTACGGCTGATTGCCGCCGAGAGCTTTGCCCGCCGGATCACGGTGCTACCGGCGGGATGAGCAAGGCGACGGCGCGAGAGCGCGACCTGCTCGAGCTGGCAGCCGTGCTGCGGGGTCGGCTCGTCGAGCGGCGTCGGGCGGAAGCGGCGTCGGGCAAGCCCGTCGCCGGCGAGCTCGGCGAGGCGGTGAGGGAGCTGGTCGAGGAGGACGCCGCACTGCTCACCGCCGCAGATCGGGAGGAGTTGGCGGCGCGGATCGTCCGCGACAGCGTCGGCCTCGGCCCGCTCGAGGTCCTGCTCGCCGACCCGGCGGTGGAGGAGGTGATGGTCAACGGGCCCGACCGCGTTTACGTCGAGCGTGGCGGCCGGATCGAGCCGACCCCGGTCGGCTTCGCCGACGAAGAGGAGCTGCGCAACGCGATCGAGCGGATCCTGGCGCCGCTCGGCCGCCGCGTCGACGAGCTCAGCCCGATGGTCGACGCCCGGCTCGCCGACGGCTCGCGGGTCAACGTCGTGATTCCGCCGCTGGCGCTCGACGGCCCCACGATCTCGATCCGCCGCTTTGGTGCCCACCGGCCAGGGCCGGACGAGCTGGTCGCGCTCGGGACCCTGAGCGCCGAGCAGCGCCAGCGGCTCGAGCGGGCGGTGGGGGAGCGGCGCAGCGTCCTCGTCAGCGGCGGCACTGGTTCCGGCAAGACGACGATGCTGAACGCGCTCTCCAGCTTCGTTGCGCCGACCGAGCGGGTGGTGACGATCGAGGACGCGGCCGAGCTGCGGTTGCAGCAGCCGCATGTGGTTCGGCTCGAGAGCCGCCCAGCCGGCGTCGAGGGCAGGGGCGAGGTGACGATCCGCGACCTCCTGCGCAACGCCCTGCGGATGCGGCCCGACCGGATCGTGATTGGCGAGGTGCGCGGCCCGGAGGCGCTCGACCTGCTGACCGCTCTCAACACCGGTCACGACGGTGCGCTATCGACGGTTCATGCCAACTCACCCGCCGACGCGCTCAGCCGGCTCGAGACGCTGGCGCTGATGGCGGGTGTCGGCCTGCCGCACGCGGCCGTCGCGGAGCAGGTGCGGCGCGGCGTCGACCTGGTCGTTCACCTCGAGCGGCACGCGGATGGCAGCCGAGTCGTGACCGAGATCGCCGCTGTGTCCGGGATCGGGCCGCCGGCGTGAGTGCCGGTCCGCTCCCGCTGCTCGCTGGCGCTGCCGCCGGGGCTCTGTTGGCGCTGGCGGTGCGCGAGGCGCTGCTCGCCAGCCCCGCGGCGCTGGGCTGGTTTCGGCTGGCGCTGGAGCCACTGCGCCGTGCCGGGCTCGAGGGCTATGCGCCGTCGAGTCGCGAGCGGCGACGGCTGGCGGCGCTCGGCGCTTTCGCCGCGGTCGCCGCAGGCTGGCTGTTGGCGGGGCCGGTACTGGCGCTGCCGCTCTCGGTCGCCGGTCCGGCGGCGACCGCCTGGGTGCTGGCCAGTCGCCGTCGCCGCTACCGAGCGGCAGTCGAGCGCTCGCTGCCCGAAGTCGCGACCGCGGTCGCCGACTCGCTCAGCGCCGGCCGTTCGCTGCGCGCCTCACTGCCGGCCGCCGCGGCCTATCTCGACGGTCCGCCCGCGGCGGAGCTGACCCGGCTCGGGGCCGAGCTCGATCTCGGTGCCGCCACCGGCGAGGTCGTTGCGGGCTGGCGGGCGCGGATGCGCTCCGAGCGCGTGGACGCCTTCGCTGCGGCGCTACTCAGCCAGCGCCAAGCCGGCGGCGACCTGGCCGGACTGTTACGTCGCTTCGCCGCTGGCGCCGCCGAACGCGACCGGGTCGCCGAGGACGCCCGTTCGGCTACCGCCCAGGCCCGGTTCACCGGTCTGTTGGTGGTGGCGATGCCGACCGGTGGCGCTCTCTTCGCGGAGCTGCTGGAGCCGGGGTTTCTGGCGAAGCTGTTCGGCTCGCCGGCCTCGGCGGTGATGCTGGCCTTGGCGGCCGCCCTGCAACTGACCGGCTTCCTCGCAATTGGGCGGTTGGCGCGGGTGGCCGATTGAGCGCCGCCGTGCTGTTGGCCGCCGTCGCAGCTCTCTGCGTCTGCGTCGCCGCGCGCGAGCTGGTCCGGGATCGCGCCACCGTCGGGGTCCCGCTGCCGTTCGGCCTTGGCGCGCGCTCGGCCGCGGCGGCTTTGCGTCTCGGCCTACCCGAGCGGCTGCGCCGCTCCGGCCTGGAGGCGCGGGTACCGCTGGCCGCGGTCCTGGCGGCGAAACTGCTGGGCGCCGGCCTCGGCGCGCTGACCGCGCTGCTGGCCGCGCCGGTCGCCCCAGGAAGGACGGCGGTCGTTGTCCTGGTCGGCTTTCCGGTAGCTGGATTCTTTGCTCCCGACGCGCTGCTCGAGCGGCAGGCGCGCCGGCGTCACCGGCGGCTGGTCGCAACTCTGCCCGATGCTCTCGATCTGCTCGCGGTCAGCGCCGGCGCCGGGCGGGGCCCGGCGGCAGGCCTCGAGCAGCTTGCCCGGGCGGGGGAGGGACCGTTGGCCGAAGAGCTGCGAATCACCGTCGCCGAGCTCTCCTGCGGGGCGCCGCTCGCTGCCGCACTGCAGAACCTGCGATCGCGCGTGCCGGGCAGCGAGCTGGCGACGCTGGTCGCCTCGATCGAGCGCTCGCGCCGCTTCGGCTCGCCACTAGCCGACCAACTCCGCCGTCAGGCCGCAGCGCTGCGCCGCGACGCCCGCCGCGCGGTCGAGGAGCGCGCCGCCCGCGCGGCGCCGAAGATCCAGCTCGTCGTCGCCATGGTCCTCGTGCCGTCGGTCCTGCTGATGATCGCGGCGGGGCTGATCGCCGACGCTGGCACCCTTCTGGAGGGATTTTGAGCACCGCTGTCGCCCATCCGGTGTGGCTGGTATACCTGGGTATACTCGGCCTATGCCAAAGGTAATGGTTTCGATGCCCGACGAGCTCCTCGCCGAAGTCGACGCTGAGGCGCGTCGCAGCGGCAGCACCCGCAGCGCGGTCCTGCGCGAGTTCGCCGATGCCGCCCTGCGGCGCCGGCGGGAAGGACGGGCCGAGGCGATGAGAGGCTTATTGGATGAGGCCGCTGCTGAGGGCGGTCACGGCGGCGACGCTGCCGAGCAAGTCAAGGCGACCCGGCCCAAACCGTGACGACCCTGCTGCTCGACGCCAGTGTGCTGCTCGCTGCAGCAGACCCGAAGGGCAATCATCACGGGCCGTCCCGCGCGATCCTGGAAGACGACAAGATCGCCGTGGCGACCCTCGACCTCGCTCGCTACGAGGTGGTCAACGTCGCGGTTCGGGGCTGGCGAGCGCCGGCCTTGGCGGGACCGCTGCTCGCGGTGATCGACCGGCTCGCCGACGACGGCGGCGTCGTCACCTCGGCCGGGTCGCTCTTGAGCGACGCAGCCGTCCTTGCCGAGGCCCACGGCATTTCGGTCTACGACGCTGCCTACGCAGCTGCGGCCCAGACCGCAGGGCTCGAACTGGTCAGCTGCGACGAGCGCGACCTCGTCTCTAAGGGTCTGGCGTCGCTGCCTGCAAACGTCGGCTGAGGTCGACTGCGCCCGCCACCACTTCGTCGAGCTTCGCGGCCGAGTCGAGGTGGCCAGCGGCGAAGCAGCAGAGGTGACCGTTGACCAGCTCGAAGGCGGTTGGCATCGACTCCGCCAGCCAGACGATGAAGCTGGGCGAGAAGAGTCGGCGCAGCCGGACTTCGTCCTGATCTGGATCGACGAAGACCTCGAAGCGACGGTTGAACTCCTCGCTCTCCAGCTTCAGTCGCTTGCGACGGGGGCGGCGGAGAGCATCGTCGAGCCCATCGGTGCCCTCCGAGCCATGACGACCGTGGCAGAGCACCAGCGGGATCGAATCCACCGCTGGCACCTCGATCAGGACGACCGTCAGCTTGTAGACGGCCGCCGAGCCGCTGCTGCCTTTGCCTCCGCCGGGTATGTGTTCGGTGTAGGTGTAGTGGGCGAGGGTGCCGACGACGCACGGGCCGAGCTCCCCGCGCATTGCGACCTCGGTGTCGCGTCCGGTCCCCGCGTAGAGCAGCGGCGTCACTTCGGGCAGGTCTTCGTCGACGATTTCCAGGCCGTGCTCGCGCGCGTAGATCGCGAAGAAGTCCCGGTTTGCCTGATACCAGGCGACGACGAAGGCCAGGGCCAGTCCGCAGAGGGCAACGGCTGCGGCGGTTGCCAGGCCAGGGATCAGCGCCACGCTGAACCCGACCGCCATCCCCGCAGCGACGGCGGCGGCGGCGATCGGCCCCACCACCCACGGCTTGCGCAGCAGTTGGCCGAAGAGCTCGCCGCGCAGCGAGCCAACGCTTTCCGGGAACTCGACCCCGCTGACCGTCGGCACGGCCTAGCTCGTCTCGGTGGCCTCGTCGCTGAGGCGTTTTGCGACCGCGGCGGTCGCGGCGGCCATCTCGTCGAGCTCCTCGGCGTCCTCTTTGTGGCCACTGACGTAACAGAGGAGGGTGCCGTCGACGAGCTCGAAGGCGAACTTCTTCGGCGCCGCTTCGGTCAGCCAGACGATGAAGGTCGGGGCGAAGAGGCGCCGCAGCCAGACCGGGTCCTGCTGCTTGCCGGCAAAGATCTCGTACTTGTCGAGTAGCGCCTCGCTCTCCAGCTCGACCCGCTCTTTGGAGCGGCGGAAGACGTCCTCGAGTCCCTCCAGCGCCCGCAAGCCGAACTTGCGCTGGCAGTAGAGCTCGGGGACGAAGCCGGCGCACTCGGGGACGTCGAGCAGGCCGACCGTGTAGCGGTAGTAGTTGGTCTGCTTGTTGCCGTCGCTGTCGCGGGTCTCTTCCTCATAGGTGTAGAGGGCGAGCGTTCCTTCGGGGCCGCCGGCGAGCGGGCCCTGGAGGCTGCGCTCGGTGTAGCGGTCGTCGCCCTTGCGCAGCAGCGGCGTTGCCGGGGGCAGGCGGCCGCGCCCGTGCAGGAGGGTCATCCCGCGCTGCTGGGCGTAGACCTCGAAGAAGGCGTCGGCGGCGCGCGAGTCGGCGATCGCGAAGACGACCACGACTCCGATCAGAAGGGCGACGACGAAGCCGGCACCGCCGAGCGCTGGTCCGATCAGGACGCCGAGGCCGACGCCGACGAGCAGGGCGAAGGCGCCGATCAGGATCAGCGAGAGCGGCTTGCGGATCAGCAGCTTGAAGTAGTAGCCGCGCAGGGCGTTGGCGTCGTCGGGGGCCGCCGACGTCTGCTCTGGCGTGCTCACGCCCGCAACCTAGCGCGCCTCAGGGCAGGGGCGGGGATGCAAATGGGCTTGCAGGGGATGGTCGTGTTGCAAAGTGGGGGAAGGTGGGTTATTGTGGCGCTTGAGTTGAAGCCCAGGACCGGGGTGGTGAGGCTCCTCCCACCTCATCACTCCGGTCCAACTTTTCTCCGGCCCTCCCGCTCAGACTCAGAAAGGAACTGCCCAGTTGGCTTTTCGGGGTCTTTACGAGCACAGCCTGGATTCCAAGGATCGGCTCACGGTTCCTTCGCGCTTTCGTTCTTCACTCGCTGACGGGGTGGTTCTCTCGAAGGGCTTCGACCCCTGCGTCTGGGTGCACACGACCGCGGAGTTCGAGCAGCTCTCCGACCGCTTCCTCTCGCCGCACAGCCCCTTCGGGCGCGACGCCAGGCAGCTGCGCCGCCGTTTCCACGGCGGCTCCTTCGACGAGAAGCTCGACTCGGCCGGCCGGATCCGGATCCCGCGGCCGCTGGCCGAACATGCCGGCCTCGATGGCAACTGCGTCGTGATCGGGGCCGGGGAGTACCTCGAGATCTGGAACGCCGACGCCTGGGCCAAGCAGGAGGAAGAGCTCGACGCCGCCGCGCCGGAGATCGCCGAGGGCCTGGCCGGCGCCGGGACTGCGTGACCATGAGACTCAATGCAGCCCGAACTCCCATCTCTCCAAGCCCCGTCGACCTGCCGGGGGCGATCGCTTTGACCGAGCACGAGCCGGTGCTGGCGCCGGAGCTGGTCTCGTTGCTGGCGCCGGAGCCGGGTCAGACCGCGGTCGACTGCACCTTCGGCGCCGGCGGCCACGCGCGGCTGATCGCCGCGCAGCTCGGCCCCGAGGGACGTCTGATCGGAATCGACCGCGATCCCGCCGCCGAGGGCCGGTTTGGCCGCTTCGCGGTCGAGGCGCCCTGCCGCACCCTCTTCATAAGTGCCGACTTCGCGGCAGGTTTGAAAGCCCTTGCCGGCGAAGGCATACGCCCAGAGATGATCTACATGGACCTCGGAATGTCCTCGATGCAGGTCGACGCCTGGGAGCGTGGCTTCTCCTACTCCTACGACGCGCCGCTCGACATGCGAATGGACACGCGCCAGAAGTTCACCGCCGCCGACCTCGTCAACGAGTGGCCGGAGACGCGGATCTCGCAGGTCCTGCGCCGCTTTGGCGAGGAGCGCTACGCCGGCGGCATCGCCCGCGAGATCGTCCGTCGCCGACCGCTCAGCACCACCTCAGAACTTGTCGCCGCGATCAAAGCGGGAATGCCAACCGCCGCTCGCTTCGGCGGCGGCCACCCGGCCAAGCGCAGCTTCCAGGCGATCCGGATCGCCGTCAACGGCGAGCTCGAAGCGCTCGAAGAGGCGCTGCCGCTGGCCTGGGAATCGCTCGCGGTCGGCGGTCGCTTCGCCGCGATCTCCTTCCACTCGCTGGAGGACCGGCCGGTGAAGCAGTTCCTCGCCGGGAAAGCGCGTGGCTGCGTCTGCCCGCCGGAGCTGCCGGTTTGCGTCTGCGGCCACGAGCCCGAGGCCGAGCTCTTGACCCGGCGCGCGGTGGCGCCCGGGCCGGATGAGGTCGAAGCGAACCCGCGCTCGCGCTCCGCCCACCTGCGGGTTGCGCGCAAGATCGCCGAACCGACGCCGAGCGGAGGGGTCGGCTGATGGCTGTAACCGCCCCCAAGCGCCGCTCCAGCGCCGCTCCGGCACCGGCTCCGTCGCGGACCAAAGCGCCGAAACGGGCGAAACGAAAGAACACTCCGGGCGAGATCACCATCCACCGCACCAAGGGCGCCGCCGCGGCGCCCGCCCGGCGTGCCCCGGCCCGCAAAGCGCCCGCCCGCTCGGTGCCGCGGGTGCGGACCGCGCCCAGGCCCGGGAGCCGCCGCAGCGCCCAGCCGAAACTTGCCCTGGTCGTCGGCCGTACCGCCGCCGGCGTCCGTCATCTGCCCGACTCGAGCCTGATCGTGCGGATGACGCGCGGGCGCACCTGGATCGCCGTGCTCGGCGTGCTCCTGGTCGGCATTGTCGCCCTCAACGTCGTCACCCTCAGCTTCGCTGCCTCGACCGGCGACATCGACCAGAACATCACCGCCCTCGAAAAGGACATCTCGATGACCAAGAACCGGGTCGCGGCGAAGTACGCGATCAAGCGGATCCGATACGAGGCCGGCAAGCAGGGCTTGGCGATGTCGACCCAGATCGAGCCGTCGGTGATCAAGTTCGAGCACAGGGACATCGAGACCGCCGCCCAGCGGCTTTCGGGCGCGGGTTGATGCGCCTGATCGAGCGCCGCATCGGGTTGCTCTTCGGTGCTTTTCTGTTGTGCTTCCTGGTGATCATCGCCCGCGCCTTCTGGCTGCAGGGCGTACAGGGCTCCTCGCTCGCCTCGCAGGCGATCTCGCAGCAGACCGAGACGCTCGAAGTGCCAGGGCTGCGCGGCAGCCTGCTCGACCGCCGTGGCGGCACCCTCGCCGCCTCTGAAGACGCGGCGACGATCTACGCGACGCCCTACCAGGTCAAGAACCCGCCGCAGGCGGCGGCGAAGCTGGCGCCGATCCTCGACCAGAAGAAGGGCGAAGTGCTGGAAGCGCTGACCGAGGAATCGGGCTTCTCCTATGTCGCCCACAAAGTCGACCTGCAGACGGCGGCGCGGATCGAACGCCTGGACCTCGAAGGGATCGGCGAGCTGCCCGACAGCCGCCGCACCTACCCCCAGGGCGACATGGCGGGCCAGGTGATCGGCGCCGTCGGCTCCGAAAACCAGGGGCTGATGGGGCTCGAGCTGGGCGAGGAATCGGTGCTCGCCGGTGAAGACGGCGAACGCAGGATCGTCAACGACGCGCTCGGCGACCCGATCCGGATGGAAACCGTAAAGGAAGCAAGCGACGGCGAAAACATCCAGCTCACCCTCGATCCGGTGATCCAGCAGAAGACCGAACAGGCGCTGGCCCGGGTCGGCGAAACCTACTCGCCGAAGGGAGCGACGGCGATCGTCGTCGACCCGCGCAGCTCGCAGATCCTGGCGATGGCGAACTGGCCGCCGGTCGACCCGACGGATCTTTCGGAAGCGAGCGAAGAAGACCTGATGAACCGCGCCACCGGCTTCAACTACGAGCCGGGTTCGACCTTCAAGGCGTTCACGGTCGCGGCCGCGCTGGAAGAAAAACTGGTGACGCCGACGACCGAATTCACTCTCGAACCGACCATCCACGTCGCTGACCGGACGATCGAAGACGCCGAGGAACGCGGCACCGAAAACATGACCGTGGCCCAGATCCTGGCCAAATCCTCGAACGTCGGCGCGGTCACGATCGGGCTCGAGGTCGGCGCCGACAAATTCAGCAAATGGATCGACCGCTTCGGTTTCGGCCGCCCGACCGGGGTCCAGTTCCCGGGCGAGGAACAGGGGATCGTCACCCCGCTCGACGAATACTCCGGCTCGACGATGGGCAACCTGCCGATCGGGCAGGGAATCTCGGTGACGCCGATGCAGATGATCCAGGGCTACACCGCGATCGCCAACGACGGCTGGCTGAAACCGCCGCAGCTGATCAAGCGCGTCGGCGAAGAAGAGGTGCACGAGCCGAAAGGGCGCCGCGTGATCAAAGCCGAGACCGCGGCCGAGATCCGGGAAATGCTCGAAGGCGTGCTGGCGGCGGGCGGCACCGCGTCCGAGGTCAGCGTCCCCGGCTACAGCCTCGCCGGCAAGACCGGCACCGCGCAGGTCGCCGAAAACGGGACCTACTCGGAGACCAAATACGTCGCTTCCTTCATCGGCTTCGCCCCGGCCAAGAACCCGCAGCTGCTGGCGGCGGTGATCGTCGACCAGCCGCAGGGTGAAATCTACGGCGGCTCCGTTGCGGCGCCCGCCTTCGGCGAAATCGCTGCCTTCGCGCTGCCCTACCTCGGAGTGCCGCAGGAATAGGCCGGGCCGGCCGCTGCCGGTCGCCAACCTAGAATCGGCGCCGATGAGGCTGGATCAGCTCGTGGCGGGAGTCCCAGGCGTCGACCGCGTCGTCGGCGACGGAGCCGTCGAGATCACCAAGCTCGCCTACGACAGCCGCAAGGCCGGCCCCGGGGCGCTGTTCTTCTGCGTCGTCGGCGCCAAGCGCGACGGCCACGACTTCGCGCTCGACGTGGTCGAGGCGGGGGCGGCGGCGCTGGTCGTCGAGCGCGAGCTGGTCGTCGACGCGCCCCAGGTCGTGGTCGCCGACGCGCGGGCGGCGATGGCGCCCTTGGCGGCGCGGTTCGAGGGCGACCCGACCGCGGAGCTGCGGGTGATCGGGGTCACCGGGACCAACGGCAAGACGACCACTGCCTTCCTGATCCGCGAGATCCTCGAGGCGGCGCGGATCCAGTGCGGGCTGCTCGGCACCGTCAAGCAGATCGTCGGCGAGGTCGAGGAGGAGGTCGAACGGACGACGCCGGAGGCGATCGACTTACAGGCGACCTTCCGGCGCATGCTGCGAAGCGGCGACCGCGCCTGCGCGATGGAGGTCTCCTCGCACGCGCTGGTCCTGCACCGGGCCGACGCGATCCACTTCGAGCTCGCCCTGTTCACGAACCTGACCCAGGACCACCTCGACTTCCACGCCGGCATGGAGGACTACTTCCGGGCCAAGCGCAAGCTCTTCGAGCGCGAGCCGGAGACCGCGGTGGTCAACGTCGACGATCCCTACGGGGCGCGGCTGGCGGGCGAGATCGACTGCGTCACCTTCTCCGCCGAGGGCGCCGCGGCCGACTACAGCGCCCGCGACGTCTCCTTCGACGCCGGCGGCGCTGAGTTCAGCGTCGGCGAGACGCGGCTGCGGACGCGGCTGCCCGGCCACTTCAACGTCGCCAACGCGCTCGGTGCCTACGCCGCGGCGCGGGAGCTCGGGATCGCCGCCGACACCGCGGCGGCCGGGTTGGCGCGGGCGGCGCGGGTGCCGGGGAGGTTTGAGCCGGTCGACGAGGGGCAGGAGTTCGCGGTGCTGGTCGACTACGCACACACGCCGGATTCGGTGGAGAACGTGCTGCGAGCGGCGCGGCGCCTGACCAGCGGCCGGCTGATCTCGGTCTTCGGCGCCGGCGGCGACCGTGATCGCGACAAGCGGCCGAAAATGGGGCGGGCCGGGGGCGAGCTCTCCGACCTCGCCGTCATCACCTCGGACAACCCGCGCTCGGAGGATCCGGCGACGATCGTCGCCGAAGTCGCGGCCGGGGCGGAGGGGCAGGCGGCCACGGTCGAGATCGAGGTCGACCGGCGGGCGGCGATTGCGCTGGCGCTGGCCGCTGCGGGACCTGGGGATACGGTGGTGATCGCCGGCAAGGGTCACGAGCAGGGGCAGGAATTCGCCGACGGGCGCAAGGTCCCGTTCGACGACCGCGAGGTCGCCCGCGAGGAGCTGGCCAAGCTGGCGGGCTCAGCGTGAGCTCGATCGCCGCCGACGCCGCTGCGAGGATCGGCTGATGGGTGAAGTCCTGATCGCGGGCATGGCGGCGATGCTGATCTGCATCTTCCTCGGCCCCAAATTCATCGAATACCTGCGGGTGCGCGAGTTCGGGCAGAACATCCGCGAGGAGGGGCCACAGGGCCACCACACCAAGGCCGGGACGCCGACGATGGGCGGCCTGATCGTCTTCGCCTCGATCTGCGTCCCCTACCTGGTCCTCTCCAACCGCGATCCCCAGAGCCTGACCGTGTTCGGCGTCGCCCTCGGCTGCGCCGCGCTCGGTTTCGCCGACGACTACATCAAGATCGTCAAACGGCGCTCGCTCGGGCTTTCCGCCCGCTGGAAGATCTTCGGCCAGGTGATCCTCGCCCTGATCCTCTGGTGGGTCGCCCGCCACGAGGTCGGGCTCGAGCCGATCCTCTACTTCCGGATCGGTGACGCCAGCATCGACCTCGGCCCGGTCCTCTACTTCATCCTCGTCTTCCTCGTCCTCTCCGGCTTCTCCAACGGCGTCAACCTGACCGACGGCCTCGACGGTCTCGCCGCCGGCTGCTGCGCGATCGTCTTCCTCGCCTACACGGCGATCTCGTTCGTCGCCAACGAGCAGCAGGACCTGGCACTGCTCTCCGCCTGCTTCGTCGGCGCCTGCATCGGCTTCCTCTGGTTCAACGCCTTCCCGGCCTCGATCTTCATGGGCGACACCGGTTCACTCGGCCTCGGCGGGGCGATCGGGGCGCTGGCGGTGATGACCCAGACCGAGGTGCTGCTGCTGATCATCGGCGGCATCTTCGTGATCGAGGCGCTCTCGGTCGCGATCCAGGTCTTCTCCTTCAAAACCTTCCGCCGCCGCGTCTTCCTCATGGCCCCACTGCATCACCACTTCGAGATGATGGCCTGGTCGGAGACGAAGATCATGCTCCGCTTCTGGATCATCGCCGCCGTCTGCTCGGGCATCGGCTTCACGCTGTACCAGCAGTCGATCGGCCGCTAAAGCGCTATTAGCGTTTGCACCGCTCCGGAAGGTTGAATTGATGGGGCGCCGGTCCCCGGTTACCTTCGAGATGCGTCCACGCTGGATTGGGCGCACTGGGGGAGCTGAAGGTGGCAGAGGAGCCAAAACAGGAGGCGGCGAGCGAGGAACTGATCCGGGCGGAAGCGATGCTCGTGCGGGCGCTGGCGGCCGAGCGGAAACTGCTCGCTCGCTGCATCGTCGCCTTCGTCGTCGTCCTGATCGCGGCGGTGCTCTTCGGCATCGGCGGGCCGGCGCCGACCTGCCTGCTCGCGATCACGACCCTGGGGGCGATCTTGGGCAGGGCAAAGGGTCCGCCCGCCTGAGGGCGAAGCAGTGTTATGTGAACGTGGTGCCAGCGAAGGAGATCCGCCCGCCGCTGCCGCAGGGGCCGTTTCTGGTCGTCGGCCTGGCTCGCTCCGGGCAGGCCGCGGCGCGGCTGCTGGCGGGGCGCGGGGAGACGGTGCGGGCGGTCGATTCCGGTCATCCCGAGGGTGCGGAA
>Ga0307476_10000502_pt1 | contig 29705 bp, 27 predicted proteins | sample atmos_gasesECM2C_2_FD_203314 | JGI IMG/M metagenome (GOLD analysis project Ga0307476, IMG submission 203314) | Hardwood forest soil microbial communities from Morgan-Monroe State Forest, Indiana, United States - atmos_gasesECM2C_05 | ecosystem: Environmental > Terrestrial > Soil > Temperate...
CGGCGTTGGTGGCAGCGGCATTCTCCAAGCGCCGCAAGACGCTGCGCAATGCACTGGGTGAGCTTCTCGATCGAGACCGCATCAGCGCATGTGGCATCGATCCGGGCGCACGGCCCGAGAGTCTCACACCCCTGGATTTCAATAACCTGGCCCGGGCTCTCGACCGCACACGCGCGTGACGTTAGGCTGTTGTCAGGGCTTCGCTGCCGGAGGTCTCTTGTCATGGCGGTGTACCGTCGTGTCCTGCTGGTCGTGGACCTGACTGAAGACAGCCTGATGATCGGCCGCAAGGCGCAGGCGCTCGCCGCCAGCCTCGGAGCCGAGATCGAGCTGCTGCACGTCGTGGAGTTCATCCCGGTCGAGCCGATGGGCGAGGCACTGATGCCCTCGGCCCAGATCCAGGAGGACCTGGTCGAACGCGCCGAGAGCCGTTTGGCAGTCCTCGCCACCGAGCTCGGCATCGCCGGCCGCTGCCGCGTCGAGAGCGGCAACGTCAAGTCCGAAATCGTGCGCGTGGCGCGCGAGAGCCACATCGACCTCATCGTGCTCGGCAGCCGCGAGCGGCACGGACTGTCGATACTGGTCAACCTCACCGAGGACACTGTGTTACACGCCGCCCCGTGCGATGTGCTCGCGATGCGCGCCGGGCGCGGCCCGGGCACGGCAGTTTAGGTAGAATCCGGGAGCCACGCTCATGAGCTCCCTTGACCATAGGATCCGCGTCGACGTCGAGACCAGCTATCTCGACGAGCAGTCGGACCCGCGCGAACGCCGCTACGTCTTCGCCTACACCATCACCATCCGCAACGAAGGACAGGTGCCCGCGCGCCTGTTGACCCGGCACTGGGTCATTACGGATGCCAACGGCAAGGTCGAGGAGGTGCGCGGCGACGGCGTCGTGGGCGAACAACCCTACCTCAAGCCGGGACAGGGGTTCCGCTATTCGAGTGGCGCGGTGATCGAGACTCCGGTCGGTTCGATGCAGGGCAGCTACCAGATGCTCGGCGACGATGGCGCGCACTTCGATGCGCCCATCCGCCCGTTCCGTCTGGCTATGCCCGGCATTCTGCAGTGACGCGCTATGCGATCGGCGACGTGCAGGGGTGTCACGACGAGCTGCGCGCGCTGCTCGCACGGCTGAGGTTCTCGGCCGACCGCGATCAGCTCTGGTTTGTCGGCGATCTCGTCAATCGCGGTCCCGCCTCGCTCGCAACGCTGCGCCTGGTGCACGGACTGCGTGACAACGCGGTCGTGGTGCTGGGCAACCATGATCTGCACCTGCTTGCCGTTGCCACCGGCGTGCGCCGGCGCCGCCGCTCCGACACGCTCGATGAGCTGCTCGCCGCGAGCGACCGCGACGCACTGCTCGAGTGGCTCATCTCCCAGCCACTGGCTCACGCGCAGGGGCACGACCTCATGGTGCACGCCGGCGTACTGCCGCAGTGGACGGTGGCGCTCACACTGAGTCTCGCGGCCGAGGTCAGCAGCGCATTGCGAAGCAAGCCGCGCGTGCTGTTCGAGAACATGTATAGCGACACACCTGATCAGTGGGATCCACGCCTCTGCGGCATGGAACGACTGCGGTTCGTCATCAACGTGCTGACGCGCATGCGCGTCTGCACGGCCGACGGGCGCGTCGACATCTCCCTGAAGGGCGAGCCGCCGCCACCGCCCTCCCCGCTCCGTCCCTGGTTCGAGCACCCGCGTGCGGCAAGCCGCGAGGCGCGCATCATCTTCGGCCACTGGTCTGCGCTCGGGCTCGTGCAGCGCGCAGGCGTCGTCGGCCTTGACAGCGGCTGTGTGTGGGGCGGTGCACTCACCGCTTTCGACCTCGACGCCGAGCGAGCGCCGCTCAGCGTGCCGTGCGCAGGCTATCAGCGCATCGGTGCCGACTGAGCCCGCGAGACCTAGGTTTGCGGCGACCCGGACCCCCAGCTCACCGTCAGCTGAGGCGTCGACGAAGTGTAGACCCCGGGTGCGAGCTCGAGGTCCACCGGTTTGCCGCCCGAGGGAGTGATCGGAAGGATCAAGCGCTGCGCGCCGCGCACGTCGAGCTCCGCGATCGAGCCCGGCGTGATGCGTAGCGCGAGGCGCACCGGCCAGGTGGTGCCCGCCGGCGGCTTGAGCGTGATGCTGCCCGAGCCGCTCGCGGCCGACAGGTCGACGACCAGCGTGTTGCGCTTCCAGAGCTGCGGGTAGGCATCGGCCGCGGGTGCACCGTCGGGCGCACGGTTGATATCGAGCTCGTGCACGGGAGCCGGGGGCGCGGCCGGCGGGTGGTGCCAGGGCCAGTGCGGACTGAAGTGCCCGCAGCCTGCTGCCGCAAGAGCTGCAAACAGCGCCGTCGCCGCGGGGGCGTACCTTGCGCGCGCTCTGGCCTGCATCACCCACTCCTCGCTCCACCGCCGTAGCGCGTACCATACGCGAACCGCTCGGAGGAAACATGCCAACCCTGCAGGCGTTCAACTTGCGGCAATGGATCGACGCCAACCGCGCGCAGCTGGTGCCGCCGGTTGGAAACAAGAGAGTCTTCCGCGACGGCGACTTCATCATCATGGTGGTCGGCGGCCCCAATGCCCGCAAGGACTACCACGTCGACCCTGGCGAGGAGTTCTTCTACCAGCTCGAGGGCGACATGGTGTTGCGAACCGTTCAGGAGGGCCGCCCCGTCGATGTGCCGATCCGCGCCGGTGAGGTATTGCTGATTCCCCCGCACCTCCCGCATTCGCCGCAGCGGCCGGCGAACACCGTCGGACTGGTCATCGAGCGCGTCCGCAAGACCGGGGAGCTCGATGGTTTCCAGTGGTACTGCGAGCGATGCGGCGAGCGGCTGTACGAGGAGTTCTTCGAGCTCACCGACATCGAGCGCCAGTTTCCGCCGGTGTTCGAGCGCTTCTTCAGTGATGCGGCACGGCGCACCTGCCGCCGCTGCGGCACCGTGATGGAGCGTACTTAGGTGCACGCACGCGTGACGATCGACGGCCACGAGCTCGCCATCGATCTGTCGCACCCGGTGGACCTCGCCATCGAGCTCGACTTCACGGGTGCCCAGCCGCGGCACTTCGGCGCGCCGCGCGCCAGCTCGCGCCCCTACGAATCTCCGGGCTTCGATTTCAAGGGCTCGGTGGAGCGCGGCGCCAGCTGCAATTGCTCGATCATCGTTCTCATCCCCCACTGCAACGGCACGCATACCGAGTGCGCGGGGCACCTCACGCGCGAGCGACTCGACGCCTGGCGGACCGCGCCGGCGGGACTGGTGCCGGCGCTGCTGCTCTCGGTCGAGCCCGAGACCGTGGCCAGCCAAAAAGCCGGTGACTACGCCGGCGCAGGCGAGAGCACCGAGCCGCCGCCGCAGCCGGGCGACCGGCTGATCACCGCGCGCGCGCTCGAGCGCAGCTGGCCTGGGAGCACGCCTTTTAAACCGCGCGCGCTGATCGTGCGCACGTTGCCGAACGATCCCGACAAGCGTACGCGCGACTACACCGGCGGGAATCCGCCGTACCTGTCGCAAGAGGCCGCGCAGCTGCTGGTGGCTCGCGGCATCGCGCATCTCATCGTCGATGGCCCCTCGATCGATCGCGGGCACGATGAGGGACGGCTCACCGCCCACCGCATCTTCTTTGGATTGCCGCCGAAGATGGTGCAGCTCGGCGCCGCCACACGCCGCGATGCGACGATCACAGAGCTCGCTTTCGTCCCCGACGAGGTAGCTGACGGCGCTTACCTCCTCGAGCTGCAGGTGCCGGCGCTCTGCGGTGATGCCGTGCCGAGCCGCCCGCTCCTTTATCGGCTCGCCGGGCACGCCCAATGAGCGCGCAGGCAACCCTCGCCGCAGCGCAGGAGCGCGACAGCACCGATCCGATGCGTCATTTCCGCGAGCACTTTGCGCTGCCACGCGACGAGCGCGGCGAGCCGGTCGTCTACCTGTGCGGCCATTCGCTCGGCCTGCTGCCGCTCGCAGCTCGCGAGGTTCTCAACGAAGAGCTCGACGAGTGGGCGCGACTTGGCGTCGAGGGCCACGAGCATGCCCGCCGTCCATGGGTGCCCTATCACGAGAATCTGACGCCGGGGCTCATGGCCCTCACCGGCGCGCAAGCCGAAGAAGTGGTCGCGATGAACTCGTTGACCGTCAACCTGCACCTGATGCTGGCGAGCTTCTACCGTCCGGTCGGGGAGCGCACGCGCATTCTCATCGAAGCTGGTGCCTTCTCTTCCGACCGGCACGCCGTCACCTCGCAGATCGCCTGGCACGGGCTCGATCCGAAGAGCGCCCTGATCGAGCTGGCCCCTCCGGCGGGCGAAGAGCTGCTGCCCGAGGAGTACATCGACGAGTTTCTCGCGCTACACGGGGAGCAGATCGCGCTGGTGCTATGGCCGGGGGTACAGTTTCGCACCGGGCAGGCGTTCGATCTCGCGCGCATCGCCCGCGCCGCGCACCGTCACGGCTGCATCGCCGGATTCGACCTGGCTCACTCGGTCGGCAACACACCGCTGACCCTGCACACCGCCGACGCGGACTTCGCAGTCTGGTGCAGCTACAAATACCTCAATGGTGGTCCCGGGGCGATCGGCGGCTGTTTCATCCATCAACGCCATGTCGAGGTACTGCCGCGCAGCGACCATCGCGGCAGCGGCTTGCTTCCCGGGACGCGCCTCGCCGGCTGGTGGGGGCACGAGCCGCAGACACGGTTCCAGATGGAGCCGCAGTTCCACGCCGCGAGCGGGGCGGCCGCCTGGCAGCTCAGCAATCCGCCGATCTTCGCGGCGGCACCACTCATCGCCTCGCTGGAGATCTTCACCGACGCCGGCTTGCAGCGGCTGCGCGCAAAGTCCGTCGCGCTCACCGACTACCTCGACGGGCTGCTGCGGCCGCTGAGCCCGGCGGTCAGCGTTCTCACGCCGTCGGACAGCGGCCGGCGCGGCTGTCAGCTTTCGCTGCGCATTGCCGGCGGTGCAGCGCGCGGACGCAGCGTATTCGACGGACTGACCGCGCGTGGCGTGGTATGCGACTGGCGTTTCCCCGACGTCATTCGCGTGGCGCCGGTACCCCTCTACAACCGCTTCGAGGACACCTGGCGCTTCGCTGACGCGCTCACGCAGGCGTTGCGGGACACGCCATGAGCGTGCCCGTCGATCGCGCGGTGAACGTGGTCGGCGCCGGCCTTGCCGGTGCATTGCTCGCGCTACTGCTCGCGCGGCGCGGCATGAGCGTGACTCTCTACGAGCGGCGCGCGGATCCGCGCCAGCGCACACCCGAGCGCGGTCGCTCCATCAACCTGGCGCTCGCAGCGCGAGGCATGCGCGCCCTCGAGCGCGCCGGTGTCATGGAGAGCGTGCGACCGCTGCTGATCAAGATGCGCGGCCGCATGGTGCACGAGCCTTCCGGGCAGACTGCCTTGCGCTCCTATGGCCAGCGCGAGCACGAGGTCATCTGGTCGGTCGGGCGTGCCGATCTCAACCGCGTGCTGATCGAGGCGGCGACCAGTCACGCCGGGGTCCGTGTGCACTTCAACCAGCAGTGTGTCGGTGCCGACGTAACCGCCGGACGGCTCGCCTTTCGCAGTCTGCCGGGCTGTGAGAGCCACGATGTGGCGCTCGAGCCGACGATCGCTACCGACGGCGCGGGCTCGGCCGTGCGCGCGAGCCTCGCCGCCACCGCGCGTCTCACGGTGCAGGAGGAATGGCTCGATCACGACTACAAGGAGCTCACGATGCCGGCCAGCGCCGCCGGCGCGCTCGAGCGTAATGCCCTGCACATCTGGCCACGCGGCGGCTTCATGCTGATCGCTCTTCCCAACACCGACGGCAGCTTCACGGCCACCCTGTTCCTGGCGCGGATGGGAGCGAAGAGCTTCGCCGCGCTCCGTACGGAAGCGGAGATCTCCGCGTTCTTCGCGCGCGAGTTTCCGGATGCGCTGCCGCTGCTGCCGGACCTCCCGGCGCAGTTTGCCGCTCATCCGCAGGGTCAGCTTGGCACCGTTCACGCCAGGCCATGGCACGTCGCCGGCCAGGTGCTGCTGCTCGGCGATGCCGCTCACGCCATCGTGCCCTTTCACGGTCAGGGTATGAACGCGGCATTCGAGGACTGCGTCGTACTCGATGAGCTGCTCGCAGGAGCGCGCGGCCACTCACCAGCGCAACGCGACTGGCAGGATCTGTTCGCCGAGTTCGAGCGCGTGCGGCGCCCCGACGCCGCAGCCATCGCCCGTATGGCATTGGAGAACTACACCGAAATGCGCGATACGGTGCTCGATGCGCGCTTCGTGCGTCGCCAGGCGATCGCCATGGCGCTCGAGCGACGCTTCCCGCAGCGTTTCATTCCCCGCTATTCGATGGTCATGTTCCACCCGGAGATTCCCTACTCCGAGGCCCTGCGCCGCGGCGCCGTACAGGCAGAGCTCCTCGGGGAGCTCGACACCGGTAGCGACGTCGAGCCGGATGCGGCGCTCGCCGAACGGCTGGTGCAGGAGCGGCTGTCACCCCTCCGTTGAGGGGCGCGGCGCTCACGTGTACTGCGGCAGCGTGAATCCGCGGCACACGGCCGCGAGCTTGTTGCCGTCTGGATCGCGCACGTAAGCGGCGTAGAAATCGGGGTTGTACTGAAGACGCAGGCCCGGGGCGCCTTCCGAGCTGCCCCCGTGTTCGAGCGCGGCTTCATGAAACCGCTCGACCTCCTGCCAGGAGCGGGCACTCAAGGCGACCATGGCGCCGTTACCGGGGCTCGCGGGCCCCCCATCGAAGGGGGGGCAAAGCCAGAGCGCGAGCTCTTCGGCGCCACCGCGCTCGTAGGTACCCCAGCCATTCCAGTTGTGCCACTCAGGGTCATCCGGCGAAACGTTGCAACGCCGGTGACCGAGCGCACCGAGCACGGCGTCGTAGAAGCGCGCGGCACGCACCGGATCGTTGGTGCCGAGACAGATGTAGGTGAACATCATCGCTCCTGTGGTTGAGTGAACCCGCGGCATACGGCTGCCAGCTTGTTGCCGTCCGGGTCACGCACGTAGGCGGCGTAGAAGTCCGGATAGTAGTGCGGGCGCAGTCCCGGAGCACCTTCGGAGCTTACCGCCCTGCGCGAGGGGGCACACCCCTAGCGTGATCTGCCCCCCGGGTTGGCTGCCAGGGACCCGCCAGCCGCGCCACTCCTGACCGCCCTCTTCCTCCCATCCCTCGCAGCATGCGAGCCCGAGCACGCCGAGCACGGCGTCGTAGAAGCGCGCGAAGCGTCCGGTATCGTTGCTACCAACACAGAAGTGACTCAACACGTCAGGTCCTCCGGCGGTGCGGCGGCGACGGCGAGCCTCCAGGTTGCCGGCGCCCGTGTGCGGCGATGAATACGATGAGCGCGTGTGGTCGTCAGTGATGCCGCGGCGTCTCGGGCGCGTTGCGGCGCGCGAGCGTAACAAAGGTCACGGGGTAGGCATGATGCTCGTCGGCGGGGTGGGTGGTGCACTCGACATCCGCCCACTGTGCAGCATCGAAGTCCGGGAAGAAGGTGTCACCCGGCACATCAGCATGCACGTGTGTCAGGTAGATGCGGCGCGCGACTGGCAACACGAGTTGGTACACAGCCGCACCGCCTATCGTCACCAGCTCATCCGCCGGCCCAGCCTGCGTCAACGCATGCTCGAGCGAGTGCACCGGGACGACCCCATGCGCGCGCCAGTGGCGATCGCGGGTAAGCACCAAGTTGGTGCGATGCTGCAGCGGGCGGCCAATCGACTCATAGGTCCTGCGACCCATGAGCACAGGCTTGCCAAGGGTAAAGGCCCGGAAGCGCTTCATGTCTTGCGGCAACCGCCAGGGCAGCGCGTTACCTCGCCCGATGACGCCGTTCTGCGCCATGGCAACGATGAGTGAGACCAGAGGCGCCGCAGCGCTCATGGCCGGGGATTATTGCCCGCGGCAGGGCATCGCGCCAGTCTAGATCTCGACCGCCGTGTTAAGAATCACGACGTCGCGGAAAGGCATGCGAAAGAACTCGGCCGCCTGCGTACTGTATTGCTGCATACGGGCAAACAACCGGCGCTGCAGACCGCGCAGTCCCGGCAGCGGCCGCGCGCGCACCACATGTCGCCCGACGAAGAACGAGCTGTCCTCGGGGAACACCCGCAGGCCGCGGCCGCGACAGGCCTTGAGCGCTTCGGCGACATCGGGAGTCTCCATGAAGCCGAAGCGCGCGGTGATGAAGTGCACCCCCGGGGCCGGCTCCTCTACCCGCAGGCGCTGCACGGGATCCTGGCGCGGTGCGTCAGTGATCTCGACGTTGAGGATGATGACCCGCTGGTGCACGACCGCGTTGTGTTCGATGTTGCGGATCAGCGCCGAGGGCACGAGTCCCGAGTTGCTGGCGAGGAATACCGCGGTCCCCGGTACACGGTGTACGCCGGCAACCATCTTCGACAGCTCGTTGCGCGGCACGGCGAGCTTGGCGAGCGCCGCGCGCAGCTCGAGACGTCCGGTGCGCCAGGTCGTGAAGATGAAGTACAACACCGCCCCGAGCGTCAGTGGTATCCATCCTCCGGTGGGGACTTTGGTCATGTTGCCGGCGACGAATGCGCAATCGACGACGAGAAGTAGTCCGAACACCGCGCCTACGCGCCACTTCGGCCAGCTCCACTGTGTGGCGGCGACAAACCCGCCGAGTATCGTGGTCACGACCATGGTGCCAACTACCGCGGCACCGTAAGCGCCCGAAAGCGCATCCGATGAGCCGAATCCGACGACGAACAGGCACACTGCGATGAACACCAGCCAGTTGACGGTCGGCACGTAGATCTGCCCCTGCTCGAGAGCTGAGGTCTGCAGCACGCGCAGCCGCGGCAGCAGGTCGAGGTGCACCGCCTGCGCTGCCATCGAGAAAGCGCCCGAGATGGTCGCCTGCGAGGCAATCACCGTGGCTGCCGTTGCGAGCATCACCAGCCAGGGGAGTACCGTAGGCGGAACCAGGTGATAGAGCGGATGGTCGACCGGCTTGCCGATCTCGAGCAGCAGCGCACCCTGGCCGAAGTAGTCGATGGCGAGCGCCGGACCCACCAGTACATACCACGACACGCGCACCGGGCGGCGGCCGAAATGGCCCATATCGGCATAGAGCGCCTCGGCGCCCGTGAGCGCGAGGAACACGGCGCCGATCACCGCAAGCGCCACCCCCGGTCGATGCACCAGCAGTGAGACACCCGCCAAGGGGTTGAGCGCCGCGAGCACCCCCGGGTGGCGCATGATGGGAAACACGCCGATGACCGCGATGGTGACGAACCACACCACCATGATGGGCCCGAAGAGACTACCGACGCGCGCCGTGCCGCGACGCTGGTAGGCAAAGAGCACCGCGAGCACGATCAGCGTGATCGGCACAACCCCCGGCTTGAGCGACGGACTGAGCAGCTCGAGCCCTTCCACCGCGCTCAACACGGAGATCGCAGGCGTGATGAGCGCGTCGCAGAAAAAGAACGCCGTGCCCGTGAGTGCCAGCGCTACGGCAACCTTCGCCCAGGTGCTGCCGGTAATCAGCCGTCGCTGCGCGAGCGCAAACAGCGCAAGAATTCCGCCCTCGCCGTCGTTGTCGGCTCGCATGATGATGGTGAGATATTTGACCGTCACCGAGATCACGAGACTCCAGAAAATCAGCGACAGCACGCCGAGCACCGCCTGGGAGTTGAAGGTGCCGGCAGCGCCGACGGCCTCCTGCATCGTGTATAGCGGGCTCGTGCCGATGTCGCCGTAGACGACACCGAGCGCCCCCACCATGGAGGTCAGGGTGAGGCGCCGCGTATCGGTGGGCGTGCTCATCGGGGTCGGGATCGAGCGCCGCGCTCAGCGCGTTCGCGCCCGCCGCCGCGGACGCTCGTCGCGACGTGACGGCCACAGCAGCGTGCCGCGGCAACCGGCGAGGCCGCAGCGACAGGCGAAGATCGAGTCGATGTCGGGCGGATCATCCGCCTCGCGCTGAATCTGATAATCGTAGGTGAGCTCTTCGCCAGGCTCGATGGCGCGGATGGCATCAATGAATACCCGGCGTCGCTCGATCACCGACTCGCAATTCGGCTTGCAGGCATGATTGACGAAGCGCGCCTCGTTACCGCCCACCCCGGCATCTATCACGATGTGGGCATCGACGATAAAGAGAAAGGTGTGGTTGTCCTGCGGGTCCTTGTGCTGGTAGCGGCGGTCGGCTTCGGCGTGCGAGACCCGCTCACCGAGGTATTCGACGATCCTCGCGCCGGCCGCGATGCGCTCGAGAGCGAAGACTCCCAGCCCGTGGAGGGGCGAGTCGCGTACCTCGATCAGCGGCGGTGTCGTTTCTCCCTGCCTGACGCTCATACCGCAACCGGCGCCCGTATGGGTGCGTGATGTCGATAGTTCACGAACTCGAAGTCCTCGTAGCGGTAATCGAAGATGCTTTCCGGCCGCCGGTGAATCACGAGTCGGGACAGCGGAAGCGGTGAGCGGCTCAGCTGCAGATCCGCCTGCTCGAGGTGATTGCAGTAGAGGTGGCAATCGCCTCCCGTCCAGATGAGCTCGGCCGGCTCGAGGTCGCACTGCTGCGCGAAGAGGTGCGTGAGGAGCGCGTAGCTGGCGATGTTGAAAGGCACTCCGAGCAGCACGTCGGCGCTGCGCTGGTAGACCTGGCAGGACAGCCGGCCGCCGGCCACGTACAGCTGGAAGAGCACGTGACAGGGCATCAGGCGCATGCGACCGAGCTCAGCCACGTTCCACGCGCTCACCATGATGCGGCGGGAATCGGGATTGTGCCGCAGCCGATCGACGGCCTCGCTGATCTGGTCGAGGCTGCCCCCGTCGGCACTTGCCCACGCGCGCCACTGGCGGCCGTAGACCGGTCCGAGCTCACCCTGCTCGTCGGCCCACTCGTCCCAGATGCTGACACCGTGCTCGCGCAGCCAGGCGACGTTGCTGTCGCCGCGCAGGAACCACAGCAGCTCGTAGACCACCGAGCGCACATGAATCTTCTTGGTGGTCACCAGCGGAAAGCCTGCGGTGAGATCGAAGCGCATCTGGTGCCCGAAGACCGACAGCGTGCCCGTGCCGGTGCGGTCCGTCTTGGACGCTCCATGCGTGCGGATGTGACGCATCAGCTCGAGGTACTGTCTCATCGCGATTCCGCCCCCGCCTCACTGCGCAGTGGCGAAGTTGCCGGACGGACTGCGCACGCGGTACGCCCAGCCGAGCAGCGCCACGCCGCCGATGATCATCGGCAGCGACAGCGCCTGTCCTTCGGTGAACCAACCGCCGGCGAGATAGCCGATCTGCTCATCGGGTATTCGCACGAACTCGATCAGGAAACGCGCCACACCGTAGAACGTCAGGAACAGTCCCGACGGCGCGAGCCGCGGCCGCGGGCGGGAGGTGAACCACCACATCACGGCGAACAGCACCAGTCCCTCGAGCCCCGCCTCGTAGAGCTGCGAGGCGTGACGCACCTCGCCGTTGACGCGAAATCCCCATGGCACCGTGGTGACCTTGCCCCACAACTCGCCGTTGATGAAGTTGCCGATGCGGCCGAAGAACAACCCGACCGCCGGCAGCGGCGCGGTGAAATCGTATACGTCCGCCACGTGGCGACCGCGGCGCCAGGCAAACAGCGCGAGCGCCGTGATGGCGCCGAGGAGCCCGCCGTGGAAGGACATCCCGCCCTCCCAGATCTTCAGCGGGTACCAGGGATCATCGGCCCAGAATTGCAGGCCGTAGAACAACACGTAACCGATGCGGCCCCCGAGAATCACGCCCAGCATGCTGTAGAAGATCAGATCGTCGACGTCGTTCGGCTTCCACGTGGAGCCGGGCCGCGCCGCGCGCCGTCGTCCGAGCCACCAGCCGCCCGCAAAGCCCAGCAGGTACATGATGCCGTACCAGTGCACCTTTACCGGGCCGATGGAGAAGGCAATCTTGTTGAAGCCGGGATAGACGATCATGAGGCGCGCAGTTTAGCCGAGCGCGCGCGTCACGCGGCAGAAGAACGCCTTGAGATAGCGCGTTTCAGGTATCGCCGGATGCACCGGATGGTCGGGCGACTGGCCACCGGCCTCGAGAACCTGCACAAAACGCCCGCTGTGGCGCGCCGCGCTCTGGATCGCCCCGAGCAGCTCCTCGGCGCCGAGATGGTAAGAGCACGAACACGACACCAGCAGGCCTTCGTCCGCGAGCAGTCCCAGAGCGAGCTGATTGAGCTTGCGGTAGGCCGCCTGCCCTTTGGGAATGTCCTTCTTGCGCTTGATGAAGGCGGGCGGATCGAGAATCACGATATCGAACTGCGCGCCCTGCGCCGCCAGCGCCTTCAGTCCATCGAAGACATCGGCGTGCAGCACCTCGACCGCAGTATCGTTGCGTGTTGCGTTGCGCCGTGCGAACTCGAGCGCCACCTGCGAGGAGTCCAGGCAGCACGCGCGCTCGGCGCCCTGATCCAGCGCGGTCACGGCCCACGCACCCGCATAGGAGCACACGTCCAGCACGCGCGCACCGACTGCGACGTAACGGCGCAGCCGCGCACGGTTGGCGGTCTGATCGTAGAACCATCCGGTCTTCTGGCCGCCCGCAAGCGGCGCGCTGAATGACAGCCCTGACTCGACCACCTCGACCTGCGGCGGGATGTCGCCGAAGGCGGCCGCAGCCACCTGTGGCAGCTGCTCGAGCTCGCGCGCGCCAGAGTCGTTCTTCCAGAAGAGCGTGCGCGGACTCACCACACGGGCAACCGCTGACTCGATCTGCTGCTTGAGCGCCTCCATGCCAGCGGTCGCGATCTGACCGACGATCGTGTCGCCGTAGCGATCGAGTACCAGTCCCGGCAACAGATCCGACTCGCCGAACACCCACCGGCAGTAGGCCGCATCACCGAGGCGCGCCCGCAGCGCCAGCGCGGTTGTGAGCCGGCGCTCGATGAGTGCCGCGTCCACCGGCTGCGTGGCATCTCGCGACAGCAGACGCGCACAGATCAGCGCATGCGGGTTGACGTACACGGTCCCGAGAAAAGCGTCGCGGGAGGAGCGCAGCTGTGCCAACGCGCCCGAGCTGAAGGCACTCAGCGGGGTGCGATCGGTGTCGACCTCGTTGCTGAACACCCACAGATGCCCCGCCGCGAGCCGCCGCTCCTCGCCGCGCTTCAGGCGCAGCACGCTCCCGGACTCGGTCGCGGCAGCGTTGGGTTGGGAGCTCGATTGGAAACTCGCAGCTTGCGACATCGGTCCGGGGAGCGAAATGAACGGAGATGAACGGAAGCGAAGTATACCCAACGGATGCAGGCGCCCGGGAAACGCGCTGCGATTGCGGGCGGGAGGAAGTATGCACCCACTATAATTACTCGCGTGAACGCACCCGCCGACGGCAAGCCGCCATACACCAATCGCCTCGCTTCTGAGACGAGTCCATACCTCAGAAAGCATGCCCACAACCCCGTTGACTGGTATCCGTGGGGGACGGAAGCACTGGAGCGAGCGCGCCGGGACGGGAAACCCATTCACCTGAGCGTGGGCTATTCCGCCTGCCACTGGTGCAGCGTCCTCGAGGAAGAGAGCTTCGAGGACGCAGCCACTGCGAAGATCCTCAACGACAATTTCGTCAACATCAAAGTCGATCGCGAGGAGCGCCCCGACATCGACCGCATTTATCAGATCGCGCAGCAGATGCTGACGCAGCGCGGCGGCGGCTGGCCGCTCACCATGTTCCTCACTCACGACGATCAGCGGCCGTTCTTCGGTGGCAGCTATTTTCCGAAGGAGGCCCGCTACGGGCTGCCCGCCTTCAAGGACGTCCTGCTGCGGGTTGCCGCTTACTACCGTGAGCACGCGGCGGAGTTGCGCCGGCAGAACGAGGCCCTCATGGCGGCCTTCAGCGAGCTCAACCCCCCTCCTGCGGACTGCGGGGTGGAGTTGACGGCAGCGCCGCTCGGCGCGTGCCGTGCCGTGCTCGAGCGCGCATTCGACCGCGACAACGGCGGCCTCGGGGGAGCGCCGAAGTTCCCGCATCCGCAGACGATTGAGTGGCTGCTGCGCCGCGGGCATGCAAGCTCGCGCTCGCCGGAGGCCGACACCGAAGCTCTGCAGATGGCGACGCTGACGCTGCGCCGCATGGCTGCAGGCGGGATCAACGACCAGCTCGCCGGCGGTTTCTACCGCTACTCGGTCGATGAGCGCTGGATGATCCCGCACTTCGAGAAGATGTTGTACGACAATGCCGCGCTGCTCGCAGCCTATGCGCAGGCAGCACTCGCCACCGGCGAGAGCTTCTTCGCCCACATCGCGCAACACACGGCCGACTGGGTGATGCGCGAGATGGAGTCGGCCGAGGGCAGCTACTACTCGAGCCTCGATGCCGACTCGGAAGGTCACGAGGGAAAGTTCTACGTCTGGGACCGCGAGGAGGTGCGCGCCGCCCTCGACAGCGCGGAGTACGCAGTGTTTGCCGCGCGCTTCGGCCTCGATCAGCCCGCGAACTTCGAAGGCCGCTGGCACCTGCGCGTGACGACTCCCGTGAACGAAGTCGCACGCCTGGTGGCTCGCACGCCGCAGGAGGTCGAGACACTCATCGACGCGGGGCGAGCGAAGCTTCTGGCGGTGCGCGCGCAGCGGGTGCGGCCCGCACGCGATGAGAAGGTACTGACGTCATGGAATGCGCTGATGATCCGCGGCATGGCGGTCGCGGCGCGGGCTCTGCAACGCGAGGACCTTGCGGCCTCCGCTACGCGCGCGCTCGATTTCATCCGCACACGGCTCTGGCACGATGACCGACTGCTCGCCACCTACATGGACGGACGGGCTCACCTCAACGCTTACCTCGACGATTACGTCTACCTCGCCGACGCGATCCTCGAGCTGCAACAGCTGCGCTTCCGCGCCGATGAGCTAACACTTGCGCGCGAGCTGGTGGAGGTGGTGCTCGGACACTTCACGGACCGCGCCGGCGGCGGTTTCTACTTCACCGCGGACGACCACGAGACGTTGATCCACCGCACCAAGGCCTTCGCCGACGATGCCACTCCGGCAGGCAACGGCATTGGCGCGCGCGTGTTGCTGCGCCTCGGATACCTGCTCGGCGAGTCACGCTATCTCGCTGCGGCCGAGCACACGCTGCGCGCCGCCTGGCCGGTACTCGAGCGCTACAGCCACGGTCACATGAGCCTGCTGGGCGCGCTGGAAGAGCTTCTGACGCCCCCCGAGATCGTCATCCTGCGGGGCGAGACGCGCACGATCGGGGGCTGGCGTGACGCCATTGCGTCCACGTACGCACCGCATCGGCTGCTGCTGGCCATCCCGTCGGACGCGACCGGTCTGCCCGCCGCGCTCGCCGACAAGACACCGCGTGCCGGACCCGTCGCTTACGTCTGCCGCGGAAGCACCTGCTCGGCGCCCATCGACTCGCTCGAGGAACTCATCGAGCGGTTGGATGACGGCCGTGGGACGAGCACGCCCGTCTGAGCCCAATCCGCCATACCCCCACACGCCACCCCTCGGGCGCGCTAATCGCAATCCCTGGTCAGGAAGCCGCCTGCTTCTTGGTCATGGGCACAAAGCGGATGGAAAGCCCGCCGGGCAGAGGATGGTTGACGGCCTCCCCCGCCCGATAGCCGAACTTCTCGTACAGCCTGACACCGGGCAGGGTCGCCATCAGTTCGAACGCGACGAACCCTTGCGCACGCGCATCGCGCTCGCTGCGCTCCAGGATGGAGCGGCCGAGACCGCGGCGCGCATGCTGCGCATCGACGAAGAACGCGCGGATCCTGGCCGCATCGACGCGTGGATCGAGCAGCGACTCGTCGCGCCCGCTGCGCGCATCACTCCCGAACAGGGTGCGCCGCCGGCTCCAGCCGCCGCACGCCACGAGCTCCCCGCCGTCGGCCTCGACCACGAAGTAGGTCCCGTCGCGGATGAGCGCCGTGTCGACACCGAACGCGCCGCGCAGGGCGCCCTCGATCTGTTGCGGTGTGTAGTCCGCAGCGCCCAGCGCACGGATTGAGCGCGCGATCAGATCGCGCAGCCTCGCCTCGTCAGCGAGAGCCGCCGGGCGCAGCCGATAGCTCACGACCGCTCACAGCAACTCGCCGCAGCCACCGCCGCTCACCGCGCTTCATCCGACAGAAGCTCGACGTTGCCGCCGATCGCAGCGGTGTTGATGGTGAGCGTGCGCTCGTTGGCAAAGCGCAGCAGGTAGTGCGGACCGCCGGCCTTGGGCCCGGTGCCCGAGAGTCCCTGCCCGCCGAAAGGCTGCACGCCGACCACCGCACCGATCATGTTCCGATTCACATAGGTATTGCCGACCGGCAGCGAGTCGAAAACGTGCCGGGCGACGCTCTCGAGTCGACTATGCACACCGAGCGTGAGCCCGTAACCGGTGCTGCGGATCGCGGCGAGCACCTTCGGCAGCGCGCCTGAAGCGTAGCGTGCGACGTGGAGGATCGGCCCGAACTCCTCGGTCTTCAGCTGATCGATGGCGCGCAACTCGAAGAGTTGCGGCGGGAAGTAGTAGCCCGTCTGCGCGAGCTCCGGCGCGAGCGGGCAGGCGTAGAGCAGCTTCGCTTCGCGGCGCATCCGTTCGGCGTGACGCACCAGGCGCTCCCGCGCCGCCTCCGAGATCACCGGCCCGACATCGGTCGAGAGCTCTCCAGGGGGTCCGATGCGCAGCACCTGCATCGCGCCGATCAACATTGCGATCACGCGCTCGGCGATTTCCTCCTGCAGATAGATGACACGCAAGGCCGAGCAGCGCTGGCCGGCGCTCGTGAACGCGGAAGCGATTGCATCGTCAACCACCTGCTCCGGCAGCGCGGTCGCATCCACCACCATGGCGTTGACGCCGCCCGTCTCGGCGATCAACGGGACGATCGGGCCGGGACGCGCGGCGAGCGTGCGATTGATGGATGCTGCCGTGGCAGTCGACCCGGTGAAGGCGACGCCGGCGAGTGCCGGGTGCGTGAGAGCGACCTCGCCGAACGGCGGACCGTCGGCGGGCGTCAGTTGCAGCACCGGCGCCGGGACGCCAGCCTCGTGCAGCAGCCGTACCATGGCGTGTCCGATGAGGGGCGTTGCCGGAGCCGGCTTCGCCACAACCGCGTTGCCTGCGACGAGCGCTGCGGTGATCTGGCCGGTGAAGATTGCCAGCGGGAAGTTCCAAGGACTGATACACACGAAGACGCCGCGGCCATGTAGCGAGAGCGTGTTGCTCTCGCCGGTCGGACCGGGGAGCCTTACCGCGGCGCCGAACGATTCGCGACCGCGCGCCGCGTAGTAGCGGCAGAAATCCTCCGCTTCGCGCAGCTCCGCCACCGCATCGGGCAGCGTCTTGCCTGCCTCGCGGACCAGGAGGCTCAGAAACTCGCCGCGGCGATCCTGCAGGAGCTGTGCGGCCGTCTCGAGACACGTGGCCCGCCGTTCCGCTGGTGTCCCATCCCACTCGGGCTGTGCGGCCGCCGCGGCTTCCATGGCCTGGCGGATCTCGGCCGCGGTCGCATCGCGCGTGTGACCGACAACCTCGCGCGTGTTCGCGGGCGATCTCACCGGCACATCCAGATTATGGGCGCGCCGCCCGCTCAGTATCGGGCCGCCGGAATATTCCTCCTGCGCGTGCGCCTGCACCTCGGCAGCCAGAGTCGCGAGCGCGGCTGGATCGCCGAAGTCCTCGCCGGCGGAGTTGACGCGCTCCGCTCCGAAGAGCTCCTGCGGCTCGCGCACGCGTGTCGGCCGCTGCGCATCCGTGGCGAGCGATGTGACCGGATCGCGCACCACCTGCTCGACGGGGATCTGCGGATTCATGAACTGGTGAACGAAAGAACTGTTGGCGCCATTCTCGAGCAGCCGTCGCACCAGGTACGGCAGCAGTTCCTCGTGCGTGCCCACCGGAGCGTACACCCGCACCGGTGGAAGGTCCGCCACCTCCGCATGGGCTGCAGCGTACAGCGCCTCTCCCATGCCGTGCAGTCGCTGAAACTCGTAAGCGGTGCCGGGCGGCGCGAGCTCGAGGACCGCTGCGACCGTGTAGGCGTTGTGGGTGGCGAACTGCGGGTAGAGACAATCGCGGCACTCGAACAGCTGCCGCACGCACTCGAGATAGCTCGCATCGGTCGCGGCTTTCGAGGTGTAGACGGGGAAGCTGGTGAGCCCGCGCTCCTGGGCACGCTTGATCTCACTGTCCCAGTACGCGCCCTTGACGAGGCGCACGCTCATGCGCCGGCCCGTCTCACGCGCGAGCTGCGCCACCCACTCGATGACCAGCGGTGCGCGGCGGCCATAGGCCTGCACCGCAAGCCCGAGTCCGTCCCAGCGCCCCGTCTCGCCATCGCGTGCCAGCACCTCGATGATATCGAGTGACAGATCGAGCCGGTCGGCCTCTTCGGCGTCGACGGTGAGGCCGATGCCCCCGGCGGCTGCCCGGCGCGCGAGCTGCAGCATGCGCGGGGCAAGCTGCTCGAGAACGCGCGCGCTCTGTAGCTGCGTGTAGCGTGGCTCGAGCGCCGAGAGCTTTACCGAGATCCCCGAGCGCGCGTAGGTCGCACCAGGTGGCTGTCGGCCGAGCACCTCGATCGCGTGCGCGTAGGACTCGAAGTAACGCTGGGCATCCGCCTCGGTGCGCGCACCTTCGCCGAGCACGTCGAAGGAGCAGAGCGCGAGCTCGGGGTCCGCGCGGCTGTGCGCGAGCGCCTCATCGATCGTCGCGCCGACGATGAAGGCGTGCCCGAGCATGGCCATCGACTGGCGCATCGCCGCGCGCACCACCGGAGCGACCAGCGGCTTGGTGAGCTGGGTTGGAGAGAACTCCCCGGAGAGCTCGACGACCACGTCCGGCAGCAGTCGCCCGGCCGCACCGAGCAGCGTGAACCCGGTGCGCAGCAGCAGGTCCGTGTCGCCTGGCACGCCCGCCGCGCGCACCGCCGCGAGCCGCTCGGCGATGAGCTGGTCGGCGCGCTTCGGGTCGGGAGTACGCAGCAGCGCTTCGGCGAGACTCATGAGCGCCCGCCCCTGCGCGCTGTCGAGCGGGAACTGCTCGAGCATGCGGTCGATGAGCGGACGCGAGCGCTTGTCGCAGCGCGCCGCTTCCACCCAGCGCGCGGCGCGAACCCGCGCTGCAGTCAGCGCGCCGCTCACCGCAGCCAGCTCTGCCAGCGCCTCGCCCGAAGCGGTTGCCTCGGGACGCAGCGTCGCCGCGCGTAACCGCGTCCGCAGGCTGGCCAGGTCCTCTGCTGCGCTCACCGGGTCAACCCTCAGGCATTCAGCACCTCGGCGACGGCACGCGCGAAATACTCGAGATTGCCGCGCCGCAGCCCCGCTATGTTCATGCGGCTGTCGTCGGTCATGTAGACGTGATGCTGCTCGCGGAGCTTGCGTACCTGAGTGGTATCGATGCCGAGGAACGAGAACATGCCGCGCTGCTCCGTGATGAAGCCGAAATCGCGCTGCGGACAGTGCCGGCGCAAGTGCTCGACCACCTCGCGCCGCAGCCCGCGGATACGGCTGCGCATGGCAGCAACCTCCTCCGTCCATTGGGCGCGCAGCGACGGATCGCCGAGTACCGCCTGCACGATCGCCGCACCGTGATCGGGCGGCATCGACCAGATGCCGCGTGCCAGGCGCACGAGCTGGCTGAGCGCTGCATCCGCCGCGGCCGGCGATGAGCCGATGAAATGCAGTGCGCCGGTGCGCTCGCGATAGACGCCGAAGTTCTTCGAGCACGAGACGGCACAGAGCATCTCGGGGAGCTCGGCGCCGAGCAGCCGCAGGCCGAATGCGTCCTCATCGAGCCCGTCTCCCAGGCCCTGGTAGGCCATGTCGACCAACGGCAGCAGCCCGCGGCGGCTGACGAGCGCAAGCAGCTCGCGCCACTGTGACTGTGTAAGATCCGCGCCCGTCGGGTTGTGACAGGAGGCGTGCAGCAGCACCACCGCCCGCGCCGGCAGCCGCTCGAGCGATTCCATCATCGCGGCGAACTGCACTTTGCCGGTGGCCGCATCGAGATACGGATAACGTTCGAGTCGCAGGCCGCTGCCGGCGAGCAGCGGCGTGTGATTGGCCCAGGTGGGCGTGCTGACGTGCACCACCGACTCGGGTGATGCAGCGCGGATCAGCTCGGCCCCGAGCCGCAAGGCTCCGCACCCACCCGGCGACTGGACCGTACGTACGCGCCCCCCGGTGAGGGCCGGGTGCTTCGCTCCCAGCACGAGCTGCTCGAGGGCCTGGTTGAAAGCGGGATTGCCCGCGGGGCCGACGTAGCTCTTGGTGGTCTGCCGCGCGATGAGCGCGTTCTCGGCCTGGCGCACGCTCGCCGGCACCGGAGTCTCCCCGTGCTCGTCGCGGTAGACACCTATCCCTAAGTCCACCTTGCGCGGATCCGGGTCGGCCCGATACGCGGCCATCAGCCCGAGAATGGAATCGGGAACTACGGGCTCGAGTCGCTCGAACATGCGCGTCACTCCGTACCGGTCGGCGCCGGCGCGAACGTGGCAACGGTAGCATGCAGCGGAAATCAAGGAAATCATGAGGACGCCCGCTGCAGGCACTCTCTACACTCAGCCCACGCCTCATCCGGTATCGAGGAGTCCGACTCTGCGGCTGTGGAGTTCCATGTGCTTTGCGGCCTCAGCCGTCGCGCTTGCCGCCCATACAGCCGAGACGGCGTACGCCGCCGACGTGCCAGCTGCACCGGGCAACCCCGCAACCGTGCAGGAGCTCCCCCAGGTCGTGGTGATCGGCAACACGCCGCTGCCCGGTCTGGGCCTGCCCTTGTACGAGATACCGGCGAACGTGCAGACCGCCAACAGCGAGGACCTCGCGAGGCAGCAGTCGCTCGATCTCGCTGACTACCTCAACAACAACTTCACCGGTGTCAACGCCAGCGAGAGCGCCGACAATCCTTTTCAGCTCGACATCAATTATCACGGCTTCACCGCCTCGCCGCTGCTCGGCACGCCCGAGGGCCTCTCCGTCTACGTCGACGGCGTGCGCATCAACGAGGCTTTCGGCGACACGGTCAATTGGGACCTCATACCGCAAGGAGCAATCTCGACCATCACGCTGCTGTCGGGCTCCAATCCCGTGTTCGGCCTCAACACGCTCGGCGGGGCGCTGTCGGTGCGCACCAAGAGCGGACATGACGATCCCGGAACCGAGATCGAAGCCTCCGGTGGGTCCTTCGGCCGGCGCTCAGTCGAAGCGACCACCGGCGGCGAGCTTGGAAGCTTCGACTATTTTCTGACGGGCACGTATTTCGACGAGACCGGGTGGCGCGAGTTCTCGCCGACGCGCGTGTACCAGGGCTTCGGCAAGGTCGGCTGGCAGGACGAGCAGACCGACATCGACCTCAGCTACACGTACGCGGATACCAGTCTGTACGGCAACGGCGCCACCCCACAGAGCATGCTCGCCTACCTGCGTGAGGCGAGCTACACACCGGACTACACCCAGAACCAGCTGAACTTCGTGAACCTCACGGCCACGCAGTTTCTCGCCCCGAAGCTGCTGCTCTCGGCCGACCTCTACTACCGCTATCTGATCACCGATGCCATCAACGGCAACGTGAACGACAACTACCTGTCCGGCGACTACGGCGGACCGCCGATCGATTGCACGGCGCCGCCGGCGAGCTTGACCGCGCTGAGTTTCTGTACGCCCGGTCAAAACGCCGACGGCCGTCTCGTCCAGCGAACCTCCGGCTTCGCCCTCGAGCTCACCGACTCACGCGATCTGCTCGGTCACGACAACCAGGCGATTCTCGGCGTGGACTATAGCGACTCCCGTGACAGCTTCTTCCAGTCATACCAATACGGCGGCCTGACCGCCGATCGACTTCTCGTCTACGACCTCAGTCCCTTCAACAACCAGCCGGTGATCGACCTGACGGGCGGCAACCGCATTTACGGCGTGTATCTCACCGATACGCTCTCACCGGACAAGCTGGTGCATCTCAACCTCTCGCTGCGCTACAACCGCAACAGCGAGACACTCACGGGCTATAGCGTCACCACCGATTTCGGTCCGGGATTCAACCAGCCGAACTCGCTGAACGCCGAGCACTCCTTCACGCGTCTCAATCCGGCTCTCGGACTCACCGTCACCCCGAGCAATGCCGTTACCGTGTACGCCAACTACAACCAGGCCAGTCGCGCCCCGACCGTGATCGAGCTCGGCTGCGCCAATCCGGCAGTTCCGTGCGGGCTGCCCAACGACTTTGCCAGCGATCCCGATCTGCGGCAGGTGGTGGCGCGCACGGTGGAGGCCGGAGTGCGCGGCGGTCTCCCCGATCAGCGCCTGGTGTGGGCGGCCGATGCTTTTCGTACTGACAACAGCGACGACATCCAGTTCGTCGCAACCGCCACCAACGCGGGCTACTTCGCCAATGTCGGCAACACGCGCCGCCAGGGCATCGATCTCGCGTTGGGTGGCAAGCGGGGACCGTTGCACTGGCAGGCGACGTACAGTTTCGTCGATGCCACTTTCCAGTCGAGTTTCCAGATCAACGCGCAATCGAACAGCAGCGCCGACGCCGACGGTAACATCACCGTGTCGCCTGGCGATCGAATTCCGCTCATTCCGCGGCACACCGGCCGTCTCGTGCTCGACTATGCGGTCAACGATCGTTTCACCCTGGGGGGCAACCTCGTCGTAGCTTCCGGCTCATACCTGCACGGCAACGAGAACAATGCCAACCAGCCCGGCGTCACCAACGCAGCGGGCGCCTTCGTCTCAGGCAGCGGCTGGATTGCCGGCTACGCCGTGATCAACCTCACCGCTAGCTACCGCGTGACGAGCAAATTCGAGATCTTTGCGCGCGTTGTCAACCTGCTCGATCGCGAGTACGCGACGGCCGGCTTTCTCAGCAGCAACTCGTTCACCCCGAGCGGCGCGTTCATACCGAATCCCGCGAACTGGCCGAACGAGAACGCAGTCTCACCCGCAGAGCCCCGGGCCATATGGGCGGGACTGCGCCTGCGCTGGCAATGAGGTCGCCCCGACAGCTGTCAGATTGAGCCGCCCGAACGAGTCGCGAGCCCCGCGCGCAACGCGTGCCAGCAGCTGATTTGATCGAGCGTGATGCGCGCGGCGCGCGCGGCTCCGCACGCCGGCCGCCACCCTTCGCGGCTCCCGAGCGAGGGCCCGACTGCGAGGGCGCCGATGATGGGACTGTCAGGAAAGTAATGGCTGCGCGTCACGATCACCGGCACGCCGCTGCGCCGTGCCGCCTCGACTCCCGCCGGGGAATCCTCGATGGCGAGGGTCTCGGCAGGCGCGAGGCGCAGCGCCTCGAGCGCGAGGGCGTACGCCAGCGGGTCCGGTTTCTTGGCCGCAGCCTCCTCAGCGCAGATCAGTGTTGCGAAGCCTGCACGCCAGGTTGCTCCGAGATGTCGCTCGAGCAGCGCCACGACGTTGGCGCGGCCGGTCGTGGTGACGACGGCCATCGTGAGGCGGGCATTGCGGCAATCCTCCAGCAGCTCGCCGACGCCCGCTCGCAGCGGCAACTCCCCGGCACGCACGATCTGCCCGTAGATCAGGTTCTTTTGCTGGTGAATCGTGCGCGCGAGCTGCGCGCGCTCGAGTGGGTCTGCTGGAGCATCGTTCCTGAGCCCGATGTCGTAGAGCAGCCGCTCGTAGCCGCCGGCAACTGCGAGCAACTCGCCGTAGCGCTGCTCGCTCCAGCGCCACGGCAGACCCAGCGCCGCGAATGCGCGGTTGAACGCCTGCAGATGCCCATCGCGCTCGGTCTCAGCCAGCGTACCGTCGACATCCCACAGCAACGCCCTGAGCATCGGCGCAACGCTCGCGGGTTCAGCCAGTCAGGCGAGCGCGCAGCTCGTCGATACTCTCGACGAAGCCGTCGCAGGGGAGTGTGCGCGGATCCTCGCCCTCGTTGTATCCATAGGGCACGCACAGCACGCGAATTCCTGCGGCGCGTGCGGCAAGCACGTCGATCAGAGAGTCCCCTACCATCACTGCCTCTCCCGGCGAGACGCCGAGGCGTTTGCACGCCAGCAGCAGCGGCTGCGGCTCGGGTTTGCGATAACCGCTGTCGCCGCCGACGAGCTCATCGATCCAGTGCTCGAGCCTCAGACGCTTCAACAGATCCCCGGACGCCTTGTCGGGCTTGTTGGTCACGATTGCGATCTTGAGACCCAGGGAGTGCAGCTCCGCCAGCCCCCGCGCGACCCCCGGGAATGGCCGCGTACGCATCCGGCCGCTGCGCTGGATCTGCTCGTAATGAGCGTGATAGCGCTCGAGCAGCCGCCCGGCGTCTGCTGACTCACCTCCTGGGACACGAGCCAGCGCACGCTCGATCAAAGAAGGCACGCCACGACCGATGAGCGTGCGCACCTCGCTCTCGGACAGAGCGACCGCCAGTTGCTCGGCGAGCGCGCCGTTCAAGGCCGCGGTGATATCGGCCACCGTGTCGAGCAGCGTGCCGTCGAGATCGAAGAGCACCGCTCGTACGAGGTACGCAGGTTGTGGCGGACGTGCCGGTTGGATCGGTTGGGCCGGTTGGGCGCTCACGTGGGCCGACCCTCCCGCGGCACGCCACGCGCCTGCAGCAACGCGCGGACGCGGGCACAGACGGAGTGCACGGTGAGGCCGAGAAATGCGGCCACCTCGGCGGCCGGGGCGGACTCGCCGAAGCGGTCGATGCCCAGCACGTCGCCATCGAAGCCCGTGTACGCGCGCCACAAGTGAGTGACTCCCGCCTCGATCGCCAGCACCGGCACGGCGCGCGGTAGTACCGCCGCGCGGTAGCGGGAACTCTGCCGATCGAATTCGCTGCAGTTCGGCATCGAGACGACGCGTGCCGCAATCCCCTCCTCTCCCAGCAACTGGCGCGCGCGCATGGCGAGCTCGACCTCCGATCCGGTAGCGAGCAGTGTAATCGCGGCGGGGGGGTCGGTGTCTGCAAGCACGTAGCCGCCGCGGCGAATGTCGTCGAGCTGCGCGGCGCTGCGTGCAAAGTGCGGCAGGCTTTGACGCGAAAGCAGCAGACAGCTCGGCCCGTCGCTGCGTTCGATCGCCGCCTGCCAGGCCGCCATCGTCTCCACCGCATCGCACGGACGCCAGACGCTGTTGTTGGGAATGAGCCGCAGGCTGCTCGCGTGCTCGACCGGCTGGTGGGTCGGCCCGTCTTCACCGAGGAAGATGCTGTCGTGCGTGAACACGTAGATCACCCGAATGCGCATGAGCGCGGACATACGGATGGCGTTGCGGCTGTAGTCGGAGAAGGTGAGGAAGGTGCCGCCGTACGGAATATAGCCGCCGTGAAGCGCCACCCCGTTCATCAGCGCGCTCATGCCGAACTCACGTACGCCGTAGTTGATGTAATTGCCCGCGCGAGCGCGGCGCACGGCGACGCTGTGGCGGGTTGCCGTCAGGTTGGAGCCCGTCAGGTCCGCCGAGCCGCCGAGCAGCTCGGGCAGCCGTGGCAGCAGCGCCTCGAGCGCATCCTGCGAGGCCTTGCGCGTGGCAACGCTCGCGGCCTGCGTGTCGGCGGCGTTCAGCAACCAGAGCGCGGCCTGTGGCCAGTTGGCCGGCAGCGCCAGACGACTTGCGCGCCGCTCGAACTCGGCGGCGAGCCGCGGATGAGCCACTCGGTAAGCGGCAAAGCGGCGCTCCCACTCCGCCTGGCGCGCCGCGCCCGACTCGCGGGCGTTCCAGGCTGCGCGGATGTCGCTCGAGATCTCGAACGGACCCGCCGTCCAGCCGAGGTTGCTGCGCGTTGCCGCGACCTCCTTGGCTCCAAGGGGTGCCCCGTGCACGTCGTGCGTGGCCGCCTTGTTGGGACTGCCTTGCCCGATCACGGTCTTGCAGCACACCAGCGTCGGACGGCCGCAATCGCTGCGTGCCTGCTCGAGTGCGGCCTCGATGGCCGTACTGTCGTGGCCGGGGACGTCGCGAATGACGCGCCAGCCGTACGCCTCGAAGCGCCGCGGCGTATCGTCGGCGAACCAGTGCTCGACATGGCCGTCGATGCTGATGCCATTGTCGTCGTAGATCGCCACCAGCTTCGAGAGCGCGAGCGTGCCGGCAAGCGAGCAGGCCTCGTGGCTGATGCCTTCCATCAGGCAGCCGTCGCCGACAAACACCCAGGTGCGGTGATCGACGATCGTGTGGCCCGGGCGATTGAACTCAGCCGCAAGAAGCTGCTCGGCGAGCGCCATGCCGACGGCGTTGGCGAGCCCCTGTCCGAGCGGCCCGGTGGTCGTCTCCACTCCGGGCGTGATACTGCTTTCCGGGTGTCCGGGTGTGCGGCTGTGAAGCCGACGAAAGCGCCGCAGCTCCTCGAGCGGTAGGTCGTACCCGGTGAGGTGCAGCAGCGCATAGAGCAGCATCGACCCGTGGCCGTTGGACAGCACGAAGCGGTCGCGATCCGGCCAGCGTGGATCGGCAGGGTTGTGTTTCAGGTGCTGCCTCCATAGCACCTCGGCGATCTCGGCCATTCCGAGCGGCATGCCGGGATGACCACTGTTGGCGGCTTCCACCGCATCGATGGCAAGCAGGCGCAGCGCATTGCAGAGTTCGTCGCGCGCCGGCATGCGCGCCTGCAGTCTGGCATTCATACGGGACTCCCGCGGCTACATGCGCCGCTTGCGATCCATGAGCCGCAGCACCATGGGCGTGAAGATGAACTCGATCGCCAAACCCATCTTGCCGCCTGGTACCACGATGTTGTTGGGTCGGCTCATCCACGAACCGTGCAGCATGGAGATCAGGTAACGAAAGTCGATGCCCTTTGGATTGGCAAAGCGGATCACCACCATCGACTCATCGGCGCTCGGGATGTCCTTGGCGATGAACGGGTTGCTGGTGTCGACCGTGGGCACGCGCTGGAAGTTGACGTGCGTGCGGCTGAACTGCGGACAGATGTGATTCACGTAATCGGGCATGCGTCGCAGGATCGTGTCGACCACGGCATCCTGGGTGTAACCGCGATGATGGCGGTCCCGATGCAGTTTCTGGATCCATTCGAGATTCACGATGGGCACGACACCGACCAGAAGGTCGACGTGCCGCGCCACGTCGACGCCGCCGCCGACGTAGGCGCCATGTAGGCCCTCGTAGAAGAGGAGATCGGTGCCGGGCGCCATCGGCTGCCAGTCGGTGAAGGTGCCGGGATCGCAGCCGAGCTGCTTCGACTCCGCCGCGTCGTGCACGTAGCGGCGCACCCGTCCGTGGCCACTCGCCCCGTACTCCTCGAAAGTTCGCTCGAGCTCCACCAGCAGGTTGGCCTCCGGCCCGAAATGGCTGATCGGTACGGCGCTGCCGCGATCGGCCGCCTCTATACGCTCGCGCATCTCGACGCGGTTGAGACGGTGAAAGGAATCACCTTCGAGCACCTGCGCAGTGATGCCCTCGCGACGGAAGATATGCGCGAAGCTCTGCATGACCGTGGTCGTACCGGCGCCCGAAGAGCCGGTGACCGCGATTACCGGGTGTTTGATGGACATGGCGCGCTTTCCGGTGCCTTCACAACCTTGCCTCGGGCCTGAACAACGAGCGCTCATTGAAGAGTGGCGAGACGAATGGGCTGTCGGTGCCGGACAGATGCTCGGCGTGGTAGCGCTCGATCCGCTCGACCTCGTGACGTGAGCCCATGATCAACGGCACGCGCTGATGCAGCGACTGCGGAACGATATCCATCAGGCGGCCGCAGCCGGTTGTCGCGCGGCCGCCGGCCTGCTCGACCAGCAGACTGATCGGATTGGCCTCGTACAGAAGACGCAGTCGTCCGGGTCGGGCCGGATCCTTGCTGTCCTTGGGATACATGAAGACACCGCCGCGCATCAGGATGCGATGGACTTCGGCGACCAGGGAGGCAATCCAGCGCATGTTGAAATCGCGGTTGCGAACGCCGCTCTTGCCCGCCTGACACTCGGTGACGTAGCGATGCACCGGCGGCTCCCAGAAGCGCGCGTTGCTGGTGTTGATCGCGAACTCGCTGGTATCGACCGGAATCTGCAGGTCCGGATGCGTCAGGATGAAATTTCCGATCTCGCGATCGAGCGTGAAGCCATGGGTACCCTTGCCAACGCTGAGCACCAGCATCGTTGCCGGACCGTAGATGGCGTAACCGGCGGCGACCTGCTGCACCCCCGGCTGCAGATACTCGGCGGCAGCAGGCGGCGCGCCGCTCTCGTGGCGCAATACCGAGAAGATCGTGCCGACCGAGACATTGACATCCGTGTTGGATGAGCCGTCGAGCGGATCGAAGGCGAGCAGATAGCGGCCGCGCCTATATTCGGCCGGGATTGCGCAGGGCTCCGCCAGCTCCTCGGAGACCATGCCGGCGAGCAGTCCGCCCCACTCGCAGCTGCGCACCATCACCTCGTGTGCCAGCACGTCGAGCTTCTGCTGCGTCTCGCCCGGCACATTGCGGCCGCCGTGCTCGCCGAGATAGCCGCCGAGGGCTCCCTTGGCAGTCATCGCCGCGATCGTCTTGACCGCGGCGGCGACGTCGACCAGCAGCGCACCCAGATCGCTCGCACCGGGAATTCCGGTGAGCTGCTGGATGAGGAACTTGGAGACCGTGGTGCGCCCGAGAAGCATGTTTGCCCGCTCCCGCCTGCGTGGTTTCTCAGCTCGCCGCGGCCGACGCTGCCGCGGCGGAAGTTTCCGGGGCGGCGGGCTGAAAAACGCGGCTGGCGCGGATGTCGGCAGTAGCGATCGCCGTCAGATCCTCTGCCGTGAAGCGCCGCTCGCGGTCGGCGAACAGGCGGCTCGCCTGTCGCAGCCGCGCGCGTTCGAGTGCGTTGCGGACGCTGCGCGCGTTGGCGAAATGCGGTTGTCGGACGCGGCGTGCCAGGTACTCGGCGAACGTGTCGCGCGCTCCCGGAGCGAAGCAATAGTTTTGCTGCGTCAGCAGCTTGTCGGCGATCAACAGCAGGTCGGACGGCGCGTAGTCGGGAAAGTCCAGGTGGTGCGCGATGCGCGAGCTCATGCCGGGGTTGGAGCGAAAGAAGGTCTCCATGCGGTCCTTGTAGCCGGCGAGGATCACCACCAGATCGTCGCGCTGGTTCTCCATCACCTGCAGCAGGATCTCGATCGCCTCCTGACCGTAGTCGCGCTCATTCTCCGGCCGATACAGGTAATAGGCCTCGTCGATGAAAAGCACGCCGCCCATGGCGCGCTTCAGCAGCTCGCGCGTCTTCGGCGCGGTGTGCCCGATGTACTGGCCGACGAGATCGTCGCGCGTGACGGCCACCAGGTGCCCGCGGCGCACGTATCCGAGGCGATGCAGGATCTCCGCCATGCGCATGGCGACGGTCGTTTTGCCTGTTCCGGGGTTGCCGGTGAAACTCATGTGCAGGCTGAGGGGCTGAGCCTGGATGCCGAGATTGGCGCGCAACCTGTCGATCACCAGCAGAGCGGCAATGTCGTGGATGCGCGCCTTGATCGGGGTGAGCCCGACGAGATCGCGATCGAGCTCCTCGAGCACGCTCGCAGCCTGACTCTGCGCGAGCACTTCCGCCACGGTGTGCGCCGCGCCGCAGTCGGTCGCAGAGGTTGATCCACCCGCGAGTGCCGCAGTAGCGGGCGTCGCAGCTGCCGACGCTTCCGCAACAGCGCCAGGGATCGAATACATCGGTGCTGCCACTTCAGGCCACCTTGCTGCAGGGGTTGACGCCGCGCAGCTCATAGCGCATGGCATCGATCACGGCCTGGTAGTCGGCGCAGCCGAAGATGGCACTGCCGGCGACGAAGGTATCGGCGCCCGCGGCCGCGACCTCGCGGATGTTGCGC
>Ga0307476_10000503_pt1 | contig 29701 bp, 25 predicted proteins | sample atmos_gasesECM2C_2_FD_203314 | JGI IMG/M metagenome (GOLD analysis project Ga0307476, IMG submission 203314) | Hardwood forest soil microbial communities from Morgan-Monroe State Forest, Indiana, United States - atmos_gasesECM2C_05 | ecosystem: Environmental > Terrestrial > Soil > Temperate...
AAGCTGCCTCCCGGCCATGGTGATGCCCGCCGCCTAACGCAGGTCCTGATTAACCTCGTGGGAAATGCCATTAAGTTCACCGATACCGGTGAAGTGGTCATAACGGGCGGGGCGACCGATGGGTCATTCCATCTGTCGGTGCGTGATACCGGACCCGGCATCTCCGCTTCCGATCAAGCCAAGCTGTTCCAGGAGTTCCAGCAGGCCGACAATGCGATCACCCGCAAGAAGGGGGGCACGGGCTTGGGGCTCGCCATATCGAAACGCATCGTTGAAATGCACGGCGGCATAATATGGGTCGAGTCCCAGCTCGGCCAGGGCTCGACGTTTTCACTCACACTGCCCGTCGTCGTCGAGCAGCAAGTCAACTTGGAACCAAGCTAGCCGGGCACTTGTCGGCGCAGACAATACCATTTTATCCCTCGAATTTGCTGCAGATGCTCGCGGCAGAAAGTGGCCCTTAACCGCCGCGCCAGGCAGTGCTAGCCGCGGCAGGTATTGGGTGAAGACCGGTCACGCAGCCAATGATCGGCGTGGCGGTTCATGACCCATTGTAAGACTTCGCCACCGTCAATTGCCGCATTGCGAAAGGTTTACTCGATTACCTCGTCGGCGCGGCCGAGCAGCGTGGCTGGGACAGTGAGGCCGAGCGCCTTGGCGGTCTTTAAATTGATGGTCAGCTCGTACTTGGTTGGCGCTTGCACCGGAAGGTCGGCCGGCTTCTCGCCCTTGAGGATACGATCGACATAGCCGGCCGCGCGGCGGTACTGATCGGCGAAGTTCGGACCATACGAGATCAGGCCGCCACCCTTAACATAGAAACGCTCGACGTACACGGCAGGCAGCTTGTGTTGGGCCGCTAGCGCGATGATTAGGTCGCGATGAACTGCCGCCAATGCGCTCGCCGTTACGATCAGACCGCCATTCGAGGAGTGCGCGAAGGCCGTAACGGCGCGCTCGATCTCGGGAACGTCGCGTACGTTAATCGGGATGACCTCCATCCCGAGCGACGGCGCCACAGACTGGATTACAGCGAACTGGCCGATCCCCGCGGTTAGGGCGGAATCTCGGAGGACCGCCGCTCGCGTCACGCCCGGCGCGATCTCCCTTAGCAACTCCGGCCATTTGCCGCTCAAACTGTATTCGAACATCATAAAGCCGGTGGCGTTGCCGCCCGGTCGCGACAGACTATCGACGACGCCAGAGCCGACTGGATCGGGGACAATCACAAACACGATCGGTACAGCACGGGTCGCCTGCAGCAATCGTTCCACGGGCGCAATGCCACTTGCCAGGATTACGTCGGGCGCGAGCGCGATCAATTCCGCCGCGTATTTGCGAGTGTCGTCGGCATTGCCTGCAGCCCAACGAGTGTCGATGAGCACATTGCCGCCCTCGGTCCAGGCCAATTGCTGCAGTGTCTGGAGGAATACCGCGAGACGTGCCTCCGCGTCCGGATCGTCCGCGGCGCCGCCAAATAACACGCCGATACGCCGCACGCGGCCTGACGATTGCGCGCGCGCGGCGTGCGGCCATGCGACCGTCGCTCCGCCGAGCGCGGATATGAATTGCCGTCTGCCGATGCCGATCGCCATTCGATCCCTCCCCAACGGGATCACGCCAGCCACAATGAGAGTATCACGCCCCAATCGGCAGGTCTGACCGACTTCACGGTGGGTTCGACGGCGAAAAGGTAGCCTTTTTGCTACGGTGCGTGGGGCAGAAAGTGGCCCTTCGCGTCATTTCGCGGCAACGCGGCAAACGCTCGCTGACGAGCCCACAGCCGACATCGCGCGACCGCCAGAAGGCCGGATCTATCAGCGCGGCGTCGGCACGACGCCGAACTTTTTCTGCAGGCTCGACGACAACGTGGTGTACTGAAACACCAGCCGCTTGTCCGGATAGATGTAGTGATAGGCCTTCTGCGCCATCAGCGCGCCTTCATGGAATCCGGACAGGATCAGCTTGAGCTTGCCGGGATACCAGTTGATGTCGCCGATGGCGAAAATGCCCGGCATGCTGGTTTCAAAAGCTTCGGTATAGACGGGGATGTATTCGTTGTTCTTCAGCTCGAATCACAGTCGGCAATCGTCCGGCAGGTCGCTATTCCGGTCGCTATCGGGTGCGAAGCGGACTTCAGGCGGATGGCCGAAAGCGACGCTCTTGACCCACAGTGTCATTTTGAGACCATTGCGAAAGATTTATTCGATCACGTCGTCGGCGCGCACTAGGAATGATTCCGGGAACGTAAAGTCGAGCGCCTTTGCCGTTTTTAGGTTGATAACAAGCTCGAACTTGGTCGGCTGCTCGACGGGCAGATCGGCGGGCTGGGCGCCCTTCAAGATGCGATCGACGTAGGACGCTGCCCGTCGATATAGATCGAGCGTATCGGCCCCGTAGCTCATGAGGGCGCCTGCCTCCACGCTTTCCTTCTGCTGAAATATTCCCCCAAGTCGGTGTTTGAGCGCCAGATCGGCAAGCTGTGCGCGGTACGAGTATGAGAGCGCCGACGGGACCGCGAGGAAGCAATCGACACGTCCTTCAGTCATCGTCGCAAAAGCCGGATCAAACTCTTCAACAGTGCGTACTGGAACCATCTGAAGCTCAACTCCAAGCTTTTTTCCAGCGGCTTTAAGCGCCTCCAAGGCAAGCGCGTGGGACGGCGTCGGGGGATTCCAGAGGACGCCAACACGCGTCGCATGCGGCACGGCTTCTTTCGCTATTTCTAGCTGCTTGGCCGTCAGATCCGTGAGCATCATGGATAGGCCAGTAATGTTGCCGCCGGGCCGCGCCAGACTTGCAACGTGTCCGAGCCCGACCGGATCGGCATGAGCTGCGAACACAATAGGAATCGTTTTGGTCGCTTGTCGGGCGGGTTCCACCTGAATTGAGGAAGGCGCAAAGATAACATCCACATTCATGTGAACCAATTCGGCTGCGAGCTTTGGCAGCTCGTTAGGTTGCTCGGCCCATCGGTACTCGATGACAAAGTCGTTGCCTTCAACATAGCCCAAATCACGCAAGCCAACCCGAAATGCCTCAATTCGGGATGCCGAACCAGAAATAGGAAGCAGACCAAGAAAGCCAATCCGTGCGACCCTGCGTCCTTGCTGCGCACGCGCCGCCAACGGCCATGCGAGCGTCGCGCTGCCAAGCGCGGATATGAATTGCCGCCTTCCGATGCCGATAGCCATTGCCTCGCCCCGCTCCGATAACCGTGAGAATATCACGCCTCAAAATGGAGGTCTTTGGCCGTCAGGCGCGGCGGCTAATGGAGCAATACCGGTCACGCCAGCTTGCGCCGGGCGCGGCCGAGTCTGACCCGAACCGGCGTTTCGCCGCCGTAAATTGATGCACCGCGAAAGATTTATTCGATGACTTCGTCCGCGGTGGCGAGCAATGTCGGCGGCACAGTAAGCCCGAGTGCCTTGGCGGTCTTGAGATTGATCACTAGCTCGAACTTGGTGGGCTGCGCGACCGGTAAATCCGCGGGCTTGGCGCCTTTGAAGATTTTGTCGATGTATGTGCTGAGGCCCTTGGTGATGGCGTTGAAGTCCGGACCGTAGGACATGAGGCCGCCGGCCTTTGCAAACACGGGGTCGACAGAGATCGAAGGCAACCGCAGTCGGATCGCAAATTCGGTTATTCGGCCTGCTTGGACGAACATGATCGGTGAAGATAGGACGACGAGAGCGCCGGGATTTGCTTGCGTAATCTTTGCGAATGCCGGCGCGAGTTCGTTCGGCGTTCGCGCCCCAACCGCCGCGACTTGCAAATTCGGTTTTGCGGCTTCAAGCGTCTCCTTGAGCGCGTTCACTGCCGGAGGATCGTCGGGATTGTAGAGAACGGCGATGGACGTCGGCTTTCCTGCAATTTCGCGCAATAGTTCGAGCCGTTTTCCGCTCACTTCCGGCGTCTGCAAACTCAGTCCGGTAATATTGCCTCCGGGGTGGGCAAGACTTTGCACCAGTCCATTGCCGACCGGATCGCTCGCCGTCATGACAATTGGAATATCTTTCGTCGCCTTTTGGGCGGCCTGCGCCGCCTGCGTTCCGGTCGCGGCGAACACGTCCGGCTTTAGACCGGCCAGTTCGACCGCGAAGGCGGCGAGCTGGTCGACGCTGTCATTGAAACGCCATTCGATAGCGATGTTTTGGCCTTCGATATAGCCGAGTTCACGCAAGCCTTCACGCAGCGGCGTCCGACGAAGCTCGGGTAGCAGCGCTGCGATGCGCCGTTTACCGGACGCCGGCTCCTGCGCGCGCGCGCCAGGCGACCACGCGATAGCCGCGCCGCCGAGCGCGGATATGAATTGCCGTCTACCGATGTCGATTGCCATTGACCGTCCCGACTAGAGCCATGCCCGCTGCAATGTGGGGAAGAATATCACGCCCCAACCCGGCAGGTCTGGACAGTCGCGGCGGTTGCGGTCCTGCTACGGTATGGTCGCTGACGGGGGTGAAGCGGCACTCCGAACCCGCGCCCGAAATGACGCGATTGACCCATCGCGTCATTTTGCCAACATCAATTTCGGCAGTGCGAAAGGATTATTCGATCACCTCGTCGGCGGCGGCGAGCAACGTATTCGGCACGGTTAGGCCGAGCATCTTAGCCGTCGTCAGATTGAGCACGAGTTCGAACTTGGTCGGCTCCTGAACCGGCAAGTCGGTCGGCTTTTCGCCCTTGAGGATGCGCCCAGCGTACGAACCAATCAGACGATAGGGTTCGGTCAAATTAGCGCCGTAGCTTATCAGTCCACCGGCAGCGACGAAATCGCGCCGGCCATAGGTCGCGGGAATTCGATGCTGGTTCGCCATTCTGACGAGCGCATCACGCCGAGCAAGGAACAGAGGATCGGCGGCAACCACAAGAGCTGCATTTCCTACTTCAGCGAGGGCGGCGAGCGCCGGCCCAAACTCCGCGTCGCTACTCGCGTTCACCACACGCATCTCCAATCCGAGCACGCGCGCGCTCGCTTGCGCATCCGCGATCTGTTCGGCGGCCTGGCCGGCGGTCGGATTGACGAGGATTGCAAACACTTTGGCCGCGGGCACGACCTCTCGGAAAAGCTCTAGCCGCTTCGCTGTCAACGATGCGCTAAAGACCGTGATGCCCGTTGCATTGCCGCCCGGACGGTTTAGGCTTGCAACGAGCCCCTGCTTCACCGGGTCACCGTCGGTGCTGAACACGATCGGTATGGTGCTCGTCGCCGTCATGGCGGCCCGCGGCGTCTGCAGGCCGCCTGTCGCGATGATGACGTTCGGTCGGTGAGCGACGAGTTCGGCAGCCAGGGCAGGCAAACGGTCGAGCTGACCTTCAGCCCATTGGTAATCCATCGCAACATTGCGACCCTCGGTATAGCCGCTTTCTGCAAGACCCTGGCCAATAAGCTTCAGGCGCTCCTTATCGGCGGTTGCCGATGCGCTGCCGAGCACCCCGATCAGCGGCATCGCCGGCTGCTGGGCGTGGACCGCTAACGGCCAAACGACCGCCGCGCCACCGAGTAACGTGATGAAGTCGCGCCGTTTCACTCGATCACCTCATCGGCGCGCGCGCTAACTTTGGGGGGAAACCCCAAGCCAAGCGCTTTCGCAGTTTTTAGGTTGATAATGAGTTCGAAGCGCGTGGGCAATTCGAGTGGTAGGTCCGCAGGGCGGGCGCCTCGCAAGATGCGGACAACCAATTCGGCAGCGCGTTCGCCGATATCGCTCTGATTGGGGCCATACGACATAAGACCGCCATCGCGCACGACCACACCATTCTCGAATATCGTCGGCAAACGCTTAGCATTTGCAAATTCCACGACGCGCTTGCGGTTGAGCATGGTTAGTGCGTCGGACACCATCAGGATGCCATCAGGTCGCTCGCTCGTCATTGCGGCGAAGGCATCCTCGAAATCGTTAGGCTCGCGCACGCCCAAGGCCTGAACTTTGACCCCGAGGACGCGGGCGGCGTCTTCAGCGGAGTGGTAGCGCAGCGTCATGCCAAGATCGGCTGCGTTCCATAGCATTGCTACGCGCCGAAGGTCCGGCACCGTATCTTTGAGAATTTCGAGGCGCTTGGCGCTGAGCTCAGTCGATAATTCTGTCACGCCGGTGAGGTTGCCGCCGGGCCGGGCTAGTCCGTCGACCAAGCCGGTCGCGACCGGATCCCCCGCTCCTGTAATGACGACCGGCACATCTTTGGCCGAATTTTTCGCGGCTAGCGCTGCCGGAAAGCCGAATGTGACAATGACATCGACTTTGGTCGCCCTGAGTTCGGCCGCGAGACCGTCGAGGCGCTCAAGGTGCCCGTCGGCAAATCGCTGCACGAAAACGAGGTTCTGGCCTTCAACGATGCCATGGGCGGCGAGAACGGAGAGCAAAGTCTTGCGACGCTCGTCGGTCACACCAATTGCGGGACCGCCGGCGAGTAACCCTACGCGAAAGATTTTACCGGCCTGTTGCGCGTGCGCCGCGAGCGGCCAGGCGGCTGCCGCACCGCCGAGCGCGGATATGAATTGCCGCCGTCCGATGCCAATTGCCATTTGACCGGCTCCCGGCGAGATCATGCCCGCTGCATCGTGGGGACGATATCACGCCCTGATCGGCAGGTCTGTGACTGACTTCACCGTAGTCCGGCGGCAAATGGATTACTGTTTTTGCTGCGGGCGCGTGCGGCAGAAAGTGGCCCTTCGCGTCATTTCGCGGCAACGCGGCAAACGCTCGCTGACGAGCCCACAGCCGACATCGCGCGACCGTCAGAAAGCCGGATCTATCAGCGCGGCGTCGGCACGACGCCGAGCTTTTTCTGCAGGCTCGACGACGACGTGGTGTACTGAAACACCAGCCGCTTGTCCGGATAGATGTAGTGATAGGCCTTCTGCGCCATCAGCGCGCCTTCATGGAATCCGGACAGGATCAGCTTGAGCTTGCCGGGATACCAGTTGATGTCGCCGATGGCGAAAATGCCCGGCATGCTGGTTTCGAAACTCTCGGTATCGACCGGGATGTATTCGTTGTTCTTCAGCTCGAATCCCCAATTGGAAACCGGGCCGAGCTTCATGGTCAGGCCGAAGAACGGCAGCATCACATCGCAATCGATGTCGGCCATGGAGCCGTCGGTCTTCTTGACGACTGCTTTTTCGATCTTGCCGTCGGCGCCGACCAGCGACGTCACCTGGCCGAGCACCAGGTCGATTTTGCCTTCGTCGACCAGCGCCATCATCTTGTTGACGGAATCGGGCGCGGCGCGGAATTCGGCGCGTCGGTGACACAGCGTCAGCTTGCTCGCCAGCGGCGCCAGATTGAGAGTCCAGTCGAGCGCGCTGTCGCCGCCGCCGACGATCAAGATGCGCTTGTCGCGAAAGGTCTCCATCTTGCGCACCGCGTAGTGCACGGTGTTGCCTTCATAGGGCTCGATGCCCGGAATCGGCGGGCGCTTCGGCTGGAACGAGCCGCCGCCGGCGGCGATGACGACGACCTTGCTCTCGAAGATCTTGCCCTGATCGGTCGTCACGCGGAACAGCGGGTCGCCGATCTTCTCGACCTTCTCGACCATTTCGCTCAGGTGGAATTGCGCGTTGAAGTTTTTGATCTGCAACAAGAGCGCATCGACCAGACCTTGCGCGCTGGTATAGGGAACGCCGGGGATGTCGTAGATCGGCTTCTCCGGATAAAGCTCCGCGCACTGGCCGCCGATCTTGTCGAGGATGTCGATGAGGTGGCACTTCATGTCGAGCAGGCCAAGCTCGAAAACGGCGAAGAGGCCGACCGGCCCCGCGCCGATAATGACAACGTCGGTTTTGACAGGTTCGCTCATGTCGTATGCGTGCTCGTCTTCAATGGCTGTGTTTGCTGATGCGGGGAGTGTCTAGCGTGCGAACGGCGGCAGGGAAAGAGGATGGAAATGTCGTTGTTGCGGAGCTTTGCCGGATTTCGTTCCAGCCGGACGCGGATTTGTGCCAACTATGCACTTTGTGAAAGCTTAAGCTTGCCGCTCCGGCGTGCGCACGGTCAGCCCGTCGAGCTCCTCGCTCACTTTGATCTGGCACGACAGGCGCGAGCTCGGCTGCACCTCATAGGCGAAATCGAGCATGTCCTCTTCCATGGGCGACGGCTCGCCGACCTTCTCCCGCCAGGCATCGTCGATATAGACGTGGCAGGTCGAGCAGGCGCAGGCGCCGCCGCATTCCGCCTCGATGCCGGGAACACCGTTCTTGATCGCCGCCTCCATGACGGTCGAGCCGACCTCGCCTTCGACGGTGCGCGCCGTGCCGGCGGTATCGATGAAAGTGATTTTGACCATGGCCGAATGAAGAACTGCAGGCGGGAAGCATTGCTTGGAAGCAGAACTTGGAAGCACAACTTGGCGACGGCCGGATCAGGAATGGCCGCCGGACCGCCCCTATCTATTGGTTTGCGCCGACCGGCGCCAGTGCGGCCGAATGTGCGGGGTCGGAGTTCGCCCAAATCACGCTTGGCCGAGGTCAATGGCCGCGCAAAACATCGCCCAAACGGGCGGCGATCGCCGCACTCGCCTCGACGGTCGCGCTTTTGAGTTCCTCGACCGCCTCGTCCAGGGCCGCTGCGCCGGATTTGCCGTTGGCGACACGCTCCAAGTGTTCCGCGGCCCGCGCCACCCGCCAGGCGCCAATGCCGCGCGCCGAGCCCGTGAGCGTGTGGGCGGCGGCCGCGGCCAGCGCCGGCTCGGCGCCGGCGATGCGTTCGAGCATGATGACGGTCTGACGGACGAAGATTTCGAGGACTTCCCGCTCGAGCCCACGGTCGCCCAGCGTCATGCGGCTGAGGTGGTCGTCGTCGATGACGGCGCGCTGGCGGTCCGAACCGGCCGAAGCGCTTGGTGCGGTCATGGCGGTCATAACGGCCTCCCCGTCGGCCCGATCTTTTCTCATTGCGCGCGATTCTGCACGCGAAACCACGAAAGCCGGGTGAATCCGGGTGCGCGTTTTACGCCGCTGGTAAGCAATGTCTTACCCGGCTTGTCTCGGCCGGATGGTTGCCGGGCCGCGTCGGCCCAAGGCCCGGATTTGGGTGATTTGCCGCGCCATTGGCCGCAAGCCCGCCCCAATGCTGGCACCAGAATGCCAAGTCCGACCGGCGCGGGCGGCAAACTGCGGTCATGGTGAGCAAAGCGTTAACGATGATTAAAGGGACGTTACCGCTCCCAGTTTTATTCGATCCGCCAGACCGATAGGATAGGCAATGGCACCATGACTTGAGGGCTGGGGAGCCCGCGAGTGCCAGACGAGGATCGAGACGATCACGCGCTCGTGGCGCGGCCCGCGTATTTCGGGCCGCCCCTAGTCAAGCGTAACACGCGAGGCGACGACCGATGGCCAATTACCCGAAAAAGTTGATGGATCCGACGGAAGCAGCCCTCTCCGCGATCCAGGAGGCCCTCAACATCAGGGACGACGAGGAGCGGCCGGCGGCACCGCCCGACGACCGCGAGCTTCCGCTGGCAGATTCGGCCGACGCCGTGCAACAGACCGAGCCGGCCAGGCCGGCATTCGACGAAACCATCGATCTCGACGACATCGGCCCCCGCGCTACCGAGCCGCTGCCGTTTCGCGCCGCCAATGACGACCAGCAGTCGATCGGCCGCATCCTTCAGGCGCTGCAAAACCGTCCGGCCCGGACCTCCTATTTCGTCGCCGCATTGTTCTCCGCCGCCTGGGTCGTCGGCTGTCTCGCCTTGTCGTGGGCGTATCTCGCCGACTTCAACGCGGCGCTCGGCCCCGGCCATTCGCCGGCCGCCGCCATGATCGGCCTTGGCGCCGCGGCGCTGTTGCCCATCATCTTCTTCTTCGGCATCGCGCATATGGCCTGGCGCTCCCAGGAATTGCGCCTGATCACCCAGTCCATGGCGCAGGTTGCCTTGCGGCTCGCCGAGCCCGAGAGCGTGGCGCGGGATTCCATCGTCACCGTCGGCCAGGCGATCCGCCGCGAAGTCGCGGCCATGGGCGACGGCGTCGAGCGGGCGCTGGCGCGCGCCGGCGAGCTCGAAACATTGGTGCAAAACGAAGTCGCGGCGCTTGAGCGCACCTATAGCGACAACGAAGTCCGAATCCGCGGCCTGCTGCAGGATCTCGCCAACCAGCGCGACACCCTGGTCGGGCAGGCCGAGCAGGTGCGCTCGGCAATCAACAACGTCCATATCGACCTGACCCAGGACCTGTCGACCATCAGCGATCTGGTCGGCCAGCAGGTCAACGAGGCGGCGCAGCGCATCACCCATTCGCTCGCCGAGAAGGGCGAGCACATCACCTTGGCATTGGGTCAGGTCGGCGACGGCATGATCCAGCAGCTCAGCGTGCGCGGCAACGATCTCCTGGTGCGGCTGGAAAACGCCAGCGAGGAGACTTCGCGCGCCATCTCGACGGCGAGCGACCAGCTCACCTCGAACTTGAATTTCAAGACCGACCACGTCGGCGAGGATTTCGCCGAGATCGTGACCGGCCTCGAGGACATGATGACGTCGCGGCTCGATCAGGTCGCCGAAAACTTCTCCGAGAAATCGCTGGCGATCGTCGACCTGATGATCGGCCGCTCCCAGGAGGTCGCCGACCTCGTTGCCGGACGCGCCCAAGAACTCAGCGAAGCCATCATCGATACGTCGAGCCAGCTGGCCGAGACCATCGCGACCCGCGCCGACGAGGTCAACTCGACGCTCAAAGCGTCCGGCGAGTCGCTCATTCTGGACCTCAGCCTGCGCGGCGGCGATGTCGCCAAGAAACTCGAAGAGACCGGCGAGCGCATCACCGAAACGCTGACGTCACGCAGCGCCAGCGTGAACGACACGTTGCGCGCGAGCGTCGAGCAATTCGTCGACACCGTTGCGACGCGTGGCGACGCCATGAAGGACATGCTGTCGACGCGGCTGGCCGCGTTCGAGGAGGTGTTCGGCCATTCCGGCGCCGAGCTCGGCGAGAAGATCTCGCGCGACTCCGCGACGCTCGGCAACCTCATCACCCGGCACCTCGCCGAGTTCGACCGCACCGTGAAGACCTACGGCTCCGAGCTCGTCGAACGGCTCGGCGCGCGCACCCAGGACGTCTCCGAATCGATGCGCGGTTACGTCGAGAGCTTCGATGACCGCGTCACCACCAAAGCCAACGAGGTCACCACCGCGCTCGACCAGCGGCTGTCGCGTTTCCAGGAAGCGCTCGACGGCCGCACCCAGACGCTGACCGATGCACTGTCCGGCCGCGTCATGGACATCGCCAAGACCCTGGCCGAGGGCGGCAAGGAGGTGGTCACCGCGCTCGACCGGCGCATCACCGACGTCACCACGCTGATCGATACGCGCGCGGCCAACCTGTCGGACGCCGTCGGCACCCGCATTGCAAATATCGACAAGACGCTTGGTTCCCGCGCCGTCGAGGTCGCCAATACGCTCGACGGCCGCATCGGCCAGCTCGAGCATCTGCTGGTCGGCCGCGCCGAGGCGGTGACGCAGCAGCTGGAAGTGCGCAGCCGCGCCGCCGGCGATCTGCTCAGCACCCGCGTCAAGGAATTATCCGAAGCGATCAAAGTCAACACCGGCAACGCCGAGCGCGCCCTGGTCCAACTCGCCACCAATACCACCGACGCGCTCGGCAAGAGCACGGCGGCAAGCCTCACCGCGGTGGAAAGCTTGAACCGCAGCGCAGTGACGCTCAACGACACGATCGGCAAGAGCGCGGCGGCGGCCAACGAAACGCTCGGCAAGACCACCGCGGCGGCAAGCGACGCCATCACCAAGAGCACCGCGGCGGTCAGTTCGGTCATCAGCAGCAGCACGACCGCGGCCAGTGACGAGTTGACCCGGAAGGCCGCTGCGGTCACCGCGGCCATCAGCAACAGCACGACCACGGCCAGCGACGAGCTCACCAAGAAGGTCGCGGCAGCCAGCGCGGCCATCAGCGGCAGCACGGCTACGGCCGGCGACGAACTCACCAAGAAGGCCGCGGCGGCCAGCGATGCGCTCAGCAAGAGCGCTGCTGCGGCGGGCGACGCCCTTACCAGAAACGCCACGGCGGCCAGCGATGCGGTCAGTCGAAGCGCCGCAGCGGCCAGCACCGCGATCGCCAAGAGCACCATGGCAGCCGATGACGCCATCGGCCGGACCGCCGCGACCGCCAACGAGACAATTAGCAAGACCACTGCGGCCGCCGACGAAGCCATCGGCAGGACTGCCGCGGCCGCCGGCGAGTCAATCGACAGGACCGCCGCGACTGCCGGCGAGACAATCGACAGGACCGTCGCGACTGCCGGCGAGACAATCGGCAAGACCACCGCGGCCGCCGACGAAGCCATCGGCAGGACGGCCGCGACTGCCAGCGAGACGATTACCAAGACGACGGCAGCCGCGACGGATCTGCTGTCGCAGAGCGCCGCGGCCACAAGCGAATCGATCGGCCGCAGCGCCAGCGAAGCCGAGCGCCTTCTGGTCGGAACCAGCGCCGAGGTATCGCGCAACATCGTCGGCAAGGCGGACGAGTTCAACGCCGCGGCCGCCCAGCGGCTGGGCGAAATGACCCGTCTGCTCGACGAGAAGTCGAACGGGCTGATTACGGCGCTGACCGGCAAGGGCCAGGAATTCGCCGGCGAAGTCAGCCGCGTCACCGACCATGCGGTGAAGTCGATCGAAGCCAAGAGCTTCGTCTTCACGCAAACCATGATGGACAACAGCGAGGAGATCGCCCGCCTCATTAACGAAGCGAGTCAGAACGCCACCGCGGCGATGACGCGCACGCTCGGCCAGCTGCAAGAAGGTACCGAAGGCGTCACCGAAGGCGCCAAATCGACGATCGCGCGCACGCTGGCCGATCTGCACAGCGCCACCCGGGCCGCGGTCGAAGAATCGAAGCAGACGGCGGCGGCCACGGTCGCCGACATGCTGGAAACCCACGGCATGTTGCGCTCCGATTCCACCGCGCTGTTCGAGCGCCTGCGCGAAGCCAATATCCTGCTGCAGGAGGTCTTGAGCGGCGCGCATGAGAACATGAATTCGATCGAGCACACCATGGCGTCGCGGGTGTCCGAATTCGTCGCCGCCATGAACGATCTCAGCAACAAGAGCGGCGCGACCACCTCCAAGGTGGAACAGCATCTCGGCACCTTCAACACCGTGACCACGCAAGTGCTGCGCGATCTCAGCGAATTGTCGACCCAATTCGTCACCCAGGGGCGGTCGCTCGCGGAAGCGGTCCAGCTTCTGGAAATGAGCAACCGCCGTTCCGAGGAGACGGTCGGCAACCGCCAAGCCACCATCGAAACGCTGGTTTCGACGCTGGACGCGCGGTCCGACGACTTCGAGCAACGGCTGCAGCGTTTCTCCGGCCTGCTCGACGAATCGCTCGAGGCAGCGACGACCCGCACCCGCGAGATCGCAAGCCTCATCGCCGAGACCAGCAACGACAGCGTTCGCACGATCGAGCAGCAATACGACCTCGTGCGCAGCCAAGCCGAGGAAGAGCGCAAGCGCACCAGCGAGACGCTGAACGCGGTTTACGAAGAGGCAACTACCGAAGCGCAGGCAATGTTCAGCCAGTCCGCCGAGCGCTTCACCGCCATCATGCAGGGCATGAAGCAGATGGCTTCGGAAATGCAGCAGGAGCTCGAGACCACGCGCGGCGAATTGCGCCGCGGCGTCCTCGAGCTGCCGCAGGAGACCGCCGAGAGCGCCGCGCAAATGCGCCGCGTCATCGTCGATCAGATCGAAGCCCTGGCCGAGCTCAATCGCATCGTCGCCCGCCACGGCCGCGCGCTCGATGCCGCCGAACCGGTGCGGCGCGAGGCCGAGGCGGCTTACGCCACCGGCGGCGGCCGCGCCCAGGTGCGGCCGATCCGGCCCGACATCAACCCGCCGCCGCAGCAGCAGCCAGCAGGCTTGCGTGACATCACCGGCGCACCGGCGCGCCGGCCGGATCGGGCCGACCGGACGGAACGAGCCGAACGGCCCGAACCGCGTCCGCAAAGCCCGGTGCCGGCCAACAACGGCCGCAACAACGGCGGCTGGCTGTCCGACCTGCTCACCCGGGCATCCCGCGACGACGAAGCGCCGGCCGCGAGCCCTCAGCCGTCACGCGAGCCGGCGCGCGGCGAAGAGCGCACCACCCGCGATGCGGTGGACTCGCTCGACACGCTCTCGGTCGACATCGCCCGCATGATCGATCACGAAGCGGCCGCCGAGCTGTGGGAGCGCTACCGGCGCGGCGAACGCGGTATCTTCTCGCGCCGCCTCTACACCCTCCAAGGGCAAAAGGCGTTCGACGAAATCCGTAACAAATATCGCACCGATCCGGAGTTCCGGCAAACCGTGGAGCACTATATCCACGAGTTCGAACGCCTCCTTGACGATGCCTCGCGCGGTGACCGCGGGCCCGCCATGGTGCGCAACTACCTGACGTCGGACACCGGCAAGGTCTACACCATGCTGGCGCACGCCGCCGGGCGGTTCGATCAGTAACGGGGCATCCTGCGCATAGCTATGCGCAGATTGCGCCAGGCTGTCGGGATTTCGCCGACGCCCTTGCTCGTGACGCAATCGCGGCGTTACCGTTGGCCTTATGGATGCGATCGTATCCCTGCCTACCGCGGCCGATGTCGATGACGCCGCGCGCCGGCTTGCCGGGGTGGCCCTGCACACGCCGCTTTTGACCTCGGCTGCGCTCGACGCCATGACCGGCGGGCGGGTTTTCCTCAAGGCCGAGACGCTGCAGCGCACTGGTTCGTTCAAGTTCCGCGGCGCCTACAACAAGCTCGCGGCGATCCCGCTGGAAGAGCGCGCGGGCGGCGTCGTGGCGTTCTCCTCGGGCAATCACGCCCAGGGCGTCGCCGCGGCGGCGCGGCTTCTCGGCATGCCCTGCGTCATCGTCATGCCGCACGACGCGCCGCGGGCCAAGCGCGAGCGCACCGTGGCGCTCGGCGCCGAGGTCGTGCTCTATGATCGCGCGCGCGACGATCGTGAAGCCATTGCCGCGGACATTGCCGCGCGCCGCGGCGCCGTTCTGGTGCCGCCTTACGACGACGCCTTGATCATCGCCGGTCAGGGCACCGCCGGCCGCGAAATCGTCGAAGATTTGAGCGCGCTCGGTCTCGTTCCCGACGTCGTCGTGGTCACGGCATCCGGTGGCGGCCTCACGGCGGGAATTGCACTCGCGGTCAAGGCGCGCGTACCGGCGGCTGCGGTCTACACCGCCGAGCCGCAAGATTTTGACGACCACGCGCGCTCGTTTCGCAGCGGCCGGCGCGAGCAGAATGCCGCTTTGACCGGCACCATTTGCGACGCGCTGATGGCGCGCACGCCCGGCAAGCTGACATTCGCGATCAATCGCGCGCTGGTCGACGCTGGCGTCGTGGCGAGCGACCAGGAAGTCGCCGCCGCCGTTGCCTTCGCCTTCGCCGAATTGAAGCTCGTGGTCGAGCCGGGCGGCGCGGTCGCGCTCGCAGCCCTGATGACCGGCAAGATCGACGTGCGCGACAAAGTCGTCGTCGCCGTCCTGTCAGGCGGCAACGTGGACCCTGACCTGTTCTCCCGGCTGGTCGCCTAGCCGTCGATTCCCAGACGCGTAGAAGCCAAGCCGATTCTGCGCAAATCAGAATCGGGCCCCTGCTTGTTGTTTGAGCAAGCCTACGCGCCCGAGCCCGGTATGAAGCAGCGGATCTGGGTCACGCCACTGTTGTCCTGATACGGCCACACCACCGCCGGCCCGAACTTGTTGGGCTCGGTCACCACCGCCGCATCGGGCACGACGACCCATTGTCCGTTGATGCGCACCCGATAGCTTGCGCCCTGGGTGTCCCAATCGACGTCCTCGACGCTGACGCCGTCGGCAAATGAGCAACAAAGCCCTTTGCCGCTGGCGAGCCTGTCGAACCAGGCTTTCAGCGGCGAATTGGCGTAACGGCCGTCGTCACGCGCAGCCAGGTTGTTCGGAACGAACACAACCACGCACAACGCTACTGCAGCCAGAAACCGACCGGTAAGTGTGTGCATCGTGGCCTCCAAAAGATCATCTTGAGCGGACCACTAACGAACAGGTTCCCGCAGACCTCGAGAGAGCAAGCACACGCAGCGTCGTTGTTGATCCGCCTCACCTCGTTTCAGGAAAGCAACTTCCGTGCCGTTCACCGAATCGTCATATTGAGTACGTGATTTGGTTAATAAAAAGTTAATGATGCCCACGCAACGCGATTTTTGAAGGCGCGCCGGGCTAGCTGAACAGCGCGATCAGCTCTTCCTCGCTCAAATCGCGCACCGCGGCGAGCGGATCGTTGCCCGGCGGGCGCGGAATGGCCCGCGCCGGCTCGACCGGCATGGCGCGCGGCGGTTCCTCCACCGGCGCCGCAATATCAGTCGTGACCGGAGCTGCCGCTTCGGCAGGCGGAGTTGGAACCGGTTGCGGCTCGAACAGATCGGCCGGATCTTGTTCCTGATCGGCCACCGCTTCCGTCGAGAAATTCTGCGCCGGCGGCTCGGCTTCGTTTGGCGGCTCAGCTTCGCTCGGCGGCTCCTCGCTCAATGCCGGCTCGCTTTCAATCTCTTCGCGCGCCGGCGCCTCGCGTGAAAAATTCGCGTTCGTAAATTGAACGTCCGAAAATGCCTCACTCAAAACCGCTTCGCTCAGCGACACTTCGGTCGATGCCGGTTGCGGCGGCGTGGCGGCGCCGTCCCGATTCCCGGTTTCCTCAGCTATCTGCTGGGCCTCATCGGCGGGCAACAACGTATCGTCGCCTGGCGCGGTTTCGGCTGCTGGCGTTTGCCCGCCCTGCCCGCTCTCCGGCTCCGGCGCCGGCGCCGCTTCGGCAGGCTCGCTCGGCGCATCGGCAAGCGTCGGCAACGATGCCGCGAGCTCCGCGACCGCTTGCGCGAAAGTTTCGCCGTCGTTTGTTGCCAGCTCGAAAAACCCGGTACCGGACGTGGAATCCACCCCAACATTTTCGCCGGACGGCTGGTCGGCGTTGGCCGTGCGCGCAATCATGCCCCTGACACGGCCGGCAAGCGCCTGCAAAAGCTCGGCCGCGTTGCGCGCGCCTTCTGCGGCGGATGTCGAGCGCGCGCTGGCTTCGGAAACATCGCGAATGGCCGCATCGAGCCCATCGCACAGCGTCGCTTCGACCGGGCGCTCGTGCAGCATGAAGGCGATGTCGTGGAGGCGCTCGATCGCCGCGGAGACATCCGAAGCCGGCGTCCTGCCGGCGGCGAGCGCGGCTTCGATACGATCGATGGCCGCGGCGATCTCCATGAGATCGCCGGCCGCGTTGGCGCGCGGCGCGCCGTCGCCGCGGATAGCGGCCTCGACCCGCGCGATGGCGCCGACGATCATGGCGGTATCGGCGTGACGATTGCGATCGGCGTATTCGGTCAGGAAGCGGCGGCCGCGTTCCGTCGCCATGAGTGCGGCATGGACGGCATCGTAATCTGCCTCGTCCGGCAGCCCGGCCAATATCAGCGCCAATGGGTCGTTGGGCATGGCTCTACCAAGCGAGGCCGACTCAACAGCACAACCGCGAATGGCGCAATCCGGCGGTCAGGGAACGCCCTTGAGATACCCACAGGCTCGGCAGCGGCACCTGCGGCTCAATCGATCTTGGCGCCGGCAAGTTTCACGATCGAGGCCCATTTCTGCATCTGATCGGCGAGGAAGCTTTTGAAATCCTCCGGCGTGCCGATCTTGGCGATGGCGGAGAATTTCGCCAGATTGTTCTGCGCCGCTTGCGACTTCAGGCCGTCATTCACCGCGGCGTTGAGCTGATCGACGATCGGCCGCGGGGTGCCGGCCGGCGCCACCAGGCCGGTCCAGGCGTCGATGACGAAATCCGGGTAGCCGCTTTCAACGAGTGTCGGCACCTCCGGCAGCGCCGGCCAGCGCTCGCCGCGCGCGATGGCGAGCGCCCGCACCTTGCCGGCCGCGATCAACGGATAAAGCGTCACCAGGCCGTCGATGGTGAATTGGGTCTGGCCGCCGAGCAGATCGTTCACCGATTGCGCCGAGCCGGTATAGGGCACGTAGACCACGTCGATCTTCGCTTCGGTCTTAAACAAGGTCGAGAGCAGATGCGGCGGCGTGCCCAGCCCCGCGCCATAGTTGATCTTGCCGGGATTGGCCTTGGCATAGGCGACGAACTCGGCGATCGACTTTGCCGGCACGTCGTTGTTGACGACGAAAACGTGCGGCAACAGCGCCACCGTCGCGATCGGAACAAAGGCGTTACGCGGGTCGAGGCCGAGGCTCGAATAAAGCGCCGGCGCCACGGCGAGCGAGCCCGAGGAGCCGAACATCAGCGTGTAGCCGTCGGGGGCTGAGGCGGCGACGTCCTTGGTGCCGATGGTCGAGCCGCCGCCGGGGCGATTCTCGACCACCACCTGGCCGACGCGGCTCCCCAATTCCTGTGCCGTCATCCGCGCCATGGTGTCGATCGGGCCGCCCGGCGGAAACGGCACGATCATCTTGATCGGCCGGTCCGGATATTTTTGCTGCGCGAAAGCGCGAAAGATGGCCGGCAATCCGATCGCAGCGCCGGCAAGAGCTGAAAGAACGCTGCGCCTCGTCGCCATGACAATCCTCCCCGAATTTTTAAGCGCCCCGCCCGGTCGAAACCTACACCAAGCACCCGCGGGCCCTTAGCCCCAAAGCGCCGCACCCGCCGGAAAAGCGAGACTGCCGTCGTAGCGCAGACCGTCGGCGCGATCCTTGGCAAGCAGCAGCGGGCCGTCGAGATCGACCACGCGCGCCCGTTGCGCGACTAGCATGGCGGGCGCCATGGCAAGCGACGTCGCCACCATGCAGCCGGCCATGAGGATAAAGCCGCGACGCTCGGCTTCCGCGGCGAGCGCCAAAGCCTCGGTCAGGCCGCCGGTCTTGTCGAGCTTGATGTTGACGGCGTCGTATTTGCCGGTGAGCGCGTCGAGCGAAGCGCGATCGTGCACGCTCTCGTCGGCGCAGACCGGGATCGCGCGCTTGATGCGCTTAAGCGCCGCGTCTTGTCCTTCCGGGAGCGGCTGCTCGATCAAGGTGACGCCGGCATCGGCGCAGGCGGCGAGGTTTTGCGCAAGATTGTCGCCGGTCCAGCCCTCGTTGGCATCGACGATGAGCTCCGCCCGCGGCGCCGCCCGGCGCACTGCCGCTATGCGCATACCGTCCTCGTCGCCTGAGCCGAGCTTGACCTTGAGCACAGGCCGGTTCGCCGCCCGCTCCGCCGCCTCGGCCATGGCCGCGGGCGCGGCAAGCGAGATCGTATAGGCCGTAATCCGTGGCTCCGGCGCCACAAGGCCGGCTAATTCATGCACCGGGCGCGCGGCAGCCTTGGCGTTAACGTCCCAGTAAGCACAATCGAGTGCATTACGGGCAGCGCCTGCGGGCATCGCGCTTTGCAGGTCGGCGCGGGTCAGCCCGCGCCTTAGCGCCGGACGCAAAACTTCGATCGCCGCAACCACACCGTCCGGAGTTTCGCCGTAGCGTGCGTAGGGGACGGATTCACCGCGGCCGCGGTGGGTCCCATCGCTCAATTCAGCCACCACCACGACGGCTTCGGTCTTGGTGCCGCGGCTGATGGTGAAGGCGCCGGCCAAGGGCCAGCGCTCGATCCGGACGGAGAGCTCCATGCAGGGAGCGAGTATGACCGCAGCCGGGCTTGGCGCTCAAGGGACTTCGGCGTCGCTGGTCGCCACGTTCGACGGCAAAGGCGTCGGCCTTGTCGCCACCGGCGCCTGGATCGCCGAACGCGCCGCCGAGCTCGAAAAAATCGTCGACGATGCCGCCGCGCGTTACCAGACCGCGCGCAGCATCGATATCGACCTCGCTCGACTCGACCGGCTCGACACCTTCGGCGCCTGGCTCATCGAGCGTCTCAACCGCGCTTTTGTCGCGCGCGGCGCCGCGACCCGCATCATCGGCCTCTCCGACAGCGATCGCGGCTTGATGGACGAGGTGCGGCTGGTGAACCGGACCGCCGGCCGAGATACCGCCGCGGCGAACCAAATCCTGGTCGCGCTCGATGCCATCGGCCGCGCGGTGGCCGAGATCGGCGCGTCCCTGGCGCTGCTCGCTCATCTCCTCGGCGCACTGACCATGGCGGTGCTCGGCACCATCGCCCATCCGGCGCGGCTGCGGCTCACCTCGCTGGTGCATCACCTCGAGCGCGTCGGCTGGCGCGCGGTGCCGATCGTGGCGCTGAGCACCTTCCTGATCGGCGCCATCATCGCGCAACAGGGCATCTTCCATTTCCGCACTTTTGGCGCCGAAGTCTATGTCGTCGACATGATCGGCATTCTGGTGCTGCGCGAAGTCGGCGTGTTGATCGTCTGCGTGATGGTCGCCGGCCGATCCGGCAGCGCCTACACCGCCGAGCTCGGCTCGATGAAAATGCGCGAGGAGATCGACGCGCTGCGCACCATGGGTTTCGACCCGGTCGAGGTGCTGGTGCTGCCGCGCATCGTCGCGCTGGTCGTCGCGGTGCCGCTCCTGACATTCATCGGCTCGATGGCGGCGCTCTACGGCGCTGGCCTGGTGTGCTGGCTCTATGGCGGCATGACGCCGGATATTTTCCTCGCCCGTTTGCGCGAGGCGATCTGGCTGCCGACTTTTGCCGTCGGCATGATCAAGGCGCCGTTCATGGCGCTGGTGATCGGGCTCGTCGCCTGCGTCGAGGGTTTTGAAGTCGACGGCAGCGCCGCCTCGCTCGGTCTCAAAACCACATCGTCGGTGGTGAAATCGATCTTCCTGGTCATCGTGCTCGACGGCTTTTTCGCCATGTTCTTCGCCGCGATCGGGATGTAGCGCATGACCAGCAACACCGCCGTGATCAGCGTGCGCGATCTCGTCGTCGGCTTCGGCGCAACGCCCGTGCTCGATCACGCCACGCTTGACGTGTTCGAAGGCGAGATCCTCGGCTTTGTCGGCGGCTCGGGCGCTGGCAAATCGGTGCTGATGCGCACCATCATCGGGCTCTTGCCCAAGCGCAACGGCAGCATCGAAGTGTTCGGCACCGATCTTGCTGCGGTCAACGATGAAGAACGGCGTTCGATCGAGCGGCGCTGGGGCGTGTTGTTTCAGCAGGGCGCGCTGTTTTCCTCGCTCACCGCGCTGCAGAACGTGCAGTTCCCAATCCGCGAATATCTCAAGCTATCGCCGCGCCTGATCGAGGAAATCGCGCTGGCCAAACTGGAAATGGTCGGACTGAACGCCGACGTGCGCGGCAAATTTCCCTCCGAGCTGTCCGGCGGCATGGTCAAGCGCGTCGCGCTGGCGCGTGCGCTGGCGCTCGATCCCGATATCGTTTTCTTGGACGAGCCGACCTCGGGCCTCGATCCGATCGGCGCCGCCGAATTCGACGAACTGATCCGCACCTTGCAGCGCACGCTGGGCTTGAGCGTCTTCATGGTGACCCACGATCTCGACAGCCTGCACACGGTCTGCGACCGCATCGCGGTGCTGTCCGAAGGCCGCATCATCGCCGCGGGCCCGATCGAGACCATGCTGGCGTCGGAGCATCCCTGGCTGAAATCGTATTTCCGCGGCAAACGCGGGCGGCTGGTACACCACTAAAAAGCGCAGAGGGTTTCATGGAGACCAAGGCCAACTATATCGCGACCGGCGCGTTCACGCTTGCCGTCATCGTCGGCGCTTTCGGCTTCATCTTCTGGTTCCAGAACACCGGCCGCAGCACCGCGCAAGCAACTTACCGCGTCGTGTTCGAGGGCTCGGTGTCGGGGCTGCGCACCGGCGCCGCGGTGCTGTTCAACGGCATCCGCGTCGGCGAAGTCGCCGACCTTGCACTCGATGCCGCCGACCCGCACAAGGTCGTCGCGGTGATCGCGCTCGGCCGCGCCGTGCCGGTGCGCGCCGACACCAAAGTGGGCCTGCAGTTCCAAGGCCTCACCGGGCTTGCCGAAGTATCGCTCGCCGGCGGCTCGATCGACGCGGCGCCGCTCACCGCCGACGCCGGCACGCCGCCGACGCTTTACGCCGATGCCAGCGCGACCGCCGACGTGACCCAGCAGGCGCGCGACGTGCTCGCCCGCATCGACGGCATGGTCGCCGCGAACGAGAGCGCGCTGCATCTGTCGCTGCACAATATCGAGACCGTGACGTCGACGCTGGCCGACAATTCGGCGCGCCTCGACAAGGTGATGGAGGGCCTGCAAAACCTCGCCGGCGGCACCGACGGCAACGGCCAGATCGGCCGCGCCGCCGATTCGATCCGGCGTCTTGCCGACGATCTCGACAAGAACACCAACGACATTTCAGTCGGGCTGTCGCAGTTTTCCAATTCGGGGCTGAAGGAATTCCAGGCTTTTGCCACCGACGGCCGCCGCACCTTGGCCGAGCTGAACAAGGCGATCAAAAATATCGATCAACATCCGAGCCGGTTGATCTTCGGACATTGATAGCTTTACCGGTTACGCCGCAATCTCGGCGTCGTCGTCGAACGGCAGACCCTCTTGCTCCGGCAACGGCCGCGATGCTCCTTCGTGATCGGCCCAATGGATGATCTCGAACCGACCGTCCTCGTGCTCGACCAGCGCGGTGCAGCTTTCCACCCAATCGCCGCAATTCATGTAGCGGATGCCGAAATCGTCGTGCATCACCGCGTGATGGATATGGCCGCAGATCACGCCGTCGACCTTGTGGCGATGCGCTTCGGCGGACAGCGTCTGCTCGAAGGCGCCGATATAATTCACCGCGTTCTTGACCTTGTGCTTGGCCCATTGCGACAGCGACCAGTAGCGAAAGCCGAGACGGCGGCGCATGGCATTGAAATAGCGGTTGACCAGGATGGCGAAGTCGTAGGCCGTGTCGCCAAGGAGCGCCAGCCAGCGCGCGTGCTTGACCACCATGTCGAACACGTCGCCGTGCACAACCAGATAACGGCGACCGTCGGCGGCGGCGTGGATCGCGGTCTCGACCACTTCGATGCCGCCGAAATGGGTGCCGTAATAGTCGCGTAAAAATTCGTCGTGGTTGCCGGGCACGTAGATGACGCGCGCGCCCTTGCGCGCCTTGCGCAACAGCTTCTGCACCACGTCGTTATGATGCTGCGGCCAGTACCAGCCGGATTTGAGCTGCCAACCGTCGACGATGTCGCCAACGAGATAAATCGTGTCGGCGTCGTGATAGCGGAGAAAATCGAGGAGCCGGTCGGCCTGGCAGCCGCGCGCGCCGAGATGAACGTCGGAGATAAAGAGCGTACGGAACCCAATTGTGCCGGGCTCAGACGTCACGAATCACTGTCTCGCGCCTGTTCGATCTGCGGCACTCTTTAGGTACTTTGCATTGCAGGCGGATGACAGCAAAATTTGAACAGCTAACTGGATGCCAGCACTTGCCCCGCCGCCTGCTGGGCAATGACGTCGATAACTGCGCGATCTTGCGGAAAATCCGTGTCGATCCAGGCCTGTTCGGCGGCGCGTAAGGCAGCGCCCATTGCCGGCCCTTTCGGCACGCCGCGGCTCAAGAAATCGGATGCCTTGAGCGGAAAGCGCGGCGCGGTCCAGCGTTGCGGCAATGTCGCGAGTTCGCGCCACGCCGCGTCGGCCGCGCCGGCCTCAGAGCGCGACCAGGCGACCAGCACGCGATCGGTGAACGATGCCGGCCCGAGCTGATAGAGCAATACGCGCGGGGCGTGCTCGCCGGCCGCGGGCCGTATGCGCCACCAATATTCCAACGCCATCAATCGCTCGAACTCGGCATTGGACAGCCGCAACCGTTGCGACAACCGCTCCGCGTCTTCCATCACGGCAACGCCGAGCGCGCCCAGCCGCCGCGTCGCGTCTGGCGCAGTGCCGATCGCCGCTTCGACCTTCGCCATGTTCTCGAAGCTCGCCAGCAGCGGCACGCCGCCGAGCACGGCGCCGAGGATGCCGGCTTCCGCCATCACCGCGAGCGTCGGCGTGGCGTGCGGCGCCAGCAGAAGCTTCAGCAATTCCGCCCGCACCCGCTCGCGCGACAAAGCATCGAGACCTGAGCGCGCGGCGATGCAGGCGCGCAAGCCGGCGGCATCCGGTACGCCATTGCCGTAGCAAGCGTGAAAGCGGAAGAACCGCAGGATGCGCAGATAGTCTTCGGCAATCCGCTCTTTCGGCTCGCCGATGAAGCGCACCCGATGCGCGGTAATGTCGGCGAGCCCGCCCACATAGTCGTAGATCTTGCCGTCGGCCGACACCGACAACGCGTTGATGGTGAAGTCACGGCGCTCGGCATCGGCTTTCCAGTCGCGGCTGAATACCACCTTGGCCTTGCGGCCAAAAGTTTCGACGTCCTGGCGCAGCGTCGTGACCTCGAACGGCTGGCGGTCGATGATGACGGTGACGGTGCCATGCTCGATGCCGGTCGGTTTCGCCTTGAACCCCGCCGCTTCGACGCGCCGCACCACCTCTTGCGGCACCGCCGTGGTCGCCACGTCGATCTCGCCGACCGGCAGTCCCATCAGCGCGTTGCGCACCGCGCCGCCGACGACGCGGGCTTCCTCGCCGTCGCGATCGAGCAGCGCGAGCAGGCGGGCGATCTCGCCCTCCTTGAGCCAGGACGCGTTGTCGAGCTGCGCGCCGTCGGTCATCGCGTCGTTCCGGGCACGAACTTGCCGCCGTCGACATGGGCCGGCACATAGGTCGAGCCCGGCGGCGCGCCGGAGAACTGCGCCAGCAAGAGGAAGCTGCCGATCATGAGGAGAAGCGACACGATGACGAGGCCGGCGATGCGCCGCAGCGTCCACGACACCGGGTCGAGCACGCCGGCGCGCGTCGCGATCAGGAACGCGGCATAGATCACGAACGGGATGAGGAACAGCCCGATCTCGGTGAAGATTGGCCTGATCATGCGCCGTAAATCCGGTCGTACAGATTGCGCAAGATACCCGCGGTGATGCCCCAAATGTAGCGGTCGCCGAAGGGAATCGCGTAATAGTCCCGCGGAATTCCTTTCCAGTCGCGCGTCTTGCGCTGGAAATTTCCGGACGTCATCAAGAATTCGAGCGGCACCTCGAACGTCTCTTTCACCTCCCACGGATTGAGGATGAGCGAAAAATCCGGCTTGACCCGCGCCACCGTCGGCAGAATGCGAAAGCCGGAAAAGGTCAGATAGAGATCGAGATAGCCAATCGGCTCGATCAGCACCGGCTTGAGGCCGATCTCCTCTTTGGCTTCGCGCAATGCCGCCGCGACTGGGCTTTCGTCGCTCGGGTCGATCTTGCCGCCGGGAAAGGCGACCTGCCCGGCATGACTGGCAAGCTCGGCGGTGCGCAGGGTCAACAGCACCGTCGGCTCACTGCGATCGATGATCGGAATGAGAACCGCCGCCGGCTTGGTGGCGCTCACGCCGGCGCGCTCCCACATCACCGGATCGAGATCGAGATCGCCGCGGCGCACGCCTTGTGCCGCCGGATCGGTCAGCGCCGCTGGCACGTCGAGATCAAGCCGCGCGCGCGCACGGTCGAAAAAATCCGCCGTCCCCGGACGTGGCGATGATGCCGCTTGGTCGTTCACGCAAAATCCCTCACCTGATCGGCGGGCGCCATGGCAAAGAATGCGCCCATCGAGACGACGCCGAACATCGCCTTGCCGTCGACTTCGCGCTCCTCGCCGATTTCCACAAGATCGAAGAACAGCGCCCGTGTCACCTTTGCCCACAAGTCGCGGCGCACGTGGAGATAAGGCTTCAGTCCGCCGGTGCCGGCTTCCGGCTCGAAGCGCAGCGCGTGTTGCGGCCCGCAAGATACCCAATCGTCGACATTGGTGCGAAAGTTCAGCACGCGGCCTTCGGCGCCATTCTCGATATTGAGCTCGACGGCGAGGAACGGCGCATCGTCGACCGTGATGCCGCACTTCTCCACCGGCGTGACCAGAAAGTAACTGTCGCCCTCGCGCTTGAGCACGGACGCGAACAGCTTCACCAGCGCCGGCCGGCCGATCGGCGTCTTCATGTAGAACCAGGTCCCGTCGGCGGCGATACGCATGTCGAGATCGCCGCAGAACGGCGGGTTCCAGCGTTCGACCGGCGGCGGCCCCTTGGCTTCCCCGCGCGCTAGCGCGCCTGTGATCGCCTCGAGGCCGGATTGCCCTTCCTTCGCCATGGTTTGCCTGGAACCTACCGCCCGGACATGAGTCCGGGGGCAAGATTATTCGAGGTTTTGCGATCGCCAACCTGCATCCGGGCGCCGTTTTCCAAGTTGTGATCCCTGTGGATGAAGAATCAGCGCAAGGTCTGCGTTGCCGCGGGCTGGCGTGTATATTGCATGATGTATGCCCAATAGCAGTGCAATGTTGCCTGCCGTAGATTCGTGCAACTGGCGCGGATCTCCCCCGGTGCAAGAATACGGCCCAATGACAAGGAGTTAGCCATGCCCGTTGCTGGCGGAGATGGTCTCGAGAAGCTCGAAGACATGATCGTGCGGACCGCCGAATCGACCGCGGCGCATGTGACCGCGGCCAAGGCGGCGATCGGCAAGGTGATCTTCGGCCAGGACAAAGTGATCGAGCAGGCGCTCGTTACCATTCTGTCCGGCGGCCATGCGCTGCTTCTTGGCGTGCCCGGCCTCGCCAAGACAAAACTGGTCGAAACCTTAGGGATAGTCCTCGGCCTCGACACCCGGCGTATCCAGTTCACGCCAGATTTGATGCCGTCGGACATTCTCGGCACCGAGGTGCTGGAAGAAAGCCAGACCGGCAAGCGCAGCTTCCGCTTTCTGCCCGGGCCGGTGTTCGCGCAGCTCCTGATGGCCGACGAAATCAACCGCGCCAGCCCGCGCACCCAGTCGGCGCTCTTACAGGCGATGCAGGAACAGCACGTCACCATCGCCGGCACGCGGCACGATCTGCCAAAACCGTTCCACGTGCTGGCCACGCAAAATCCGCTGGAGCAGGAAGGCACCTATCCGTTGCCCGAAGCGCAGCTCGACCGTTTCCTGATGGAAATCGACGTCGGCTATCCCGATCGCGAAGCTGAACGGAAAATTCTGTTCGAGACCACCGGCTCGGAAGAAACCCGCGCCAAGCCGGCGATGACGGCGGAAGAGCTGATGGCGGCGCAGCGGCTGGTGCGGCGGCTTCCGGTCGGCGAGTCCGTGGTCGAAGCCATTCTCGCTTTGGTGCGCTCGGCGCGGCCGGGACCCGAAGGTGGCGATGCCGCCAAGCTGATCGCCTGGGGACCGAGCCCGCGCGCCAGCCAGGCGCTGATGCTCGCGGTGCGCGCCCGCGCGCTGCTCGACGGTCGTCTCGCGCCGTCGATCGACGACGTGCTCGATCTCGCCGAACCGGTGCTCAAGCATCGCATGGCGCTGACCTTTACCGCACGTGCCGAGGGGGAAAGCATCGAAGCTGTCGTCGGCCGCCTGAAGTCGCGGATCGGATAGCGGATGGCGGCGGAGCCCAAGCGCACCTACCAGGATAGCGCGGCGGTTGGACGAGCGGTCGGCGCCGGCCGGACATTGGCCGCCAGCATGCCGCGGCTCATTCTAGAAGCGCGGCGCGTTGCGGCAACCGTCATCCACGGCCTGCACGGCCGGCGCCGCGCCGGACCAGGCGAGAATTTCTGGCAATACCGCCGCTTCATGTCGGGCGAGCCGGCGTCACGGGTCGATTGGCGGCGCTCGGCGCGCGACGATCATCTCTATGTGCGGGAGCTCGAATGGGAAGCGGCGCACACGGTGTGGATCTGGCCCGACCGATCGCCGTCGATGAATTTCGCTTCGCCGCTGGTTCGCGATTCAAAACTTTTCCGCGCGCTCGTAATCGCGCTGGCGCTGGCCGAGGTTCTGGTCGACGCCGGCGAGCGTGTCGGCATTCCCGGCCTGACGCGGCCGACCGGCAGCCGTAACGTCGTCGACCAGATGGCGCAGGCGATCGCACACGATCGCGCCGAGCGGACAAGCCTGCCGCCGAGCTTCGCCCCCTCCCCGCTCGCCGAAGTCGTGCTGCTTTCCGATCTGTGGAGCGAGATCGGCGAGGTGCGGCGCACCATCACCCAGCTGTCCGGCAGCGGCGCCCGAGGCCATGTGGTTCAAATCGTCGATCCGGCCGAAGAGACGTTCCCGTATTGGGGCCGCGTTGAATTCGTCGAACCGGAAGGCGGCGGCCGCATTACTGCCGGCCGCGCCGAGACCTGGCGCGCCGATTACACCGCGCGCGTGCAGCGCCACCGCGCCGAAATCCGCGCCGAGACCGACCGCCTCGGCTGGAGTTTTACCATTCATCGCACCGACCGGCCGGCCAGCGAGCTTCTGTTGGCCCTGCACGCCCGCATCGGCGCCGCTGCGGCCGATATTCGGCCGCGGCCGGCGGCCCAAGCGACGAACGAAGCAACGAACGACGCAACGGCCGAAGCAACGGTGACGGCATGATCGGCGGATTGCCCATCGGCTTTGCCCAACCGCTCGTGCTGATCGGCCTGTTGACCCTGCCGGTGCTGTGGTGGCTCTTACGGCTTATTCCGCCGCGGCCGCGCCGCATCGATTTTCCGCCGACGCGGCTGCTCCTCGAAATCGCCCCCAAAGAGGAGACGCCCGCGCGCACGCCGTGGTGGCTGACGTTGATGCGGCTTGCGCTCGCCGCTTTGGTCATCATCGCCGCCGCCGGCCCGCTGTGGCACCCGCCGCTTGCGGCGTCGACCTCGCACGGCCCGATCGGAATCATGATCGACGATGGCTGGGCGGCTGCCGCGACATGGGACGCCCGCGTGCGCACCGCAAACGACATCATCGCCCGTGCCGAAGACGATCGCCGCGCGGTTGCGCTGATCCCCCTTTCCGAGGGCACGCGCGACATTTCCCTCGAACCCGCGGGCTCGGCGCGCGTTCGCCTGCACCAGATGAAGCCGAAGCCGCACACCGTCGATCGTTCGGACGCGCTGCCGGCGATTTCGCAGTTCCTCGCCGCCGTGCATGACGTCGATCTGGTGTGGCTGTCCGACGGCACCGATCTCGGCCGCGGCTCGGACTTCATCAAGGCGCTGGCGCAAACCCTCGACAACCGCCCGATCATCATCATCGACGGCGGCATTGCCGGCGCCCACGCGCTCGCCGCGGCCGACAATGCCGCGGGCGGGCTGAGCGTAAAGGTGTTGCGCGCCTCCACGGACGCCGCCGACACCGGCACCGCGCGCGCTCTCGATTTGAAGGGCCTGCCGCTCGGCGAAGCCGCCTTTGCCTTCAAGGGCGCGGATCGCGAGGCCGAGGCGCAATTCGCGCTGCCAGTCGAGATCCGCAACGATATCTCCCGCATCGAGATTTCCGGCGAGCGCTCCGCCGGCGCCGTGCAATTGCTCGACAAGCGCTGGCGCCGCCGCACCGTCGGCATCGCCTCCGGCGCCAGCGTCGAATTGGCGGAGCCGCTGTTGTCGTCGAGCTATTACATTGTGCGTGCGCTCAATCCGTTCGCCGACGTGCGGCTTTCACAAGGTGAAGCGCCGGCGGATGCGGTGACGCATTTCCTCGATCAGAACCTGCCCATGATGATCCTCGCCGACGTCGGCAATGTCGCCGGCGACGCCCACGACCGCCTGGCGCGCTGGGTCGAGGACGGCGGCGTGCTGGTGCGTTTCGCCGGCCCCCGGCTGGCCGCGTCCGATGACGATCTGGTGCCCGTAAAGCTACGGCGCGGCGGCCGCATCCTCGGCGGCAGTTTGAGCTGGGACAAGCCGCAGCCGCTGGCGGCATTTTCGCGCGACAGCCCGTTCAACGGCATGGCGGTGCCGGGTGACGTCACCGTCACGCGCCAGGTG
>Ga0307476_10000504_pt1 | contig 29678 bp, 33 predicted proteins | sample atmos_gasesECM2C_2_FD_203314 | JGI IMG/M metagenome (GOLD analysis project Ga0307476, IMG submission 203314) | Hardwood forest soil microbial communities from Morgan-Monroe State Forest, Indiana, United States - atmos_gasesECM2C_05 | ecosystem: Environmental > Terrestrial > Soil > Temperate...
ATCGCCTGGCGGGATACCTTGTCTATTTTGCCTTGGGGGCGGCGATTCTGACCTTCATCATCACGCACAATGTCAGGTCAACCATCTCGGTCGTAATCGTTGCCGGAGCGTGCGGCATTGCGGCTGGAACTCCTCTTGCAATCCTCGGAGCCATCGGCCGCGCGGCGCATCAGGGAGCCATCATTAAAGGGGGGCTCTACCTTGAAGCGCTGGCCGCCGTGGACACCGTGCTCTTGGACAAGACGGGCACGCTAACCTTCGGTACCCCGCAGATCCGGGAGGTCGTTTCCGCCAATGGCTTCGGGGAACAGCAGATCATCGCCGCTGCCAGCATCGCGGAGCGCAAGTCCGAACATCCTCTGGCCAAGGCCGTGGTGGCGCGGGCAACAGAACTCGCCATTCCACTCGTCGACCCCGATGAATTCTCGTACACGCCCGGGAGAGGAGTCAGGGTGAGGTATCGCGGCGAGGAAATCGTGGTCGGAAGTCTGGCGCTTCTCGTGGAGGAAGGCATGACCAGGGGCTTGCCGGTAGATAGTCACAGTCCCGACGGGGCATCGGAAGTTTACGTCGCCCGAGCAGGGCAAGTTCTAGGGAGCATCCGGATTGCGGATGTCTTGCGGCCGGAAGCCAAAAGTGCGATCGCGGCGATGCGGCAAATGGGTTTGAAAACGGTCCTCTTGAGCGGAGATACGCAGGCTGCAACTTCATCGGTGGGCCGCGGTCTCGGAGTGGACGAAGCCGTGGGAGGGCTCCTGCCAGAGCAAAAAGCAAAGTGGGTGACTGAGCTGCGTCACAAGGGTCGTAAGGTCGCAATGGTCGGCGACGGAATCAATGACGCTCCAGCCCTCGTGGAGGCCAATGTCGGTATCGCCATGGGATCGGGAACGGATGTAGCTCGGGAGAGTGCGGATGTGATCTTGATTGGAAGCGATCTATCGAAATTGGTCGAAACTCTGCGGGTTGCTCGACGCTGCCGCGGCATTATCATGCAGAACTTTATGGGCACACTAGTGGTGGACAGCGTCGGAGTAGGAATGGCCGCCTTCGGTTTACTCAATCCGCTTCTGGCCGCTTTTATTCATGTGACCTCAGAGTTGGCATTCATCCTCAATTCGACGAGATTGTTGCCCCGGAGTTCTGAAGCCAGGCAATGAGATCCAGGACTTGTAGCAAACGAAGTCGCCGGTATGCGCCTAGCCTATCCTGTGATCGAGATTCGGAAAAGGCGGGCTTGGGCAATCCTAGTGGCCCTAGCGATCGTGGGGATGTTTATCGTCACGCTCGCTTGGTTGTCCAGCAGTTTCAATCTGGAAGATCTCTACGGAATTCTTGATTAGGTGGCGTTTAAACCGAGGGCGGATCAGGCTTTGTGAGAGACGATCGAGATTGTCCGCTGAAAACGAAGCGCCTTGTGATCGGGCAAATTACGATCTGTCGAGGGTGTTGTTGCGGCAATGTGGAGCGCGGTTTGCCCGAAGTTCCCGTGGAATGGCTGAAGAGCGAATGGCGGAAACGGGGTCTGTTGAAGCGCGTTCAGCTGACGATCAGTGGTTGCGTCGGGCCGTGTGATGTGCCGAACGTTGTCGTGATTACGAGTTCAGCGGGTGAAGCATGGCTGGGAAACATTGTTAAGTTCGACCAGTACCGCAGCCTCCTAGAGTGGGCTGTGCGCTGTCGGGATGCGGGCGAGATGCTGTGCCTGCCTCGTGAATTCCTTGAATGTAGGATTAGCCCCTTTTGTTCGTAGAGTTTGGGGGAGCTTTTGAAGAGTTTTTCAATGCATTGAGAGTGTCCTGAACGCTCAGAACGACGCAGCAAACTACGCGGCATCCGCACAGATCGAAGCTTCCGCCGATTTGAGCATCGGTGTTCGACGGGGAAACAATACGTGATGGTGTCAATCTTCATGAAGAATCAGAGTCGGAACAAGAGAGCAAACCGTACAGAGGGGATCATTCGCCTGCTGTTGCTCATTCTGTGGGCAGTGGTCGTCGTCGTTTTGGGTTTCTACTCGGGGTTTGCCTATCACCACCACTAGTACCGCACTCAGCAAACACAAAACATAAGCAGGCTGTGCGTACATACCTGGCTAGGTACTCTCTGGTTGCATTTGATCGTCGTCTTCGTATAGATTCGATAAACGCTCCCTGGAGTAGCCGTCATGCGCTCGATATCGAAGCGGATCGCGTGCCTGTGTCTATTGCTGACTCTGTGGTCGGCAATAGCGTTCGCCGTGCATCACCATTCGAACGCTACTGAGGCGGCAAAGTGTACGGTCTGTATCGCCGCCCATTCCGCTTCTCCCAAGGCTAGTTCCGCTCCGCTGAAGGCGAGGTTCGTAGCGGTATCCACTTTTCGGGCGGAACCAGTTGCAGCTAAGCAATGCCTCATAGCTTTTGCTCTGTGTGTCCGCCCGCCTCCTAGTGTCTAACGATCAGATTCTTACTCCGATATACGTCGGCTCGTTTTCATGGGCCGTGTTTTGATCGCGTAGACCACAGTCCTCTGGAGGAATTCATGCTGGCTTCTTACGAGAAGTCGCTTTATGCGGCTTTCATAGTGTTTTTCTGTTTGGCACTGGGCTTTCACGCTTCGGCGCAGTCGGTTGGAAATTCTGGTTCGATCAACGGCACCGTAGTTGATCCTACGGGTGCAGTCGTCGCCAAAGCGACGGTCGAAATCCACAACCCTGTGAGCGGATTTGATCGCTCTACCACTACAGACGCTTCCGGTAAGTTTGAGTTCACAAATATCCCCTTCAATCCTTACCACCTGGTGGTCACGGCGGAAGGCTTTGCCGCCACCGTGCAGGACGTGGAGCCCCGGTCGGCAGTGCCGGTCAGCGTTTCCATCAAACTGAAAGTGTCGGGGTCAACCACGCAGGTAACGGTCGAAGCCGAGGGCGGGGATCTGATCGAGAACGACCCAACCTTTCACACTGACGTGGATAAGAATCTGTTCGACAAACTCCCTCTGGAGAGTCAATCGTCGTCACTCAGCAATCTGGTAACGCTGGCCACTCCCGGCATTTCGGCGGACTCGAATGGATTATTCCACGGTTTGGGGGAGCACGCGGAAGCCTCGTTTTCGGTTGATGGTCAACCCATCACGGACCAGCAGAGCAAGATTTTTTCCAATCAGATTCCGCTGGACTCGATCCAGTCGATGGAGGTGATTGCAGGGGCTCCCCCTGCAGAATATGGGGACAAGACCAGCGTCGTTATCAATGTGACCACGCGCTCAGGGCAGGGTGTGACGACGCCGCACGGCAGCGTCACTACTTCTTATGGTTCTTTCGGAACTTCGACCGCGGCAGCCGACCTCTCGTACGGCGGCCAGAAATGGGGAAACTTCATCTCGGCCAGTGGCTTGAACAGCGGACGATTTTTAGATCCACCCGAATTCGTCGTGTTGCACGACAAGGGCAATGAAGAGAATGTGTTTGACCGCGTGGACTACCAGATCAGTTCCGCGGATTCAATCCATTTGAACTTCGCCTATACGCGCTCCTGGTTCCAGACGCCGAATACCTTCGATTCCCAGAACGCGACGCCCTGGAATGGTGTCGTCGTGGCCAATGGCGGCTTGGACCCCAACGGCAACGTCGTCGGGCCGGCGGACCAGCGCTCCCAAATCAAAACCTTCAACATCGCGCCATCCTGGACGCGGCTGCTCAGCTCTACCGCCGTGTTTACCCTGGGCGCCTTTGTTCGCCGTGACCAATTCAACTACTACCCCAGCGGAAATCCTTTTGCCGACCTCGGTCCCATCAACCTTCAGCGGGAAAGTATCGGACAAAATCGGAAGCTGACTAATGCTGGCCTGCGGTCGGACTTGTCGTATGTGAAAGGGATTCACAACATAAAGGTCGGGGCGGTCTATGAGCAGACATTCCTGGATGAGCAAGACCGTCTCGGGATCGTCGATCCGACGTTCCTGCCCTCCCTCACCGATGCAAATGGAGCCCCTTGTTACAACACCACAACACACCAGGCCATCGATTCCCCGTGTACCGATTTGTTCCCGTACGATCTCACACAGCCAGGCGGAGGTAGTCTCTACACGTTCAACGGTCACACCGACGTGAAGGAGTTGTCTTTGTACGTGCGCGACAACATCACCAAGGGAAACTGGTCCTTGAACGTAGGCCTGCGCGGCGATTTCTACAATGGCCTTGTCACCCACAAGGAGATTGAGCCTCGCCTCGGGGTCGCCTACAACATCAAAAAAACGAACACCGTCCTCCGCGTGTCCTATGCGCGACTGCTGGAAACTCCCTTTAATGAAAATCTGGTGCTCTCCAGTACCGGGTGCGCCAATGCCGTATTAAATCCGCTTCTTGGCTGTACAGTGCCAGGTGTAACGCCGTTCAATCCGGGCTTTCGTAATGAGTTCCACGCCGGAATTCAACAGGCTTTCGGGCGTTATCTCGTCTTCTCGGGTGAATACATCTGGAAGTACACGCACAACGGTTACGACTTCAGCATTCTGGGCAACACTCCGATCACGTTTCCCGTGGAATGGGAACGGGCGAAGATTCCCGGATACGCCGGCCGCGTCAGCGTACCAAATTTCCATGGATTCTCCGCACTGGCGGTCTTCTCCAGCGTGGCGGCGCGCTTCTTTACGCCTCAGATTGGCGGAGCGGGCGCGGTTCCTTCAGTGGCGCTGGCGGGTGGATCGACTCCGTTTCGGATTGATCACGACGAGAAATTCAATCTGACTACCCACTTGCAATATCAGCCGTGGAAGACCGGGCCCTGGTTCGGCTTCAACTGGCGTTATGACAGCGGCCTCGTCGCCGGTCAGACACCATGCTTCGGAGGCAACTGCGCACAAACTACGGTTGATTCAACTGGCGCTCCCGCAGTCGCGCTGACGGACTCGTTCGGAGTTCCGCTAACTGCTGATCAGGAATTCGAATCTGGCCTGTTTTGTGGCTCCCAGCACGCCACTCCAACGGTTGCCCTGCCCAACCCCTGCCCTCTATCGCAATACGGATCCACTCTGTTAAATGTGCCGAAGCCGAACACGGAGGACGACGACAAGAATCCGCCACGCATCGCGGCGCGGAGCCTTTTCGATGTTTCCGTCGGACACGACAACATCTTCCGTGGCGACAAGTACAAGGTGAGTCTGCAACTCACGGCCATCAATATCACCAACAAATACGCTCTGTACAACTTCCTTTCCACGTTCAGCGGCACGCACTACGTGACACCGCGTGCACTGACGGCGGAGATCGGGTTCCACTTCTAGCCCCACCCCCGTCGATGAGGACAGTACGGTCGACCGTACTGTCCCCTTTTGTAGCCTTCCTGCGTTGGAGCGGGGCGATGAAGCGGTCAAAGTTCACCGTGCGTGAAGGGCTGGTCATGCTCTTTGGAGTAGCCCTCGTGCTTATCGTGATGCTATGGCTCATTCTGTCTGGCATCGTGCAGGTCAACCATTGAAGCCAATTGCGCGAAAGTGTGGAACACAGCGGCGTTCTGTTCATGGAGGATGAAGATCGATTTCGCTTTCTCCGCGGAACCTCATCTGGCGTGAGGTTCCTTCATCATGAGGAGGACTATTGAAATCTGCCCTGTGTCTGCTTCTGATGGTCGGTGGGTTCGTACCTCCGAGCGCGGCTCAATCGGGGCAACGACAAATCGATGAGCCTGCGGCCAATCCCGCCCGGCCCACCGTAAGCAACCCCGCGACCCTTACACCCGTCGGGTATCTGCAATTCGAAACCGGGGTTCTCAGCGCCACTGACTCGCCCGAGTTTTCAACACGCCACGAATGGAACGAAGTCATAAAGCTTGCGGTTTCGCGCCGTCTAGAGTTTGTCGAGTCTTCTGAACCTCTAATCCACTACGCTGCCGAAGGAATTACAGCCAACGGAACGGCCGAAGTGTTCCTCGGCGCGCAAGTCGTGCTAATGCCGGGCGAGGATGTGAAACCGACTTTGGCAGTCAGCTACTCCCGTCGGGTCTATGACGGCGGCGCGCCCGAGCTTGACTTCGGCAGCCCTCGGAACTCGTCGGTGTTTTACGCGAGCGCTGACGTAAAAGGATTCCACTGTGACGCGAACGCCGTCTTCAACGAAGTCCTTCAAAGCTCAGTGCACAGGCTACAGTTCGGCCAAACGCTTTCCATCTCGCATCCAATCGTGAAAGGCTTTGCAGTGTCGGGCGAGATCTGGCGCTTTACGCAGCCCTTTTTGCGCAGCAATGCGGTAGGTAATCTCTGGGCCATCAGCTACACAGCGCGCAGAAATCTCGTCTTCGATGCAGGGGTCGAGAAAGGATTAACGAGCACATCCACACACTGGGAAGGGTTCGCCGGCTTGACATATTTACTACCGCATCGGCTCTGGTAGCAGAGGATTTCGCTTGGTACCAACTGAGATGGGGCCGACGCTTAGGCGAACATCGGCGCTTGGTCACAGAATGGTCACAATAAATCGGCCATCTTGACGAGTTAAGTTGTTGATTGAAGGGGTGGTTAGGCCCGTTGATCGTAGCCCTGAAAAGGCTGGCGTCGGGGGTTCAACTCCCTCCCTGGCCACCAAAATCATTTGCCTTCAATAATTTACCCCTCATCCTTAATCCGATACATCGCGCTGATATTCTCGTAAATCGATCCTCTTCGATATTCATAATCCTCTCTGTCCGTTAGGGTTAACGAGTGGAAGAGAGCAGACCAGAAGGGCTTGGCGTCTGCCATTAGCATTAATAAGGTTGGGTATTGCAGCAGTGAGGTCTATTTCTCCGGGGCCTCTGCCTTGTCGCGACAGTGGCCGGGCGGGCGGCGCTGCGTCGCAGCAGAATCCTTTCAATCACTGGCCACAGCTCGCCTTCGAGTTGCGCGATGCGAGAATCAAAGTGAATTCTGCCGATCCGGGGTTTACCGCAACTGATCTGAACCAACACGGCGGCTACCAAACTTTTGAACAGGGCGCTAGCGAGGCAGTTCGTCTCGCGCTTCTTCCAGCGGATGGGCCGACTGGAGGGTTCTTCTCCACTGCCGGCCGCGATCCTTGGTAGGCACCCAGACTTGTCGTTCAGCCACCTCGTGGCTTGAGAGAGGCGACAGACTCAGCATGACGACCGAGTTTTCTTAGCAGTATCTGCAGTTGAGCCTGGTCGTCGGCGGACAAAACGGAGAAGAGGCTCTCGATTTGAGCAGCGTGCTTCCGGAACGCGGCGGATATGACCTTTTTGCCCTCAGCAGTCAATGAGACCACGCGGACACGCCGGTCGTTTGGGCTCTCCTCCCGGTTGACGAGGCCGCGTTCATACAGGCGATCCACCGCAACGCTGATCGAACCGTCATTGAGATCGACCTTTGGGCCGATTACGCTAACCGGCTGCGGGCCCTTGTGTAGCAGCACTTCAAGGATACCGAAGTCAGAAAGGATCAGCGCGGAATCCTTCTGGTACTGCGCGATCAACGGTCTGAGAATTGCTCGATAAGCCTTCCCCAGAATCAACCATGTGTGGACGCTGTCAGATCGTGTTTTTCTCATAGGTTCAACCCGAGTCCGTGAATCCTTGACAAACATACTAGCATCGATTATATAAAACGTTAGTCTCTCGATATCGAGAGAATGCTTGTCGAGGGGAATGAAAGGAACGAAGGAGTGAAAAAAATGGCAAATTCTGGCAAGCGTAGGAAGGTTGGCTTATGGGTATTGCGCGTGTTGCTTGGTGCGGCGTTTCTTGCGGCAGGCGGCGCGAAGCTCGCTGGCGTGCAGGCGATGGTGGAAATCTTCGATAAGGTAGGAATCGGGCAGTGGTTTCGGATCGTGACGGGGCTGCTTGAGGTGAGCGGCGGCACCCTGTTGCTGATTCCGCGCCTGACCTTCTATGGAGCTGCCCTGCTTCTGACGGTTTGTCTTGGCGCGCTTACAGCACACCTGACCGTTCTCGGTGGCAATCCGGCTCCCGCCATTATTCTCCTCGGTTTGAACGCGGCGACGGCGTGGCTGACGCGTGACACCTGGAAGAAAAGCCTGACGAATCAGGATTATGTATCCACACGAAGGAAATGAAACACATGACGATCATCTCAGTAATTGTTGGTAGCACACGCCAGGGCCGATTCTCTGAAAAGCCTGCCCAATGGATCTTCGAGCACCTTCGTACGCGGAAGGAGATCGAAGCGCGACTTCTCGATCTGCGTGACTTCCCGATGCCTTTCTTCGATCAGGCGGTGCCGCCATCTATGCCAGGTCGTCCGCCTTACCCGAATGAGGTGGTTCAGAAATGGACCGCCCAGATAGGGGCGTCGGACGGCTTTGTGTTTGTCACGCCGGAATACAACTATGGCACCTCCGCCGTACTGAAAAACGCAATTGACTGGGTTTACCCGGAGTGGAACCGCAAAGCTGCCGCGTTTGTGAGCTATGGGAGCGCCATGGGTGCGCGAGCCGTCCAGCAGCTTCGCGAGACGGCGATCGAGGTTCAAATGGCGCCGATTCGATCATCCGTTCCCCTACCAGTGGCCACCCTTTGGGCGCATTTCCAGGGCGGGGACGTGAACAAGGGCCTCGCTGAAATGGACCAGCAAGCAGCCGTCATGATTGATGACTTGCTGTGGTGGACGTCGGCCCTGAAGACGGCTCGACAGCCTTGATTGAAGCGAGGTTGCACTCATGACGGCAGGAAGACTGGAAGGAGGGGCGTCGAGAGGAGTCGGTGTTATGAAGCCGCTTAGCCTTTTAACGCCCCTCAAGACGCCAGAACTAAATTTCAAGAATCGAGTCTTCATGGCTCCGATGACCCGGGCGCGGGCGCCGGAGCGAGCACCAACAGAACTCATGACAGAGTACTATGCTCAACGAGCATCTGCCGGCCTCATTTTTTCCGAAGCGACTCAAATCAATCTCGAAGGAGTAGGTTATATCTCCACTCCCGGAATTCACACCGAGGAGCAAATTCACGGGTGGCGGAAAGTGACCGACGCGGTTCACCAACGCGGCGGTCTCATTTTTTGCCAGCTCTGGCACGTTGGCAGAGCTTCTCACCCCGACTTTCACGAGGGCAAACTTCCCGTTGCGCCTTCCGCAATTCCATTCAATGGCCAAGTTTGCACTCCTCACGGGCTGAAAGATACGGTTACACCCCGAGCTTTAAGTCTCGAAGAGGTCAAGAGGACAATTCAGGACTTCAGAAAGGCAGCCCAAGCAGCAAAGGGAGCTGGATTTGACGGCGTTGAGGTCCACGGGGCTAGCGGTTACTTACCCGCGCAATTCCTGGAAGATGGCACAAACCAACGGACAGATATCTACGGCGGATCACTTGAGAACCGCGCTCGGTTTCTCCTCGAAGCGACAGACGCAGCCATCAGTGTTTGGGGAGCCGCTCGGGTTTCCGTGAGGCTCTGGCCCAGATTCACCTACAACGGGATGAGTGATTCAGATCCTGAGAAAACCTATCTGTATGCCGTCGAGCAACTTGAAAAGAGAAAGCTGGGCATTCTGCATTTTGTGGAGATGGCCCAACAGCCGGAGGGCGTGAAGCCTCTTGCTCCTGCGGTCAGAAAAACATTTTCTCGGGTTTTGGTCCTCAATTTTCGCTACAACAAAGAGACAGCCGAAACCGCAATTTCAGAGAGTCGCGCCGATGCTGTGTCGTTTGGCTCTCTCTTCCTGGCAAATCCCGACTTACCAAAAAGATTTGAACTCGATGCGGGCTTCAATGCGCCAGACCAGACAACTTTCTATGGCGGGACTGAAAAAGGATACACGGACTACCCGAGTTTAAACAGGGAGTAATTCGTATGCCTAAAAGAGACAAGAATTTCGTTTGGCCTCGCGTCGATGCTCGGAGCCTCAACCTCAAGGGAATGAAGGTCGCGATCGTGGGCGGAACCGGCGGCATTGGGCGTGCCTTGAGTCGTTTCTTGGTGTCGCGCGGCACGGCTGTTGTGGTCATCGGCCAGACCTTTCGCGATTCCGACGTGCCTGGGATCGAGTTCATCAAAGCGGACCGAGCCTGATGCGCGAGGCTCTCCGCATTCGGTAGTGTCACGTTGCTACGCAGTCCATTTCGAAAGGAGACACACATGTTGGATGATCGCTTGATCCTTCGTGGGGCCGACGGATACCACGAGGCGCGCTTCGCGCGCGTATTCAACACTCGTTGCCCCGAGCGTTACCCGGCTGCTGTCCTGGTCGCCGAATCCCAGGACGATGTCGTCCAGGGTATTCGACTAGCCCGGGATCGCGGCTGGAAGGTGGCGATCCGCGCGGGGGGTCACAGCTTTCCGGCCTGGAGCCTGCGAGACGACGGGCTAGTGATGGATCTCGGCGGCTTCAAGGAGACCGCTTTCGACGAGAGCACCGGCATTGTCAGCGTCACACCCTCCGTTACGTGCGGCGAACTCAATGCCTACCTATCTGGCTATGGCCGCTTTGTCAGCACCGCCGACTGTCCCACCGTCGGCCTTGGTGGTTTTCTGCTCCAAGGCGGGGTGGGCGTGGGCTTCCGTGGCTGGGGTTACGCAGCCGAGCAGATCGCCTCGATTGACGTCGTGACCGCAGGCGGCGAACTGGTAAGGGCTGATGAGCAGAACAACTCCGATCTATTCTGGGCGGCACGCGGCGCGGGCCCAGGATTTTGCGGAGCGATTACGCGATTCCACCTCAGGACCCGCCCCGTTCCACAGGGACTGGCGGCAACGACGCACATCTATCCCCTGGTGCGGTATGCCGAGGTCGTCGAATGGGTGTGGAAGATCCATCACAGCCTCTCGCCGAACGTCGCCCTGGTCGCCGTCTCGGTCATCCCCCCATTTCCAGTTCCGGGCACCGGTGAGGGCTTCATGCTCATTGTTGCCGGGGTGGCTCTCTCGGCGTCACGAGACGATGCCCTTGAGGTGCTCGCACCGCTCGCGGAGTCTCCCTTCCTCGGCGATGCGTTGTTCGCCCAGCACGCTCAGCCTACAACGATCGCTGAACGATTCGAATTCGCTGGCGCTATTCACCCACCAGGCAGGCGCTACCTCGTGGATTCAGCGTGGGTCAAGGGCACGCCACGCGACATCATCGCCGCGGCCAAACAACTCGTGGCCGAGCGGCCGAGCGGCACACGGGGCCATGCCTTTTTTGACTTCTCCCTTCCACGTAGTGACGCACCCGACATGGCGATGTCGCTACGCACCGACGTCATGCTCGGCTCCTACATCATCTACCAGGGCGAGCAGAACGATGACGCTTACAGAGCGTGGCATCTGGCTGCCATGAAGCCATTAGAGCCGTTCACCGTCGGCCAGTACTGGGGGGATTCTGACCAGACCCAACGCGAGGTGAAAACTCTGACCGACGATGCATGGGCGCGCCTGCAGCAGATCCGTGCCAAGCGCGATCCGAACCGCCTATTCGCCGACTACCTCGCCGGCCCAGGTGGTTTCCGTAACCGGAATAGCTGGGAGACGAACCACTGAATGCCCAGTAAGACAGGAGGATTCACGATGCCCAATAACGCGAAGCACGAGAAGCCGCCCAAAGCCGACGCCAGCGGAAAAAATGTCGATAAACAGGCAGGCCGACGCAGGTCGGGTTCTCCCGTTGAGTCAGATCCGGCCGACCAGACCGGTCGAACGGCTCCCGGATCGGCCGAGATGACAGCGATGGTGCTCAGGAGCGATCGCAGCATGGGCCTCGAGCACCGACCGGTGCCGACACCCCGCGACGATCAGGTCCTTGTCGACATAGACCTGTGCGGCATCTGCGGAAGTGACCTGCACGCCCCGCAGACCCCAGAGGTCTACCTTGGCGGATTCATCATGGGACACGAGCCGGTTGGCCGGATCGCTCGCGTTGGGCGTGACGTGACCGGTTGGCATGTCGGCCAGCGCGTCTGCATCAACCCGAACGGCAACACGTGCGGCGTTTGCGAGGCGTGTCGCTCGGGACGTCTGAACCACTGCATCCCCGCGACGCTCGAACGCGCGGTCGGCCTCCAGGCTGACGGCGCACTGGCGGCGCAGGTGGCGGTCTCACCGAAAACATTGCACGCCGTGCCGGACGAGATGGGGCGCATCGAGTCAGCCTGGGTCGAGCCAGCCGCCACGGCACTGCGCGCGGTCATGCTCGCCGGCGACCTGACTGGGCGATCCGTACTCGTCGTTGGCGGTGGTCCGATCGGTCAGCTGTGTTGCCGGGTCGCACGCCACTTCGGGGCGGGGCGTGTCTGGCTGAGCGAGCCGTCCGCCGAGCGTCGCAGCTATGCCGAAGCCTCAAAGGTTGACCGCGCATTCGATCCGAGCGTCGACGTCGCTGAGCTCGAGGGTCTGAAGGCCGACGCGGTCCTTGAGTGCTCCGGCAGTGAGCCGGGCTTCCGCACCGCTCTGGCGGCGGCGAGGCCCGAAGGCACCATCGTCGTAGTCGGCGGCGGGCGTGCAGGGCTCGATCCCCTGACGATCCTGGTCAAGGAGCTACGCGTGCTGGGCTGCTTCACGTACGTCGACGAGTTCACCGAGGTGATCTCCCTACTGACCGATGGAGCGCTCCAAGTCGCCGATCTGACTTCCGAGATCGCCGGCATCGACGACGCCCCCGCCGCTTTCGAGCGACTTCGGGACGCGAGCACGATGAAGATCTTCATCGCACCGAATGGTTCGTGATCCAGCCCCCAGGAACAAGGAATTTCGACGAAGTCCATTTTTCGAAGGAGACACATATGGGATCGAAAATAAAGACAAATGACCCCGAAGAGAACAAGGCCGTCGCGCTCCGACTAGCCGAGGTTTTCAACGGTCGCCGGCTCGATCTGCTTGAAGATGTGCTTCATCCCGAGTTTCACGCGCGAGGGATCTCAGCCTTCCCGCCGAGCAGCCCCGATGTCGGACCCGGTGCCCGGCGAAAGCTCTACGAGATGTTCTATCAAGCAATCCCCGACGCGCGAGCCGAGGTGCTCGAAGTTGTCGCGGAAGGCGACAAGGTCGTAATCCTCGATCGCTTCGGTGGCACGCATCGCGGGGAGTTCTTCGGGCGCCCCGGTACGGGCAAGCGTATCGAGTGGATGGCGCTCCACATCTACACCATTCGTGACGGCAAAGTCCTCGAAGACGCCACCATGACCGACGCGCTTGCCATCATGCAGCAACTCGGTCTTGTGCCAGAAATCACGAAGGCGCTGGAAACAGGGAGGCAACAGTGAGTGATCGTCAAACAGCGTTTTCGATACTCGACGAAGCCGCTGCCGCAATTGGAGGCTGGCCTGCACTTCAGTCCATCAGGTGCGTCCACTGGGATTCCGAGGGGCAGGATTGGGAACCGTGGCAAGCGTATGACGTCGGCGGGACAGTTGACGTTTCCACTTTCCGCAGTACGACTGATCTGGACCTGGGCTCGGGCGCGGGCCGTGTCGAAATGGACGCTGCGGTGGTCTATCCGTGGCCGCATCGCGTCGCTTACATCGAGATCACCGACGCTGAGGCGGGTATGCAGGCTGACCTGAGCCTGGGAACTGTCGCTATCGAGCGGCTTCACCCAAGCCTTTATGCCACGGCGCGTCGCGATTTTGCAGCGTTTCCTCCGGAAGCGCTACGTCTTGCGCGCGCCGATGCTGGCGCCGTGCAAGAGACATCGAAGTCTGTCCGCTTCCGACACCATGATGCTGACAGATGGGCAACGCTCGAGTTCGCCGACGATCGTACGCCAACGAGCCTGACTTATGACGACCACGACCCAGCACAGGGCGATATCGCTTACCGCTTCGAATGGTCGGATTGGCGGAAGGTGGATGACGTTCGTCTCCCTTACAGATTGCGTCGTCTCATCGACGGCCGTCCGATCCGAGAAGAACGGTTGGGACAAATCGCGTTGAATAAGTCCGTCTCGGATGAAAAGCTCATGGTCCCGGCAATTGTTCGCACTCAGGATGAAGCCGGTGGGCGCATTGTCACCGGTTGGACACAGCGCCGCCGCGCCGCGGGGCTGCCTTACGAAGAATATACGCGGATCCAGCGCGTAGACATGGCGCCGCTTGCGCCTGGAGTCTGGCTCGCGCGCGGTGGAACCCACAACTCTTTGATCATCGAGATGGCGGATCACCTTGTCATCTTCGAGACGCCTCTCTTCGAGGAGCGCTCGGAGGCGGTGATCGCCGCGGCTAAGGAGTCAATCCCCGGCAAGCCCATTCGCCACATCGTGCTCAGTCATTTTCACGATGACCATATGGGCGGAGTGCGAACCTACGCCGCCGAGGGGGCGACTGTTGTCGTCCACTCAAGTGCCGGCGATTACATCCGCGCCGTGCTAGATCAACGGCGTACGGTTATACCAGATCGACTGGAAATGGCGCACCGCGACGGCCGCCAGAGCCAGCCTGCCGTTATGCTCGTCGAGGAAGCAATCACGCTGACTGACGGGACACGCGCGGTCGAACTCTACCATGTGCCAAATCTTCACACGTCGGGAATGCTGGTCGGCTATGTGCCCGACGCCCGTGCCCTTTTCACGGCCGACCTAGTCAGCGACACTTTTCCCCTAATTCCATCCTTCGCCTCATCCGTGTATGAGCTAATCCAAAAAAATCGGCTTTCGGTCGAGATGATCGCGTGTGCGCACGGCAACGCTATGCCTTATACGCAGCTTGCGTACGCGCTCGGGAAGTCGTCCAAGAGCACCGATACCGCAGAAATACAGGCGCTTGAACAGCGGCTCATCGACGGAATCAAGGCGAAAGACGTCAAGCAGATCATGAGCTGCTACTCGGATGACCTGTTCGCCTATGATGTCGTGCCGCCGCGCCAGTACGTCGGGGCGGCGGCGTTTCAGAAGCCCTGGCAGGGTTTCCTCGGCATGTTCGAGGGACCAATTAACGTTGACGTGAACGACCTGATGATTAACTCCGACGGCGAGATCGCGTACTCGTGCTGCGTCCAGCACGTGACGGGAACCACAAACGAGGGCAAGCCGTTCGACTCGACGTTTCGGATCACGGATGTCTATCGCAAGAGACACGGCAAGTGGGTGATCGTGCAGGAGCACATCTCATTGCCACCAGACGTCGCCCGGTGGTGAGCACCAGACCTCACCCGTGAGATCAAGGAATTTCTATGAAGTCCATTTTTCAAAGGGAGACGCGCATGGCATCGAAAGCAAAGACAATCGGCAGTACTGACCCCACGCAACCGCGTACGGCAGTTGAGGAAAGTGAACGGTTACTGCAGTCAACACCTGAGCAAGAAATAAGAAATCGCGCGTACGAGATTTATCTGCAGCGTGGAGCACAACCTGGCTATGAGGTGGAGGATTGGCTTCAGGCCGAACGTGAGCTAACCACACAATCGTCCAATTAGTTTCATTCTTACAAACGGAGGAGAAGAGAGTCCATGACACGCAAAGTGGCTTATTGGGTGAGCACCGGTCTGCTGGCCGCACTATCGGTCTTTGCTGCATTCACTTACTTATTGGGTAGTCCGCAGACGGCTCAAGAATTTGCGCACGTGGGATATCCGCAGCAACTGCGCGTTATTCTTGGGATCGCCAAACTCCTTGGCGCGATCACCCTCGTGGCCCCTGGCTTGGCCAAACTGAAGGAGTGGGCCTATGCGGGATTCACATTCGCGTGGATCTCGGCATTTGTAGCGCACTATCTGGCGAAAGATGGCCCGAAAGCATTCATGCCACTGATCTTGTTGCTGATCCTCGTCGTCTCCTATGCGACCCGGCCAGCAACTCGCCAATGGCAGGCGAAAGTCACGACGGTCTAAATTCGGAGACATCAAGCTTCAGGGGTCAGGAGATTCGAAAATGACCAATGTATTGAATGAGGAAAAGCGATATGACTTCATCGTGGTGGGAGCGGGTGCGGCCGGTTCGGTTCTTGCCGGGGAATTGTCCGCCTCTGGCGCGCAAGTCCTCGTCATCGAGTCAGGAGGACCTGACGAAGCATCGACAATCGCGAATCCAAGCGTCTGGTTTTACAATGTCGGCGGCCCGCTCGATTACCACTTACCCGTTGCTCCTTCGCCGCGACTGAACAATCGCAAACTCAATATGGCCCTCGGCCACGTACTTGGCGGCGGCAGCAGCATCAATGCCATGGTATGGACACGTGGCATGCAACGTGACTACGACGGGTGGGCGAAGAATGGAGCCAAGGGTTGGGCTTTCGCCGACGTGCTTCCGGTCTTCAAGAGTCAGGAGGACTGGGAGGGCGGCGCCAATGCCTGGCGCGGAGCCGGCGGCCCCATCCACATCCGCCGTCCAAAAAACCCTCATCCCACAGCGCCAGCCTTCATCGAGGCAGCCCGCGAGATGGGCATGCCCATTCTGGATGACGTGAACGGACCGATGGTCCCAGGCGCCGGCTATATCAACATGAACATCGCCGCGGATGAGACTCGCGTGAGCGCCGCCCGCGCCTTCCTGCGTCCGGCTTTGTCGAGGCCAAACCTGACGCTGCTGCTCAACACCAATGTGGTGAAACTTAATTTCAAAGGCACTCGTTGTGTGGGCGTCAAGATAATGAAAGGCCGCTCCGTAACTGATATCACGGCCGATAAGGAAGTGATCCTTGCTGCAGGCGCCATCAATAGCCCCAGGCTTCTGATGCTCTCAGGCGTCGGGGAGGCGAAGGCGCTTCGCAGCCTTGCAATCGACGTCGTCGAGAACCTGCCCGGCGTTGGCGAGAATCTGCAGGACCATGTGGTCGTCTCCGGCGTCGTGTTCAAGTACAAAGGCAAGATGCCGGATCGGCCGGCCGACAGCAATGCAGTCGAGGCAGAGGCTTACTTGTCGAGTGGTCCTTCGAGTGATACCGACATAAATCTTGTCCTGTTACAGCTGCCGAACGTTACACCCGAAGCGGCCGCGCGCTTTGGTGAGCCTCCGACAGACACATTCACGATCACACCGGCTCTTGTGCAGCCGACGAGCCGAGGCACCGTCCGGGAACTGGAAATCGTGCGCGCCGCGCTCGATTACCGTCCGCCAACATCTGAAGCAGCGGCGTTGCAAATACGATTACGACACATTTTGCGACACACCCAAAAACGACAATCTCGGCAAGTCATTGAACACTTGGCAAGTCGGAGAATACCGGTTCTCTTGGCCGGATAATCGGCCGTCATCCGTCCATCCGTTAATCTTTCTCCGGTCTTTCCCTCCATCAGTCCTGATTATACTTACGCTTGACGTAACACATAACAATCTGCTATTTCTGAGGCGTGATCGTCAGCTACCGGGACAAGCGGACCAGAGATTTCGCATCCGGTAAACGGGTCAAGGCATTCTCTGGAATTGATCGTGCTGCGCGGCTCAAGTTGGATCGCTTGGAAGCGGCGGTTGAGCTTAGGGATTTGGGCGCATTGCCTGGCAACCGACTGGAAGCCTTGAAAGGCGAACGAAAGGGGCAGTACAGCATTCGGATCAATGACCAATGGCGGATCTGCTTCGAGTGGCCGACGAAGTCGCCCGGGCCCGCAAACGTTGAGATCGTTGATTACCACTAGGAGAGAAGTTGTGGCGATTCTTGCAATTCACCCTGGCGAGCATCTAGCGGAAGAACTCAAAGAGCTCGGCATGAGTGCTGCTGAGCTTGCGCGGCAGCTCGGTGTTCCAACCAACCGCGTAACCGAAATCCTGAACGGCAGACGTGCCATTACGGGGGACACGGCTCTGCGACTCGCCCATTTCTTCGGAACGACGGCCGAGTTCTGGCTCAACCTGCAGAGCCTGTACGAGCTGCGCATCGCACAAAAGAAAGCTGGAAAATCGATCAGCCAGCTGCCTACGTTGAAGCACTTCGAGGGAGCACGTGCGTAAGTGTTCTATTGCTCCATGTATGAGGGGTGTGGCTGTAAGTGTGGCTGTACGTTGCTCAACATTCCCAAGGTTTCAAGCATTTCCGGCAGGCTCTCTGTGCGCGCATGACTCGTTGTAAGTTGTGGGTGGATTGAATGTTTAGAAGAGAATTCAGGATAGAGGACGGGTTGACGGCCGATTGCTTAAACAATTGGTTCTTGGCCGCAGTGGGAGCGAACAGAGCGTTGATGGCCATGAAGACCGCCGTTAGCCTGCCGTTTCGCTGTGCTCAGGCGACGCTTTCCCGCTCGGAGTCGTTAGTTGAATGTGGATCGCCCGGAAGCCGAACGAACAGCATTGGATTGCCCTCATCCGTTCGCGGAAGAATGCCGTATCGTTGGCCGTGTCGGTAGACGAGGTTCATGATCTTTCGAACTTCAGCCAACGTACTGGTTTCGACCCGGTGTTCTCGCTCAATCTGTTTGAACCAGTCCTCCACTTCGAAAGGGTGCACGGCGAGAGCACGTTCCTTCCGCCATTTCGGAAGCACCCAACTATTTAGATAATGCTTGTACTTCGTGATCGTGGATTGCGATTTTTCGATCGTTGCATGACTTTGATCGTCTGGAAGTTCGAATTTGACGTAATGCGCTGCGACTTCACCAAACGTAATCCGTGGGTTTCGAGGGCGCTCAGGCGAATAAGGCTTCAGTCCGAGTTCGTCTACTCACTTCCATGCCGCTTCTTCGTCGGGGAGCTCATGGATGCTTCCAAGACGTCTTTCTGTAGCCTCGACCCACTTCCCATCCCAGCGCCTCCGGCGGTGGCAGTACACCCAAATGTCGCCTGATTTCCGATGTCGTTTTCGAATCCATCTATTCTGATCCGCCATGAATCAAACTCCGTTGTCGCCTATTTTAGGCGTTCGGAAACGCCGCTGTAAGGCCGATAAAAAAGTTGGCAATCTTACCGGCAGTTGACGTTGCATGTTGTGACTAGCAATGACTTGGAGAGCCGGGAGGCACCTCTAAGTAGTTGTAAAGACTTGTTCTCGCGACTCTGAAAAGGCTGGCGTCGGCGGTTCAACTCCGTCCCTGGCCACCATCATTCCAAAGAGCTTGGGCGTTTTCGCCCACTGTCTCTAGCCCAAGATTCAGCCCAAGATGCGTCACTGGATCGTCTCCGTGAGCAGGTGGGCCTTGTCTCCGAGCAGCAGTGCCAAGAATTTGCCCTGAGCTTCGAGCCTCGATTCTTGGTCGGACTGCGCGTAGAGTTGCATTGTCGTCCTGACGTCTTCGTGACGCAGAATACCCTGTACCGTCTTCGGATCACACTTCAGCTTCACTAGCGGTCGAACCAACGATTGAGCCAACGAAGCATAGAATTTTCCCCGCGATCTCGCGCGATTCGTTCTGAGAGAACTTTCGCCACAACACCCCTATAGCAACGTATGCTCGCGCTGACATAAGCTGTCGTAAATTTATTTGCAGTCCGCGTTACCAAAGTCACCGGCTCGACGGGCTGCTGGTTGACGTAACTTCTCCATTACGCGTTTTGACCCTGGACCGAAAGTCGGCCAATCGTCGATGAGCGCAATCGCCTGGTTAACAGGAGGTGTCTAGGTCGCCTATTTGCTTGGAAATGAGCTACACTCCCCGGTCATGCAGATTCAGGACCTCGTGAAGGCTTACGAAGCGAAAAGTGACGAAGAACTTATGCAGTTGGCCACTGCCCGGGAACAACTGACTCCTGAGGCGCGACTCGCCCTCCAAAGTGAATTGTCCAGACGCCAAATCAGTATTGCAGAACGTTCTGAGGCTTCCCAAAACGAGGGAACGTGGCATGATTCTGGCCGTGTGGGCGTCGGCGAAAGATTTCAACAGGGTAAACGGCAAGGTATCGGTGATTTTGTGGCGGAGGTTCTTCGGGCCTATCACAGTCATTTCTGGCTGTTCTTCAAAATCACTGGTCCGGCGGTAATCGTCAGCACGATTGCCATCATCACAGCTCGCAACGAAGTACGGGAAATTGCACGCCACCTTCCGCGAGGCCTCGAACTGCTTGCGCACCGAACTGAGATGTTTGAGATGTGGCTCGTCAATTTTTCGTCATGGCTTATTAGTTGGATGGCTTTCTCTTTTGCATTCGGTGCTAGTTGCATTGCGTTGGACGAAACCGAAGCCGGATTTACTCCGTCAGCGTGGCATTCTCTTCGGAACGTTCGTGAACGCTTAGGCCCTTTCTTACGTATTTCCTTGCTGCTGTTCATTCTGCTACTGGTTGCCGAGGCGGCGTCCGTGCTGCTGGGGTCGGGCGTGTTTTGGATACTGCACCAATTGCAAATACGTCCGAGTCGCTTATCGATTCTGGTGGTTTCATATGCGCTAGTGGGCCCAGCCGTGCTCGTGTTGTCGCGGTTCGCCTTGGCGATACCTGCCGTTATCTTGGATGATTGCAGAGTTGGGCAGGCTATGTTTCGTAGCGAAGAACTAACCGAAGGGAAATGGCCGACACTTGCGGCACTTTTGGCGAAGTCAATAATCGGCAGCTATGTTGCTGCCATGTGCCCGTTCTGGCTGGCATCTCTTATTCGTTTCACCGCGCCATTGCCTTCGTGGTTCCCGTGGATTCTAACCGTTGCGTCAATAATCGGCGTTACCGTGGTGGAGCCTACTATGTTTGTGGGCTTCGCCCTCCTCTACTTGAAGATGTCGGCGCTAAGTTCCCGCGCGTGACAAAGATTGGCCGGTTAATGAGTGGAATCGCCTGACTTCGACAGTTAATCTGGTTCCAGATCACGCTGCTGCGCGGCTGTTGCGAGCATTTCTTGAATTGCCTTACGAACGCAGCTCGAATCGGCGCTGTGGCTTTGACAGATTTCCTTCGTCTGCTCGAAGCACTGATCTGCAGTCGGCTCTTTTAGGGCGTCCATGAACGCCTTTTCGCCTTGCTGTGAATAAACATGTTGAAGCGACTCGATCGTATTCAGAGTGTAGCGCCGAGATTGATGAACCTCTGCAGCCGCGTCTGGATCACCCCACGTCGAGCCATCACTGTATTCCACGAACTCGACGCGGACAGTCGCAGCGTAACGTCAGCAAAGGAAAAGTTGAATCCGGCGTCGGCCACGCCCAACGAGCGCTCCAGGCAAAACGCTTTGAGAGCCTGGAGGAGGCCCAAGCCTGTCTGGATCGTTGGGAGACAAGCTGTGCCGATACCCGCATTCATGGCACCATAAAACGACAAGTCGCTGCCATGTTTGCGAAGAAAAACCAGCCTTGCTGCCGCTTCCCCTGGAACCTTTTCGCTACTACCAGCATGGCAAGCGGGGCGTGAATCTGGATGGTTGCGTCGAAGTCGCTGCCGCCTACTACGGCCTGCCGCCGGGTTGGATCGGACGAGAAGTGAATGTGCAGTGGGATGAGCTTTATGTTCGCATCCTCGATCCCAAAAACGGGCTACTGCTGCGGGAGCACGTACGGCAGAAGCGTGGCTGGTATCGCATAAAAAAAGAAGACCATCCCAAGCGGATGCCGCTCCAGGTTTCCCAGTTACTGTGGCGAGCTGGACGTGCCGGTACTCACATCGGTACGCTCTGCAAGCTTATTTATAACCAGCTCGGAGAACCGGGGGTTCGCCGCGTCTTCGGCATCCTCTCCTTGGCCAAGAAGTTCGGCACCGCCGCAGTCGAAGAGGCGTGCGCGGTTGCTCTGGAAATGGGCGTGCATGAGTACCGCTTCGTTCGTCGTTATCTCGAACGTGCCCCACAACTCACCCTGCGGCAAGTCGACCCGCTCATTCGCGAACTGGTTCACTACCGCGATCTCATCAACCTCAGAACTAAGGAGCCAGAAGATGAACCTGATTGAGTTGAATCGTGCTTTAGGACAACTACGCCTGGGAGGTATCGCCGCCGTGCTCGAAACTCGCTTGCGCCAAGCTCAGGCCGAAGCCATGCCCCCCATCGATTTCCTCTCCTGCCTGGTCTCCGACGAACTCACTCGTCGTGGCGAGCGACTGCTGGAGCGAAGAAAAAAACAAGCCGGGTTCCGAGACCCTCAGAAGACCCTCGATAAATTCGATTTCAACTTCAACCGTAAGATGAATCGCGGTCGTGCTCCCAGGGAAACGCTTCTCGCACCTGCTGCATCGTCCACTCCTGGCTGGGGTGTTCGGTCACCTGGAAGTGCAGCACCGGGCGCCGCTCATGCGATAACACCACGAACACAAACAGAACCCGAAAGGTGGCGGTCGGTACCACAAAGAAGTCGATGGAGGCCATCTGTTCCATATGATTGGTCAAGAAGGTTCGCCAAGTTTGGGATGGTGGCTTCCGCGGCCGGCGAAGATATTTGGCCACGCTCGATTGCGCTACTTCGATTCCCAACTTGCTCAATTCGCCGTGAATCCGCGGTGCTCTCCACAACGGGTTGGCTTGGCTCATGTCCCGAATCAAGTCGCGAAGTTCCGGCGCCACGTTCGGTCTTCCCGGACGCCTCCGTGATTTCCGCGTCACAGACTATGGCGCCAACCGGGCCACCATCGCGACAACAAAGCCCACAACAGTCTGTCGGAGCGCTGGAGGCGCAAACGAGCCGGCGCGTTCTTTTGGAGAACCGTGAGTTGGTGACGAAGCGTAACGATCTCCACCTGCAGGGCGGCACGGGTTCGAAAACTGGACGCTACCAGAGCGAAAAGGGCGACGAAAAGAGAGCTCATCGTGATCACACAAGGATCTCACGAATACTCGGAACCCCTGCATTTTCAGCTCGTACGGAGTTTTCGGTAACCACAGGACGGAGATGACTTCACATCAAGGGAACCACGTATCACACCTTTGCAAATTAGGCCAGGGATTGCTTTAAGGATCGGGATGTCAGCATCGGCGTTTTTCTACAGTTCGAAAGAGTGCGTTTAAGCCGCTTTACTCTTAGGTTGTAAACGATTATGCGATAACGCTCTTCAAGGCAAGCTCAGGCGGTACAGGTTGCGCTGCGTACTTACCTTGCAGAACGAATACATACTGGGGTCTGGTCCGGGAAAAACGCAGGGCGTATCCATTACACGAATGCCGGGCTTTTTCATCCAAGCCTGATCGTCGTTGAGGTTACGGGGCAGAGATGTTGGAAGAGCTCGACCGTTTAAAGGAATCACATAGGTCTTGTCCGTGGACACATACATAGCCTTCTGATCCCGCGACCAGTTCACAAGGGGTGCCCAGATCTGTTCCAATGTTCCAATTCCGCACACTCTACACAAGATTCGGGGCGCGCCTCCGTCGACTGGGTACGCGAAAAGCGTTTGCGGCTGTTTCGGATCGCCGCTATAGATTGCAACAACGATCACACGGTGGTCGGGCGACACCGCGAGCAAAGAATGGATGTCCTCCGGAATCACCTTCTGTGCATCGGATCCATCTGCTTTCATCCGAAAGACATGTTTCGCGCCTCCTTCCTCTCGCACAAAGAAAATCTCTCTGTCGCTAGTGAACATTGGATCATCAGTTTCGCCCGCCACCAATTGCTTGGGAGGTGAATGGCGGTCAAGCGGGGACAGCCATAGACTCGAATGTCCGCCGTCGTTCCGCGTAAACACCAGAGTCTGGTCGTCTGGTGAAACGCTGTAACGCGAAATCGAAATCCCGGGGAACAACTTTTCCTTGTGGCCGGTAGATAACTCGGCGGACCATAATTCGCCGGTGACGAACTTATTTGGATTGGTGCGCACAAGATAATAGAGCTTCTCCCCGTTGGCAGACAGATAAGGAAGATATGCGAACCCCTGCGATGAGACTTGCTGATCGCCTTTGCGGGTGTGAACCCAGACCGTACTTTGCTGCGAACCAACGGATGTGACTAGGGACCTGCCGTCGGGAGACACTGCGATTCCGCGCTCCTCAGTTGCGGCAAAAGTAATCTGTTCGGGGCGTCCGCTTGGGAATTTCTGCCGCCATAAGTGGTATCCGCCGCCCGCATTGGCCGCAAAATACATCCATCGCCCGTCCGGCGACCATGCTGCTTCCGTGCACTCGGCGGCGCCCGGGCCAACCTCCCGACCCTCCGATCCCCCCGCGAGCGGAACCAGGCGGCATGGTGTCCAACCCTCTGTGTCCATTTCAACTGCTAAAATCCACTTGGCGTCGGGCGAAAGATAGGACCGGTGCGCCATATGCTTCTCGGCCGGTGTATAAATGGTCCGCTCGTCGGCTCGGCTTTCGCTCGCGGTAACCAGACTCATCGGAGTGTCTTTAGTCATCTCCGAAAACATGACCTGCTTCCGACTGATCCAAGTCAGGCCAGACGCATTGGGAAGCAATTCGGACGGTTCTCCCCCGAGAACTGGCACCGTCCAGGTTTGCCAATCCCAGCCGACCGCTCGCGTGTACGCAATTCGCGAACCGTCCGGAGAGAATGCCAAACCCAATTTCCTGGAATCATCGTGCGTGAGTTGCACAGGGTCGCCATCCGGAAGCAGTTTCAGGTAGACATCTCCGGTTCCCATGAACGACTCTTGTCCGCGAATCATCGCTAGCATTCGTCCGTCAGGCGAAAGAGCTGGAGAGGTAACCGAATCGGCAAAATTGGTGAGCTGCGTATACTCGACGATGGCCGATCCTGCAGACGATGACTCGCGCCGCCAAAAAAAGACGGTGGCCAAGAGGCAAACAAAAAGGATGATCGCCGACAATGTCAGCCAGCGCCGGACACCCATACCTGCGATCGCTGGCAAACTCTCGGTGTCAGCAACTCCACGGAGCGGCGAAACCACAGGTACTGCGGGCCCGCCTTTCTGGTCCTTGCGCACCCGCAGCAGGTCGCTCCGCATGATCGCGGCCGACGAATACCGCAGAGCACGCTCTTTCGCCAGCGCCTTGCCAATGACCAGTTCCAACTGCGTCGGAATCGCCGGGTTCAACTCCGACGCAGGTTGCGGACGTTCTTTCAGCAGCGAAGCAAAGACGATGGCCGACGTCGCACCCGCGAATGCCCGCTTGCCCGTCGCCATTTCATACAGCACCAGTCCTAGCGAGAACAGGTCCGTCCGCGTATCGAGGATCTCTCCTTTCGCCTGTTCCGGCGACATGTAGGCAACGGTTCCAATCGCAACCCCTTGCTCGGTGACCTTATCTCCCCCGGTAATCGTAGGAGCATCGGAACTCGAACCGTTGTGGCGCTGTACTTTTGCCAAACCGAAATCCAGGACCTTGGCATCGCCCCTGCTGTTGATGAAGATATTTTCCGGCTTAATGTCACGGTGGATGATGCCCGTCTGATGCGCCGCGTCGAGCGCGTCCGCGACTTCGCTTCCAATTTTCAGCAACTGCTCCACTTCAAACGGACGGCCAGACATCATGCGCCTCAGCGTCTGCCCGTTTAGGAATTCCATCGCGATAAATGCCCTGCCGCCCTCATCGCTCACGTCATGAATAGTGCAGATGTTGGGATGGTTAAGGGCGGATGCAGCCTGTGCTTCCCGGCGGAAGCGGGAGAGCGCCTGCGGATCGCTCGCTAATTCCTCGGGCAAGAACTTGAGAGCCACGAAACGGTGCAGGCGGGAGTCCTCCGCCTTATAAACCACCCCCATCCCCCCGGCACCCAATTTCTCCACAATGTGATAGTGGGAAACAGTCTGCCCGACGAGCGTCTCAGACCTCGAACTGCTGGCTTGAGTTTCATGACGACCCAGCTCTTCGGCAAGCACCTGATATGCTGGTGACTCCATGAAGTTCGCTGCACGTTTTTCGTACGCGAGCAGCGATTCCACCTCGCGCCGCAATTCCGGATCATTCCTACAGGCTACATCGAGGGCGGCCTTGCGCTCGTTCTCGCTGAGCGGAATCAGGGCATCGTGCAGTTCCTTGATTTGCTGCCAGCGCTCAGACGGCACGGTGCCCGCCCTCTGACAGCCTGCGCAGCAGCCACGTCTTGGCCAGCCGCCAGTCGCGAAATACGGTCTCTTGCGACACTCCCAGGAAGTTCGCCACCTCGTCTACCGACAGGCCGCCGAAGAAACGAAGTTCCACCACGCGGCTAGCCCGCTCGTCGATGTCGGCAAATTCCGATAGTGCCGCGTCCAGGGCGATCAGTTCATCTGCCGGCTCGGCACCGGTGATGGTCGCTTCCTCGAGGGAAATGTGGACCGCGTTCCCTGCGCGCTTCTGGTAGCGCCGGGATCGCGCCGAATCAATCAGGATGCGACGCATCAAGCGCGCACAGATTCCAAAAAAATGCGACCGGCTCTGCCACTCAATACCGGGTGAATCCACCAGACGCAGGTACACTTCGTTCACCAAGGCCGTTGGTTGCAGGGTATGGCCGGGGCGCTCCCGGACCATATAATGATGTGCGAGACGGCGCAGCTCCGCGTAAATCAGCGGAGTCAGTTTGTCGAGCGCGCTCTCGTCTCCCGCGCTCCAGGCTTGCAGCAGACGAGTTACCTCGTTTTTCCCCGAAAGCTCCATAACACCTTGAAACCTAACCGTTTGCACGCAAGCGCGTGAAAGGGTAGCACACCTTCGGCCGAGTTTCTACTTGCCTTGTTAAAAAACACGACAGTCTTTTTTGGCATTTCCCGCATGTATGGGCAGGGATGAAAAAAGATCCTGCGGTCTTCTGAAGGAGTGATCGGACAGGGGGCGGCAGTGGCTTTGATGCAAAGACCATGAGCCCACCGCAAGATCCATGGTGCTGCGCTATTACATCCCGAAACTATAGGCCGGCACTTGATCGGCCTTGGAGGCTATATGAAACGCACTCGCCATTTCTGGGGAACGGCGACCCTAGTCCTTTTGCTGTTCGTGCACGGCACATTGTGTTCGGCCACGACTCGCAGAGTAGGACAGCCCAACACTGGCTGTAGCAACGCTCAATACACAACGATCACCGACGCAGTCAATGCTGCTTCCGCCGGTGACGTCATCGAAATCTGCCCCGCACTTTACGCCGAGCAGATTATCATCACCATGCCGCTCACCTTGCGAGGTGTGCCCTCCAACGTGAATACCTCGAGCTACTTGCCTTGCTGCAACCACGCAAACCGCGTCCTGCTGCAACCTACCTTGCAGGACCTTGAGAGCCTTCCCTTCGAAGCAGTCATCACCGTGATGAATACGAATCAAGTCACGATCGATAGCCTTACCATCGACGCCAGCCAAAACACGATTGCAAGTTGCGACATTGCCTTAACCGGAGTCACATTTCTGAATGCATCCGGGCGTCTGCAAAATAGCACCGTGCAAGGAGCGCAGTTGCCCAACCCCCAGAACTGCACAACCTTCTCAGGGAACGGATTCGGTGTCGTCGTCACCTCCAACGATTCCGGTCCCCACCACGTCGGCCTCGCCAACAACAGTATTCACGACTACCAGCGAGACGGCATCCAGGTCGTTAATACCGGAGTTAGCGTGGAAATTGAAAACAACAATATTTCCGGCTTCGGGCCGAGCACAGGCATCAATCAGTTCGGGATTTTCCTGCTGAACGGCGCGGTCGGAGAAATCGAAGGCAACGTCATCACCGAGGGATCCTGCGGCACCCTCTCGGCAACCGATTGCTACAACCTTCGGAGCGAAGGGGTCGTGCTGAGGGCTGTCGGCGACGGTGTCGTGGTCGATCGCAACGTGATCAATCACGTCCAAAGTGGCATCTTCCTCAATGCTGTAAACAAAGCGAGAATCATGAACAATCTCATTGGGAATATCGACGCCCTCGACGGCATCGACATGCAGGGCACATCCAACAGCCTTGTTGATAACAACACAATTTTCAGCGCCGTTCCTTTGGCCAATCTTTCCGAGGGAATCTTCGAGGCCTACGGAACGGGCACAGCCGGCGGCGTGGAAGGCTATAACGAGATTTCCAACAATACGGTCAACGATGCCTATTGCGGCGTCGCATTTGTTGCCACGAGCCATGTGAAGGAAGGGCGATACTTCAACGTGCTTTACCCGAAACTGCTCAGCAATGGGAACCCCGGCCCGCCGCCAACCGAGCCGCCGCTTCCTTAAGCTCCATAAACAACACGAAAGCCCCGGTTCGGCCCCCCTTGGCCGAACCGGGGCGATCGTCAGGTGCTCGTTTGTCATCATCAGGCGTCGAAGTCGTGAGGTTTCATTTGAGCCATTCGAAGGCCAGCGAACCTCTGCCCATCGTCTCGTCTACCGCTGGCTTCGCGACCTCCAGTCCATTCTCGCTGTTTGCGAACATCACCACGCCTGACTTCGTTTTCGGATCGGCCATCACGAAACCCTTGAATGAGCCATTGTCTCCCCAATGCCAAAGCGCATCGGTTCCATCTTTGCGCTCAATGCCCCATCCCAATCCCCAAAGCAGATTCTTCGATAGCTGCTTCGGCTCATGCTTGATGCAAATCCTGCACTCCGGATCGAGTGCGATTTCCGGCGTTTCCATCTCGCGAAGAGTCGCCGGCTTGAGCCCTTTGCCAGCGAGAACCGTGCGGCGTAAGGACAGCCATATTCGAAGAACGTCTTCATGTAGCCGGCCTTCGTAAGAGAAACGTCTGAACAATTTCTCGGGTAGAGGGGTACATTGTGGTATGCGAATCCGATTCACTTTGCCTCTCTTCTTGACTTGCGTATTTCTTGCGGCCAGTCCGAGCCTTGCCTCCGACTTAGCCTTGGTTGGAGCAAGGATTTATCCGTCCCCCACCGAGCCCCCAATCGAAAATGGCTCAATCCTCCTACACAATGGCCATATTGTGGCCGTTGGACCGACCGCCACGAGCAGAGTCCCACAGGACGCTACCGTAATTGACTGCAAGGGTCTCGTTGTGACCGCCGGTTTCTGGAACAGCCACGTGCACATCCTCGCGCCGGGCTTACTTCATGCAGAAAACCTCTCGCCCAAGGAGGTCGCTTCGCAACTCCAAGAGATGCTCACACGCTGGGGCTTCACTACCGTCTTTGACATTGCGTCCGTGCTCCAGAACACGGCTCTCATCCGCGGTCGCATAGAAAGCGGGGAAGTGAACGGACCGAGGATTCTTACCGTCGGGGAGCCTTTCTGGGTCAAGGGTGGAACGCCCGTTTACGTCAGAGGTTTTCTTGAAGCCAATCACATCAGCATTCCCGAAGTCGAATCAACTACACAGGCAATAGAGCGAGTGCGGCAACAGATCCACGACGGTGCGGACGGCATCAAGATTTTTGCAAATTCCATCGAACAGGACGGCATTTTGACCATGCCTTTGAACTTGGCCAAGGTGATCGTGGATGAAGCCCACCGCGCTGGCAAACCTGTCTTTGCCCATGTTTCCAACGATCAAGGAATCGAAGTCGCCGTTCAGGGCGGGGTCGATATTTTGGCCCACACCACTCCCAGTGATGATCTGTGGAGTTCGTCTTTTGCCGAGCGCCTGACGGCAGCGCATATGGCTCTCACTCCGACGCTGACTTTGTGGGATGTCGAATCTAAGAAGGGCAACGCCTCACCTGACGAAATCGAGAAAGGAATGGGCAGAGCAGCCCAGCAACTCAAGGCTTTCTCTCAAGCAGGAGGGCAAATCCTGTTTGGTACTGACGTCGGCTACATCGAAAAGGTCGACACTTCGGAGGAATTCACGTGGATGTCCCGCGCCGGTATGACCTTTCAGGAAATCCTTGCTTCGCTCACCACAAATCCTGCCCTGCGCTTCGGTTACTCAAGTCACAGCGGACGCATCGCGCAGGGAATGGATGCCGATCTTGTGGTCTTAAGCGCCGACCCGGCGCAAAGCACCACGGCATTTTCACAAGTCCGTTACACAATCCGAAACGGGAAAGTCATCTATTCGAAGAAGTGAAAACCTAGCCAAACATATTTGAAATTTCCGAACTATCCGGCTCGGGCGATCTTCTTCGTGGGATACCCGAGGATGGTTCTGACCCGTCCCGAGTCACGATCGGCGTAGATGAAGGCAGTCCCCTCGATGC
>Ga0307476_10000505_pt1 | contig 29633 bp, 31 predicted proteins | sample atmos_gasesECM2C_2_FD_203314 | JGI IMG/M metagenome (GOLD analysis project Ga0307476, IMG submission 203314) | Hardwood forest soil microbial communities from Morgan-Monroe State Forest, Indiana, United States - atmos_gasesECM2C_05 | ecosystem: Environmental > Terrestrial > Soil > Temperate...
TGGCGACCGCTGTTGGGGGGACCTCCAACGTGTTGGCCAACATGCGCGCGTGCAGCGCCGTGAGGTCGCGCGTCTCCACCGTCAGCGGAGTCCCGGCAACGTGATCGCCCGTGCAAGTGAAGTAGCGTGCGCTGTCGTACATCTCAACGCGGCCCCGGCGATTACCGCCAGGCGGGATCGTCCCCTTGATCCAGATGTGAAAGCCCCGCCCTGATGGCGATAGCTCCGTGTAGCTGCTCAACTCAGCAATAGCTTCGGACGCCCACGGCTCGACGGTGCCGGTCACGGCGTCGCGGCACTTGTCCAGATCAACCGCAGCATAAGGGCCGTCGATCACGCAGCCAATGCCCGCGTAGCCGTGCGTGGGAGCCGCGCTGACCGCCGAAGTGTAGTCGGCCCAGGTTGATGGGTCAGTGCTCCTAGCGCGCTTGTGGGCGATCGGGTCGTAGAGAACCTTGGTGGGCTTGCCGTCGCGAGTCTCGTATTTCCACGTCACCCACCGCCGTAACGCCCTTAACTCGTCGGGAAAGTTTGCAAGCTTGCTCGGTACTGATTGCGCTGTCGATGCCATCGAAATGGTCCTCACCCAGTGTCTGGCGTGCAAATAGCTATTGGCGATCAGCGAGGCAGGCACCAGTCCATTTACAGCCCGTTGATCGTGCCTTACAATGTTTACGGGGCAGAAGAGAGCGTCCCGGCGCTCTGCATGTTGTTCAGAATACAAGTGGGGGAGAATTCAAATCCCCCCTTCCGCACCATGAATTTTGTGCGCCTGGGTTCAGAAGCCTGGGTTGCGAAACCTGCGTTGAAGAACTTCAGGTTGAGAAAATTTCGGTCGAGAAGGTTTCGGTCGGATAAATTCGGGTCGAGAAGTCCACCTGGAAGTGGCGGCTGCTTGAGAATATCGTCGGCACGTTAGGAAAGATTCAAAACTTATGATTTACCTCATCACCACTATCCACATTCTGGTCTGCTTCTTCATCATCATTGTGGTTCTGCTGCAGAGCGGCAAGAGCGGCGACATTTCTGCGGCATTCGGCGGACAAGGCAGTCAGACGGCGTTCGGTCCGCGGGGTGCGGCCAGCGCGCTCTCCAGGGCCACCACTTGGTCGGCCGTCGCGTTCATGGTCACTTCGATCACCTTGTCAGTGTATGCGGCCCGGCATAGCGGCCCGACCTCGGTGCTACAGGGCCTGAAGACGCCACCAGTCAAGACGCAGCCCGCTCCGGCGCAATCCCCGGCGACTCCACCAGCTCAGCAGAAGTAAGAAGCTCGCAAGCTCTCTATGGTCACGCGCTCTCTGGAGAGCGCTTGTCGGAAACGGATGCGTCGTCGCTAGGCTGCCGCCTACCCGGTGTTTTCAGTCTGCCTACACTCTCCCCGGTAATTGTATTTGCCTCACAGAGGATGTAACATCCCACAAGAGGCACTTTTCCTGGAGGCATCGCTATGTCGGATCGTGACAGCAATAGTTTCGTTTGGTTCCTGGCAGGACTGGGCTTGGGAGCGCTGGCGGGAGTGCTATATGCGCCCCGTTCGGGCAGCGAGACGCGCGAAGTGTTGCGCGCGCGCGCCGAGGAAGGCCGCGACTATGTACGTGGTCGGGCGCGGGAGGCTCGCGAGCAGGCGGCGCAGTGGGCCGATCGCGGCCGCGAGGTAGTCAACACCCAGAAAGAGCAGTTCCGCGCCGCCTACGAGGCGGGTCGTCAGGCCTATCACGAAGCCACGACCGAAACAGGCGCACCCAAGAATTTGTAGGCGCTGGCTTTTTCCGGCGAAGCGCTCATAGAGTTATTCGGAGCATAGAATTGGCCGGAGCACGCTTATGGACAAATTCACTCCTGTGTTCGTCCTCCTGACCGGGTTGGCGGTCATGTTGCAGGCAGGCATCCTGCTGGCCATGTATCTGGCCATGCGTAGGAGCACGTTGCTCATGGAGAACCTGGCGGCGGAAGTGAAAGCCAAAGTTCTTCCCACCATTTCGCATGCAGAGAGCTTGATGACGGACATTCGTCCCAAGATCGAGATCATCGCCGGAAACCTGCAGGACTCAACCACCGTGCTGCGCGAACAGGTCGAACGCATGGATGCCACGGTGAAAGATGCGGTGGACCGTGGCCGTTTGCAAATTATCCGCGCCGATGAGTTGCTCACCCGAACCCTCGACCGCGTGGAGCAAACCTCCGAGATGGTCCACAACACGGTGATCTCCCCCGTGCGCCAGTTCTCCGGATTGATCCAGGGACTCACGGTTGGCCTGGAGTTTCTATTTGGCGGCCGGGGCCGCAAGAATGGCAGCCGCGAAGAGCGCCGTCCCGTACCGCAGGATGAGATGTTCATCTGAAAAGGCATTGTTGATGGCTGATTCCTGACTGCTGATTGAAAAGCCCTCCGCGCACCTGATGCGGTTGAATCAATAATTAGTAATCAACAACCAGTAATTTATTTCCATGCGTTACCTCGTGCGAGCCCGCGTAAAGCCTGGCCTTGAGACCGATCTGCTCAAGGCCATCGAGCAAGAAACTCTCGGCCGCGGATCGGTTGCCGAAGGGGAATATCTACGCAACATGCGGGACGCGCGACTTTGCGAGGACGAAACCGCGCGCTGGGTGGAAGTCTGCTACTGCCCTACTCCGCTACAGGAAGAGCAGCCCTACTGGGAACGGTATTTCGAATTGACGCGCGTGCAAGACGCACACGACCGCCGCAATTGCCGCGACAAAAACGGGACCGAGCCCTGGGCCTGTGGCGATTGCGATTGCACAGCGCGGCTGGAACAGAAATTAAAGAAGCAGGGCACACCGTTTCTCGACTCGCTGCGCCGTAAGGCATAGACGAGACGTTGCTTGCGACGTCTCTCTTACCAACATCTCGACTGCCCTCCGCAAGACGTAGCCAGATACATCTCCACGCGGAACATGCTTCATCCCAGATCTGGCAAAGTTAGCGCCAACTGCTTCAAATCTTGCGCCACTTCCCGCAAATTAAATACTAGCGCCCAGAAAGGCAGCATGCGATCCAGCGCAAAAGGGCTGGTTGCGTGCTGTTGTCGGAGCCGGGCCAGATCTGCGTCGAGGTCGCCGATGGCGGCGTCGAGTTCCGCCGCGTTCACGATCTGACCAGGATTGCGCACCGCTCCCGCCAGCGCCGCGAAGGTTTGCGCGGTCTTCTCGACTAACGCAGGCAGAGACGGCACCAGCCCCGGCTCCAGCTGCGCGTGTACATACAGCGCGCTGTCTTCGGCCATCGGAGTCAGGCGCCGGCGCACTTGGTCGGCTTGGTCCACAAATGCCTGGTAAGCTCCCTCATTGAATCGCGAAAATGCCAGCTCGCTCTTCGCTTCGTCTAATTGCTGGGTAATGCCGCGCCGCAATTCATGCAACTGACGGTCAAGTTGGCGAACCTGCTGCTCGTTGTCGATTCCCTGCACGGCCGCCGCGGTAACCGCGCGGTAGAGTGCTCCGGCGCCGTCCAGAATGCTGGCGATCTTATTGCGCAGGCCTTGGCGGGCGCGAACCGGCCAAAGCAGCGCCCGACGGCGAAAGCGACGAATGACCCCAACAACGTGTAGAGAACGCGCAGCCAGCCTACGTGGAATGGGGTGCCTTCTATCCTGCCCAGCAACAGGACTATGGCCGCGGTGAATCCCGCGGCGCTAAAGCTGGGATGTAGCACGTTGAGAAAACCGAACAGGCTCGCCAGTACGAACAACATAACGCCGACGCGAATGGCTCCGGGCCCAATAATCAGGAACAAGAGCATGGCCGCCAGCGCTCCGGCGGTCGAGCCGATAGTGCGGTAGAGCGCCGCCTTCCACGATGCACCGAGATTCGCTTGGGTAACTACCAGTGCCGTGAACACGGCCCAATATCCCTGCGGCAGATGCCACCCAGCGTACATGGCATAGGTAATAGCGCCCGCGAGCCCGGTTTTGATGCCCTGCTTCAGGGATGGGGATTCACGGGACCAGAAGGATGGCGTGGTGGGGATCGAAGTCTGCGGAAGTGGAAGCGAGGGATTTGCGGAGACCATGCGGGGGATTATATGTCGTGCTAACGCAGGTTCGTTTCTACGAAATCCACCCGCCGCCTACGACAACATCGCCGTCATAGAACACGGCAGCCTGCCCCGGCGTAATGGCCCGCTGCGGCTCCTCGAAGGTAACGAGGATTTCGTCGGCGCCTGTCTTCTCGAGGACGGCTGCCGCCGGCTCGTGGCGATGGCGAATCTTCACAGCCACGCGCATCGGCTCGCGCAGGTCGTCGACAGAGATCAAGTTCACCCGGCGGGCGCGCAGAGTGCGTGAGTAGAGATGCTCCTCCCCGCCCACGATCACCTGCTTGTTCGCCCCGCTGATCTGAATCACGTAGAGCGGCGATCCAGTGGCCACGCCGAGCCCCTTGCGCTGGCCGACGGTGAAGTTGTGAATGCCACCGTGCTCGCCGAGGACCTCGCCGTTCGTGGTGACCAGTTCGCCGGCAGTGTCGGGCAAGCCCTCGCCCTGCTCGGCAAGGTAAGCGTCGATGAAGCGCTTGTAATCGCCGCCAGGGACGAAGCAAATCTCCTGCGAGTCCGGCTTCTCGGCGAGAGCGAGTCCGTGCCGCCGCGCGAGTTCGCGCACCTCGGGCTTAGTCATGTCGCCGAGCGGAAAGATGGTGCGGCTCAGCTGCTCTTGGGTCAGGCCAAACAAAAAATAAGTCTGATCTTTGCTTGCGTCCGCAGGACGCTTCAGTAGCCAGCGGCCTCGCGCCTCGTCATACGCCACGCGAGCGTAGTGACCGGTGGCCACCCGCTCAGCGCCAATCTGCTGGGCCACAATCAATAACTGATCAAACTTCAAGTGATTGTTGCACAAACTGCAAGGGATCGGCGTGCGCCCCGAAACGTACTCCGCCACAAACGGACGAATCACATCACGCTCGAACCGCTCTTCGTGGTTCACCACGTAATACGGGATGCCGATCTGCTGAGCCACGCGCCGGGCATCATAAACGTCGTCGAGCGAACAGCAGCGCCCCTGCACCGACTCGGGCATGCCCTCCTTCCCAGACAGCCGGCGCTGGTTCCACAACTGCATGGTCAGCCCGATCACGTTGTGCCCGTCAGCGCACAACATGGCTGCGACGGTGGAAGAATCCACACCGCCCGACATGGCGACCGCAATAGTTTCGGTAGTCTGCTCGGTACTCTGCATAAAAGCGCTTCTGGCTCTTGGCCTTTGGCTCTTGGCTTGGAACTTCCGGGTGGGAACTGTAAGCCAAAAGCTAAGAGCTGAGAGCGGTCTTCCTATACGTCGGCGACAACTCGCGCAGCCGCGCCACCGTCTCCGGCACAAGCGCCAGCGCGATGTCGATATCTTCCGCGACCGTCTGCTTGCCCAAGCTGAAGCGAATGCTTGCACGCGCCTGATCCGCCCGCAAGCCCATCGCCACCAGCACGTGCGACGGCTCAATCGCGCCCGAAGAACAGGCCGCCCCAGTCGATACCGCGACCCCCTTCAGATCAAGCGCAATCACCATCGCCTCGCCGTCGATGTGATCGAAATGAATACTCGTAGTATTGGGCACGCGCGCAGCACCGTCGCCATTGACCGCGGCGTCCTCGATCTGTGCGAGAATTCCCTGCTCCAACCGGTCGCGCATGGCTGCCATTTTCTTGTCGTCGCCGCGCCCGAGCACTTCCTTCGCGATCTGTGCAGCCTTGCCCAGACCCACAATTCCCGGAACATTCTCCGTGCCCGCGCGGCGCGAACGCTCGTGCCGGCCACCATAAAACAGTGGCTGCAGGCGAAGTCCCTTGCGGACGCACAACGCTCCCACGCCTTGAGGCCCGTGAATCTTGTGCCCGGAAATGGACAATGCGTCACAACCGATGCGCTTCACATCAATCCGAACTTTGCCCGCAGCCTGTACCGCATCGGTGTGAAAACAAACTCCTGCCTCGGCGGCGATACGCCCAATTTCATCGACCGGCTGCAGCACTCCTGTTTCGTTGTTCGCCATCATCACCGAGATCAGCTTCGTATTCCGGCGCAGCGCGCGCCGCACGTCGTCCGGATCGACCAGACTGCGGCCGTCCACTGGCAGAACAGTCACCTCCGCGCCCATCTCTTCCATGTGCTTGCAGGCCAGCAGCACCGCATGGTGCTCAACGCTCGATGTGATGACGTGATCGCCCGCTCCCACCAGGCCGGCGATGGCCAGGTTGTCAGCCTCTGTGCCGCCGCTGGTGAAAACAATCTCCGAAGCGCGGCAGCCCAGCAGCGCGGCTACCGACTCGCGCGCATCCTCGACCGCGGCCCGGGTCTGCTGCCCATGCTGATGAATGGACGAGGCATTCCCAAACCGCTCCCCAAAATACGGCTGCATGGCCTCAAACACTTCCGGCAGCAGAGGCGTAGTGGCGTTGTTGTCGAGGTAAATGCGACGCATACGGAACCCGCTTCTATTCTACATTGCGCCCGTAAAGACGTACGTCGCTACGTCTTGCCTGCGTCATTCGAAGTGATGTAGGGACAGAGACTGCAGACCGCGTTTCTACGACGCTGTCTAACGCTGGTCGATGGCGACGTACGGGTTGGGGTAATCCGGACCCATATACTCAGCCCGCGGCCGGATCAGGCGATTGTCCTCGAGTTGCTCCATTACGTGCGCGGCCCAGCCGCTCACCCGCGACACAGCAAAGACAAGAGTGAACAGATCCACGTCGATGCCCAGCGTGTGATAGGTAGAAGCCGAGTAGAAATCCACATTGGCGTTCAGCTTCTTCTCGGTCTTCACATACTCCTCAATCTTCTGCGACATCTCAAACCACTTAGCCTGCCCGCTGGACTTGCCCAGGTCGCGGGACATGGCACGCAGATGCGTAGCGCGTGGGTCTTCAGTGTGATAAACGCGATGACCAAAGCCCGGAATCTTTTTCTTTTGCGCCAGCATGCCCTTGACGTATTCGACCGGGTCGGCGCCGGAAGCATCAATCGCCTCGAGAATCAGGAACGCCGCTTCGTTGGCGCCGCCATGCAGTGGTCCTTTCAGCGCTCCGATTGCCGAAGTGATGGCGGAATGCATGTCCGACAAAGTCGCAGCCGTCACGCGCGCGGCAAAGGTCGAGGCGTTCAGTTCGTGGTCCGCATGCAGAATCAGCGCGATGTCGAGTGCGCGCTCGGCCGTCGGCGAGGGTCGCGTTCCATTCAGCATGAGCAAAAAATTCGCCGCGTGCGAGAGTGAGCGGTCGGGCTCGACCACGGGAAGTCCCTTGCTGATGCGATCATAGGCCGCGACAATCATGGCAATCTGCGAGGTGATGCGAATTGCCTTGTCGAGATTGGCTTTGCTGTCGTTGCTCTTTTCCTGCGGGTCATAGAATGACAGCGCAGAAACCGCAGTGCGCAACACATCCATCGGTAGGGCATGACGCGGCGCGGAGCGCAGCAGGGTGATGACGGCCGCATCCAGCTTGCGCTCGCCGGCCAGGCGCTCGTGCAATTCACGCAGTTCTACCCGGGTAGGGAGCTTCCCAAACCACAGCAGGTAGCATGTCTCTTCAAAATTCGACTGGTCGGCCAGTTCGTGAATGTCGATGCCGCGATAGGCCAAAACCCCGCGATCTCCGTCGATGTAACAGATCTTCGAATTCGTGGCAACGATGCCCTCAAGTCCCTTGGACGGATGGGTTGTGGCCGGGCTGGACATGGCTTTCTCGCTTCGATTCGCAGGATTTTTCGTTGCCGAACCGCGCGAGGGGAACGCGGAGAACGCAACTTCTTTTTATACCTGAAACGCGGCCAGGTTTCCAACATCCCAGGGTAATGGTGAGACCTAGGCTCGACCGATCTCAGGCCGGCCAAATCGAGAGCGCCGTCTTGCTTAGGATCTGCTGCTGAACTGCCTCGCTGAGCGGAAGTGCGCGAAACTCATCCAGATTTTTCCTGATGTCGGGCACGCCCGGCCCGGGCCAGTCGGTGCCGAATAGAGTTTTGTGCGCGATCTCTTCCAGGCGCGGAAAATATTTCAGCAGCGTCTTCGGCGGAATGCCGCTGATGTCGAGATAAACGTTCGGATGCCTTCGCACCAGAAAAAATGCCGTCTGCATCCACAGCGGCCGTCCGCCATGCGCCAGCAAAATCCTCAACTTGGGGAAATCCACCGCAACATCATCGACATAAATCGGATCGCCATACTTGTTGCGCGCCCCCGGAAAAATCGACGTCCCCGTATGGAACATGACCGGTACGCCATTCGCTTCCGCCGCCCGGTAGATAATCTCCAATTCCTTGGCGCCGCTCAGGTAGTCATTGGGAAACAGCAACTGGTGCGGAGGATGAATCTTGATCATCTGCAGTCCCAGCCGCAAAATCTGCTCGACATCCGCCAGCACATTCGTTGTGTGCTTCGGGTGCAGGCTGCCGCACGACAGCAGGCGCTTCGGATCTTCCTTCACATAGTCCGCGACGAACTGGTTCACTCCGTTGGTAAACCCGATCACCTCCGGGGCCACGTAGTTAATGAGCATTGCGCGGTCGATGCCGCTGGCGTCGAGAAACTTAAGAAATGCCTTGGGCGAGCGGCAGAACTCCACAATCTGATCAAAATTCGGCCGCTTCTGTTTCATTAACTCCAGCGCGTGAGGCTTCAACATTTCCATCGGCTGGATATGAATGTGGCAGTCGGTAATCATGAGCAGCTAGTGGCTTGCTTTAACTCCTGCGGCCTCGGAAGGTTTACCACCACAATCGCCGCCAGCAGAATATCACTGGCGAAAACGGCGGTCGACTTGCTTCCGAAACCTGACGGCTGAGAGCTGACAGCTTCTTTTTCAGTACATCGCTACTTTTCCATCTATTCGCCGCGACCAGGCGTCGATGCCGCCACGCATCGACTGCGCTTTCTCGAATCCCTGCTGCCTCAGCCACACTGTCACATTCATCGAGCGCACGCCGTGATGGCAAACGACCACGATGTGCTCCTCAGGGTCGAGTTCCTGATGCGCACGCGACGGCACATCGCCCATGGGGATCAGCTTGGTGCCATCGATCCGGGCAGTGTTAAACTCCCACGGCTCGCGAACATCAAGCAGCGTGAACGGCTCTCCGGCATTCAGCTTGCTTTTCACTTCTTCGGGAGTGATTTCGTAGTCCATGGTTGGCTGCGATCGCGCTAGTTCCCCGTCCACTTCGGCTCGCGCTGCTCCATGAACGCTCGAACGCCTTCGTGTGCGTCAGCAGTCTTCATCAGTTCGTCGACATAAATCTTCTCGGCGCGCGCCAGTCCCTTGTCGAAATGCATTGAGTCCCACGCATACGATGCCTTCTTGGCCAACGCCAGCGCGGCCGGACTGAGCTTGCGCAAATGTCTGACCCCCTCATCCACCGCGGCGGCAAGTTCACTCTCCGGCACGGCCCGAGTGGTCAGACCAATTTGTGCCGCCTCTTTGCCGTCGATTGTTCGTCCAGTCAAAATCAATTCCGCAGCGCGCTTCTGCCCCACGAGCGCGGCCAGCGCGGTGCATGCTACCGGTGGATAGCAACCCAGTTTGATCTCGGGAAATCCCCATTGCGCCGATTCCGTCGTATACACCAGATCGCACACCATCGCCAGTTCCGCCCCACCGCCGAGACAATGCCCGCGCACGGCTGCGACTGTGACTTTCTTCGTCGCGACGAGTGTGCGTATCACGCCGTGAAACTTGGTCAACATCTCGTCGACTCTATCTGAAGTATGCGCGGCCACGGCCACCCCCGCGGAAAACGCCTTGCCCTCTCCATTCAGAACGATGACAGAAATATCGGGCCGCGCCTCTATCTCTGCCAGAGATTGCGCGAGTTCCCCCATCATTTGAATGTCGATCACGTTCAACGGAGGGTTGTGCAGCGAGATCCGCGCGATTGGCGGATCCGCCTTCGCAATTAGCGAAGCAAAGTTAGTCGCGACTTCTGGTATCAAGGTTTTTCTCCGCGCCTCAGTCGCGATTGCAATCCACTACAGGTTAATCGCCGACTTCCGCACTTCGCCAATGGTCGAGAGCGGATCGCGCGCCCCGGTTTTTTCGGCAATCCACTTCTTCTCGTTGCTGATGATGTCCAGCAGCAACTTCCTGTCCGCCGCCGAAGGCAGATAGTCTTTCATGTGCTCTTCGTAAGCGCGATCTTCCAGCGCTTCGCCCGTCTCCGCGTGGAATTTCTGTCCAGCCCACTTCCCAATCGCGCGATTGAACTTGATGTGGGGCGCATACAACTTGGGTTCGCCCGGCCTTAGAGCGCCGTTGAAGCGCTCGATCAGGCCCGCGACTTCGTCGCGGTAGAGATTGCGGTTGTAGTCATTCAAGTCATCCAAATCCGGCGCTTTGTCATTCTTGGGCTCGTCGTAGCGTCCCTTCACGCCCCACACATACGCCCAGTGCGCCGACGACGAATGATCCGTACCGAATAAATCATACGAACTCGAAATCCACTTGTTGAGATATTTCTGGATCAGCCACGCCGGAATCACACCCCCCTCCACGATGCGCCGCAATCCGTCGTTGCCTGTCCCCATGTGAAACGCTTCTTCGCGCAGCATGTACGACATCGATCGTCCCAGCGGTGCGAACCCGGAATACTTCAGCATCTGCAGCTGAAACTTTCCATCGCGGTCGACGAAGTCCGTGTACGTGAAGAAGTCCATCCAGTTGTCGACGTCGACATTAAAGGCGCCCAGCAAGCGCTTGTTCTCGAACGCCCGCCGCTCCAACATTTTCTGCGCCTCAACCTTGCCCGAGTAGCCAAAGTGGTCGACCAGCAGCGCACACATCTGCCAGCCATGACGCATCTCTTCAATCATCACGCGGGTAATGGCGCGGCGGTCCCATTCGGTCGGCGCGTTCTCCAGCAGGTTGCGCTGCTGCTCGACACTGGCGAACTCAGTATCACCCTGGTAGACGATCATATTCATCAGCGCGTCGCGCATTTGTTGCGTTGGAACCTGCCGAAGGTTCTCCCACTTACGGCGGCCTTTGTACGAACCAAACTCGATTTCTTCGGTGTCGATGGCGCCGTAAAGCGTATCGAAGTGAAAGGCGTCAATGTCGTCGGTGTTCACGCCAATGTCTTTGCGCCAGTCGTTGAACAGACCAATCCAGTCGCTGAATGTTCCGATCTTCGCTACTTTTCCCGGCATATCTCGATCCTCACCATCAAACTGCTTTTAAGAAAACTGACTCTTCTGGATTCTTGTCGTCGTAGCGAACTAGGATTTTGTCGCCAACGTGCGGCTGCCGATCGTTAGGAGATTCAAACCAAAGCCACTGGTAGCCGGTGTAACGCCCGCCAGCGGTGGTGAACCAATACGCGATTTCCTCACGCGGCAACGAGCTATCACATTCGATCCGTTCCACTATGGCCTCGGTTTCAATCCATCCCGAGCTGCGGGCAAGGGATTGTCTGCGCCTTACGTTATAGAGGAATCTCTGAATCGCAATCACGACTACGCGAACCAGACGTCCAAGCCATTTCTCCCATGGTAGAAATGCCGCGGCCACTTAGCCCCCTTCAATCTACTATCCGATCCTCAATCCTCACTTCATCCTACTTGGCCTTGAATATCGCCGGCCGTTTCTCCACATACGCCGCCAGGCCTTCCTTCGCATCCTCGCTCTGAAACAGTAACTGCTGGTTCTCGCGTTCGACCGCCAGTGCCGACTCCATCGGAATTTCCCATCCCGTCTGCACCGCCCGCTTGATGCGCCCCACCGCTTTCGACGCCTTGTTTGGCGGGCAGAATTGCTTGGCATACTCCATGATGTTCTCCATGAAGCCGTCACGCTCAAACACGTCGTTGACGATGCCCAGTTCCTGTGCCTCTTCGAACGAAAAAGTATTGCCGGTCACCATCAGTTCAATCGCCTTGCTCTTCCCCACCATGCGCGAAAGCCGCTGCGTGCCACCGGTTCCGGGCAGCACTCCGAGATTCACTTCCGGCAGCCCAATCTTTCCCGCGTCCTTGCGCGCGATGCGAAGATCGGCCGCCATCGCGATTTCCAGGCCCCCACCCACGCAGTGCCCGTTGATAGCTGCGATCACTAACTTCGGCGTGTGCTCCAGGCGCAGCAACATTTCGTTGGCATGCAGACAGAAATAATATTTGAACGTGGGATCAACGCTGCACAGCATCTTGATGTTCGCGCCTGCGGAAAAAAACTTGTCGCCGGCACCGGTCATCACGATCACGTACACGTCGTTGTCCATGCGCGCCTTCAGAATCGCCTCGTCCAACTGCCGGTTCATTTCGTAGGTGTAGGTATTGGCCGGGGGATCGCACATCTCGATCACCGCAACCCCGCCATCGGTGCGGTAGTTGACAAGTTGCTTGGTGGTTTCGCCGGATGTGGGCTGCACTGTAGTTGCCATATTTAGTACCTCCTCAAATCTTCTAGACTTTGTCATTCCGAATCGGGCTGAAAGGCCGGTGAGGAACCTGCTGTCGCCGACAGCCTACGCGCTCTAACGCCCGTCCTTGCCCCTCTTCGCTCCTGCCATCACGCCTCGCAAGAAAACATCCCCCATCTCACGCGCCAGCGATGCCGCATCGGCATCCACCCGCGGGTTGTGCCAGGTGTAAATCCAATTCATCATGCCAAACAAGCTGAGTACAGCAATGCGCGTGGAAAATTGCAGGCCGCTGTCCGCCTTCAAATCATCGAGCAATCCGACGCAAATCCGGTAGTATTCCCGCTTGATGGCGGCAACCTCTGCGGCGAAACCATTCTTTAGAACCTCAGCCTCGTGCGACAGCACCTTCATCGCGGCCTGGTTGGCCAGAAAATACTCGAGGTGATTCAGGATGAAAATCCGGATGCGCTCTTCAGGATCGGCCACGCCCTCCAGCCTCGCCTTCAACCGCTGCACGATGGTAGAGAACGTATGCTTCTGGATCAGATAGAGTAGCCGCTCTTTGGACTCGAAGTAGTAATACAGTCCCGCCAGCGACATGCCACTCTCGCGCGACAGGTCGCGCATGGACGCACCTTCGTATCCTTTCTTACAAAACACTTCAGTGGCGTGACTGAGTATCTCGGCTAGCCGCCGGTCATAGCGTGTCGCCGGCAGAGTTGCGCCGCGGTGTCGGCGGGCGCTCACTCGAGTTGCCGTGGTAGGGCTCCCCATAATCGTGTCGCGGCTAATTCGAACGTTCGTTCGAATTAAGTATACTCCCCTGTGAGCCTGATCACAAGCGTTTGTCACTAGTTTTATTGCTGATTTTTCTCAGCGGGGCGAGACTTTGAAGATCGATTCGATCTGCATGAGCCGGTCATGGTTTCGGCTCCGACGGCGCAGGCTGGATGACTGCCGGTTGCTGCGCCGTTTCACGTTCTACCAGAATGATCTTCTGCACCTGATTACGGTCGAAAGTCTGGTCCTGGCCATCGACTCGCACGACAACCGACGTCATCGTTAAGGAGATTACGTCGCCCTGCAGCACCTTCCCATTCCGCAACTCCACGTTGTCACGGGAAACGCCTCCGAGTTCAAACGTAATGCTTCCTCCTGGAGCCTCATCGGCTTTGATCTCGACCGGTGTGCTTCCCGAAGCGTAGCCTTCTTTGCTAAATGACAAGATATGGTTGCCCACGGTCAAGCGAATCGTCGACGGGGTAAAGCCCTGGTCTCGTCCATCCACTTTCAGCGTGGCACCGGGCGGGACTGAGACAACTTTCAGAGGAACTGTCTTGACGGAGGTTGGAACGCCCGAGGCATCATTGTGTGCCACCAGTTTTAGACTTGCAGGGATTCCCACGGACATTACCTGGAACGCCACTCTCGCCTGCTGTCCCGCTTCAAGATCGCTGACACTCAGCTCGCCGCTACCAACGCGCACGCCATCCTTGTCGGTCATATAGACCGTCAACGAAGCCTGCTGAATTCGTTTCCCGGACATATTTTCGATCAGCACATTCGATCCTAGACTGAGTTGTCCGTTATAAGTCGCAAGTTGATTGAACTTACCGAACGTGAGTCGGAGCGTAGGGCTGTTCTGGTCAGGCCACAGCAAGACCATGGCCGCTGACTTATCGTCTTTCTTGTCCTTGGCGTAGAAGAGGATAGAGCAAAGCAAGCAACATGCAATGCCCAGAGCGCGAAGCGGCTTTATCCGGAAAGTCATATTCACAGGGAATGCTTCGGCCTCACGAATATAAGGTCCTAGTTCCTTACGTCCGCCAACAAGCGTTCAATCTCCGCCTTCAAATCCGCCGTCAGCGGAAGGAACGGCAGCCGCGAGGGCCCGCCATAGTAGCCATTGAAATCCATGCCGTGCTTGAATCCAGGAACCCCAAGATCGCCCACGCGCTGCGCTGCTCCGGCAATTCGTTCCTGTTTCAGTCGCGCGAGTTCAGCGTCGCCTTCTTTCCACGCGGCGTAAATCTCATAACAAGCCGTGGGTGCCGGCCCAGCAAAAGCTAAGATCGCACCCGCTGCACCAGCATCAAGCGACGGTTGCAGTTTGTGCGCCGCGCCCACCAGCACTTGGAACCCGACTTCCTTCTGTCGCGTCTTCATCTTCCCCACGACCGTAACTGCCGACGAAGAAGCCTTCGGTGCCGAGGTATCCCCCTGCCCGATGTCTCTCGCGCTCGCGAGACGTGGAGCAGCCTCCGTCCCAGCCAACGCTCCGACCGGCACTAGCATGCTCTCGGCGCCCGACACCAGAGGTCCGCTGCTCGCGGCGGCGGCAAGCATTCGCGGCGTCACCGCATCGAATGTTTCGGTGACCGTGGCGCTGCGTTTAACCTGCCGCGTACCCTCGACCATCTTGCGCACTTTTTCCACGTCGCCGCTCGATTCCTTGATGCCGATCAGATTGGGATGTCCCGCCAACTCGATCACCACCTCCGCGGGAATGTCATATCCGGTAGCCTGCGGAAAGTTGTAGATGATCACCGGCAGCGGCGAGCGATCGGCCACAGTCCGATAAAACGCCAGCATATTCGCCGGCTGCATCTGCTTCTTGTAATAGTGCGGCGTGCGTACCATGGCAACGTCGTAGCCAAGTTCGGCGGCGTATTCGGTCAACCGCAGCGTTTCAATCGCAGACTCGATCCCTGTGCCGGCGATCAAAACTTTATTCGGTGCAGCAGCCTCGCGAGCCGCCTTGAACACGTCGCGTCGCTCCTGATCGGAGAGCATGATCGCCTCGCCAGTCGAGCCGAGCACGACGATGCCTGCAACCGGCGTGCGCGAATAGCGCTCCACGTTCGATTCCAGCTTTTTGAAATACACATTGCCGTCGGGATAGAACGGCGTAGTGATGGGAGGAAAAATTCCGTGTAGGAGCATGACGAATTTAGCGTATCACTTCTTAGCCTGGGGGCTTCTAAAAAGTAACCGCTATCGGCGCGCCGCCACGGCCGATCGGATTCGCCTTGCCTGAAACACCAGTTCGGTAACGGCGAGCGGTACTACCCAACAGACCCAGGCGATAGTGATGTCACGATCATTCTCTGGCCGCAGACCGGTCATGGGCGTGTAATCGCTCAAGATACGGAAGAAGACAAATGCGAACGTCACGACGTACGCTCGGATCATCCACTCTTTGTGCAGCGCAACCAGGCCCTTACGGATTGAGTAATAGGCCATGAACGTGGTAATCAGCCATGCCGAGGCAAGGCCCATCAGCCCAACTTCAAAAGCCCACTGTCCGACGGCCATGACGGCGAGACCGACCGATCCGGAGACTCCCATGGCGACGCCCAGCAGAAACAGGCGGCCACTCCAGCGGTGAAAGGTAAAATTTCGTTGGCGAAGGCCGGTCCAAAACTGCAGCGGGCCGGTCAGCAGGGCGACCGTTCCACCGCTGATGTGGAGAAATAGCCAGGGGCGGCGCGGCCAATACGTATCGAACGATGCCGCGTCATAGTGACGGAAATAGAACAGGACATACTTGATGACGAACCAAACGGCAATACCTACAACGCCTGCCCAGGCCAGGATGGTGAACGTGAGCTTTGCTTTGCGACTTCCCGCCGGAGACCCGACGGGAGCGGAAATTGTGGCGTGTGCCATCGTGCATTCTCCCCAAGCGGAATCACTACGGCCGTTGTTTGGGGAATACTAACATGGAGTGTGGCCCGGAGGAATCGACTTCTGGCGGCACACGCACGCGGCCGAATTGTCTAGCGCTTGACACCCGCTTCGCGTTCCGCATGCAGATGTTGCAACGCCTTCACATTGATCTCGCCCCGTTGCAGGGCCTCAATTCCTTCGGCTGCGGCCCGGGCGGCCGCCAGCGTCGTAATCGTAGGGATGCGTGCCGTCACGGCCGCGCGCCGGATCGCTTTCTCGTCAAACCATGGCTCAATTCCTGTCGGAGTGTTCACGATAAGTTGAATGCGCTGGCCCTTGATAAAATCGACCACGTTGGGCCGTCCTTCTTTCACCTTGTAGACGCGCTCCACGTTCATCCCGGCCGCTTCAATCACGTCGGCCGTGCCAGCCGTGGCCACCAGTTTGAATCCCATGTCCACAAACTTGCGTGCGACCTCGGCGACGTGGCGTTTGTCATGGTCGGTCACGCTGATGAAAACGGCTCCCTGTGTTGGCAATTTCTGCCCGGCAGCCAGTTGCGCTTTGGCAAACGCCTCACCGAAATTGTCTGCCACTCCCATCACTTCACCCGTCGATTTCATCTCCGGTCCAAGAACGGTGTCGACCCCCGGAAATTTGTTCCACGGAAATACCGGGGATTTCACGTAATAGAAACTTCCCGTATCGAGATCGGCTCGGCGGTCAATGAACTCGGGTAGAAATTCGCGCAGCTTACGGCCAGTCATCAGCCGAGCCGCAATTTTCGCCATCGGCACGCCCGTCGCCTTCGAAACGAAGGGCACCGTACGCGAGGCTCGCGGGTTGACTTCGAGCACATACACCTTGTCCCCTTCAGAGCTCGGGCCATTTCCGCGCGGGATCGCGAACTGAATATTCATCAACCCCACAACTTTTAGCGCACGCGCCAGTTTGAACGTATACTCGCGCATGCGCTCCAGCAGATGTTGCGGAATATCGACTGCCGGCAACACACACGACGAATCGCCCGAGTGCACGCCCGCCTCCTCTATGTGTTGCATAATTCCGCCGATCACGACATCCTCGCCATCCGATAGCGCATCGACGTCTACCTCAATCGCATCTTCGAGAAAGTGATCGATCAGCACCGGGCGATCGTGCGAATACTCGACCGCCTCTTTCATGTAGTGCACGATCGCCGCTTCGTCGTGCGCAATTACCATGGCGCGTCCGCCCAACACATACGACGGCCGCACCAGCACGGGATATCCAATGCGCCCCGCTCCCTCAACGGCTTCTTCAATCGAGGTAGCCATGACCCCGGGCGCCTGCGGAATCTGCAACTCTTCGAGCAGTTTGTTGAAGTGCTTGCGATCCTCTGCCAGGTCGATCGACTCCGGCGATGTGCCAATGATTTTCACACCCGCGGCCTTTAGAGGCAGCGCCAGGTTCAACGGAGTCTGCCCGCCGAACTGCACGATCAGCCCGACGTCCGCGCCTTTCGACGTTTCATGCTGATAAATGGCCCACACATCTTCAAACGTGAGCGGCTCGAAGTAGAGCCGGTCGCTGGTGTCGTAATCGGTGGAGACGGTTTCAGGATTGCAGTTGATCATGATCGTCTCGTACCCATCATCGCGGAGCGCGAACGACGCATGACAACAGCAGTAATCGAACTCAATTCCCTGTCCGATGCGATTCGGCCCGCTGCCCAGAATAATCACTTTCTTCTTATCCGTCGGCGCCGCCTCATCTTCATCTTCGTAGGTCGAGTAAAGATAAGGCGTGAAGCTTTCGAACTCTGCCGCACAAGTGTCGACGCGTTTGTACACAGGCATCACGCCATGCTTCTTGCGCAGATGGCGAACTTTCTCCTGCCCTTCGAGACGCCAGACTTGCGCCAATCGTCCATCCGAGAACCCCATTCGCTTCGATTCGCGCAGCACCTCGGTCGGAATCGATTCGATGGGATGCTTCTCCAGCTCCAGTTGCTGGTCGTTGATTTCTTTGAGTTGGTACAGAAACCACGGGTCCATCGAGGTCATTTTCGCGACCTGCTTCACCGTGTGTCCCTGACGCAGGGCATATTGTACGTAGGCCAACCGCTCGGGGTGCGGCGTCACGAGGCGCTTGGTCAGAATCCTCGGCTCGATCTTTTCCCCGCCTACGCGCTTGCCGGTATCGAGCGAGCGAATACCCTTCATCAGCGCTTCCTTGAACGTGCGCCCGATGGCCATCACTTCGCCGACGGATTTCATCTGCGGGCCCAGCGTGTCGTCAGCGCCAGGAAATTTCTCGAATTGCCACTTCGGAATTTTCACGACGACGTAATCTAAAGTCGGCTCGAAACAAGCTGGAGTCTTGCGGGTGATGTCGTTGGGAATTTCGTCGAGCGTGTAGCCCACGGCAAGTTTCGCAGCAATTTTCGCGATGGGGAATCCCGTAGCTTTCGAGGCTAACGCTGAAGACCGCGAGACGCGCGGGTTCATTTCGATCACGACCATGCGTCCGGTCTCAGGGTTCACGCCGAATTGAATGTTTGATCCGCCGGTGTCGACGCCGATTTCGCGGATCACCGCAATCGAAGCATCGCGCATGGCCTGGTATTCGCGATCGGTGAGGGTTTGTATCGGCGCGACCGTGATGGAATCGCCGGTGTGCACGCCCATGGGATCGAAATTCTCAATCGAGCAGATGATGATGACGTTATCGGCGGTGTCGCGCATTACCTCGAGTTCGAATTCTTTCCATCCCAGCACCGACTCTTCAATCAGCGCTTCGTGCACGGGAGAAAAATCGAGGCCGCGCGACAGCACTTCGACCATCTCTTCGCGGTTGTAAGCGATGCCGCCGCCCGATCCGCCCAGCGTGAACGACGGGCGGATGATCACCGGGAATCCGATCTTGCCGGCAAACTCGAGCCCATCTTTCGTGTTGTTGACCAGCGCCGACTTGGGCACGTCGAGCCCGATGCGCTGCATCGCGTCTTTGAAGAAGAGGCGATCTTCCGCTTTCTTGATGGCGGCAACGTTGGCGCCGATCAGGATCGCGTTATATTTTTCCAGCACGCCGCCGTCGGAAAGTTCGATGGCGAGGTTCAGCGCGGTCTGTCCGCCGACAGTCGGCAGCACCGCAAATCCCGCGCCCGGCGACATCTCCCGCTCGATGCGGATAATCTCTTCCAGATATTCCAGCGTGAGCGGCTCGATATAAGTGCGGTCGGCCGATTCCGGGTCGGTCATGATCGTGGCCGGGTTCGAATTCGCCAGCACCACTTCGAAACCCTCGGCCTTGAGCGCCTTGCAAGCCTGCGTGCCGGAATAATCAAACTCCGCCGACTGCCCAATGATGATGGGGCCGGAGCCTAGGATCAGGATTTTCGAGATGTCAGTGCGTTTGGGCATTAAACTTTTGACTCAATGAATTCATGTCCGCCTTTGCAATCAGGATGGATCGGTGACACATCGACAGTAATATTCTTTGTGGCCTTTGTCGCGTCGGTTACTTCAACCTCGAACAAGCCTCCCAAGCGATCGGACCCCTTAACGGTGATATTGAGAAAATAGTGACCTTTTGGAATTGATCCAAAATCAAAATCGCCATGGCGATCTGTGGTGACGGCAGAAACCTTTTTCAACTCGTCGAATCCTGCAGAGCGATACTCATACAAAGTCAGCGTCGCCTCTCCCACGCTAAACGATTGACGAAGCCATGAGAAACCCAACGGCCCGAGACTCCTGCCGACGACTCGTCCACGTAACGCGGTTACTTGATGGAAATAACCCGGGGCCAAGCTGCATGCCTGACACAGGCCGATTAACGCCGCAAGAGCTAATACAATTTGGCATGCACGCTTCAAAACGCTACCCTTTCCACTCCTCCATCATCTTCGTAAATTCCTTGAACAGATAATGTGAATCGTGCGGCCCCGGCGCGGCTTCCGGGTGATACTGCACAGTGAACAGCGGCAGATTCCGATGCCGCAAGCCTTCGAGCGTATTGTCGTTCAAGTCGATGTGCGTCAGCTCGACTTCACTGTCGGCCAGTGAATCCGGATCAACCGCGAAATTATGGTTGTGCGCCGTGATCTCGATCTTCCCGGTCTTCAACTGCTTCACCGGATGATTCCCGCCGTGGTGACCAAATTTAAGTTTGAAAGTCTTGCCGCCGAGCGCAATTCCGGTCAGCTGATGCCCCAGGCAAATTCCGAAGATCGGCTGCCGTCCCATAAGCCGGCGGATCGAATCCACCGCATACGTGCACGGCTCAGGATCGCCGGGGCCGTTGGATAAGAAAACACCGTCAGGCTTCAGCGCCAGCACATCTTCCGCCGGAGTCTGCGCTGGAACCACCGTCACTTTGCAGCCTTCGCCGCGCAGCTTGCGCAGAATGTTCTGCTTGATGCCGAAGTCATACGCCACCACATGAAATCGCGGCGGCTCGTCTTTCACTCCAACCACCGCGACCGGTTCGTGAGAGCGCTCGCCCACTTCCCATACATAAGGGCGCTTCGTGCTGACTTCCTTGGCCAGATCCATCCCATCCATCTTGGGGATGGACCGCGCCTTCGCGATCAGCTTGTCGGCATCGCTCTCGATGGTTGAGACCACACCGCGCATCACGCCGTGGTCGCGCAGATGCCGCACCAGCGCCCGCGTGTCGATGTCCGACAGCACCGGCACCTTGAACTGCTCGAGATATTCTTCGGCGACCTGCTGCGAGCGCCAGTTCGAGCTGACACGCGAGAATTCGCGGACAATAAGTCCTTCGATCCACGGACGCGTGGCTTCGTTGTCTTCGTGGTTGGTGCCGTAATTTCCGATTTCCGGGTTGGTCAGGACAACAATCTGCCCCGAGTAGGAGGGGTCAGTAAAAATTTCCTGATAGCCAGTGATGGAAGTATTAAAAACGACTTCGCCGTAGCATTCGCCTTTGGCGCCGTAGCCTTTGCCTCGGAAGACTCTGCCGTCCTCCAGCGCAAGGATAGCCTGCATTCTCGCTCCGGTGAGTGGATTTTATGAATCTTAACAGGGATTGCCGCAGCGGCCAAGCGTGGAACGCGAATCGACGAAGAAATATTTTGCTGCGAGCGATTCAACTGCCAGCAACCACCACGAACCAGCTACCGCACCCGCCCCAGTTTATCCATCGGCCAGTATCCGAACACGGCTTTGCCGTAAATAAAGCTCTGGTCGACCGGACCAAAATCTCGGCTATCGTTCGACATGGAGCGGTGGTCGCCCAACACAAAAAAGCTATGCGGCGGCACCACCCTCTCTTCGTACGATCGGGCATCGGTATATTCCGGAGGAACGTAAGTTTCATCGAGCGCTTCATCGTTCACATACACCTGGCCGCCGTCGATGCGGATGCGGTCCCCAGCCATCCCGATCACGCGCTTGATGTAGCTCTTCGATGGGTCGCGCGGGTACTTGAACACCACAATGTCTCCCCGCTCAATGGGCTCCAGCCGGTAGACAAACTTGTTCACGAAGATCCGCTCCTGATCTTCGAGCGAAGGCATCATGCTGGTCCCTTCAACCTTCACCGGCTGGTAGAGAAAGATGATGATAAAGGCGGAGGTTGCCAGCGAAATCATCAGGTCGAACGCCCACGCGCCAATCACAACTCCGAAAACCGATGCCTTCGATCGCGGCTCGGCGTCACGTGCCGTGGCTACAGTTGTTTGGCCGGCTGCGTTCGGGTCTGAAGCCGCGAGTGGCATGCACTCCTATTGTATACAGAACTCACCTGACGGCTGTGGATTGAATTTGGAGTCCAACTGTCCAGGAGGACACGCCTCTGGCATGAAACCTTCGCGATACCTCGTGTCTTTCGTCGTTAGCGCCTTTTCGAGCGGTGCCACCACCGCCTCCCAGCCTTTTCTGAGTCAGGGTACAATAACGTCACGTGAGGAAATCCATGACACGCCGATTCCTGCACAACAAAATACTCCACCGCAGCCTGACCTTATGCTTTCTCTTCCTGGTGACCCTCAGCCTGTCGGCCGAGTGGACCTCGCCCCAGGAAGACGCCGGCGTTCCGGCCTACAACGCCGGACCTCCGCCCAAGGGAACCAAGCTCCCTCCCTTGCTCACCAAGGCCGACCTCTGGGGGCCAGACGCGCAGTACGCTTACCAGACCCACGCCTACGAACTGGCCGCGAAGATCCCGACGGTGCTCCACCAGCAGCCCTGCTACTGTTTTTGCGACCGCATGGGCCATAACAGCCTGCACAGCTGCTATGAAGACACTCACGGAGCCCAGTGCTCGACCTGCCTGAAAGAACTCTACTACTCCTACCAGCAGCACCAGAAAGGCAAGACCGCCGCGCAAATTCGCGCCGGCATCATTAAGGGAGAATGGAAGCAGATCGATCTGCAGGCGGCCGCAACCATGAACTGAGAGTGCAATCGGATCGCGACTACCAAATCTTCAGCAAAGGCAGTCAGGGTTCTCTCGGTACTCAGTACTCATCTGTCGGCGCTCAGACTCACCGCCGTCAACTGGACCTCTACCCTCACTTTGAGTGATACTTTATTGCTCGGTTAAAGCACGATCTCAAGGAGTTCCCCATTACCAAGAGCACAGGAAGAGTTTTGCACATGGCTCAGAAACCTACCGCGAAAAAGACCCTGGCGGAAGATCCGCGTTATACGCAGGCGCTGCAGAGTTACGAAGCCGGACTGCGCGCCATGCAGGAGCACAAATTCGACAAGGCGAAACCTCATTTTCAAAAGGTCATCGCTGGACCCATTAAAGAACTGGTCGATCGCGCCAACATTCATCTCAGCATCTGCAACCAGCACCTGGAGCGCTCCGTGGCGACGCAGTTCAAAACCGCCGAGGAGCATTTCGACTATGCGGTGTCTCTGATGAACGTCGGCGATTACGTCACCGCCCGCGAGCATCTGGAAAAGCTCCTCAAGCAGAATGCCCAGGCTGACTACGTGGTCTACGGTCTGGCGGCGCTCGACTGCCTCACCGGGCACGTCGAAGATTCCCTTCGCCACCTGGACGCCGCTCTTCGCCTGAATTCTCAACTGCGTTTCCAGGCGCGGAACGATTCTGACTTCCAGAACCTCGCCGAGGACCCGCGGTTCACCGAATTGCTCTATCCGGACCCCGGTGCCGAACTCGGCTCCGACGGAGATCTCGGCGAAGAAGAGCCCGCCTAGCCCGTCTGCGGGGAAAGCCTTCATGGAATCGAAGACCGCTGAGTTCCTGTCACCGGAAAAGACCGTGCGCGAGCGCGGTCTTCGTGTAGTCGCCATCGGCGGCGGCACCGGTCTTTCCACGCTGCTCAAAGGGCTAAAGCGCTTTGTGCTTTCCCCGTCAGAGATTCCGTCTGAGAAGGACTCGCCCTGCATTCGCGATCTGAGCGCCGTCGTCACGGTCAGCGACGACGGCGGCTCCAGCGGCCGCCTGCGCAAAGAACTCAACATGCTGCCGCCGGGCGACATCCGCAACTGCATTGTCGCCCTCAGCGAAGACGAAGCCCTGCTCTCCAAGCTTTTCCGTCATCGCTTCGAAAAAGGCTCGGGACTCGAGGGTCACAGCTTCGGCAATCTGTTTCTGGCCGCGCTCACTTCCCTGACCTCGGATTTTTCCGAAGCCGTGCGGCTCTCCTCCGAAATTCTTCTCACCCGCGGACACATCTATCCCGCCACCACTTCCAACATTGAACTCGAAGCGCTCATGGAAGACGGCACCCGCGTCCGCGGCGAAACCAAAATTACCGCCAGCAAAGGCCGCATCCGCGAACTGTTTCTCGTCCCTCCCAATGTCGGCCCCATGCCTCAGACTCTTGAAGCCATCGCCCACGCCGACCTGATCACCATCGGCCCAGGCTCGCTCTTCACCAGTTTGATTCCCAACCTGCTGGTGCGCGGCATTGCCCAGGCCATCGTCGAATCGCCCGCCACCAAGGTCTATATCTGCAACCTGATGACCCAGGCCAACGAGAGTCTCGATCTGACCGCTGCCGATCACATCCGCGCCCTCAATCGCCACGCCCAGAAACAGATTTTCGATTTCGCGCTGATCAACCGGACTCCCGTCTCCGATGAACTCAAAACCAAGTACGCCAGCGAAGGCGCCTGCCAGATCGTTAACGATCTCGACGCCGTCGAAGCCCTCGGCGTGATTCCCGTCCTCGGCGACTATCTCGACGAAGGCGGAGTCGCCCGCCACAACACGACTCGCGTGGCACGCGACCTGATGCACTTGATCGCGCAACGTCTCCGACCACACCGCGACGCCTGACTGACTTGTCATTCCGAACACGCGCAAAGAGCGGGTGAGGAACCTGCTTCTCGCCGGCGCCGCCACGACCACCGTTTGTAGCAACGCCGTCATTGCGGTATCGTAATTCTTCCTCGAGCGAGGCTCTTACCCCTTTGGGTCAAATCCCAATGCGCACTTGTTTCTTGATCCTTGCAACGTCGCTAATCACAAATTGTCTTTGCAGGGCCCAGCTTTACGACTTGCCGGTTGGCCCCGAGCAAGGTGGCCACGAAATCCAACTCTGGGCAGGCGGCGGACACTCCGTAGCCGGCGGCCGCGGCGACACCGGCACCTTCAACGCCGGCCTCCGCTACGGATGGATCCTCACCGGCCCCCACTTGCCCGGCTTTCTCCGCGGACGCTTCGAGTATGCGGTCGACGCCGTTCCCGTTTTCCAGGTCTTCCAGCCCGCCGGCACCGCCTACGGCGCGGGCTTCGACCCCCTAGGCCTCAAGTGGAATTTCGAGCGTCACGGTCGCTTTTCACCCTACCTCGAACTCACCGGCGGCACACTCTTCACCAACCAGAATGTCCCCGCCAACACCAACACCGTAAATTTCATGGACCAGGCCGCTCTCGGTGTGCACATCCTCGGCGCCAGACACAACGTCAGTCTCGAGCTCCGCTACATGCACATCTCAAACGCTGGCCTGGGGAACCTGAACCCAGGCGTTAACACTGTGCAAGTGCGCCTGGGCGTAGGAAAATTCTTCGGGCGACCCCATTAGTCGGATGTTTCACTTCCAAACTTAATTCCAAGCGAGAGTCCGCAAGGCCTCTGACCCGGCGGAAAGGCAGAATCTCTCATCCTGGCCAGTGCGTCTTCAATCGCCACGAAGTTCGCCGGGAGAGACTCATCCCGATCCCCATACTTGCCGACACCAAAAGTCCGATCCGCCCTGTCCTTTCCGTCGTCGACAGCGATTGTGTGCAGTTCAAGTTTCCTCCGCTCCAGTGCCGCCGTGCTATACGCGAAGCTCTTCTCGGGCAAGTCGAAGAAATGCTTCTCGATCATCAGCCGGATGAGAGCCCTGACGTCATCGGAGGCTACCTTGTTTTTGCAGGTCGGGACAAGACCATTGCGCCTGGTGAATACAAACGGGTTGTCCGGGTCGTCCTCGATCACGGGATACGCTTGGAGTATCAGCCTTCCATCGCCGTAAACGTAGAGGGAGACGTTCGGAGGGTAGTCCCACATCAAACTCATTCGATGGAGAAGAGAGGGGTTCTGCAGGATTTCGCCGAGATTGACTCGACTACGCAGATCTGACGCCGCTACCGGCATGAGCAAGTAAAGAATCGCCAAACATCTCAGCGCGCGCATGACCACATTCTAGCCTCTTTGGCAGATACGCGAGTTGCAGTGGCATCTCGCGCCAGCTATTCTTCCGTCATGTCCACGCTCGTCGAATGCGTTCCGAATTTCTCTGAAGGCCGCGATAAAGCCAAAGTTGACGCCATCGTCGACGCCATGAAAATGCCCGGCGTCTATCTCCTCGATCGCGAAATGGACTCCGACCACAACCGCTGCGTCATCACCCTGGTCGGCGAGCGCGAGGCCATTCAGGAGGCCGCCATTCGCGGCGCTGGCAAGGCCGCAGAACTTATCGACCTCAATTCGCATACCGGCGCGCATCCGCGCATGGGCGCGGCCGACGTCGTGCCGTTCATCCCCATCGACGGCGTCACCATTGAAGATTGCGTTGCCATGGCGAACCACGTCGGCGAGCAGATATGGAAGCGATTCCAGATTCCCGTCTATCTCTACGAAGCCGCCGCCAGAAAACCAGAGCGCCAGGGCCTGGAAAACATTCGCCGTGGCCAGTTCGAAGGCATCCGCGCGGAAATCGCAACCAACCCCTCGCGGCGTCCAGACATTGGCGAGCCCCGCGTGCATCCCACGGCAGGCGCAACGGTCGTGGGCGCGCGCAAATTCCTCATCGCCTACAACGTCTTCCTCAACACCACCGACATCGATGTCGCCAAGAAAATTGCGAAGGCCGTGCGCTACTCGAACGGAGGCATGCGCTTCGTAAAAGGAGCCGGCTTCCTCGTGCGAGGTCTGGCCCAGGTCTCGATGAACCTCACCGACTTCGAGCAAACCCCCGTCCACCGCGTCTTCGAGTTGGTAAAGCGCGAAGCCGCCCGCTACGGCATGAGTCCCATATCGAGCGAGATCGTCGGACTCATCCCCAAAAAAGCGTTAGAACAGGCCGCCGAGTGGTTCCTGCAAGTCGAAAATTTCGATTCATCTCTGATCCTAGAAAACCGCCTTGCCGCTGTCATGGGTGGGAAAATGGCGGTCGGAGGCCTGCGCGCCGGAGTCGAGCCTTTCGTCGAGCAACTCGCCGCGCCCACCGCGACTCCCGGCGGTGGTAGCGCCTCCGCCGCGGCAGCAGCCATGGCCGCCGGCCTGGCCGTGATGGTCGCCTCCATGTCGCGCGGCAAGAAAGCCTACCTGCAATACGAATCACAACTCAGCGCCGCCATTGCCCGGCTCACTCCGCTGCGCGAAGAACTCAAGGCCGCCATTGACGCCGACGCAGAGTCCTACAACTCCGTCATGCGGGCCTACAAACAATCGAAAACAGCCCCCGATGAAAAGTCCGCCGAGGCCATGACCGACGAAGCCCTCAAGCAAGCAACAACTGTCCCACTCAGCGTGTCCGAAAAAGCTCACGAGGTCGCCCAGATCGCGAAATCCCTCGAGCCCATTAGCAACCCCAATATGAAATCCGATCTGACCACTGCGCTGGCGTTGGCCAAAGCAGCCATTACGGGAGCCCTCGCGAACGTCGAAATCAATCTGGCCTCGTTGAAAGATCAGACTTTCGCCGCAGAAGTACGCCGTCGCACAGCGCTCCTGTCGTAGAGTCTTTGCTGGGAATGTCTTCTGCCAGCAGCGGCAAAACTGCCGCCCGCGGCCAGTTATTTTCGCGCCACCGAGTGGAAATCCCGCTCTGCGGGTTACGGAGTCGTAAGGTTCTACCGCTCCAGGAGGCCATCACCGATGCGCCGAACTGCGTTCCTGTGCCTGTCGTTTCTACTGCTAGCCACCAGTGCCCTTTTGCTAAGCCTCAATGGCTGTGGTGGCACCAAATCGACCACGACCCCTCCCCCCGGACAAATCAAGCACGTGGTCATCATCTTTCAGGAGAACCGCACTCCCGACAATCTCTTTCACGACACCGTGCTGATCAACAATGGAGCAGACATCGCCAGCAGCGGTCTGAACTCTTCCGGTCAGACTATCCCGCTCGTTTCCGGCCCCCTGGCCACCAACTACGACCTCAGCCACGCCCACCACGCCTTCGTTCAAATGTACGACGCCGGAAAGATGGACGGCGCCAATCTGATCGCGGTTGGCTGCAACAAGGGTGCGACCAACTGTCCACCAGTAAATCCTCAATATTTCTACGTCGATCCGTCCTACCTCGGCCCCTATTTTCAATTGGCCGAGCAGTACACCTTTGGCGACCGTATGTTTCAGACCAACCAGGGGCCCAGCTTTCCGGCGCACCAGTTCATCATTTCCGGCACGTCCGCTCCCACCGCCACCAGCAACCTTTTCATCGCAGAGAATGCCGGCGGTGTCCCCAACGCAGGCAACCAGACCGGCTGCCTGTCTCCTCCCGCAGAATTCGTCTACCTGATTGACCCCAGCGGCACGGAATCCAGCACCATGTATCCCTGCGCGGACCATCCCACGATCACCGATGAACTCAACACCCAAGGCATCAGTTGGCGCTATTACACGCCCTCCGCGGGCTCTCTGTGGACCAGCCCCAACGCCATCCAGCACATGTGCGGCCCTAACGTTGCGCCTCCGAACGCCACCGCCTGCACCGGTTCCGATTGGGTCAACAGCGTCGTCATCCCCGAAACTCAGGTCCTCACCGACATTTCGAGCGGCAAGCTCGCGCAAGTGAGCTGGGTTATTCCCACCGGAGCAAATTCCGACCACGCAGGAAACGTAAACGGTACCGGAGGACCATCGTGGGTTGCTTCGATCGTCAATGCCATCGGCACCCAGTTCCTATTGGGCCGACACTGCGATCATCATTACCTGGGACGATTGGGGAGGATGGTACGATCACGTCCCGCCGCCTTCGATCATCGACGACGGTACTAGTTGGGGATCAGGCTACGTCTACGGCTTCCGCGTGCCTCTGATCGTGGTTTCGCCCTACGCCAAGGCCAAGTATATTTCGCACGTCAACCATGATTTCGGAAGTGTCCTCAACCTCATCGAGAAGACTTTCAGTCTGCCCTCACTCGGCTACGCCGATGCCCGCGCCGACGATCTTTCCGACTGCTTCGATTTCACTCAAACCCCGCTAGTCTTCCAGACCATCAACGCGCCCCAGAACGCCGAATATTTTCTGAATGACAAGAGCCCCCGAACCGATCCTGACGACGACTAGCGCCTCGTTTTGAGAATCCGTATCCTGAGTGCTATGGGCCTGTTTAAAACAGTTACCTGGTCGGCGCATAATTCAGTCGTGCTAGCCGCAGGCTCATGGCGCTCAGACTAGGAGACGAGTGACGAAAATTTGGGAACGCCTCTATCTCGGCTGCCTCAAAGACGCAGAGCAACTCGCGCATTCCAATCCGCAACGCATCACCACCGTCGTTTCGCTCTGCCGGGAACAGGCTGTTCACCGATCTCCGAAAATCACCTACATCCACATCCCAATACCAGATTCGCGCCCGCTCTCTGCGCAACAATTCGAGGACATTATGTTCGCGATGGCAATAGGCGTCCGGCGAGGGAGACTCATGGTGCATTGCCTTGCGGGAATGAGTCGGTCGCCAATCCTTATTGCGGCATGGCTACATCGTTGTGGCTATGCAGGAATCGACAAAGCATTATCCCAGGTCGCCGAGCTACGGGATATTGCTCCTTCTCAAACATTGCTGAGAAGCGTAAGAGACCTACTAAACAAATAAAAAGTTCATTGGCGGAATTGCCGGTGAGGAAATCGCCTCTCTGGCCGGCGAAAATTGCCGGCACACTTGTTGACCCCGCCCGGTGAGCCCACTAATTCTCAATGACTGCAAAGGCCTAGTTTCGACGGTCAAGAAGACTACAGCCTTAAACTCCTTCCGGATTCGATCCCAACCTGTTAGACTCCCCCGCCATGTCGACGTTCGTCCTTATACACGGCGCATGGCAGTCCAGTGGTACCTGGGACTTGCTGTCCCCTTTGCTGAAAGAGCACGGGCATCGGGTCATAACGCCGATTCTTCGTGGGCTTGGCAAGGACCAGAGCCATCTGACGTCTGACGTGACGCTGCTTCAACATGTCGAGG
>Ga0307476_10000506_pt1 | contig 29588 bp, 26 predicted proteins | sample atmos_gasesECM2C_2_FD_203314 | JGI IMG/M metagenome (GOLD analysis project Ga0307476, IMG submission 203314) | Hardwood forest soil microbial communities from Morgan-Monroe State Forest, Indiana, United States - atmos_gasesECM2C_05 | ecosystem: Environmental > Terrestrial > Soil > Temperate...
GCCCTCGCAGGACAGCGTCCAGGCGATCGCCAGCTCCGCCACCGCCACCCCGAGCTCGGCCGCGAGCGGCCGCAGCAGCTCGACCAGGCGCAGCCCGCGCTCGACCGCGGGGCTCTGGAACTTGGGACGCCGGCGCCGCCAGTCGTCCTCGGGCAGGGCCGCGAGGCGGGCGAGCGAGAAGCGACCGGAGAGCAGCCCGGACTCCAGTGGGCTGTAGACGAGACCGGGGACGCCGTGGCTCGCCAGCCACGGCAACTCGCTGTCCCGGGCGCCGTCCTCCAGCAGCGAGAGGGGCAGCTGCGCCGAGTTGAGCGCGCCGCGGCGCGCACAGCGCTCGAGCAGCTCGGCGCCGAAGTTGCTGACCCCGGCCCACCGGATCCAGCCCTCGCGACGCAGGTCACCGAGCGCTGCCCAGGCCTGCTCGACGACCTCGGGGTCGGCGACCGGCCAATGCAGCTGGTAGAGGTCGATCCGCTCGACTCCCAGCCGCCGCAGCGAGGCTTCGCACTCGGCCCGCAGCGAGGCCGGGCTGAGGTCGCGGTAGGTCTCGCCGGAGCTCGGATCGATCCGGATGCCGGCCTTGGTGAAGACCAGCGGCCGCTCGTCCGGGGCCAGCTCGGCGAGTGCCCGGCCGACGATCTCCTCGGCATGCCCGCCGCCGTAGACGGCCGCCGTGTCGATCCAGTTGACCCCCAGCGCGACGGCGTGGCGGACGGTGGCAAGCGAGTCGCCATCGTCCTGGGGGCCCCAGCCGACCCCTCCGAAAGCCCAGGCCCCGAGCCCGATCCGGCTCAGTGCCGGCAGCGGTTCCCGGTCCCCAGATGAGCGCGATGCGCCGGATCCGGCCGCTAGATTGGGGCGCTCCACCATGAAGGCAGCCCATGAAATCAGGTTGAGCGCCGTCATCCCCTGCTACAAGGAGGCGGAGTCGATCCCGGTCATGCACGAACGCCTGACCGCGGTTTTCACCGAGCTCGGCGTCGACTGGGAGATCATCTTCGTCGACTCCGGCAGCCCCGACCGGAAAACGCCGGAAGTCCTGGCCGAGATCGCCGCCCGCGACCGCCGGGTCACGGTCGTCCGCCACACCCGCGCCTTCGGCTCGCAGAGCGGCTACTCCAGCGGCATGCGGCTGGCCACGGGCGACGCCGTCATCCTCCTCGACGGCGATCTCCAGGACCCGCCCGAGCTGATCCCGGAGCTCTTCGCGCGCTGGCAGGAAGGCTACGAGGTCGTCTACGGCGACCGCGTCACGCGCGAGGGATCGAAGCTGATGAACGCGGGGCGCAAGGCCTTCTACCGGGTCTTCCAGCGGCTCTCCTACGTCTCGATGCCGGTCGACGCCGGCGACTTCTCGCTGATCGATCGCCGCGCGGTCGACGCGATCAATGCCCTGCCGGAGACGCACCGCTTCGTCCGCGGTCTGCGTGCCTTCGTCGGCTACCGCCAGATCGGGGTCCCCTACGAACGTCCCGAGCGCCTGTTCGGACGCTCCTCGAACAACTTCGTCGCCAACATGGGCTGGGCGCGCCGGGCGATCGTCTCCTTCTCCTACGCGCCGCTGGACCTGATCGGCTGGCTCGCCTTCTTCACCACTGCGGTCGCCGTACTGGCGGGAATCGTCGAGATCGTGCTGAAGATCGTCGATCCCAGCGCGGCGCCGAAGGGCTACGCCACCCTGCTCGTGGTCGTGCTCTTCATCGGTGGCGTGCAGTTGATCTGCTTCAGCGTGATCGGCTCCTACCTCGCGCACATGTACGAGGAGATCAAGGCCCGGCCCCCTTACATCGTGGAACGGGTCCTGAACCCGCCGTTGCCGCGCGATCCCAGCGAACCTGCTTCTCCGGACCTCGCCCACGCCGAGGTGCGAGTTGTGGCCGTTGCTAACGTGCCCAGCTCCCCAGGGGAAACCTGAATATGAGTCCTGATCCCGATCGCGCCGCCGAGCTCCGCAGCCAGATCCTCGATCTGGTCGGCGAGTACCACGATGCCGCTTTCGGGGCCCGTGAGTTCCGGCCCGGGGAGACCGACATCCCCTTCGCCGGCCGCGTCTTCGACGAGCGCGAGGTCGTCAACCTGGTCGATTCCTCACTCGAATTCTGGTTGACGACGGGGCCCTGGGCGGAGAAGTTCGAGAAGCGCTTCGCCCGCATCTTCGGCCTGCGCCACGCGCTGCTCGTCAACTCGGGCTCCTCGGCGAACCTGGTCGCGCTCTCATCGCTGACCTCGACGAAACTGGCCGACCGGCGCCTGCGCCCGGGCGACGAGGTGATCACCGTCGCGACCGGCTTTCCGACGACGGTCAACCCGATCATCCAGAACGGCCTCGTCCCGGTCTTCGTCGACGTCACCGTCCCGACCTACAACATCGACGTCTCGATGCTGGACGCCGCGCTCTCGGACCGGACCAGGGCGATCATGGTCGCCCACACGCTCGGCAACCCGTTCGACCTCGACGCGGTCAAGGCGTTCGCCGAAAAGCACGACCTCTGGCTGATCGAGGACTGCTGCGACGCGCTGGGATCGACCTACCGCGGGCAGCAGGTCGGCAGCTTCGGCGACCTCGCCTCGGTCAGCTTCTACCCGGCCCACCACATCACGATGGGCGAGGGCGGCTGCGTCCTCACCAACAAGGGCAAGATCAAGGTCCTGGTCGAGTCCTTCCGCGACTGGGGCCGGGACTGCTGGTGCGATCCGGGCAAGGAGAACACCTGCGGCAAGCGCTTCGACCACCAGCTCGGCGACCTTCCGCGCGGCTACGACCACAAGTACATCTACTCGGACGTCGGCTACAACCTGAAGCTGACCGACATGCAGGCCGCGGTCGGCCTTGCCCAGCTCGACAAGCTCGATTCCTTCACCGCCGCCCGTCGCGCCAACTTCGCCCGCCTCTACGAGGGCCTCTCGGACCTGCAGGAGTGGCTGATCCTGCCCGAGGCGACCGCCAACAGCGAGCCCAGCTGGTTCGGCTTTCCGGTCGCCCTGCGCGCAGACTGCCCGGTCGACCGCGACCGGATCCTGCGCTTCATGCACGAGCGCAAAGTTGCCACCCGCCTGCTGTTCGCCGGCAACCTGGTCCGCCAGCCCGCCTACCTGCAGGTCGAGCACCGGCGCATCGGGGACCTGCCGGTGGCCGACTTCGTGATGGACAACGTCTTCTGGGTCGGCGTCTACCCGGGCCTGACCGAGGCCCAGATCGACTACATGATCGAGTGCTTCCACGAGGTGCTGGCACCGTCGCCGGTGCGAGCGACCGCGGCTCTCGCGGAGCGCGATTAGTTGCGCGCCTCGGACTGGATTGCGAAGTTCCTCGCCGCGCAGCGAGTCGAGGCCGTGTACGAAGTGGCGGGGGGGATGATCGCCAACTTCGTCGACGCCCTGCACCGTGACGACCAGGTGCGGATCGTCGCCTGCCACCACGAGCAGGCAGCCGGGTTCGCAGCCGAGGGCCACGCCCGGATGAACGGGATCCCGGGGGTCGCGATGGGCACCAGCGGCCCTGGAGCGATCAACCTGCTGACGGCGCTCGGCAGTTGCCATTTCGACTCGACGCCGGCGGTCTTCATCACCGGCCAGGTCAACCGCTCCGAGCAGAAGCGCGAGCGGCCGATCCGCCAGCTCGGCTTCCAGGAGACCGACGTCGTCGCGATGGCGGCGCCGATCGCCAAGGCCGCGATCCGGGTCGAGACGATCGAGGATCTGCCGCGGCAGCTGGCCGAGGCGTTTGCGATCGCCCGCGCCGGGCGTCCCGGCCCGGTCCTGGTCGACATTCCGCTCGACCTTCAGCTGGCCGAGGTCGAGGCGCCGGTGCCGGGTCCCGGCGAGGCGCCGGAGGACCCGCAGGTCGACGCCGCCGCGGTCGCTCGCATCGTCGCCGACCTCGCCGCCGCCGAGCGCCCGCTGATCCTCGCCGGCGGCGGGCTGCGCGCCGGGCGGGCCGTCCCCGGCTTCCGGCAGCTGGCCGACCGCCTCGGCGTCCCCGTCGTCAACTCGCTGATGGGAGTCGACGCGCTGCCCTTCGACCATCCCCTCCGCGTCGGCATGATCGGGACCTACGGCAACCGCTGGGCCAACATCGCGCTCTCGCGCTGCGATGCCCTGCTGGTGCTCGGCAGCCGCCTCGACATCCGACAGACCGGCGCCGACACCGACGCCTTCGTCGCCGGGCGCACGATCCACCACGTCGACGTCGACCCCGGCGAGGTCAACAACCGGATCAGCGGCTCGCACGAGCTGATCGCCCCGCTGGCGCCGGCGATCGCCGCGCTGCTGCTGGCGGCGGGCAACTCCCCCGGCCAGGCGCACGCGGGCTGGTCCGAGGAGATCGCCGAGCTGGCCCTGCGCTGGCCGGACACGGGCGAGCTGCCCGGGATCAAGGGGATCAATCCCAACCTGCTGATGCACCAGCTCTCGAACGAGGCGGCGACGGCTTACGTCGCTGACGTCGGGCAGCACCAGATGTGGTCGGCCCAGTCGCTGGAGCTGAGCGGCGAACAGCGGTTCCTCACCTCCGGCGGCATGGGCGCGATGGGGTCGGGGCTGCCGCTCGCGGTCGGCGCCGCGGTCCAGAGCGGCGGCCCGGTCGTGGCGATCTCCGGCGACGGTGGCTTTCAGCTCAACATCCAGGAGCTGCAGACGGTCGCGCGCAACGCACTGCCGGTGAAGATGGTGGTCCTCGACAACGGCTGCCACGGGATGGTGCGCCAGTTCCAGGAGTCCTATTTCGACGGCCGCTACCAGTCGACCGTGTGGGGATACTCGGCGCCCTCGTTCGTCGCGGTTGCCAATGCCTACGGGATCCCCGCCCGCCGGGTCGAGGAGCCTGACGCGGTCGCCGGCGCGGTCGCGGAGATGTGGGCGACCGAGGGCCCGTTCCTGCTCGAGGCGGCGATCGACCTCAACGCCAACGCCTATCCGAAGATCGCCTTCGGGCACCCGATCAGCGAGATGGAGCCCTTCGTCGCCCCGCGGGCGATGGAGTCGACCTAGTCGCCCGGAGTAGGGCCGCTGAACAGCTCGAGCTGGTTGAGCGTCACCGCGCGCATGTCGGCGCCCGCCTGCAGCTCGCGGTACCAGGCGGCGGTCTCGGTCAGCGCGATCTCGAGCGGGACCAGCGGCCGCCAGCCGAGGCGGGCGCGGGCCAGTGAGGAGTCGAGCTTGAGGTAGTGGGCCTCGTGGGGATGCGGGCCGTCGTCGACGCTCCACTCGAGCTGCCCCGGCCAGAGCTCGGCGAGGCGCTCGACCAGCCAGCCGACCGGCCGCGCCTCTTCCTCGGGCGGGCCGAAGTTCCAGCCCGACGCCTGCTCCGGTGAGTCCCAGATCGCCTCGGCCAGCGCCAGGTAGCCGCTGAGCGGATTGACCACGTGCTGCCAGGGGCGGATCGCGTTGGGATTGCGCACCCGCACCGTCTCGCCCGCCAGCGCCGCCCGCATCATGTCCGGCACCAGCCGGTCCTCGCCCCAGTCGCCGCCGCCGATCACGTTGCCGGCTCGGGCGGAGGCCAGGCGCGGACCGTCGGGATCGGAGAAGAACGAGCGCCGGTAGGCGCTGGTGACGAGCTCGGCGGCGCCCTTGGAGCTGGAGTACGGATCGTGGCCGCCCATCGGCTCCTCCTCGCGGTAACCCCAATCCCACTCGCGGTTCTCGTAGCACTTGTCGGAGGTGACGTTGACGACGGCGCGGACGCCGCTGGCGAGGCGAACGGCCTCCAGCACGTTGACGGTGCCCATCATGTTGGTCTCGTAGGTCTCCCGGGGTTCGACGAAGGAACGGCGCACCAGTGGCTGGGCAGCCATGTGGATGACGACCTCCGGCTCACAGGCGGCGAGCGCCCGCGCGACCGCCTCGGCGTCGCGGACGTCGCCCTCGATGCTCTCCATCCCCTCCTCGACGCGAGCGAGCTCATGCAGCGAGGGCGTCGTCGGCACCCCGTTGGCGAAGCCCGTCACCCGGGCGCCGAGCGCCTGCAGCCAGAGCGAGAGCCAGGCGCCCTTGAAGCCGGTGTGGCCGGTGACCAGGACGCGGCGCCCGCGCCAGAACTCGGGGTTCACCGCTAGTCCCAGACCCGCCACGGGGCCGAGCCCGAGTCCCAGAGCTCCTCGAGCACGTGGCGATCGCGCAGCGTGTCCATCGGCTGCCAGAAGCCGTTGTGCCGGTAGCAGGCGAGCTCGCCGTCCTCGGCCAGCCCTCGCACCGGCTCCTGCTCCCAGACGGTGGAGCTGTCCTTCAGGTAGCGGTCGACGCCGGGCGAGAGGACGAAGAAGCCGCCGTTGGTGGCGCCGTGGTCCCCGGGCGGCTTCTCTTCGAAGCGCCGCACCCGGTCGCCCTCGACGTCGAGGGCCCCGAAGCGGCCCGGCGGCTGCACCGAGGTGACGGTTGCCAGGCACCCCTGCTCCTTGTGGAAGGCGATCAGCGCCGAGATGTCGATGTCGGCGACGCCGTCGCCGTAGGTGAAGCAGAAGTCCTCGCCGCCGACGTAGGGCAGCGCCCGCTTCAGGCGCCCGCCGGTCATCGTCTGTTCGCCGGTGTCGACCAGCGTCACCCGCCACGGCTCGGTGCTGGAGCGGTGCACCTCCATGTCGCCCGAGGCGAGGTCGAAGGTGACGTCGCACGTGTGCAGGTAGTAGTTGGCGAAGTACTCCTTGATCAGGTAGCCCTTGTAGCCGAGGCAGACGATGAATTCGTCGATGCCGTGGGCGGCATAGATCTTCATGATGTGCCAGAGAATCGGCTTGCCGCCGATCTCGACCATCGGCTTCGGCCGGACGGACGTCTCCTCGCTCAGTCGAGAGCCGAGCCCGCCTGCCAGGATCACTGCCTTCACCGGGCGGCAGGCTATCGAACGCCCCCCAGGACGCTATCGTTCCCGGCCCCTGACGATGCCGCCAGACCCCCAGACCAAATCCAAAGGCACGGGGGCGCGGCTTCGGGAGATCGGCGAGGAGTACTCGATCGCGATCGCGATCGGCGTCTACGCGGCGCTTGTCCTGGTCGGGCTGGTGGCGGCGTACTTCGCGATCTTCACCATCTTCGCCGAATACGACGACGAGGGAACGATGCTGATGTCGCTGCGCGGCTTCGTCGCCGGCGAAGCCCTCTACCGCGACGTCTGGTCGGTCTACGGCCCCTTCTACTACGAGCTCTTCGGCGGCTTCTTCTCGCTCACCGGCTGGTCGATCAGCACCGACGCCGGGCGCTCGCTGGTGATCGTCATCTGGGTCGCGACCTCGCTGATGCTGGGTCTCGCCACGCAGCGCTTGACCGGGCGGCTGGCGCTGGGCGTCGCCGCGATGGCGGTCGCCTTCGGGGCCTTGGCCGTCCTCGTCAGGGAGCCGATGCACCCGCACGGCGCCGCTGTTCTCCTCTTCGCCGCCTTCGCCCTCCTCGCCGCCGGCGGGCTCGGCGGCCGCGACACCTGGACGGGGGCAGGATGCGGGGCGCTGCTGGCGGCACTGACCCTGACCAAGATCAATCTCGGCGTCTACGCCGTCGCCGCCGTCGCCCTCGCCGCGGTGCTGACCGTCGCCCCGCTCTCCCGCCGCGGCTGGCTGCGCTGGCTCGTCATCGTCGCCTTCCTCGCCGTCCCGGTGGTGATCCTCCAGCGGGACCTCAATCTCGCCTGGGTCCGCGAACTGGTCCTGCTCGAGCTGCTGGCTGGGACCGCTCTGCTCTGCGCCGCCTGGCCCGTGGTAGGAGCCGGCGCCGGCGACGGCAATCGGCTGCTGCGGTGGCTGCTGGCGGCGATCGCCGGGTTCGCGGCCGCCGCTGTGCTCAGCATCGGGATCGTCCTGCTCACCGGCCCGAGCCTCGCCGACGTCTACCACGGCATCGTCACCGAAGCCCTGCACACGCGCGACATCCTGCTCGGTCAGCTCCCGTTCCCCCCGTCGGTCGCGGTCGAGTGGGGGGTCGCGGCGGTCGCCGCCGCCGCTCTCGTCACCTGGCTGCGGCGGATCGGCGACGGCCGCGCCTCCCTGGTGGCGGCGCTGGCCAGGATCGCGGTCGGCCTCGTGATCTGGCTCAACGTCTCGGGTCTGGTGCCGATCAGTATCAACTCCCCCGCCGCCAGCCCGATACTCGCCCCCCTGCTGCTCGCCTGGGTCGCGGCGATCGCGCCCGCGGGAGCGGTCGAGTCCCCGTACAAGCGCTTCCTCCGGGTCCTGCTGCCGGCGATCGCAATCGTCGAGACGCTGCAGGTCTATCCGGTGCCGCAGAGCCAGGTCGGGATCGCCTCCGTCTTCTTCATCCCGGTCGGCGCTCTCTGCCTGGCCGACGGGCTGACCGAAGCGCGGGCCGCCGTCGCGGCGCGGGGAGGGTTGGCACTCGGCCGCTACGCGGCGGTGGCCACCGTAACCAGCGTCGCCCTGGCGGCGATGGTGGTTCTCAACACGATCGTCCAGCCGGGCGTCTCCAACGCGATCGCCTACCGCGACACCCCGGAGCTCGACCTCCCCGGCGCCCAATCGCTGCACCTGGCCGAACCGCGGAACGCCGAATACACCGAAGTGGTGCGGCTGCTGCACAAGAGCGGCTGCACCACCTTCGTCGGCTATCCCAGCATCGGCAGCCTCTACATCTGGTCGCAGCTCGAACCGCCGTCCTACTACCTGGTCAACGGCTGGTTCCACAGCCTCGACGACGAGCGCCAGCAGGAAGTCGTCGACGGGATGCGCGCCGCCGAGCGGCCCTGCGTCGTCCGCAACCAGACGCTCGCCGAAAACATGTACCTGCACGGGGAACCGCCCCCGGACAGGCCGCTGGTCCGGTACATCGAAGCTGAGTTCCGCCCGGCCTGGGAAGTCGGTGGCTTCCAGCTGCTGACCCCGAAGCCGGGTGCGACCGACGGCGGTTCGCCGACCTCGGTCGGGTAGTTTCAGGCTGTCGAATGGACCGCATCCTGATCACCGGCGGCGCTGGCTTCGTCGGCTCCAACCTCGCTGTCTCACTGGCTTCCCGGCATCCCGAGTGGGAGGTCGTCGTGCTCGACAACCTCTACCGCCGCGGCTCCGCTCTCAACCTGCCACGGCTGCGCGAGGCCGGCGTCGAGTTCGTCGAGGGCGACGTCCGCGAGCCCGAGGACCTTCGCCGGCTGCCGAAACTGAGCGCGATGATCGAGTGTTCGGCTGAGCCCTCGGTGATGAGCGGCGTCGACGGCGACACCGGCTACCTCGTCCACACCAACCTAACCGGCGCCTACAACTGCCTCGAGCTGGCCCGCCGCGACGGCGCCTTCCTCGTCTTCCTCTCGACCAGCCGCGTCTATCCGGTCGAGCCCCAGGTCGAGCTCCGCCTCGAGGAGGCCGATACCCGCTTCGAGCTCGCCGCCGAGCAGGACGTCCCCGGGGTCTCGCCGGCGGGGATCTCGGAGCAGTTCCCACTCGACGGCCACCGCACCCTCTACGGCGCGACCAAGCTCGCCGCCGAGCTGCTGATCGAGGAGTACCGGGCCAGCCTCGGTGTCCCGGCGGTAATCGACCGCTGTGGGGTGATCGCTGGGCCCTGGCAGATGGGCAAGGTCGACCAGGGGGTCTTCACCCACTGGATGCTGGCCCACCGGTTCCGCAACCCGCTCACCTACATCGGGTTCGGTGGGCATGGCAAGCAAGTGCGCGACCTGCTCCACGTCGAAGACCTGGTCGATCTCGTCGAGCGCCAGCTGCTCGATCCCGCGGCCTGGGACGGGCGCACGGTGAACGTCGGCGGCGGCCGCGAATGCAGCCTCTCGCTGCGCGAGACGACCGAGATCTGCCAGCGCCTGACCGGCAACGAGGTGCCGATCGAGCCGGTTGCCGAGACGCGACAGGGGGACGTACCGATATACCTTTCGGACTGCGCAAGGCTCTTCGGAATGGATGATTGGCGTCCGCGCCGCAGCGCCGAACAGGTCCTGGTCGACATCCACGAGTGGATCGCCTCGGACCCCGAGCGCATCGCCCAAGCACTGAACATCGACGCCCCCGTGGGGGGGAAGGAGTAGCCAGGAATGCCGGTCGCGATCATCACTGGAGCGGGGGGCCTGATCGGGTCCGAGGCGGTCGAGCACTTCATCGGCGAGGGCTTCGACGTGGTCGGGATCGAGAACGACATGCGCGCTCGCTTCTTCGGTCCCGAGTCCTCGACCTCGCACGTGACCGAGCGCCTGATCGCCGAGCACGACAGCTTCCACTGGGAGGACGCCGACATCCGCGACGCCGAGCGGGTCGAGCAGATCTTCGCCAAGCACGCCGGCCAGATCGAGCTGGTCGTCCACACCGCGGCCCAGCCCTCGCACGACTGGGCGGCGAGCGAGCCGCAGACCGACTTCGGCGTCAACGCCAACGGCACCCTCAACCTGCTCGAGGCGGCCCGCGCCCACGCGCTCGAGGCGCCGTTCATCTTCTGCTCGACCAACAAGGTCTACGGCGACACCCCAAACAGGTTGCCGCTGGGGTCGCTCGAGAAGCGGCTGGAGCTGCCCGAGGACCACCCCTATTACAAGGGGATCGATACGAGCATGTCGATCGACACCTCGACCCACTCGCTGTTCGGCGTCTCCAAGGCGGCCGCCGACCTCCTGGTCCAGGAGTACGGCTACTACTTCGAGATGCCGACCGTCTGCTTTCGCGGCGGCTGCCTGACCGGCCCCCAGCACGCCGGCGCCAAGCTGCACGGCTTCCTCGCCTACCTGATGAAGTGCACCGTCACCGGCACCCCCTACACCGTCTTCGGCTACGAGGGCAAGCAGGTCCGCGACAACATCCACAGCGCCGACCTGATCGCCGCCTTCGACGCCTTCCGCAAGAGCCCCCGCCCGCACGCCGTCTACAACATCGGCGGCGGCCGCTTCTCCAACTGCTCGATGCTGGAGGCGATCGACGCCTGCGAGCGGATTGCCGGCCGGAAGCTCGACTGGGAGATGGGGGAGGAGCCGCGGATCGGTGACCACCGCTGGTGGATCTCCGACCTGGCCCCGTTCCAGGCCGACTACCCGGACTTCCAGCTCCGCTACGGGATCGACGAGATCCTGCAGGAGATGTACGAGCAGAATCTCGAGCGCTGGACCGTCCCGGCGTGAGCCGGCAACGGGAACGTCACACCGAGACTTCGGGCGCTCGTCAGGGTTTGGGGGCGAACATGAGGTTCCGCTTTCCAGTCGCGGTCGCCCTCCTGGCCGCTCTCGCCCTCGTCGCGCTGCTCGTCAGCGGCGGTGAGGACCGCACCGAAGCCGCCGTGCCGCGGATGCCGAGCGGCTTCTTCGGGATCGCGCCGCAGACGCAGCTGGAAGACAAAGACGCCGAATACATGAAGGCGGGCGGGATCGAAAGCGTCCGCGTCGCCTTCCCCTGGTCGGGCATCCAGCCGACCCGCACGGGCGGCTATGACTGGAGCATCGTCGACCCGACGATCGAAGTCGCCGCCCGCAACGGCCTCACCGTGCTGCCGTTCCTCGCCGGCACGCCGAAGTGGCTCGGCAAGCTGACGACGCTGCCGGTGCGGAACGCGAACCAGCGCAAGGCCTGGGTCGCCTTCTGCAAGGCGGCGGCCAAACGCTACGGGCCGGGCGGCGAATTCTGGGCCGAACACCGCAGCGAAGGGATCAACTACGAACCGGCGATCCCGGTCGCGAAACCGGTCAAGATCTGGCAGATCTGGAACGAGGCGAACTTCTTCTACTTCGCCTACCCGGTCAACCCGGCGCTCTACGCGCAGCTGGTCAAGATTTCCAGCAAGGCGATCAAAAGCGTCCAGCCGGGGGCCAAGATCCTGCTCACCGGGCTGTTCGGCGAACCGACGGCGACCGGCAAGCGGGGGATGAACTCGGCGACCTTCCTCGAACGCCTCTACAAATCGCCGGGGATCAAGAGCTACTTCGACTCGATCGCCCTGCACCCCTACGCGATCGACACCGAATCGCTCGAAGAAATGGTCGAAGCGATCCACGAAGTGACGCTCAACAACCATGACCGCCCCGGCCTCTACATCACCGAGATGGGCTGGGGCTCGCAGAACAATTTCAAGCACGACGCCTTCGAGCAGGGCCCGCAGGGACAGGTCAAGCAGCTGCGGGGCGCCTACGGCTTCCTGATGACGAACCAGCGCCGGCTCAACGTCAAGCAGGTCTACTGGTTCTCCTGGAAGGACGCGCCGCTGCTCTGCGACTTCTGCGACTCGGTCGGCTTCTTCCGCCAGGGCCCGAAGTTCAAGCCCAAGCCGGCCTGGCGGGCTTTCGTCGCCCTCACCGGCGGCCGCGCCAGGCCATAGGGTTCCGCCTCGATGCGGGGACTCTCGCGCGAGCAATCTGAGCGCATTGCCTGGGCCCTGCTCGGGCTGGCGATGTGCGTCTCGGCAGCCTGGCTGCTGATCGAGGGCCGCGGGCTCACCTTCTCGACCGACGAGGTCTACTACTACGCGCGCTACGTCGCTCACGGCTTCGCGGCCGCGCCGGGGTCGGGAATCGAATACTTCCTCGCACCCCACAACGGCCACCTCGTCGTCCTCGGCAAACTGATCTACCGCGGGCTGCTGCTGGCCTTTGGCAGCGACTACACGGCCTTCCGGGTCGTCAACACGATCTCCGTTCTGCTCTGCGTCGGGCTCTTCTTCGTCCTCGTCCGGCGCCGGGTCGGGGCGCTGGCGGCGCTGATCCCAAGCGTCCTGCTGCTCTTCTTCGGCTACGCCTACGAGACGCTGCTGTGGCCGTTCAACATCCACACCTCGCTCTCGCTGGCGCTCGGCCTGGCGGCGGTGCTGGCGCTCGAACGCGACGACCGCCGCGGCGACCGGCTCGCCTGCCTCTTCCTCGTGCTCGCGACCGCCGCGGTCGAGCTTGGCCTCGCCTTTTCGGTCGGCGTCGCGGTCGCGGTCCTCGTCCGCCCGGACCGCTGGCGCCGGGCCTGGATCTTCCTCGTGCCGGTGGTCCTCTACGGGATCTGGTGGCTGTGGGCCGCCCATTTCGACCAGTCCGAAGCGCAGCTCACCAACGTGCACCTGATCCCGATCGACTTCACCAACGCCCTCTCGGCGGTAATGGGGTCGATCTTCGGTGTCAACCCGACCGGTTACGGCGTCATCCCGCAGCTGACCACCATCACCGCCTGGGGCACGGCGCTCGCCGCCGCCGCGGTCGTCGCCCTGATCGTGCGGTTGCGGCGCGGCCCGGTGCCGGTCACGCTCTGGGTCTTCCTCGCCACCCTGCTGTCCTACTGGCTGACGATCGCGATCGGCGGCCGCCCGCCCGACTCCTCGCGCTACATCCTGGTCGGAGCGGTGCTGGTCTTCCTGATCGCGGCCGATGCTCTGCGGGGCATGAGGCTGGCGCTGCCGGCGCTGGCCGTCGCCGCCCTCTTGGCGCTGCTCGCGATCCCGCCCAACGTCGCCAAGTTCGGCGATGGCCGCCAGCTGTTCGTCAACGACGCCCACGCGACCCGCACCGAGTACGGGATTCTCGAACTGGTGCGCGATACGGTCGATCCCGCCTACGCCCCCGCTTACGACCCCAAGGTGACCGCGGTCGGAGGCGGCGTCGGCGCGCCGCTGCCGGCGGGCGAATACTTCCGCGCCGCCGAGGAATTCGGCGGCCTCGGCTACAGCCCGAGCGAAGTCGAAGCCGAGAGCCTGCAGTGGCGCGAAGTCGCCGACACGACGCTGGTCGATGCCCTCGCCGTCGCCCTGGAACCGGTCGGCGAACCGGCGGATCCCGCATCCTGCCCCCGCTCCACCGGCGGCACCCCCGCCAACCTGGTCGCCTTCGACCTGCCGGCAGGCGGGCTCGTGTTAGGCGCCAGCGGCGGGCGCCCGGTCAGCGTCTCGCTGATCCGCTTCGCCGACGGCGGCACCGGGGTGCCCCTCGGCACCGTCGAGCCCGGGTCCTGGCAGCGGCTCCGGGTCCCGTCCGACTCCTACGACAAGCCCTGGCAGGTCGCCGTCGATGGACCGCTCTACGCCTGTCCGGCCGGCGGGTAGGTGCTGCTCGGCCGTTCGGGGGCGCTCTCGGGGTCGCGCCTGTAGTCGCCCCGGCTCAGGTGGTGCTCGAGGAAGACGTAGAGGATGATGAAGAGGTAGCGGCCGCCCATCTCGTTCAGCCGCAGCTTCGACTCCCCGGCCGAGCGGTTGCGCCACGAGATCGGGACGATCCCGTAGCTGTAGCCCCGGACCACGGCCTTCAGCGGCAGCTCGACGGTGAGGTTGAAGTGGTGCGAGAGGAATGGTTTGACGTGGTCGATGACCTCGCGCCGGTAGGCCTTGAAGGCATTGGTGGTGTCGTTGTAACCGTGCCGGAAGAGGACCCGGATGCCGAAGTTCACCAGCCGGTTCATGACCAGCTTGAAGCGCGGGTAGTCGTGGACCTGGGCGCCGTGGATGAAGCGCGAGCCGAAGGCGCACTCGTAGCCAGCTTCGAGCAGCCGGTGGTAGGAGATCAGGTCCTCAGGGCTGTCGGAGCCGTCGGCCATCATGATCGCGACCGCGTCGCCGCTGTAGGCCTCGAGGCCGGCCCGGACGGCGAAACCGAATCCACCTCGGTACGGGGAGTCGATGCGGCGCACCCCGGGGTGGCGGGCGGAGACGGCGTCGATCGCCGCCGCGGTCCCGTCGCTGCTGGAGTCGTTGACGACGACCAGCTCATGCTCGATGCCCTCGCGCTCGAGGGTCGAGGCGATTTCCTCCAGCGTCGCCCCGACCGTCCCCTCCTCGTTGTAGGCCGGGATCACAACCGAGAGCTTCACCGGCTCACCGCCGTCCGATGACGAGGAACTGCTTGCCGAGGATCTTCCAGGCGGGCGGCATCTTCAGGTACATCCGCGTCAGGGTCGTCGAGGGCGGCAGGATGCCGCGGAACGAGTAAGGCAGGTAGCGGGGGAAGATCCGTTCCGGCTCGAAGCCGGCGGCGTAGAGGTGCTCGGCGATGGCGACGTGGGTGAGCGCGACGTAGTGGTCGGCGCAGTCCCAGTACTCGCCCGCGCAGTAGCGGTAGTTGGGCCCCATGATCGCGATCCGGCCGCCGGCCGCCATCGAGTCGCGCATCTTTTCGAGGAAGGCGGCGATCGCCTCCTGGTCGTAGAGATGCTCGAGGAAGTTGGAGACGAAGACGCCGTCGAAGTGGTCGGCGGGCAGCTCGGCGTCCATGATCGGCGAGACGATCACCCTGGTGTCGGGCTTGTGCGCGGCCTCCTCGTAGGCGACCGCGTCGACCGCCCAGGTCTCCTGCGCCGGAACCGCGCCGATGAACTCGCCGCGGCCCGCGGCGGGGTCGAGGACCTTCTGGGGCGAGCCCATCAGGCCGTGGACGTGGGGGGCGATCTCGCCCCAGACCGCGGCCCTGGCGTCCTGGTCGATGTCGCGGAAGCGATATGCGTAGAGGCGCTCGAAATTCATCGCGCGGACCCTACCGAGTCAGGCCCCAGCTTCGAGTCCGCAGGCGACCGTCGTGCCCGCGGTCCGCAGCGCCAGCTTCCAGGGGGTGCGCGACCGATCGACCGGGATCGGAACCCGGACGACGAGGCCGGCAGGCACTTCTTCGGTCAGCGTGATCGGCACCCGGCCGGTCGAGAAGCGCCGCATCTGCACCGCGCTGGCCGGCCCGTCGGCGCGGAAGACGACGCCGCCGGGCGGCAGGCGCAGCCAGGGCGAGGCGCCGCCGGCGGCGGCAACCGAGACGCAACCGGTCGCCGGCACGGTGACCGGACCGCCGTCCGTCGCCACCGGGGTCGAGCCCGGGAAGCCCTTGGCGCCGCCCGCCGCGGCTTCGATCCGCAGCGCCGCGAACAGCACCTTGTCGGCGGCGAAGCGCGCGTAGACGGAGCTGGCGGCGATTTCCGCCGGCGTGTAGGCGGGGGAGCCGTACTCGTCGCGGGCGAGGAGGTAGGGACCGGCTTCGATATGGACGAAGCCGGTGTCGGCGATGTCGGTTTCCAGCACGAAGCCCGGTTCGACCGTGTCGCGCGCGATCTCGACCGCTCCCAGGTCGGCTTTCTCGAGCTGGCTGATCGGGTGGTAGAAGTGGTCGTAGGCGCTGTGCAGCGCCTGGATGTTGCTGGCGACCGCACAGGCGGCGACGGCGCCGACGAGGATCGTCGCGCCCCGCCTCAGCTCGACCCCCCGCAGCAGCTCGGCGGCCACCAGCAGGACGAACACCGCGCCGACGTACTGGTAGCGGCTGGCGTTCGGCTCGCGGCCTTCCATCTGGTTGAGCCCCGCCAGGACCCAGAAGCTGAGTGCCAGCGCGACCAAGATCCAGAGCCAGCGCGAGCCGCCGCGCAGCACGTACACCCGCCAGGCGAAGGCGAGGAGAGCCAGTCCTCCCAGCAGCCGCAGCCAGCCGAGGTCGGACCCGTCCTCGAGGCCGAGCCAGGGGCTGGCGAGGCCGAGCAGCGAGGCGAGCGAGGCGGTGAGGCTGTTGAAGACGAAGGCCGGGGTCTTGCCGACATTGGAGAGGGAGAGCGCCGATTCCGCGGTGTGGCCCCAGCCCAGGTACCAGGCGAGGTAGATCGCGACCGGGATCGCGACGATCCAGAGGCGCCGCCAGCGATCGCTCCGGGTCAGGACCTCGACCGCGGCGCCGACGATGAAGGTGAGCCCGAGGCTGGAGAAGACGACGGAGAGCGAGAGCAGCAGGCAGGCGACGCCGTCGCCGCGGCGGCTGCGGCGTTCGAGCGCCAGCAGCATCCCGAGCCCGGCCGCCATCGCCCCGAAGTAGTTGACCTGGAAGGGCCAGAGCAGGTCTTCCCAGGCGGCGCCGAGGAAGAGCACGACGGCGGTCGCGGCCAGCGCCGGCCACTGGCCGACGCGGCGGCGCAAGAGGACGAAGAGAAGGACGGCGCTGGCGAGAAAGAGGAGGGTGGCGACGACCCGGTAGGGAAAGGCCGAGCTCATCCCGAAAGTCGCAAGCAGCGCTTTGTAGATCAGCACCGGGGCGACGACGATGTTCTCGCCGTGCGGGTCGAAGACCGCGTGGGCGGTGAATCCCGGCCGGTAGACGAGGAACTCCCAGTCGTCGAGCAGGAAGGTCAGCTTCGAGCCCCAGAACAGGAGCAGCGCAGCGGAGCCCGCGACCAGCCAGATCAGGACCAGCAGCGCGCTGGTGCTGAGCCGGGAGGCCGGCGCTGGGGTCCCGCGGCCACTTTCGGTGCCCTCTCTACCGGTGGCCACGCCAGTAAGTTATCCGCCATGCCCGAGGGACCCGGTCGCAAAAGCCTGTTGCGGCGGCTCGTCGATCGCCTCGCCCTGTCCTACGTCGAAGACATCAAGTGGGGCCAGCGCGGCCTGCTGGAGGCGATCCACGCGATCCACGGCGACCTCGGGCGCATGCACCAGGAACTGAGCGAGATCCACGGGCGGATGGAGGCGCTGGAAGTCAACTCCCGGCGCGCGGCGGAGATCGGCCGCCAGATCTACGACGAAGAGCCCGAGAACCGGCGGCGGCTGTGGGCTCTGCGCGAGAGCGAGGAGTACGAGCTCGCCTTCTCCGAGGCCGAGCCGCTGGTCACCTTCCTCGTCCCGACCTACACCTCGGCGGAGACGCTGCGCGACGTCGCCCTGCCCTCGATCGTCGCCCAGACCTACTCCAACCTCGAGGTGATCGTGGTCGGCGACTGCGCCCCGGCGGCAGCTGAAGAAGCGGTCGCCGCGGTCGGCGATCCGCGGATCAGCTATTTCAACCGCACGATCCGCGGTCCCTACGCCGAGGACCCGGCGAAGCGCTGGTATGCGATCGGCAGCCCGCCGCTCGGCGAGGGCCTCGCCCGCGCCCGCGGCCGCTGGATCGCCGTGCTCGGCGACGACGACGCGGCGCGGCCGGACCACACCGAGAAGCTGCTCGCCGCCGCCCGCGCCAACCGCTGGGAGCACTGCTATGGGCTGCAGCTGATCAACTTCCGCGAAGGCGAGCCGATCACCGTCGGCAAGTTCCCGCCCGAGCTCGGCGAGTGGGGGCTGCAGAGCGCCCTGTACCACTCGGGACTGCGCTTCATCGAACCCGAGCTGACCGATTCGATCTTCAACGAGCCCAACGACTGGTCGATGTGCCGGCGGATGCTGCGCTGCGGAGTGCGCACCGGGATGATCGACGAGATCGTCGTCGACAAGATCGAGACCCGCCGCAGCTCCTCGGAAGCATGGAAGGACGGCGTCGTCCCGGAGGTCGACTGAGCCTCAGGCGGGGCTGGGGGCGAGTAGGCTGCGGCCGGTGGGTGAGGCTTCGCTCAGAGTTGCCGCCAACGACTTCTCACGGCAGTGGGAGGAGGTTTCCGCCGACGCCCAGGTGGCGGTGGACCGGGTCGGGCGCAGCGGTTCGCTGATCCTCGGCGAGGAGGTCGCCTCCTTCGAGCGCGAGCTCGCGTCCTGGTGGGGGGTCGCTGAGGCCGTCGGCGTCGCCAGCGGGCTCGACGCGATCGAGATCGGCCTGCGCTGCGCCGGCGTGGCGCCTGGGACACGGGTCCTGACGACGCCGCTGACCGCCTTCGCGACGACCCTGGCGATCCTCCGCGGCGGCGCCGTGCCGGTCTGGTGCGACGTCGACGAGAGCGGTGGAATCGACCTCGGGCGCGCGACCGAGGCGCTCGAGTCGGTGCCGGGGATCGGCGCCCTGGTCCCTGTGCACCTCTTCGGACACCCGCTCGACCCCGCGGGGCTCAGGCGCCTTGCCGAGGAGCACGACCTGGTCGTGGTCGAGGACTGCGCGCAGTCGGCCGGCGCCGAGCGCGACGGGTTGCCGACCGGAACCGTCGGCGCCGTCGCGGCAACCAGCCTCTACCCGACGAAGAATCTCGGCGCGATGGGCGACGGAGGGGTCCTGCTGAGCAGCGATCCGGCGCTCGCCGAGCGCGCCCGGACGCTGCGCAACTACGGTCAGGGCCGCCGCTACGAGCACCTTGAGCTCGGCCTCAACAGCCGCCTCGACGAGCTCCAGGCGGGGATCTTGCGCTCGGCGCTGCTGCCCCGCCTCGACCGCTTCCTCGCCCGCCGCCGCCAGATCGGCGAGCGCTACGACGCGGCGCTGGCCGGATCGCCGCTGCGCCCGATCGCCGCCGCCGCTGGGCTCTCGGCCCGGCATCTCTATCCGGTCGAGGTAGTCGACGGCGACCCCGGCGAGGTCGCGGCGCGGCTCGAGCGCGCCGGCGTCGCGGTCGGGCGCCACTACCCGCGCCTGTGCCCGGATCAGCCCGCGGCCGCCGGACGCGGGGTGGAGGCTGACGCCCTCGTCGTCGCCCGGCGCCTGGCCGAGCGCGAGCTCTCGCTGCCGATCCACCCTTTCCTCTCCGACGAGGAAGTGGACCACGTGATCCAGGCCTGCCTCGGTTAGCGGCCGCGGCGGTCGGGGCTGGAATACTGCGGCTCAGATGGCCGACCCCTTCATCCACGAGAAGGCGATCTGCGAGACCGATCAGATCGGCGACGGGACTCGGATCTGGGCCTTCGCGCACGTCCTCCCGGGCGCCAAGGTCGGCGCCGACTGCAATGTCTGCGACGGCGTGTTCATCGAGGGCGGGGCGATTGTCGGCGACCGGGTGACGGTCAAGTGCGGGGTCCAGCTCTGGGACGGGGTGACGATCGAGGACGACGTCTTCCTCGGGCCCAACGCGACCTTCACCAATGACCCGCTGCCGCGCAGCGGCCAGCAGCCGGAGGAGTATGCGCAGACGGTGGTCCGGCGCGGGGCCTCGATCGGCGCCAACGCGACGATCCTGCCCGGCCTCGAGATCGGGCCCGGCGCGGTCGTCGGCGCCGGCGCGGTCGTCACCCGGCCGGTGCCGGCCAACGCGATCGTGATCGGCAACCCCGCCCAGATTCGCGGCTACGCCGGCTCCAACGGCGCCGCTGGCACGCTGACCGCGCCGCCACCGCCCGAGGCCGGGACGACCCAGCTCGGCGTCGGCGAGGCGCACCTGCGCCGAATCAGCGCCTTCTCCGACCTGCGGGGGAGCCTCGCGGTCGGCGAAATGCCGGGTGAGGACATCCCGTTCACGCCGCGGCGCTGGTTCGTCGTCCACGACGTCCCCGGTCGCGAGGTCCGCGGCGAGCACGCGCACCGCAGCTGCCACCAGTTCCTCGTCTGCGTCCACGGCGGCGTCAGGGTCGCCGTCGACGACGGCACCAACCGGGCCGAAGTCGACCTCGACGACCCGACCCTCGGCGTCTACGTGCCGCCGCGGGTTTGGGCCAGCCAGTTCCGCTACGAGTCCGACGCGGTCCTCCTCGTCTTCGCCTCCGACCCCTACGACCCCGGCGACTACATCCGCGACTACGGCGAATTCCTCGCCGAGGTCGGCGCCTCCTGAAGCCTCAGCTGTAGCCACCGAGGCTGAGGGCGTGCGAGTCGGCCGCGCTCGCCGCCGCGACGACGGGCGGCGGCGCGACAACGCGGTCCGCCGGCCCGATGCTCGATCATTCCCCGCGGATGGCGATACGGACCGAACAGCCGGCCCCGACCCGGTCGCACGCGGATGCCCTCTCCTCGGCGCCGGTCGTGATCGAGGCGCGGGGCATCGAGAAGGCGTTCGTGCTGCCGACCCACAAGGTCGATTCCCTGAAGGAGCGGGTGACCACGTTCGGGAGGCGCGACGTCAAGCTCCTGCACGCGCTGCGCGACGTCTCCTTCGACGTCCGGCGGGGGGAGTTCTTCGGGATCGTCGGCCGCAACGGCTCGGGTAAGAGCACCCTGCTGAAGATCCTCGCCAGTATCTACGCCGCCGATGCGGGGACGGTGCGGATGGCGGGGCGGCTGGCTCCCTTCATCGAGCTCGGCGTCGGCTTCAATCCGGAGCTGACCGCGCGCGAGAACGTCGAGCTCAACGGGGTGATGATGGGGCTGCACCGCAGAGAGGCCCGGCGCCGCCTCGGGGCCGTCCTCGACTTCGCCGAACTCGGCGATTTCGTCGACATGAAACTGAAGAACTACTCCTCCGGGATGCTGGTCCGGCTGGCCTTCTCGGTGATGATCCAGTCCGACGCCGAGATCCTCCTGATCGACGAGGTCCTGGCGGTCGGCGACGCCTCCTTCCAGCAGAAGTGCGCCGACGTCTTCCACGAGATCCGCGACTCCGACCGCACCGTCGTCCTCGTCACCCACGACATGAACGCGGTCGAGCACTACTGCCACCGGGCGATGCTCCTGCACGACAGCGTGATCGAGGCCGAGGGCGATCCCGACGAGGTTGCCCGGCGCTACCTGCGACTCAACTTCGAGCGGGCGCCGCGGCTGGAGGGTGAGGACGACTGGGGCGGTAGCGCCGACGTGCGCCTCGTCGACACCTGGCTGGAGAGCGACGACGGTGAGCGAGTGACCAGCGTCGAGACCGGCTCCCGGGTGCGCCTGCAGGCGGTCTTCGAGGCCGTCCGCGAGATCAGCCAGCCGAGCTTCGGCTTCGTCTTCACCAACCCCGACGGGGTCGACGTCGGCGGCGTCGGTCAGGAACTCCCGCCCCAGGGGCCGCAGTCGCTGCAAGCGGGGCAGCGGGTGCGGATCAGCGCCGAGATCGAGAACCAGTTCGCCCCCGGCCGCTACGTCGTCAAGTGCTGGGTGTTCCGCAACCAGAGCTATGCCGACCTCGCTCTCCACGCCCCGCACGTGATCGACTTCGTCGTCTTCGGCGACGCCACCTCGGGCGCGATCGCCCTCAAGCATGAGATCAGCGCGACGATCGAGGAGGGACCGTGAGCGCCCCGGCCGGCACCGACCCCGCCGCCTACGAGCTGCGCGAGATCGAGGGCCCGTCGGCGCTGGGCGGCGGCAGCCGCCGCTTCTTCGACCTGCTCTGGCTGATCTCGGTGACCGAATTCAAGAAGACCTTCTACGGCACCGCGCTGGGCTACGTCTGGTCGCTGTTCCGGCCGCTGCTGCTGTTCAGCGTCCTGCTCGTCGTCTTCACCCAGATCATCAAGTTCGAAACCGGCGCCGAGCACTACGCGGTTCTGCTGCTCTTCAACATCGTCCTCTTCACCTTCTTCCAGGAAGCGGGGGTGGCGTCACCTCCGTGCTGGCGCATGAGGGGATCGTCCGCAAGACCCAGTTCCCGCGGCTCGTGATCCCGCTCTCCTCGGTCCTGGTCGCGCTCTTCTCGTTCGGCCTCAATCTGGTGATCGTCCTCGTCTTCATCCTCGGCGCCGGGATCACGCCGACCTGGACCTGGCTGCTGTTCCCCTTGATCCTGCTGCCGTTGCTGGTTTTCACCGCTGCCCTGGCGCTGCTGCTCTCGGCGCTCAACGTGCGCTTCCGCGACGTCGCGATCATCTGGACCGTGTTCGCCACCGCGCTCTTCTACGTGACGCCGATCCTCTACCCCCTCAGCACCACCCCGGGCCTGCCGAAGGTGGTCAAGGACCTGCTGCTGATCAACCCGCTGACGCCGATCCTGACCCAGGCCCGGACCTGGATCCTCGAACCCTCGGCGCCGGGGGCGGTCGCGGCGGCGGGTGGCTGGACCCACCTGCTGCCGGCGGCGGCGATCTTCGTCCTCGCCTGCGTCCTCGGCGTCTGGGTCTTCCGCCGCGAGGCGCCGAAGATCGCCGAGCTGCTCTGAGCCGCGGTCGCCGCTAGCGGCTGAAGAGCTCGACCGAGACGATGCGGCGCATCGTGTACTGGTCGTAGGGGACGCCGCCGCGCCAGCGGTTGTGGGCCTCGGCAGAGACGAAGTAGGTCTCGGGGTCGTCGGTCAGCGCGGCGATCGCGCGCTCGAGGTCGGCGTCGGCGACGCCCATGCCGGCGGCGATCCGCTGCAGCTTCTCGAGGTGTTCCTCGGCGCCCCAACCGGCGAGGACGTGGTCGACGGCGTGGATCTGGCAGCCGCCCTTGGCCGCCAGCATCGCCTTCGCGCCCTCCATCACCGCGTCGATCGCCTCCAGCGGCACGTGCTCGAGGACCGAGATCGAGTAGACGGCCGAGAAGTCGCCGCCGACGTCCTCCTTGGGCGGGAACTGCTCGCGGACGAAGCGCAGGTCCGGGTAGGCGGTGCGGAAGGTCTCGTATTCGCGCGGGCCGTTACCGCTGCCGTCGTAGGGGTCGACGACGACGACGTCGTAGCCGAGCCGCGAGAGGGTGCCGGCGACCAGCGGCTCGCCGGCACCGATCTCCAGCAGCCGTCCTCCGGGCTCGACGTTGCCGAGGATCGCCTTCACCATCCAGCAGCGCTGCAGATCCTTCATGTCGTAGTTGGCGCCGGCCAGGCCGGGCATCTGCTCGATGCTGTCGGCGAAGTCGCGGACCGTGCCGTAGGCGGCGGGGGGGAGGGGGAATTGGCCCCGGTAGCGCTGCTCCAGCGAGCGCAGCGGCGCCTCTTTGATCGACCAGGCCGAGGCGTTGGCGTTCTGGGCGCCGGGCGGGGAGACGCGGCCGAGGACCTTGCCGGCGACCTTGCGCAGGGTCGGCGAGCTCGCCGCCATCGCCCGCGCCCGGGCGGCGTTCTGCTTGACGCTCATGCGGTGGCGCTCGCGGCAGGCGAGGCGATCAGGCCCCGGTAGAAATCGCCGAGGCCGGCGCCGTTGTCGGGCCAGCTCAACTGCTCGAGCGCGAACCTGCGGGCGCCGGCGCCGAGGCGCGCGGCCAGCGCCGGATCGGCGATCAGCTCCTCGATCCGGGCCATGATCTCGACTGCGTTTCCTTGTTTGAGCAAGAGCGCGTTCTCCCCGTGGGTCAGGTCGTGACCGATGTTGCAGTCGGGCAAGACTACGGGACGTCCCATCGCCAGGAACTCGGGCAACTTCGAGGGCAACCGGTAGCGGTTGAAGTCGTCGGCGGCGCCGGGCTGGACGAAGGCGTCGGCCAGTGAGAGGTAGTCCGGCATCAGCTGCCAGTCGACGCGGCCGAGCTCCAGCACGCCGTCGCTGACGCCGCGGAACGCGCGCGGGTCGACGCCGCCGAACTCGCTGTGGCCAAGCCGCACCAGCTTCACCGGGTGGCCGCGTCGCTGCAGCAGCTTCACCGCCAGGTACAGGCTCAGCATCTCGTGCTGGTTGGCGTAGTGGATCGTGCCGTGGTAGACGAGGACGAAGTCCTCGGGCCGCAGCCCGAGCTGCTCGCGGGTCACGCTCGGGGTCCGGTCCGGGTCGAAGCGCTCGGTGTCGATCCCGGGCCGGGCGACGTGGTGGGGCCGCTCGCCGAAGTTGAACTCGTTCAGCTCCTCGGTGATCACGGTGACGCCGGCGGCGCCGCGCAGGAACTCGACGTAGTGGGTGGGGTGGATCAGCTCGGTCGTGCCGAGCCGGTCCTGGGCGCGCAGCGGCAGCCGCTGCAGTTCGGCCATCGTCATCTTCGCGCCCGATTCGAGCAGGTAGTCCTCGTTGTCCTCGAGATGGATCGTGTAGGGGGCGCGCAGCTCGCCAACCAGCTTCATCGTCAGCTTCCGCACCCGCTCGCGCGGGGTCCAGGCGCAGACGATGGTTTCCCCGCCCTGGCCTGCCAGCTGCTTCGCCTTGGCGTCGAGGTCGTCGTGCGAGATGCACTCGAACTTCGGCTGGCCGACCGCCTCGATCCGGCGCGGGTCGCCGAGCCCGGCGAGGGTCACGTTCCAGCCGAGGTCGGTCAGCTCGTTGCCGAAGTGGAAGGCCTGGATGCCGCTGTTGACGTCGAGCGGCCCGAAGTAGACGAAGACGAGGTTCACCGGATCCCCTTCAACGGCGCCGCCGCCCGGTAGATCGCGTTGCGCCACCCGGCCGGCGCATAGTCGGCTGCCTTGCGGCTGAAGTTCGGGTTGAAATAGGGGTCGCCACGGAGCAGGTCGTCGTACCAGTTGTCGACGAAGAGGGCGCGGTCGACAACGTCGGTGGCGGCGAGCTTGGCGGCGTCGGTGCGGTGGATGAGGAGCCGCGGACGCGGTGCGTAGACCGCCTTCAGCCCGCGCTGCGCGAGGCGCCGGCAGAGGTCGAAGTCCTCGTACTCGCTGGCGTAGAGCTCGTCGAAACCACCGACCGAGCCGAACGCCTCGCGGCTGACCAGCATGCAGTCGCTGCTCAGCGCGGAGACCTCGCGGGCACAGGGCATCGAGCCGTAGTAACCGTCGCCGTTGGCATCGCCCCCGGCCAGCATCGGCGCCGCCGGGTCGCGTAGCCCGATCGCGACGCCGGCCTGCTCGACGGTGTTGTCGGGGCGGACCAGCATCGGGCCGACGGCGGCCACCCCGGGCAGCGAGGCGTGCAGCAGCAGCTGCTCGATCCAGTCGGCGTCGACGACCTCGAGCTCGGGCGCGAGGAAGAGCAGGTGGGTGCCCTCGGCGGCGGCGGCGCCGAGGTTGTTGGCTCGGGCCCGGTTGCTGCCCACACCCTCGTCGGTGACCCACTTGACGCGCTCGTCTTCGCCGGCGCCGCCCGGAGGCGCGACGACGATCACCTCCGGCTCGGGCTCTGAGTTCTGGGCGAAGATCGAGGTCAGCAGGCGGTCGAGGTCGCGGCGCGCGGGCCCGGCGGCGATCACGATGCTGGCCGTGGCGGTGGGCGCCGCGCCGTTGGTGGGAGCGAGCACCGCGCGGTGGGGGATCGTCGGGTGCGGGATCGCGCGGGCGGCGGCTCCGAGCCGCTCGAGGTGGGCGGAGACGGCTTGCGGCTGGAGAACCTCGACGCCGGACTTCTGGTCGGTGCCGGCGGCGATGCTGCCGGGGATCGCCCGCCAGTGGTAGAGGATCTGGGGGATGTGGTGGATGCGGTCGGTGCGCTCGGAGACGCGCAGCATGAACTCGAAGTCCTGGATCGTGTCGTAGGCGGAATCGAAGCCGCCGGCGGCCTCGGCGACCGCCAACCGGACGACCAGCAGGTGGCCGATGTACATCGCGCCGAGCGCGTAGACCGGCGACCAGTCGGGCTTCAGGAAGGGGTCGGCGCGGACGTTGGCGATCGTGATCTTGTCCGAGTCCGAGTAGACGACGTCGAGCTCGGGGTCGGCGGCCAGCGCCTGGGCGACCGCCAGCAGCGCGTTCGGGGTCAGCTTGTCGTCGTGGTCGAGGAAGCCGACGAACTCGCCCGTGCAGAGCCGCAGGCCGGCGTTGCTGGCGGCCGAGATGCCGCCGTTCTCGGCCAGCAGCTCGCACTTGATCCGGGCGTCGGCGGCGGCCAGCGCTTCGATCTCGCGGGACAGCTTCGGTTCTCCCGAGCCGTCGTCGACGATCACCAGCTCCCACTCCGGGTACTGCTGGGCGCGAACCGACTCGACCGCTTCGCGCAGGTAGCGGAGCTCGGTCTTGTAGGTCGGCAGGACGAGCGAGATCAGCGGCTGCGAGGGCAGCGCCGCGACCGCCTCCTGGGCCGCCGCCCGCCGCGCGGCGGGGCTCTGCAGGTCGAGGTTGCGGCCGCGGCGAGCGAGCTCGCGCAGCCTGCGCAGGAAGCCGATCACGCGCGGCGGCAGGTGGCTTTTCAGCACCCGCAGGTCGGTGAAGGGGAGGAGCCGGCCAAGGCTCGATTCGCGCAAGCGTCTCAGCATCGGGGTTACCGGTGGCGCAGCTTTCCGGCCAGTTCCTTCAAGGAGCGCAGCGGCCGGGTCACCCGCCAGCTGAGGCTCTCTTCGAAAATCCTGGTGACGTTTTCGAGTTCGGCGGCGGACTCCTGTTCGAGCTCGCCGATCCGGTAGGTCTTGCGGACCAGCTCTCGGTCGAGAGCGTCCCGTTGCGTGCGCAGCTTCTGCAACTCGCTGGTCTCGTTGCTCTCGGCCACCAGCGCCCTATCCTAGGCAAGTACGCTTCCGCCTTGGCATGGAGCCTCTGAAGGGATTAATCCTCTCCGGCGGGGCCGGCACGCGTCTGCGGCCGATCACGCATACCTCGGCGAAGCAACTCGTACCGGTCGCCAACAAGCCCGTGCTCTTCTACGGGATCGAGGCCCTGGTCGACGCCGGCGTCAAGGAGATCGGGATCATCATCGCCCCCGAGACCGGCGCCGAGATCGAAGCGGCCGCCGGCGACGGTTCCCGGTTCGGCGCCAAGATCACCTACATCCTTCAGGACAAGCCGGCCGGGCTCGCGCACGCGGTGCTGACCGCCGAGGACTTCATCGGCAGCTCGCCGTTCGTCATGTACCTCGGCGACAACCTGCTCCGCGACGGCCTCCGCGATCTCGTCTCCACCTTCCACGACGCCGAACCGGACGCGCTGATCCTGCTCACCCCGGTCGACGAGCCCGAGCACTACGGCGTCGCCGAGCTCGACGGAGAACGGATCGTGCGCCTGGTCGAGAAGCCGAAAGACCCGCCTTCGAACCTGGCCCTGGTCGGCGTCTACCTGTTCGGGCCGACGATCTTCGAGGCCGCCCGCGGCCTCGAGCCCTCGTGGCGCGGCGAGCTCGAGATCACCGAGGCGATCCAGGCTCTGATCGACGACGGCCAGCGAGTCGAATCGGAGATCGTCCGCGGCTGGTGGAAGGACACCGGCCAGCTCGCCGACATGCTCGAGGCCAACCGGCTCGTGCTCGAGGAGCTCGATACACGGCTCGACGGCGAGGCCGACGAGGAGTCGGTGCTCGAAGGCCGCGTCGTCCTCGAAGCCGGCGCCACCCTGACCCGCTCGGTTGTTCGCGGCCCCGCCGTGATCGGCGCCGGGGCCGTGATCGAGGATGCCTACATCGGTCCCTACACCTCGATCGGCGACGAGGTCCGGGTCGTCCGCTCGGAGGTCGAGCACTCGATCATTCTCGCTGGCTCGGCGGTCGAAGACCTCGGCACCCGGATGGAGGCGAGCCTGCTCGGCCGCAACGTCAAGGTGACCCGCAGCGACGGCGTCAAGCGGACCGTCAGCTTCCTGGTCGGGGACAACTCCGAGATCAAGATCATCTAGTGGGGCCGGAGCGATGAAGCTGCTCGTCACCGGCGCTGGTGGGATGCTTGGCCGCGACCTGATGCTGGCCGCCGGCAACGCCGGCCACGAGGTCGTCGGCTTCGGCCACCGCGAGCTCGACGTCGCCGACGCCGCCGCGGTGACGAAGAAGCTCGACCTCGAGCGACCGGACCTCGTCATCAACGCCGCCGCCTGGACCGCCGTCGACGACGCCGAGGAGCAGGAGCAGGCCGCCTTTGCCGTCAACGGAACCGGCGCCGGCAACGTCGCCGGCGCCGCTGCCGATGTCGGCGCCGCCGTCGTCTACATCTCGACCGACTACGTCTTCGACGGTCAGAAACGGGAGCCCTACGTCGAAAGCGACCAGCCGGCTCCGCTCTCCGCCTACGGCCGCACCAAGCTGGCCGGCGAGGAGGCGACTACGGCGGCCAACAAGCGCCACTTCATCGTCCGCTCCGCCGGCCTCTTCGGCGTCGGCGGCCGCAACTTCGTCGACACCATGCTGCGTCTGGCGCAGAGCCAGAACGAGGTAACCGTGGTCCGCGACCAGGTCGGCTCGCCGACCTACACCTGGCACCTCGCCTACGGGATCGTGCGGCTGATCGACGGGATCGAGTACGGGATCCACCACATGGCGGCGGCGGACCAGTGCTCCTGGTACGAGTTCGCCCGCGAGATCTTCGAGCAGGCCAAGGTCGAGTGCAGCGTGCTCTCGATCACCTCCGCCGAATTCGGCGCCCCGGCGCCGCGGCCGGCCTTCTCGGCCCTTGCCAGCCAGCGCGAGCACGCGATCCGGCTGCCCTCCTGGCACGACGGGCTGGCCGGCTATCTCGCCCAACGAGAGGAGGCAGCAGCATGAAGCTCCTGGTGACCGGCGCCGCCGGTTTCATCGGCTCCACCTACGTCCGCATCGCCGGCGACGAGCACGATGTCGTCGTCCTCGACAAGCTCACCTACGCCGGCCGGCCCGAGAACCTGCCCGAGGGCACGCAGCTGATCGAGGGCGCGATCGAGGACCCGGCGATCGTCCGCGAGGCGATGGCGGGCGTCGACGCCGTCATCAACTTCGCCGCCGAGTCCCACGTCGACCGCTCGATCGACGACCAGGACGCCTTCGCCCGCACCCACGTGATCGGCACCGGCACCCTGCTCGACGCCGCCCGCGAGCTCGGGGTCGAGCGCTATGTCCAGGTCTCGACCGACGAGGTCTACGGCTCGATCGAATCCGGCTCCTTCACCGAGACCTCGCCGCTCGATCCCTCCTCGCCCTACTCGGCGACGAAGGCGGCCGGCGACCTGCTGGTCACCGCCCACGTCCACACCTACGGGATCAACGCCTCGATCGTCCGCGGCTCCAACAACTACGGCCCGCGCCAATACCCGGAGAAGTTGATTCCCCTGATCACCTTGAACGCGTTGCATGGTGACCCGCTACCTGTGTATGGGGATGGACGTCAAGTCCGCAACTGGCTCTACGTCGAGGACTTCTGCCGCGGCATCCACGCCGTCCTGCAGAGCGGCCGCCCCGGCGAGGCCTACAACGTCGGCGGCCCCGACGAGTGCGAGAACATCGAGGTCGTCAAGCGGGTGATCGAGCTGGTCGGCGCCGACGAGTCGCTGATCGAGTACGTCACCGACCGCCCCGGCCACGACCGCCGCTACTCGCTCTCCTCGGAGAAGTTGAAGCGCGAGCTCGGCTGGGAGGCGCAGGTCCACTTCGACGAGGGGATCGAGAAGACCGTCGCCTGGTACCGCGACAACGAGGACTGGTGGGGCCCGATCCGCTCCGGCGAGTACCGCGAGTACTACGAGCGCCAGTACGGCAAGGCGCTCGGCTAGTGGCGAGCGCGGGGGAGACGAAGCTCG